>Ga0308164_10000527_pt1 | contig 61908 bp, 50 predicted proteins | sample PhyTR2_FD_201031 | JGI IMG/M metagenome (GOLD analysis project Ga0308164, IMG submission 201031) | Phyllosphere microbial communities from UC Gill Tract Community Farm, Albany, California, United States - DLSLT.R2 | ecosystem: Host-associated > Plants > Phyllosphere > Unclassified | place: USA... | reverse complement strand
ATCACGCCAACAACTGATGGCGCAGCAACGCGCCCAACATGAACAGATGCAACAACAAATAAGAGCCCAACAGCATGCACAAGCAGCGCAAATGCGCCAGCAACAGATGCACCAGCAAGCGCAGTCAGGCGCCCACCCGCAGCTTCGTGAAGGCCAACATGGCGAACGCCGCGACCGCCAGTAAGTCCGCATGGCTGTGTCTGGTGCAGCAGCGGTGCAGGCCATGGGCGGGCTGTGCGGGATGGCTTAATCGCCATACGGGGCGCAATCTGCTGCACGCACCAGAACGGGAAGCCTAGGCGGCATTCGCCAGCCTATCCCTGGGGCGACACCCTAGGGCGATGGCTGCACAAACGCAGGCAAGGAGTGTCCTCTTTGCGTCGACCTGAGCGCTCTGATTCGGTCCCAGGGGAAGGTCGTGCCGCAGCCGCGGACGGCTACACGATCAACGATGGAGACAACGAAACCCATTGCTTGGCCGTGGTCACGCAGGACCATGGGTATGGCCATATCGCTGCATCCGCGTCGTCAGCGCCGGCATCGCGCCGTGGCAGCCCGGAATGGGCCAATGCGATGACAGGGGGCAATGGCCACAGCGCTTGTCTCAGCCGTGACCGCGTTGACGGGGTGCCGTTCTTATCCTTGCATCCGTCGCATGACAATCCCGTGACCCTTTCCGCGGTCTCCTCCCACACCCAAAATGAACATGAAAAAAAACCTTGCTGGCCATCGCCGCTGCTGCGGCCCTTTCTTTGAGCGTATCGGGCTGCTCCGACAGCAGCGCCTCCTCGCTGCGCTACAACGCCACGCTGGACCAGGCTTCGCAGGCCGAGAAGGCGGCCGTCCTCCAAACACTGCAGGAGCTGGTCAACATCGAGACAGGTACCAATGACCCCGTTGGCATTCCGCAGATGGGCAACTACCTCGAAGCCCGCCTACAGGCACTCGGCGCCAATGTGGTGCGCCATAAGGCAGAGGCGGGTGTGGTGGGCGACAACATTGTCGGCACTTTCCAGGGCAGCGGCACCAAGAGCCTGCTGCTGATGGCCCACATGGATACCGTGTATGCGAGCGGTATCCTGGCTACGGCGCCTTTCAAGGTCGAAGGCGACAAGGCCTATGGCGCCGGCATTGCCGATGCCAAGGGCGGCATCGCCGTCATCTTGCACAGCCTGGGCCTGCTCAAGGCGCAGAATTTCAGCAAGTTCAAGACCATCACGGTGATGTTCAACACCGATGAGGAAAAGGGCTCCTTCGGTTCGCGCGACCTGATCCAGAAGCTGGCCGCCTCGCACGACTATGTGCTGTCCTACGAGCCTTCCGGCCTGGAAGAAGGCTTTGGCACTGCGACCTCCGGCATTGCCTATGTACAGGCGGTGGTGCATGGCAAGGCATCGCACGCAGGTGTGGCACCGGAGGCGGGCATCAATGCGCTGACCGAGGCCTCGGCCCTGGTGCTGCGCACGCAGGACATCCAGGACAAATCCAAGGAACGCGGCTTTAACTGGACCACGATGACCGCTGGCGGCAGCGCCACCAACATCATCCCGGACAAGGCCGTGGTCAATGCCGACGTGCGCTATGGCAAGAACGAGGATCTGGACCTGATGAAGGGCATGCTCGACAAAGCCGCATCGACGCCCCATGTGCACGGCGCCACCATCGACATCAACCTGACCCGGGGCCGCCCCGCCTTCAACGCCAACGACGAGGGCGTCAAGCTGATCCAGAAGGCGATCACCATCTATGCCGATGTGGGCGGTAAATCGCAGATGTACACCACGCGCGGCGGTGGCGGCTCGGACGCTGCCTATGCCGCGCTGTCGGGCAAGCCAGTCATTGAGGGTCTGGGTCTGCCCGGCGCCAACTACCACTCCAACCTGGCCGAGTATGTGCTGACCGAGCCCATCGCGCGGCGCCTCTACCTGTCGGCACAGCTGATCTCCGATCTGGGACAGGGCATGTAATCCACCCAGCCCACCTCCCCTGTGCAGGCGCTAGCCAACACTGGCGCCTTTTTATTTATGGGGCCCGCCCCATGCACGCGCGGCACTGATGCGTCAGCGGAACTGGCGAAAAAAGACGACGATGCCGGGGCCTGCCAGCGTACGCGGCAGTATCGCGCCCGGCGGCCACTGCGGACTATGATGGCCGGGTCAGTGGGCAGCCCGAGGGTTCATGCAGGCGCTGCCCGCCCCCAGCTTGAGGAGTCATGCCATGTTCTCTATGAGTGTTCCTTGGTGGGAATTTGTCGTTCGCGGCTTTGTCGTCTACGCATTCCTGCTGGTGTTTCTGCGGCTGACCGGCCGGCGCCAGATTGGGCAATACGACCCCTTCGATCTCATCCTGCTGCTGATCCTGTCCAACGCCGTGCAGAACTCGATGAATGCAGGCGACAACTCGCTGATCGGCGGGCTGATCTCAGCCACGACTTTGATCGCCTGCCACTCCATCGTGGCGCAGCTGAGCTACCGCAGCAGGCGGGTGTCGCGCTGGGTCGATGGCATTCCCAAGCGATTGATATCCAACGGCCAGGTCAACCGCCAGGTGATGGATGCCGAACTCCTCACCAGTGATGACCTGAAAGCGGCGCTGCGCGGCGCAGGCTGCCTGCACACCTACGAGGTGGAGCAGGCGACGATTGAGACCAACGGGCAGATAACGATTGTGCTGCGCAACCGCGACAGCTCCTCGGGCGCGTCGGACGCGGTCTAGGCCTTGAGCTGCTCGCGCAGCTTGAACTTCTGGATCTTGCCCGATGGCGTGGCCGGCATGTCTGCGAGCACCACCAGGCGTTCGGGCAGGTAGTGCGGCGCCAGCTTCTGCGTCCGCAAGAACGCGGTCACATCGGCCAGCGCCGGCTCGGCTGCGCCGGGCTTGAGCACGATCACCGCGCAAGCCCGCTCACCCAGGCGCTCGTCCGCATAAGCCACCACCGCGGCCTGCGCCACGGCCGGGTGCTTGTAGAGCAGAGACTCCACCTCCACCACCGGAATGTTCTCGCCACCTCGGATGATCACATCCTTGCTGCGGCCGGTGATACGGATATAGCCTTGCGCATCCATGCGCGCCTGGTCGCCGGTATCGAACCAGCCGTCATCGGTGGTGGCATTGAGATGCGGGCGTTTCAGATAGCCACCAAAGTTGGAGTTGGCCCGTACCCACAACTGGCCAATCTCGCCGCGCGGGCGCTCCTGGCCCAGGTCGTCCAGCACCTTGACCTCGGCGCCGGGCAAGGGCAGACCGTCGGTCTCCACCGCGCGCTGCGCGCCATCGCCGGGCAAGGTGGTGGTAACAGCGCCGTTCTCCGACATGCCCCAGGCCGAGATGATCTGCGCGCCCAAGGCCGTTTGCGCCTGCTCCACCAAGGGGCCGGGGATGGGCGCGCCGGCACACAAAAAAGTGCGCAGGCTGGGCACCGCCCCACTGGCAGCCACTTCGCGTGACAGATCGGCCAGAAACGGCGTCGACGCCATCGTGAACGTACAGTGCCATTGCCGTATCAGTTGCGCCGCCGTGGCGGCGTTCCACACATCCAGCAGCACCGCCGTGGCGCCCAGCATCACCGGCATCATCAGCCCGTACATAAAGCCGGTCTGGTGCGCCATGGGCGACGCCATCAGCACCACATCGTCACGCCCCAGCGCCAGGCGCTCGGCATAGGCGTTGATGTTGGCCCTCAAGGTATTGGAGGAGTGCATCACGCCCTTGGGCTCACCCGTGGTGCCGCTGGTGTAGATGAGCTGGGTGATGGCATCGGGCGGGACCCGGTGTGAGCTCAGGACCTGCGCGGCATCGGCATCGCGCTCCCAGGCGGGCTGGGTCAGCAGCGCCTCAAAACTGTCTACACCGGCACCACCGATGGCGACCACATGCTGGAGCTGCGGCAACTGTGGCTGAATGCCTTTGAGCATCGCCTCGTAATCGACATTGCGAAAGTCCTTCAGCACCACGACCAGCTTGGCCTCCCCGTGGCCCAGCATGAAGAGCAACTCGCGCTCCCGAAAAATGGGCATCAGGGGGTTGAGCACCGCGCCGATGCGTGCGCATGCCAGGTACAGCACCGTGAACTGCCAGACATTGGGCAACTGGCAGGCCACCACATCGGCAGGCCGCACACCCAGTCGCCACAAACCGATGGCCACGCGGTCGGCCATGCGCGCCAACTGCGCATAGTTGAAGGACTGCGCAGTGTCCTCGCCCGTGCGCTGCGCCACCAGTGCCAGCCGGTCGGGCCAGTGCTGCGCCGCCTGGTCCAGCGCATCGTTGATGGTAGTGTCGCGCCACCAGCCCTGGCTGCGCATCTGCGCACGGCGCGGCGCCAGCAATACGGCATCAAATTGCATGCTTGTCTCCTGTGGGTTGGGGCTCCGCGCTGGTGGGCCGCGCTTGGGAGCAAATCACGGCTATGCCGGCACGGCCTGCCTGCCCGCCCGGTCGCGGGCAATGATGGTCTTCATGACCTGGGCGGTGCCGTCACCAATCTGAAAGCCCAGCACATCGCGCAGGCGCTGCTCCATCACGCCCCGGTCATAGCCGCCATGTCCCAACATCAAGAGGCACTGGTGGATGCAGTCATAGGCCAGCTTGGGGGCCCACCATTTGCACATCGCCGCTTCGGCGCTGTGGGGCTTGCGCTGGTCCTTGAGCCACAGCGCCTGCAGGCACAAAAGGCGTGCGGCGCTGACCTGCGTATCCAAATCCGCCAAAGGGTGCGACACGCCCTGGAACGCCGACAAGGGCTTGCCAAAGGCCTGGCGCTGGGTGACGTACTGCCAGGCATCGTCGAGCGCCGCACGCGCCACGGCCAGAACCTGCAAGCCGATCAGCGCGCGTGAATAGTCAAAGCCCTGCATCACCTGCACAAAGCCCTGGTTCTCCTCACCCAGGCGATGCGAGAGCGGCACACGCACATGGTCAAAAAACAGCGAGCCCCTGCCAATGGCGCGCTGGCCATGGCAATCCAAGCGGCTGCGCGTGATGCCAGGCAAGTCCATCGGCACCAGCAACGCCGTCACGCCATGCGCGCCCGATTCCACCGTGCCGGTGCGGCCAAACACCACGGCGATATCGCACTGGTCTGCGGCAGAGATCGAGGTCTTCTCGCCGTTGATCACATAGCCTTGTGCATCGCGCTCTACGCGCAGGCGCAGGTTGGCCGCGTCCGAGCCACCGCGCGGCTCGGTCAGCGCAATGGCACACAGCGCCTCGCCCGCCACCATTTTTTGCAACCAGCGCTCCGCCACCTCCGGCTGGCCGTGGGCGGCCAGAATCTGCGCATTGAGCGAGGCCAGCAGCGGCACATAGGACATGCTCAGATCGGCGCGCGCCAGCTCCTCATGCACCACGCCAGCGGCCAGGCAACCCAGGCCCTGCCCGCCCAACTGCTCGGGCAGCTCAGGGGCGATCAGGCCCATGGCGCCCATCTCACGCATCAGCGCACGGTCCAGCACGCGGGTCCGGTCGCGCTCCAAAAAGCCCGGCGCCACGCGCGCATCGGCAAACCGGCGCACCGATGCAGCCAGGCTCATCAAGTCATCGTTCAAGTACGGATTCATGGACACCTCTTGCGGCAGGCTGCGTTACTTGGCGTGTTTGCGGAAATCGGGCTTGCGCTTTTCCTTGAGTGCAGCCACGCCTTCGCGCGACTCGTCGGTGTCGTAATACAGCTTGAGCGCGTACATGCCCATGCCGGCAATGCCCGCCTGGTGCGCGGTGTCCATGTTGAAGCTGCGCTTGGCAATCGCAATCGCGGTGGGGCTGCGCTCGCAGATAGTCTCGGCCCATTCCTGCACGGTGGCATCGAGCTGCTCTGGCGCCACGCAGATATTGGCCAGCCCCATGGCGACCGCCTCTTCGCCGGAGTAGCGCTTGTTCAGGTACCAGATCTCGCGGGCCTTTTTCTCGCCCACCACGCGCGCCAGGAATGCCGTGCCATAGCCCGGGTCGACCGAGCCCATCTTGGGGCCTACCTGGCCAAAGATGGCCTTGTCCGAGCAGATCGTCAGATCACAGATGGTGCACAGCACATTGCCGCCGCCAATCGCATAGCCCTGCACGCGGGCAATCACCGGCTTGGGCACATTGCGGATGGCGTCGTGCAGCTCTTCCATCGGCAGGCCGATGGTGCCACGGCCATCGTAGTTGCCATCGTGCGCCGACTGGTCGCCGCCGGTACAAAAAGCCTTGTCGCCCGCGCCGGCCAGCACGATGCAACCCACGCTTTTGTCATAGCCCGCCTTGTTCAGCGCGCGGATCAGCTCGTCGCAGGTGGTGCCGCGAAAGGCGTTCATCTTCTCGGGCCGGTTGATGGTGATCCAGGCCACATGGTTGCGCACGTCGTAGAGGATGTCTTCAAATTCCATACCAGTCTCCTTATTTATTGGGGGGGGCCTTCAGCCGGCCATCGTCAAGCCGCCCGATACGCTGATGACCTGGCCGGTCACATAGGAGGCGTCGCCCGAGGCAAAGAACAGGATTGCGCCGGGCAGGTCCTCGGGCTGGCCGATGCGGCCCAGCGGGATCGCACGGGTAAAGGCCTCGAGCAGCCTGTCGGGGTTGCCCGCGCCCTCCTTGTAGCTGGCAAACAAGGCGGTATCGGTGGGGCCGGGGCAAACCACGTTCACGGTGATGTTGTGGCGGGCATGCTCGCGTGCCAGGGTTTTGGACAGCGCCACCAGCCCGCCCTTGCAGGCGGCATACACCGCCTCGCCTGAGGAGCCCACGCGCGCCGCGTCAGACGCGATGTTGACGATGCGCCCCGCCTTGCGCTCTGCCATGTGCGGCAGCACCGCGTGGTGCATGTGCAGGGCACCCACCAGGTTGATGGCAATGAGCTGCTGCCATTCGCCCTCATGGGTCTTGGTGAAGGGCTTGAACACATCCCAGCCCGCGTTGTTGACGAGCACATCAATCGCAGCCCATTGCTCGGCCTGCTGCACGGCCGCATCGACACTCGCCCGGTCGGTGATATCACAGGCCAGCGCCTGCGCCAGGCCGCCCGCCGCTGCAATCGCATCGGCCACCGCCTGTGCGGCGCCCAGCTGCTTGTCGAGCACGGTCACCCGGGCGCCTTCAGCGGCAAAGCGTTTGCAGGTAGCCCCACCAATGCCGCCACCCCCACCGGTTACTACAACATGTTGCCCATCAAAACGTGCCATGATCCCACCTTTCTTGTGCATTGCATCGTTTAATTAGACAATATATTTACACAAATGCCATGCCATGGCAATATCGGAATCATGAGCAAACTCGCCAAAGACCCTAGAGAAAACCCGCAGCAACTGCGCACCGACCTGGCCAATCGTCTGTATTTCAAGCTCTACCAATGCGCCAACATGTTGCATAAAACTGGGACCAAGGCCGTTGAAGCCCAGGGCCTGACCACACAGCAGTGGGCGGTGATGGGCGCGCTGTCGCGGCCCGAATCAGAGCAGGGCATGGGCATGGGCGACCTGGCCCGCTACCTGTTGGTGAGCCGCCAGAACCTCACCGGCCTGCTGTCACGCATGGAGGCCGCCGGCTATGTGCACAGCGTGCCCGACCCGGCAGACAAACGCTCCCGTCTGGTGCAATTGACGCCAGCCGGGCAGCAGGTGTGGCAGCACGATGCAGCCGAGTCGATTGGCCGCTATTACGAGCAGGCGCTCGAGGGGTTCTCGAGCAATGACATGGTTCACACCCTGCACTACCTGCTCAAGCTGCTGGACAACATGAAGGCGATCGATGCGCAGCAGAATGCGGGCAAGGAGGAGAGTTGAGCGCCAAAATGCCCGAACCCGCGCAGCTTCAAACATCAAGGCCGCCTATGCCGTACAAAACAGCTCGACTGCATGGCACTAGCCAAATTTTCAATAATCGGCACCGCTGACGGCGACGTCCTCTCGATAATCGAGTCCATAAAGCTCTGTCAGCGTCATCAAGAATCAAACAATCAGTAACCATCGCAACGAGCAATAACTGCCATCTCGCCATAGCCACATGCCACACTCGCGGGTTGTCAAAATCCATGAGGGATGGAATATATGCTCGGAAAACTAGAAAGTGCGCTGCTCTACCTGATGCGGCTGGTGATGGTGGTGCTGGTGTTGTTCACCTTGTTCAACTTTTCGCTGTGGAGTTGGGGCGCTGCGCACAAACCCACCCCTGGAGCCATCGAAGAAACCCACCAAAACCGTGACTGGGCTGCGCTCAAAATCAGCGAAGAAGAACTCAAGAAGATTACCTATTCAGACTTTGGCTATGACGATACCAACCAGACCCTGAGCGATGCCAAACTGGCCGCCGACCCTGCGGTAGTAGCGGCCTTTGCCGAGGTAGATGCGGTATTGCGCGCCGCGATCGAGCGCGACCCTGCGCAGCGTAAAAAGCTGGAGCGTGATAACGACGAGCCAGGCCTGGCGCCCGTGCAGGCACTGCCCGCGTTGGTGGAAACCATGCAGGCCAAAGAACGCGCCAGCCAGGAGATGGACGCGGTAGACGCGGCGGCGGCCACTGCAGCGGCCTCGGATGCGGCCGACAGCGACGGCTGGAAACCCCAGCCCACCAGCATTGGCGAGGTGCTGCTGCAGCAGACACGCAGCATTATCAGCAGCTATGGCTATGAGGCAGGCCGCTCGTTCACACTGGGCGCACCGCAGGCGCTCAAAGCCCTGCTGGCCGACCCACAAGTACAAAAGGGAATCAGCAAGCAAACCACGTCGATGGTGGTGACCAATCTGCTGCTCAACTATGGCATTGTGTTCAGCGCCAAGGCGGGTGAAAGCGATATGCAGACGGAAAAATCTGGCTGGCTGGAGCGCCTGATCGAACCCAGCAATCTGCTGGTATTTACGGTGCTGCTGTGGTCATTCGTGTTCTTGATGATGATCGTGGTCTTCCTGCGTGTGGAACGCCATCTGCGCACGATGTCGCAAGACGGCAAGGCACTGGCTCCGCGCTCGTCCTAGCCTCAAGCGCCATTGCCCGTCAGCGCCCACCCGTCAACCGGTGCACACTGAGATGGAAGAATTCAGGAGAGCGCAAGCTCTCCTTTTTTCTGGCTACCGCGATTGGGTGGAAGAGCTGCCACTCCGGGCACCGAAAAGGAGTACATGGTGGAGACTCCGATGCGCCGTCCAAGCCAGGGGGGTGCTGCAGCCTGGAGATAACGAGCAATACAAAAAGGCTCGGTACCACCGAGCCTTCCAAAGCATGCGCACCGAAGGTGCTTGACGCGCTTTCTTACTTTTGCTGCGACAGCTTCTCTTTCAGATAAGGGCCATCAAGCAGCGCGTTTTGCCCGGTCCGCAGGGCCATGCTATTGGCCTGTATTGTCAGCGGCATGTAGTTGGGCGCAGCGCGGGCAATCGCTGCGCTGACCAACATCCCGATCAAGCCACCATTGGAATTGTTCGGCGAATACTGCATGCGCTGCGTATTTTTCCAGAGCTCTTCGCCCGTCTTGCTGACAAGCCGGTACTCGAAATCCACCGTCACTGTCGTCGACAGAATGATGTATTGGGCATCCCACTGGTTGATGGTCACGAACAGCACCGCATCGGCCCCAAACATCTTGGCGATGGTCTCGGGCGGTTGCTCATGCACGCGCTCGGGCTCGTAAAAGCCTTCCTGCTCCAGCACCATCTTGGTCGTGTTCACCGGGAAGACGTAGTAGCCTTTTTCCGCAATCGGCACGGGCAATGCGCTCAGCACATAGTTGGGTGCATCCACATCCAGCGACTTGTTGACGATCGGCACGACGACAATCGAGCGCGGATTGGCGGCTTCATAGGCGGCCAGATCGCGTTTGGGAGCCGTGGTTTGGCAGCCTACCAATAAAGCGCTGGTTGCGAGCAGCAGCAAAGTGGAGATACGAGAGATGAAACCCTTCATGATGTGACCTCTCCGTTCGTCTTCTTCTCGCTGGTTGCCGGGGTCGCTTTGGCGCGGCTCTCCAGCGTCTTGATCATTGAATCCATGAGCGTGCGGCTTTCCGGCCAGAGTTCGCGCTCCTTGTTGTACTGCGCGATGGCCTCATCGGTCTTGCCCGCCTGCAGGTAGAGCGATCCCAGCTCAGCGTACAGACCTGGGGCCACTTTTTGATTGGCCTGTGTCATCGCAGCAATATGGGTTTCCAGCTTGGTTTGCAGCTCTACCACCGTTTCTGGGCTCTTGTAGGTGCTGTAGAGCGCGGCATCGTAGCCACCCCACTCGTACAGATTCTGATTGGTTGCGCAACCCGTCATCAACGCGAGCGCCGCTCCCGCAGCCGCATACCGGGCAGCGGATCGCAGCCCTTGAACATGCTTGTCGAAAAACTTCATGTGTACTAACTTTTAGCGAATGTCGAACGTCTTGGTCACACCGTCACCAACGTAGAACTTCTCGTTGATGAAAGTGTTGCCGCTGCCTTGCACCACGAGCTGATGCGTTCCGGGCTCCACTTGCAGGGCCGCTTGCCCTGCCTGGAACTGACCTGCCGTTCCGACCTGCAGACCGTCCAGCACCACGGCTGCATTGCCCAAGCTTTCATGGGCCAGACGGAAAGTGATCTGTGGCTTGAGGGACACCACACCCTGTTTTTCGGTGGGCATCTGAACACAGGCGGTGAGGCTTGCGCCTGCAATCAGTGCACCTAGCACCAGCGTGGCTCCACGCAATCCCTTGAACATCATTTTCACTTTCCTCCCTCATGCAACACGACCAGCGAATTGGCTGGGTGCTTGCCCAGATCGCCCGACACCACACTGGTGACGGCACCTTCGTTGAGTTCGTTGTCACCAAACAGCGCATCCACGCGCAGCTGTGCAATCTTCTGACCTGGCAAGGTGATGATGGCACCAGTCTGCGGCGACTTGATCTGCTCGCCAGCCGTCTGCACCGCCAGCGTCATGCCCGGTTGCAGCCCCTGGCTCTTGCCACCACTGATGTAGATGCGGCCGCCTTCCACTTTGAGAATCGCGGTCGACCAGGGGCGGCGATTCATTTCAGTGGAGAGCTTGCTCACCGCTTCGGACACAGCCTGACGGATGGCAGCATCATTGAGCGTGCCGTCATAGCCGGCCCGCGAGCCAAAGCCAAAAGTGGACGACACCTCGTTGGATGCTTCACCCGCACCAGATGTGGCAAAAAATACATGGCCCGTGCGCGTATCCACCAAACGGATATCGATCTTGGCAAATGCGACCTGCTTTTTCGAAGCTGACGCAAAGCCCGAACTCCCCACCGTCTTTCGGCCAAACTCCGAGAGCGAGCCGACGATGAGGGCATCAACGCCGATCAAGTCGAGCTTTTGCTGGGCCAGTTGGCTTTCTGCCTGCACCTTGCTGATGTCTGGGCGCTCGAACACCAGATACGCACCCGATTCCGTCAACGCCTTGCTGAACAGATCCGTCACCTGCTTGCCCAACGGATCACCATCCTTGTCGCGCAGCAGGGACTGGCCATAGGCCGTTTCGTTGGACAAACGGCCCAAGGCCACCTTGCGCTTGAGCGTTGGGGTGGCCATCGCCTGAGCGAGCGTGTTGGCCTGCGCTGTTTTTTGCTCGGCTTGCGATGGTGGAGCCTGCTTTGTCTCTACCGGTGCTTGTTGCGTCGCGCAACCTCCGATGGTCAGCAATGCTGCCACCAGCGCACTTGTACTACCCGCTTTTAATGCAAATTGCATTGCTTTTCCTTTTGCGTTCAATCCCATAACTTAGCTCTAGCCTCAGCAACCGGACAATTTCACATGTCCTAGTGAATCAATGTGGGACGTTCGTCTTACCGGCTAAAAAGCGCTGGACTGACGCACACCGTGCGCGTTAGTCTTCATTGCTTTTATAACAAATAGTAACTGCAGCTTGACCTGATCCGCCCAGCACTGTTGCTTTGCCGTGGACTCATGCAGATTGGTGAAATCTTGATTGGTCAGCATGGGCTGGAAGCCCTGTCCTGACACTATCTGCGACATGCGCGTCTAAGACTCCCGTCTTCGCCATGCATCATAGAAATACAGCGCATCAAGAAAGGCGTAGTTAACAAATTTTAAGAATTGAACCTCGACATCCAAGTCTTATCGTTCCTCACACGCAACACTGTCATGGAACAGCAGCGGCAAAGTGTTCCATATTCAATGGTTCACAAACCACGATGCATACCAATACATTACTTGTGCAACCGAATGTTTCCATTCCATCGCTTCTTCAGTAATCGCCTAGATGGAAGTCGCCATTTTCACGATCTGATCAGAGTCCCATAAACGATCTGCCTTGCTTATCTCCATGCTTCTATATTGTTATTTATTCACAAAAACAAATTGAGGAGCGACGCTCTCTAGCGGTTTGGTATAGGGAATAGCCCACTGATGACAGGCTTGCTGTCCAATGCAAAGCAATGGATTCACTCAGGCCGATATTCGCCAAGCCACGTCGTCAGCAGGTTCTGTCGGAGCGATGTCCTCGCAGGCAAGGCGCATTGCCATGAAGCAAGTCTTTGATACGCTTTGAGTGTCCCGCGAAGGCATGCAAGAGAATCGCCCACTTCACGTCCACCTCACGCCCAGCTCAAACTCCGCACACCCAGCACTTTTAGCATGGGGCAATGCAACTACCAAAGCCCACTTCACAACGCCAAGCAGCAGGCCTCATTATCGGCACTGTCGTCCTGGCCAACCTACTGACAACATGGGTGCTGATGGCCAATCTGGATGCGATGGTCTACCCGAGCGATGCCGACGCCATCATGGTCCCCGTGGTCAGCAACTTTCTCAACTCGCTGTGCATCTTGCTATGGGCAAGCATGGGTGTCCTGCTGCCTCGCCATCGCCTTGGCTGGCGCATTGCGAGCCGCATCGTGCTCGGGGTGGCTGCCCTCTATACGCTGGCTTTGGCGGTGTACTGGTGGTACCCGTTTCACTATGCAGCGGGGGCGTCATTTCTGCCCGCTGTGGCGGCCTGTGCATGGGCTCTTTGGTTACCGGCATCCAAGCAGCCAGCCCCAGGCACAAACATGGCCTCATCCTGAGCGGCCTGATGACCCCTCAACGCACCGGTGAGGTCTGGCACTTCTGCCCAAAAGTTGCAATGTCCATGGAGACGGGCTTTTGAAAAAATGAGGCGAGCGATAGCAATACGAGGTGCTTGTCCGACTGCGCATGCCTCAAGACCGCAGACTGCGCCGCTTCAGCAAAGCGCCGCACCCCAACAATCCAAGCGATAACCATCCCAATATGCCACCTGAGAGCGCAGGAACGGGAACGGCGACAGCAGCTGGTATAAGCACAGGAGCGGCCACCTCTTTGTCGTCATCGGCAATCTGAATGGTTGCCACCGATGTGCCCGCCAGCAAGCTGTAGCCGCCAGCGTTGGCCGCTGGCGCGATGGCAACCGACACGCTGACCTGGCCATCGCCTCTCACGGTATTGGCGGTGGCCGTGACCGTGCAGCTCGCCGTGCTGGCGCCCTCTGCAATCTCCAGCGGACCGGCGCAACCACTGTAGCGCGCCGTGTCCCCGGAGGTGCTCAGCCCCACGGTCAGCGCAGCCTGCGCAGGCCGGCTCAATCTCAGGGTGCAGCTAGCAGTTTGCCCGTCGGAATCCAACAGCTGCGTCTTGTCGCACAGGATGGAGGCCGTAGGCGGCACCACTTCGAAGTTGGCCGATACCGAGGCCAGCGGCCCGACCACTTCGATATTGTCGATGGCGCCCACAAAGCCGCTGGATCCATTGCCGGCGCCACCCTCGACGGCAAAGACCACCATGTCGGCAAAGCGCGGGTCGGCCTGGAAGTCCGAAAATGGCCGTCGTATGTTGGGATCAAAGCCACCTTGCGCCGCACTGCGCCCTTGCCAAACGATGCCGTGGAGCATATCGGCGGTGGTCCACTGGTTGAGGCCCACACCGTGCACGCCGGCGATGTCCGGGGTGTAGACCAGGGTCTGCGTATGCACCTCTTGCGCATTGCGCAGGTACAGCCGCAGCACGGGCGCCTGGTCGACCACATCGGTGCTGTGCACCAGCCATTGGTAGGAGACGGTGGTCAGCTCCGACAGCTTGCCGAAGGTGGCAGCAGGGTAGTAAGCGAGCCCGGCCTTGGACGAGGTTACAGGCAAGTCAAGGCGCAGCGAGCCATTGCCGCTGTTGGGAAAGTCGGTGGTGACCCAGGCCAGGCCTGCACTGGTCTGCCCCACCTGCCCCCACTGGTCGGGGCCGCTGCTGCCCCATTGGAATGTCGCCTCCGGCACCACATCCGCTGCGGCAACCACGGCAGCGCTCGCGCCCGGTGCCCATAAGCATGCCCAAAACCAGACCGCGCCTACTGAAAAAATGCGAAACAACAGCTTCATAGTCACTTCAAACGTTGGAACGCATTGTTGCTTCTAGATGTAAACAAGCCCAGCGTTTTATTATTTATTTCTATCGCAATGATGTTTTTTGGGAATGCGTGGAGGGGCCAGAGGCGACGGTGTCAGCACGGAGCATGCGGTCATTCCGCCGTTTCACGGTGCCAGCGCAGGCTTAAAAATCCCAGCACCAGTGCGAAGACCGTCAACAACACCAGTAGCAGCCCACCCAGCTTGGGAGCGGGCCGAGACAGGACACCAGACGCCTGCTCGGTCACGGCCTCCATGCTGTGTCGCACACGGTGGAAAACCGTGCCATCGTCTGGCGCAAGCGCCGTGGCGGCAGCCTGCATGTCAGGGCTGGGCACCGCCACCCCTTGTGCCCATGCGCTGGCCCGCCGTCCTGCGTAGAGCCCTTGGCTATCTGCCCCTGTGTGCTGTGACCCCAGGTTGTGGGCTGCCGACAGGTCTCCGGATGAGGCAGCCGTGGGCACGGCATGCGTGAGCATGCAGCCCGATGCCATCCACCAGCCTAGAACCAAACACCTGCACCACCTCATATCAGCAGCCATATACAGAAATTAACAATGTCGCTAACTATCGGACTGTGCCTGCCAACGGTCAATCCCCAAAATTAGTGAATATCTACTACGGCTGCCCTGGGCGCTGCAGGCTGCGGGCCTCACCTCTGGTGCCGCAATAATGGGCGCAGCACCTCCAGATCCGGATGCAGCAAGTGCCTCTTGACCACCGTGCTTGCTGCCAGCACATCAGAAAGATGGCAGTGATCAAAAATTGCGTGCTATAATCGACAGCTTAGCGGCTGTAGCTCAGCTGGATAGAGTACTTGGCTACGAACCAAGGGGTCGTGGGTTCGATTCCTGCCAGCCGCACCAAACGTAAAGCCTCAGAGTAGCAATGCTCTGAGGCTTTTTCGTTGCTGGGTATTGGGTATTGGGTATTGGGCAGTGCCTGGCTCTTTCACACCCATCCATGAAAAAAGCCGATTTCCATGGCGGAAACCGGCTTGTGGTCAGCACAGCGACAAAGCGCGCAGTGACTTACTTGGTCGGGCGGATCAGCACATATTGCGTCCACTCACCGCGGCGGAACAGCACGTTGACGGGCTTGGACTTGTCGGCCTTGGCCACGGCAGCGTCGAACTGCTTGACGTCATTGATCTCGGTGTTGGCAATGCCCAGGATCACATCACCTTGCTTGAGACCAGCACGGGCAGCGGCTTCATCGGCCGACACAATCTGCACTCCACCCTTGAGGTGCATGGACTTGCGCTGCGCATCGGTCAGATCCGTGACCACCAGACCCAGTTGCTGGGCAGCAGTGGAAGGCTTGGACTTCTCTGGCTCCTTGCTGGTGGCAGCAGCGTCTGCAGCAGCATCCGACGGAATTTCGATGATGGTGATCGGCAGGTCCAAGGTCTTGCCACGGCGGAACACCGTGACGGTGCTCTTCGAGCCTGGCTTGGTGTTGCCCACCCAGCGCGGCAGATCCGCCAGCTTCTCCAGCGGCTTGCCATCGAACTTGGTGATGATGTCACCCGCTTCGACGCCCGCCTTCTCGGCGGGCGAGCCGCTTTCCACACCCGTTACCATCGCGCCCTGGGCCTTGCCCAGACCGATGGATTCAGCCACATCCTTGCTCACGGTGGAGATTTGCACACCAATCTTGCCACGCAACACACGGCCGGTGGCGCGCAGCTGGTCGCTCACGCGCACCGCTTCATCGATAGGGATCGAGAACGAGATGCCCATGAAGCCACCCGAGCGCGAGTAAATCTGGCTGTTGATGCCCACCACCTCGCCTCGCATGTTCAACAGCGGGCCGCCCGAGTTGCCGGGATTGATGGCCACATCGGTCTGGATAAAGGGCAGGTAGTCGCCCGTGTCGCGCTGCTTGGCAGAGACAATGCCGGCGGTCACCGAGTTTTCCAGGCCAAAGGGCGAGCCGATCGCCATCACCCACTCGCCCACGCGCAGGCGGTTCACGTCGCCAATCTTGACGGCGGGCAAGCCGGTGGCATCGATCTTCACCACAGCCACATCGGTGCGCTTGTCGGCGCCCACGATCTTGGCCTTGAACTCGCGCTTGTCGGTCAGCGTCACGATCACTTCATCGGCACCATCGACCACATGCGCGTTGGTCATCACATAGCCGTCGGCCGTCAGGATAAAACCCGAACCCAGGCCGCTGGGCACCTCATCGCCATCGGCGCCGGGGCGCTGGGGGCGTTGCTGCTTGGGGATGCTGGGCACCGGCAAGCCAAAGCGCTTGAAGAACTCCAGCATCTCCGGATCGAGGCCGCTTTGGCTTTGGCGGTTGGACACCTTCTCCATCGTGCGGATATTGACCACCGATGGGCCCACCTGGTCGACCAGGTCGGTGAAATCGGGCAGGCCACGCACCACAGCAGGTGCAGGGGTCTGGGCCGCTGCCGGCAGCATCATCGCGCTGCTGACGGACAGGATGGCCGCCAGTGCACTGATCTGAAAAGGCTTCCAACGCTTTAGAGACATATCACTCCTCAATTTGACAATATGGCGGCACCGTATACGCAGTGATTCAATCGCGTCGCTCGAGGTGCCCTGCGGCAATTGGAGGGGCAATAGGCCTCAAGGTTCCAAGCGTGCATCACCATCAGATAGGCAGCAAAACCCAGGTTTCAAGCCTTTGCGCGCGAAAGGCATAAAAAAACACCTGCCATGCAGGTGTTATTTGAGGGGTTCAGCGCATCATCAGCACAGGCGTGAAGCCTTGTCGGCGCAGCCATCGCTGCGCTTTTCGGCATTGAAAGTGGCATTGCGCAAGAAGCCCGCTGGCATTTGCAGGTTGGCGGTGCCGCCAATCTGCCCGCGTGCCGCCAGCAGCTCATCCAGGCGCGGATCGCGCAGCATGATGCTGGAGTTCTGGCCCACCGTGACCTGCTGCTGCACCAGGCCTTGGGCATTGGACGCGGCAGACCTCGGTGATGCAGCCGAGGCAACCACCTGCGGCGCAGCAGCTGCTGCCATCTGCTGGCGAGCCTCATTGCCTGCGCCACCCGAGAGCAAACCGATGCTGTTCCAGCCGACCATCGCCACAGCGGCCACGGTAGCAAAGCCAGCCACCATCTTCCAGCGGAAGACCGAATGGTTCGCAGCATCCTGCGCGGCTGGCTGGACGGTCTGCACAGCGGCAGCGGCCACCGCCGGCACGGCGACAGCACCAGGCGCGGGTTGGCCCTGGTCGGCCAACGGCGGCTCCAGTGCAATCTTGGCATTGAGCGCATCCAGGAATGCCAGGCTGTCGGAGCACGGTGTGTGCGCCGAACGCATCAGATCGCCAATGACCTGGTAGGACTGCACCGAGGCGTAGCAGGCCTCGTCCTGGGCCAACTCCGGCAGCTCGGCCAGCAGCTGGCCGAGCGCCTGGTCGTCCAGCTCACCATCGACCCAGGCGGACAACTGCTCACAGGCCGCCTGCATGCTCATGTTCGATGCTTGGTTTTCGAGATTCATAGCCATATTCCTAGCGGGCCCCAGGCCCTTGCAGCCAGTCATCACACTCATATCAGCTACCAACGCTTGCCAGACTGGCGTTCAAGCATGGGCTTTACCTTGGCGGAAATCGCCTCGCGGGCGCGGAAAATACGCGACCGTACCGTACCGATGGGGCAATCCATCGCAGCGGCAATGTCTTCATAAGACATGCCTTCAATCTCACGCAGCACGATGGCCTGTCGCAGGTCCTCGGGCAACGCGTCCATCGCCGTGTTCACCGCCTGGGCAATTTCCTGGGCGGCAATCACCGTTTCAGGCGTCTCATCGGTCGTTAGTTCGCGCCCGGGCACATAAGTTTCATCGTCATCGTCTTTTCCGCGCAGCGCGCTCTCGGTCATCACCGGGTTGCGGCTGAGCTCGACCATCGCCTTCTTGGCGGTATTGACGGCAATTCGGTACAGCCAGGTGTAGAACTGCGCATCACCCCGGAACTGCGGCAGCGCGCGGTAGGCGCGCAAAAAGGTTTCCTGGGCCAGATCGGGCACCAGATCCACATCGCGCACCATGCGCCCGATCAGGCGCTCGATGCGGCGCTGGTACTTGAGCACCAGCAGGCCATAGGCTTTTTGATCTCCTGCCACCGTGCGCTGCACCAGGTGCAGATCGCTGTCATTTGCATTCGGGGTACTGGCCGTTGGCGTTCCCGTCATAAAAGAGGCCCTCTTGGCGCTACAAGCTTGCAGCTATTGTTGTGGTTGTTCAGCTGTAGGCTTACACCTGATGGATGTTCTGCGGTTCAGCGGCAAGCGACGAGTATAAAACCCGACGAATATCCGGCCAGCGCTCTGGATTAGCGGCTCTCGCCACAAGCAGCCACTGACTGGGGCACCGGCTTGGCAACCCCTGGGCCTGCAGCAATATCCAGGATTGCCCATCCATCATCACGGTCAGTGGCCCCAGTTCCTGGCGCTGCTCCAGCGCCAACGGGGCTGGCCCAAGGCACCACTGAGAGCCAGTCCAGTGCAAACAAGTTCCCTGCGGCCACAGCGGCATGCGCCAGACCAGCCCTACCGCCAATGCCATTACCGCCACTGCCAAGGCGCGCGGCAAGGCCGTAGGAGCTGCTGCATGCATCCAGGCCAGGCACAGCAGCGCGACCAGGCAGACCCAGCCGGCCAACAGCAGGCGGACGCGGCTTGGGCTCACCAGCGCAAAGGACTGCAAGGCCATCAAGGCAGTTGGGCGATGGTGGGGCATGGCTGGGCGGCTATTGACAGAGGCATCACCCCATTCTGCAGTGCACCCATCAGCGATCCCGCAGGGCAAACCCCGTGTTGAAGCGCCAACACCGTGCTGACCGAAGCAGCGCAAAAACAACAAAGGCCTCTGTCACAGAGGCCTTATCCCAGCGTGGCTGGTGTGACGCACCAGGCGCCAACCACCATCAAACGCGTTTGAACACCAGGGTGCCGTTGGTACCGCCAAAACCAAAGTTGTTCTTGACGGCGATGTCCAGCTTGGCATCGCGCGCGGTGTTGGCGCAGTAGTCCAGATCGCATTCCGGATCCTGGTCCACCAGATTGATGGTCGGAGGAATCTTCTGGTCCTTCAAGGCCATCACGGTAAAGACGCTCTCCAGACCGCCAGCACCACCGAGCAAATGGCCGGTCATGGACTTGGTCGAGCTGACCACCAGCTTCTTGGCATGCTCGCCCATGGCTGCCTTGATGGCATTGGTCTCATTGAGGTCACCCAGCGGCGTGGAGGTGCCGTGGGCATTGAGGTAGTCCACCTGGTCGGCGTTGACACCTGCATTGCGTAGAGCAGCCAGCATGGCGCGGCGCGGGCCGTCCATATTGGGCGCGGTCATGTGACCGGCGTCAGCGCTCATGCCGTAACCCAGCAACTCGGCATAGATCTTGGCACCACGGGCCTTGGCGTGTTCGTACTCTTCGAGCACCACGATACCGGCACCCTCACCCAGCACAAAGCCGTCACGGCCCTTGTCCCAGGGGCGCGATGCCGCCTTGGGATCCTCATTGCGTGTGGACAGCGCGCGCATCGCTGCGAACCCCCCCACACCCAATGGAGAAACAGTTGCTTCGGTACCACCTGCAATCATGACGTCGGCATCGCCGTACTCGATCATGCGACCGGCTTCACCAATGCAGTGCAAACCTGTCGTGCAAGCAGTCACCACCGACAGGTTCGGGCCCTTGAAGCCAAAACGCATCGATACATGACCTGCGACCATATTGATGATGGACGCGGGAACAAAGAAAGGCGTGATGCGACGCGCACCACGGCGCTCATATTCACCGTGCGTGTTCTCAATCAGTGGCAGACCACCGATACCCGAACCAATCACACAGCCAATACGAGTTGCGAGCTCTTCATCCAGTGCCTCGCCCAAAGGCAGGCCGGCGTCTTTCACTGCCTCTTGGGCAGCGGCAATGCCGTAATGAATGAAGGAGTCCATCGTGCGTGCTTCCTTGGCACTCATATAGGACTCAAGGTCGAAGCCCTTGACCTCACCTGCAATCTTGCAGCTGAAATCCGTGGTGTCGAACTTGGTAATGAGGTCAATGCCGGATTGACCGGCCAAAATGTTGGACCAGGCTTCAGCAACCGTGTTACCCACGGGGCTGATGCAACCCAGACCAGTCACGACGACGCGACGGCGACTCATGCGTTACAACTTTCTTGTTGATCTCTCGGAAGATTGGCAGCAAGACACTTGCGCCACAAGGGCGCCAAGTGCATGCGCAATCAATTAAGCCTTTTGGTGGCTGTTGGCGTAGTCGATGGCGTTCTGCACCGTCGTGATCTTCTCTGCGTCTTCGTCAGGGATCTCGATCTCGAACTCATCTTCCAAAGCCATCACCAGTTCCACGGTGTCCAGCGAGTCAGCGCCCAGGTCGGCTACAAAAGCCTTTTCGTTCGTTACTTGAGACTCTTCCACGCCGAGTTGCTCGGCGATGATTTTCTTGACACGTGCTTCGATATCGCTCATGGTTTCCCTCTGGGGGTTGTGAATGAACCCGCGATTCTAGCTGCTTCAGCAATACCTGAGTGCAACTTGCCGTCGCGAGGAAACGGCATTCAACTTTCGTCAAATCTACATATACATGCCACCATTGACATGCAACTCCTGCCCGGTCACATAACCGGCGCCATCTGAGGCCAAATAGACCACAGCGTTGGCAATGTCTTGCGGCTGTCCCAGCTTGCCCAAGGCAATCTGCGACTGCAGTGCTTTCTTCTGCTCTTCGGGCAACTGGGCCGTCATATCGGTCTCGATAAAACCAGGCGCCACGCAGTTGACCGTGATGCCACGGCTGCCCAACTCCTTGGCCAGCGAGCGCGTCATACCTGCCACACCCGCCTTGGCGGCCGCGTAGTTGGCCTGACCGGCATTGCCCGATGCACCCACCACACTGGTGATGCTGATGATACGGCCAAAACGCTGCTTCATCATCGGACGGATGGCAGCGCGGCTGGCGCCGAACACGGCCTTCAGGTTGGTGCCCAGCACGGCATCCCAGTCCTCGTCCTTCATGCGCATGGCCAGCGTGTCGCGGGTGATGCCGGCGTTGTTGACCAGCACATGCAAGCCGCCCTGGGTCTTGACCAGGCTGTCGATCAGCGCTTCGACGGCGGCGCCATTGTTCACATCCAGCGCCACACCACGCGAGCCGGCAAAGGCCGACAGCGCTTGCGAGATCTTGGCAGCGCCGTCTTCGGTCGTTGCCGTGCCGATCACTTGGTAGCCGGCAGCGCCGAGCGCCTGGGCAATGGCTGCGCCAATACCGCGCGATGCGCCGGTAACCAGGGCGACTTTGGCTGTTGAAGTGGTTTCAGTCATGCGATGGCTTCTTTGGTTTCTTGCAAAGTGGCGGGGTCATACAGAGCCACACCGACGAGTTCAGGGTCGATGCGCTTGGTCATGCCGGTGAGCACCTTGCCCGGGCCGCACTCGACCAGGTGGGTCGCGCCCAGCGCACGCAGGCGCTGCACGCACTCCACCCAGCGCACGGGGCCAAAGGCCTGGCGGTAGAGCGCATCACGGATCGCATCGGCATCGGTAGGCATCGCCACATCGATGTTGTTGAGCACTGGAATCTGGGGCGCGGCCAGTTGCAGCTCTGCCAGTGCCAGCTTGAGCTTTTCAGCGGCGGGCTTCATCAGGCTGGAATGGAAAGGCGCAGACACGGGCAGCGGCAGCGCGCGCTTGGCACCGGCTTCCTTCACGGCCAGGCTGGCCGCTTCCACCGCAGCCTTGGAGCCGGCGATAACCGTCTGGCCAGGGTCGTTGAAGTTCACTGCCTCGACCACTTCGGCGCCGCCCAGCTGGGCCGTCACCTGGGCGCACACGGCCTTGACCTTGTCCGCATCCAGGCCCAGCACTGCCGCCATGGCGCCAGCACCCACAGGCACGGCCTCTTGCATGGCAGCACCCCGCAGGCGCACCAGCGGCGCGGCCTGGCTCAGGGTCAGCACACCGGCAGCCACCAGCGCGGAATACTCGCCCAGCGAGTGGCCTGCAACCGCTATCGGCATGGGGCCGCCTTCGGCTTGCCAGACACGCCATGCGGCCACGCCAGCGACCAGCATCACCGGTTGGGTATTGGCGGTCAGCGCCAGCGTTTCTTTGGGGCCGTTCTGGATCAGCGCGCCCAGGTCTTCACCCAGCGCATCCGAGGCCTCTTGCAGCGCCTGAACCACTGCGGGGTGGCCACCCCAGGCATCGAGCATGCCCACAGACTGCGAGCCTTGGCCCGGAAATACAAATGCAAAAGCGCTCATGTCTCGGTTCAATCAGTTTTTATCAATCAGCGGATGACAGCGGTCTCGGCAACGCCGAGCCATGCTACATCGTCAGCAGCACGGCACCCCAGGTGAAGCCACCGCCCACGCCTTCGAGCATCACATTCTGCCCGGGCTTGACCTGGCCGCTGCGCACGGCGTGGTCCAGCGCCAACGGGATCGAGGCCGCCGAAGTATTGCCATGCTGGTCGACGGTGACGACCACCTTCTCCGGCGCGAGCTTGAGCTTGCGCGCCGTGCTCATCATGATGCGCAGGTTGGCCTGGTGCGGAATCAGCCAATCGATGTCGGCTTCCTGCATCTTGGCCTTTTCGAGTGCAGCGCGTGCGGCCTTGTCCAGCACACCGACGGCGAGCTTGAACACCGCCTGGCCATCCATGCGCAGCAGCGGCGAGCCAATCACCTGGCCACCCGAGACATTGCCCGGCACGCACAGAATGTCGACATGGCTGCCATCGGCATGCAGCTCGGTGGCCAGGATGCCGGGCTTGTCAGACGCTTCCAGCACCACAGCGCCGGCGCCATCGCCAAACAGCACGCAGGTCGTGCGGTCATTGAAGTCGAGAATGCGGCTGAACACCTCGGCACCCACCACCAGCACGCGCTTGGCGCTGCCGGACTTGATCATCGAGTCCGCCACCGTCAGTGCGTAGACAAAACCGCTGCACACCGCCTGCATGTCAAACACCGGGCAGCCATTGGCAATGCCCAGCTTGTGCTGCAGGATCGCGGCGGTCGAGGGGAACACCATGTCCGGCGTCGAGGTCGCGACAATGATCAGGTCGATATCGCTGGCCTGGATATTGGCGGCCTGGAGCGCGTTCTTCGACGCCTCCAGCGCCAGATCGCTGGCTACGACATCGGGCGCTGCAAAATGGCGCGCCTTGATACCGGTGCGCTCCACAATCCACTCGTCGGAGGTTTCCAGACCGCGCGTGGCCATCTCAGCGGCCAACTCATCATTGGTGACACGACGTGGCGGCAAATAGCTGCCAGTGCCGATAATGCGGGAATAAATACTCATCGAATTCAGGTAGGAGACGTCACGGTTTTGGCAGCAGCATTGCTGTCTGCCGACATCAGCAGGGGCGCTGCCGTCTGAATCTTGGTCTGCACACGCCCCAGCAAATCATTGCGGGCGGCATCATAGGCGCGCCGCAAGGCATGCTCATACGCCACCGCGTCGGCCGAGCCATGGCTTTTGAAAACCAGGCCGCGCAATCCGAGCAATGCAGCCCCATTGTAGCGGCGGTGGTCCACCCGCTTCATCAAGCGCGCCAGCACCGGGTAAGCGATCACTGCGGCGATCTTCGTGAGCAGGTTGCGTTTGAACTCTTGTTTGAGCCCGTTGCTGATCATGCTGGCCACGCCTTCGCTGGCCTTGAGCGCGACATTGCCGACAAAGCCATCACAGGTCACGATATCGACCGTGCCCTTGAAGATGTCATTGCCTTCGACATTGCCGTAAAAATTGAGGTAACCCGACTGGCCAGCGGTGCGCAGCAGCTCGCCGGCGCGCTTAATGACCTCGCTGCCCTTGATGGCTTCTTCACCAATATTGAGCAGGCCAACGGTGGGGTTTTCTTTGTTTTCCAGGGCGCTGACCAAGGCCGAGCCCATGACGGCGAACTGCAGCAGATGCTCTGCACTGCAATCCACATTGGCGCCCAGGTCCAGCACCGTGGTGGCGCCGCCCTTGGCGTGGGGAAGTTGGGTGGCGATAGCCGGGCGGTCAATGCCCTCCAGCGTCTTGAGCACATAACGGGCAATGGCCATCAGCGCCCCGGTATTGCCCGCCGACACGGCTGCCAGTGCGGCGCCCGACTTCACCTGGCTGATGGCAACCCGCATCGAAGAATCCTTCTTCTTGCGCAGCGCCACTTCCACCGGGTCATCCATAGTGACCACTTCGCTTGCAGGCACGATGGTGGCACGCTCGTGCTGAAAAGACTGCAATGCCTCAGCCTGCCCGACCATCAACAGATGGGCATCAGGGTGGCTATCCAAAAACTTCTTGCATGCGGGTAGCGTGACACGGATACCTGCGTCCCCACCCATGCAATCCACGGCCAGTGTGATCATTCGTTCGGTAATTCTTTGACGTTGTTCGCACCGAGTTCCAGCTCGGCGCGCAGCGCGCCGCAAACTGGCAAGAAATAAAAAAGGCCCGCGCTACTATGTAGCTGCGGGCCTTTTTTATACAGCTATGGCTTAGGCTTCCGACTTGTTCTTCAGCACTTGGCGGCCACGGTAGAAACCGTTGGGGCTGATGTGGTGACGCATATGGGTTTCACCGGTGGTGGGTTCCACAGCGATGCCAGGCACGTTCAGTGCGTTGTGCGAACGGTGCATGCCGCGCTTGGAAGGGGATTTCTTGTTTTGTTGAACAGCCATGATGGCTCCTGAGTCTTGAAAGGGTTGGTGACATGGCCTGCGCAATCACAAACGCATGCCCGAAATTTACGCGACTAGCCCATTAAAGACACGAGGGATTCGCGCGAAGCCTCAAATTATAGCAAAGATCGCAAGCAGGCTTCAAGCCACCCGAACTAGGATTGGGTTTTATCAATGCGCAGCGATGCCAGCGCCGCGAAGGGATTGGCTTTTTCCGCAGGGCGGTCGTCAAAATCCTGGGTGGCGGACTCCAGCTTTACATCCACCGGGCAGACCTCGTGCATGGGCACCATGGGCAGTGCCATCAGCAACTCATCCTCGATCAGCTCCAGCGCATCGATCTGGGGCGCCAGCACCAGCACATCTTCTTCGCTCTCGTCATCGAGCGCTGCCGCCGTGGCCTCGTCCTTCACAAAGCGAAAGGAGCGGCTGCTTTCCACCGCCACATCCACCGGGCGCATGCAGCGCTGGCACTGCAGCTGCACCTGGGTTTCGGCATGCAGATGCAGCCAGGCCTGGCCTGGGCCGCCGGTCGATTCCACCCATTCACCATCGAGCACCCAGCGCACGGGCTCGGCGGCAGCGGCCTCGCCGCGCTGGTCTTCGGCCAGCAAGCGGGCCAGCTGCCCCAGGGGCAGCTCGCCTTCCAGCGCCGCGTTTTGGTGGGCAAAAGCCTTGATCTCAAGGCGATTGACTGAAAATTCCTTTGTCATGCGCGCCAGTGTAAGAGAATCTGGGCATGTCTGAATCCCTGATGCCCCGCGCCCTTGTACTGGGCTCCACCTCCCGCTACCGGCGAGAGCTTCTGTCGCGCTTTCGCCTGCCCTTCGAGACCGCCTCGCCCGATGTGGATGAAACCCCACAGCCCGGCGAAAGCCCCGCCGCGCTGGCGCTGCGCCTGGCGCTGGCCAAGGCCCATGCGGTGGCCGCCCAGTACCCCGATGCCATCGTGATTGGCTCGGACCAGGTGGCCGACCTGCACGGCCAGCCGCTGGGCAAGCCGATGGTGCATGACAAAGCCGTGGAGCAGTTGCGCGCGATGAGCGGGCAAAGCATGCAGTTCCACACCGCCGTGGCCGTGGTCTGCCAGGCCACTGGCTTTGCGCAGGCCGATACCGCCGTGGTGCGCACGGTGTTCCGCCCGCTCGAAGACGCTGAGATCGAGCGTTATCTGGTGGCAGAAACACCCTATGACTGCGCCGGCAGCGCCAAGAGCGAAGGCCTGGGCATCACTCTGCTCGACGCCATCGAGAGCGACGACCCCACCGCCTTGATCGGCCTGCCCCTGATCCGCACAGCCCGTTTGCTGCGCGCTGCCGGATTGGTGTTGCCATGAACCAACAAACAACCAAAGGGCGCCTGTTCCTGGTGCCGACCCCCCTCGATTTTGGCTGCGCCACCGAGGCGCCGCTGACCGATGTGCTGCCGCTGCAAACCGTGCAAGCCGCCGCCCGCATCACCCACTGGGTCTGCGAGAACGCCAAAAGCTGCCGCGCCTTTCTCAAGCGTGTGGATGCGGTGGCGCCCCTGGCGCTGCCGCTGCAGCAGCAAAACATTGCCGAGCTGCCGCGCGAAGCCCATAAAAAAGGCGACCACCACCCGCAGACCAGCGCTGGGAGCGATAGCAGCAGCCTGATTGCCGCTGCGCTGCAAGGCCATGATATGGGACTGGTGAGCGAAGCGGGCATGCCCGCGATTGCCGACCCCGGCAGCTCGGTGGTGCGCGCCGCCCATGACGCAGGCATCGACGTGGTTCCGCTGGTTGGCCCCACCTCGCTGCTGCTGGCACTGGCCGCCAGCGGCCTCAATGGCCAGAACTTTGCGTTTGTCGGCTATGTGCCCAGCGACGCCTCCGATCGCAGCGCCCGCCTGCGTGAGCTCGAGCAACTGGCGCTGCGCCAGGGCCAGACCCAGATCTTCATCGAGACGCCCTACCGCAACCAGGCGCTGCTGGGTGCGCTGCTGCAAACCCTGCAGCCCAACACGCGCCTGTCCATCTCCAGCGGACTGACCCTGGAGAGCGCCAATACGCAAAGCCGCCTGGTCAAGCAGTGGAAGCCACTCAACACCAGCCTGGACAACCGCACGCCCATGGTGTTTGCCATTGGCCGCTAAGCCCCGTTAATGGCTGCAGCCGTTGCGGCACGCCCATGAAAAAAGCGGTGCCTCGGCACCGCTTTGTCATTCAAGCCTTGAAGGCTGTCAGCGCACGCTGGGCAGCAGCGACATCGAGCGCAGGGTGCCGACCGCGCCCGCGCCGACCGAGGCACCAAAACGCTTGGCAAAGCGCTCAGCCACATTGTCGCGGCGCGTGTAGTCCACCACCTCTTCGGCACCCACGACATCGCGGGCCACCTGGTCGAGGCTGCCCAGGCCATCGGCCAGGCCCAGCTTCACGGCCTCCTGGCCCGTCCAGAACAGGCCGCTGAAGGTGTCCTCGGTTTCCTTCAAACGGTCACCCCGGCCCTGGCGCACGACCTGGATGAACTGCTGGTGAATCTGGCTCAGCATCTGCTGCGCATAGGCCTTTTGCTTGTCATTCATGGGGCTGAATGGATCGAGCATGCCCTTGTTGGCGCCAGCGGTGAGCAAGCGGCGCTCCACGCCCAGCTTTTCCATCGTGCCGGTAAAACCAAAACCATCCATCAGCACGCCAATACTGCCGACGATGCTGGCCTTGTCGACATAGATGCTGTCAGCCGCAGAGGCAATGTAATACGCGGCAGAGGCGCAGGACTCCTCGACCACCGCATACATCGGCTTCTTGTACTGGGCCTTGAGGCGCACGATCTCGTCATTGATCATGCCCGCCTGCACGGGGCTGCCACCGGGCGAGTTGATCAGCAGCACCACGGCCTTGGCGCCGTCATCCTCAAAAGCGGTGCGCAGGGCCGCAATCACAAATTCGGCACTGGCGTCCGCGCCGGAGGCGATCTCCCCCTTGAGCTCGACCACAGCCGTGTGCTCGGTCGAGGTCTTGGCGGCCGATCCGTCCGAGCCAAACAGGTAGCTGACAAACGCAACCACCAAGCCCAGCCAGACCAGGCGAAAGAAAATCTTCCAGCGGCGCGCTGCGCGCTGCTCCTTGAGCGTGTCAAAGGCCAGGCGCTCCAGCACCGAGCGCTCCCAGCCCGGGCTGGGTGCTGCGGCAGCGGCAGGCGCCGCTGCGGCCGTCTGCCCCCACAGGTCGGGCGCCGGCGGCGGATTGTGCTGAGGGTTGTTGTCCATGGGGTTCATCTTAAAAATCAAGAGGTTGGAGACGGTTATCCGTGTGCCAATAGACCACGCCATCACTCTCACTCAGCGCAACCTTGACCAAACCGCCACGACAGGGACCGCCGGCACAGGCTCCAGTATCGGGCACATAGGCGGCGCCATGGGTGGCGCAGAGCAACCAATTACCTGTGTCGTCGAAAAACCGCCCCGGCTGGTAGTCCATCTCCATCGCCACATGGGTGCATCGGTTCAGATAGGCATGGACTCCCGCGTGGTAGCGGATGGCAAAGGCCTGGCAGGTCTGACCGGCATAGACCACATCAAAGGCCACCGCGCGCCCACCGTGCAGCAGCGCATCGCTCTGGCACAAGGCAATCATCTGCGCCGGTACTTCCGCCATCACCGCACCTGTTCACCGAGGTTCATCTGACTGTACATACAGACAGTAATTGCACCATAGCTAGGCATGATCCGCCATCCACTGTTGCAGATCAGCAACGGTATGGGCCACATACAAGGGGTTGAAGGTCTCAAAACCCACATGGTGGTGGGCGCCGTAGCTCACTCCCACGCTGGCGCAGCCGGCATTGACGGCCATTTGCAGGTCATGCGTGGTGTCGCCCACCATCAGCAGACGCTCGGGCGCCACATCCAGCTCGGCCATCAGCTCCTGCAGCATCAGCGGATGGGGCTTGCCAGCCGTCTCGTCCGAGGTGCGCGTCGCATGGAAGCGCCCCTTGAGCAAGGTCGTATCCAGCACACGGTCCAGCCCCCGGCGGTTCTTGCCGGTGGCAATGGCCAGCAGGTGGCCGCTGGCGGTCAGCTGGTCGAGCAGCTCCAGCACGCCGTCAAACAAGGTCACCTGCTCCTGGCGCTTGAGGAAATGCAGCCGGTAGCGGTTGGTCAGCGCCACCATCTGGTCCTCCGGCACATCGGGCGCGGCATGGCGCAGCGCGCTTTGCAGGCTCATGCCGATCACATATTTGGCATCCGCCAGGCTGGGCACCGTGCCACCCACATCCCGCACCGCATCCTGGATCGACAGCGCAATGGCCGCGGTCGAGTCAAACAGGGTGCCATCCCAGTCAAAGGCAATCAGGTCAAATTGGCGGGCCATGGGGTTCTCTTTCTATATCTGTCACAAAACTGATCCATCGGCCGCCGAGGCCGCCGCCACAAAGTCTGCCAGCTCCAGCGGCAGCTCGGCGCCCAGTTGCACGCGCTCTGCCGTCTGCGGGTGGTTGAACTGCAGGCGCCAGGCGTGCAGGAACATGCGCTTGAGGCCGTGTTTGGCCAGGCGCTTGTTCAGATCGAAGTCGCCATATTTCTCATCGCCGGCAATCGCATGGCCGCTGCTGGCCAGGTGCACGCGGATCTGGTGGGTGCGGCCGGTCTTGATGGTCACCTCCAGCAGGCTCATCGCTGGCAGGCCCAGCTGGTGCCGGGCCGCAAACACCTGTTGCACCTTGACCAGCGAGACCGAGCGCATGCCCTCGGGGTCATCGGCCGTGGTGGCGCGCACGCGGCGCTCGCCATCGGGCAGCAGGTATTTGCGCAGGGGGGTGTCGATCACCTTCTTGTTGGCCGTCCATTCGCCGATGACCAGCGCCAGGTAGGTCTTGCCGGTCTCCCGCTCGCGGAACTGGTCCTGCAGATGGGTCAGCGCCGAGCGCTTCTTGGCCACCAGCAGGATGCCCGAGGTTTCGCGGTCGAGCCGGTGCACCAGCTCCAGAAAGCGGGCATCGGGGTGGGCGCGGCGCAGCTGCTCGATCACGCCAAAGCTGACGCCCGAGCCGCCATGCACGGCCACGCCTGCGGGTTTGTTGATCGCCAGCATGACATCGTCATCGAGCAACAAGGGAAACTCCCTAGCTGGCACCGCGCGCTCGGCTTCGTCCGGTTTTGCTGCGACGCGCACCGGCGGAATCCGCACCACATCGCCGGGCTGGACGCGAGTGTCCGCTGTCGCGCGGCCCTTGTTGATACGGACTTCACCCTGGCGAATGATGCGGTAGACATGGGTCTTGGGTACGCCCTTGAGGTGGCGCATCAGAAAATTGTCCAGGCGCTGGCCTGCGTCGTCGGGGTGGACCTCGACCAGCCTTACAGCCACTGGGGGTGCTTGTGGACTACGGGGCTCGCCCGGTTTGCCCCCTATAATATGTTTCACCTGCGCGATAGAGTTATTGGTTTACCGGTGAGCAGTTTAATTCACCCACCAGTACCCGCACAGGCCGGTCGATGTCTGGCTGATCGCCTTGCCGCCCCACCTGCATACCAAAAGATTGCGCAGGGGACGCCAAGTGAATCAGGCGGACAGACACATTGAAACAACGAAAAAACAGATTTTTGGCGACAGCTGTCGCAAAGGCCTGCAACCAGGCCCCGCCCAGCTGATCGTCTTCACACCAAACATGTTGATTTTGTGGGCTTGGATGGCAACTCTCTGGCACAGCAGCAGCTGTGCGCCAGTGCGTCTTGCTGTGCCCGCTGTGCGCATGTTCTCAGGGCAAATATCCCAGCCGGAGGCAGCCCAGCGCTGGCTGGCTGCTTATTTACATGCCCTCTCCCGCGTGCCTAGATCCCCTGTGCTGACATAAGTATTACCAGCAAACATGACACGCTCTGTGAATTCTTTCGTTTCTCTGCGTCTGTCCCGGCATCTGTGGCTCCAGTAAGAGCCTGTTTATTGTTGGGATTGGAGACAGGTGCCTGACTGACAAAGGCAGCCTGTCCCGCATTACGAAGGACGCGCATCATGAAACGGATGCTGATCAACGCCACGCAAGCTGAAGAGCGCCGCCTCGCCATTGTTGATGGCCAAAAGCTGCTGGACTACGAAATTGAAATCGAAGGCCGCGAACAACGCAAAGGCAATATCTACAAAGCCGTTGTTACCCGGGTCGAGCCCTCCCTGGAAGCCTGCTTTGTCGACTACGGCGAAGACCGCCACGGCTTTCTGCCCTTCAAGGAAATCTCCAAGCAGTATTTCGCCGAAGGCGTCTCCCCCAGCCAGGCCCGCATCAACGATGTGATCAAGGAAGGCCAGGAGCTGATCGTTCAGGTCGAGAAGGAAGAGCGTGGCAACAAGGGCGCGGCCCTGACCACCTTCATCTCGCTGGCAGGTCGCTATGTGGTGCTGATGCCCAACAACCCCCGGGGTGGTGGTGTCTCGCGCCGCATCGAAGGCGATGAGCGCGCCGAGCTCAAGGAGGCCATGGACCAGCTCGAATACCCCAAGGGCATGTCCATCATCGCGCGCACGGCCGGCATTGGCCGCAGCGCGCCTGAGCTGCAATGGGACCTGAACTACCTGCTCAAGCTCTGGGGCGCCATCGACGGCGCTGCCAAGTCGGGCAAGGGCGCCTTCCTGATCTACCAGGAATCGAGCCTGGTGATCCGTGCGATCCGCGACTATTTCCACAATGACATCGGCGACATCCTGATCGACACCGATGACATTTATGAACAAGCCCAGCAGTTCATGGCCCATGTGATGCCTGAGCACGCTGCCCGCGTCAAGCGCTACCGCGATGACGCGCCGCTGTTCAGCCGCTTCCAGATCGAGCACCAGATCGAGTCGGCCTACTCGCGCACCGTGACGCTGCCATCGGGCGGCGCCATCGTGATCGACCACACCGAAGCGCTGGTCTCCATCGACGTGAACTCGGCCCGCGCCATCAAGGGCGGTGATATCGAGGAAACCGCCACCCGCACCAACCTGGAAGCCGCTGACGAAGTGGCCCGCCAGATGCGCCTGCGCGACCTGGGTGGCCTGATCGTGATCGACTTCATCGACATGGAAGAGTCGAAGAACCGCCGAGATGTGGAAAGCCGCCTGCGTGACGCGCTGCGCCAGGACCGCGCCCGCGTGCAGTTCGGCACCATCAGCAAGTTCGGCCTGATGGAGATGAGCCGCCAGCGCCTCAAGCCGGCGCTGAGCGAAGGCGCCCACATCAACTGCCCACGCTGCGGCGGCTCCGGCCACATCCGCGATGCGGAAAGCTCGGCGCTGCAGATCCTGCGCATCATCCAGGAAGAGTCGATGAAGGACAACACGGCAGCGGTGAACTGCCAGGTGCCTGTCGAAGTCGCCTCCTTCCTGCTCAACGAAAAGCGCACCGAAATCCAGAAGATCGAGCTCAAGCAGCGCGTGTCCGTCACCATGGTGCCCAACAAGGCACTGGAGACCCCGCACTACAAGCTCGAGCGCATGAAGCACGACGACCCGCGTCTGGACTCGATGGAAGCGAGCTACAAGCTGGCCGACCCCGAAGAGGAAAGCCTGGGCTTTACCCGCCGCTCGCAAGAGCCGACCAACAAGCAGACCCCCGTCATCAAGGGCGTGCTGCCCGATGCACCGGCACCGATTGCCGAGCCACGCCCGGCGCCCGCTGCCCGTACGGCCAGCCCGCACAACGGCAAGCCCGCTGGCACCCCCGCCGCAGCGCCTGCTGCCGCACCGGTGGCTGCCCCGCAAAAGGGCTTCTTCGCCTGGCTCAAGCGCTTTTTCGGCATGGCCCCTGAGCCCGCACCAGCGCCCGTGCCTGCACCCGCAGCAGCACCTGCTGGCGAGGCCCGCCGTGAAAACCGCGATGGCCGCAACGCCAACAACCGTGGCGGCCGGGGTGACCGTGCAGAGCGCGGCGACCGCGGTGAGCGCAAGGATGGCAACCGCCCCGCCCGTGGCGAGCGCGCCGAAGGCGAACAACGCGGCGAGCGCAATGGCCGCGGCAACAACGGCGCAGCCGATGGCAGCCGCAGCCCCCGTGGTGGCGACCAGGAAGGCCGCAACCGCCGTGGTGAGCGCGGTGACCGCCAGGAGCGCAACCGCCGTGACGACGCCCCGCTGAACCCGCAAGCCGGCGACAACGCCGCCGCCAATGGCGAGCGCCAGGAACGCGCACCCCGCCCCGAGCGCGCTCCCCGCGAGCCGCGTGAAGGCCGCCGTGACCGTGGTGCTGAACGTGGTGAGCGCCAGGACCGCCGCAACAACGGTGACGAGGCGGCCCAGCCCCTCAACGCCGTGGCACCGGCACCGATCAACGCCGATGCGGTGATCGCCTCGCTGCCATCGCTGGACCTGGAGACCGGCAACCAGACGGCCCCAGCCGCCGATGCAGATGGCGCAACGCCTGAGCGCCGTGAGCGCCGCTCGCGTGACCGCTATGGCCGTGACCGCCGCAACCGTGGTGAGCGCGAGCGCAATGGCCGTGACGAGCAAGCCGAAGGCGACAATGCCGCCGCTGACTCGGGCTTTGGCGCCGATGCCGCCCCTGCCGCCTCCATCGTGCCGCAAGATGGCGACGAGGCACCCCGCCGCAGCTACTTCAACGCAGCGCCTGCTGCCGCACCCGTAGAAGCCGCAGCGCCCGCCGTGGCTGATGTGGCCGATGCTGCAGCGGCTCCCGCCCCAGTGGCGCAAGCCGAGGCAGCGGTTGCCGCTCCGGAAGCAGCACCCGTGGCCCCTGTCGCCGCTGTGGCCCCTGTCGTGCCTGCAGCGCCTGTCGCAGCAGCACCGGTTGCTGCCCCTGCGCCCGTCGCCGCCGAGCCTGCCAAGGCCGGTCTGCCAGCGATTGCCAGCTACGCGCTGCCCCTGGATGCACTGCACCAGATCGCCAGCACCGCAGGTCTGCAATGGATCAACTCCGATGCTGACAAGATCGCAGCCGTGCAAGCGGCCATTGCGGCCGAGCCCAAGCCCGTGCATGTCCCGCGTGAGCGCCAGCCCGTGGTGCAGATCGACCAGGGCCCGCTGATCCTTGTCGAGACGCGCAAGGATCTGACCGACCTGGTGCTGCCTTTTGAGCGCGAATCCGCTTAAAAAGCGCTGACCCCGCAACCCTCAGGCCGGAGCGATCCGGCCTGTTTCATTGATGGAGCCCCTGATGCTGTTTCTGCTCTCGCCCGCCAAATCTCTGGACTATGAAACCCCGCTGCCTGCGGGCCTCGCCAGCACGCAGCCCCAGTTCATTCCCCAGTCCAAGGCCTTGATCGCAGTGCTGCGCACGCAGTCGCCCCAGCAGATTGCCAGCCTGATGGACATCAGCGACAAGCTCGCTGCGCTGAATGTGGCCCGCTATGAGGCCTGGTCGCCCAAATTCAGCAGCAAGAACGCGCGCCAGGCCATCATGGCTTTCAACGGCGATGTCTACGACGGCCTGCAGGCCCCCACCTTGAGCGCTAAGCAGCTCGACTGGGCGCAGTCCCACCTGTGCATGCTCAGCGGCCTCTACGGCGTGCTGCGCCCGCTCGACCTGATGCAGCCCTACCGGCTGGAGATGGGCACGCGCCTGGCGACCGACCAGGGCAGCAACCTCTACCACTTCTGGGGCACGCAGATCGCCGACTACCTCAATGCGCAGCAGGCGGACGAAGACAAGCCCGTGGTCGTCAACCTGGCCTCGCAGGAGTACTTCAAATCGGTCGACCGCAAGGTGCTGCGCGCCCGCGTCATCGACTGCAGCTTTGAAGACTACAAGAACGGCCAGTACAAGATCATCAGCTTCTTTGCCAAGAAGGCACGCGGCCTGATGGCGCGCTACGCCATCGAGCACCAGACCAAGACGCCGGCGGCCTTGAAGAAGTTCAGCACCGCCGGTTATGCCTTCGCGCCCGAGGCCTCGAGTGAAGACCATTTCGTGTTCAGGCGCAAAGTCGACTGATGCGACTTTGATGCACAATGGGCCGCGAAAGGAATCTGATGACAGCCTCGCAACCCCTCACCCCGGAACTGCGCGCCTGGATCATTGATCAGGCCAGCGCCGGCGTCAGCGCCGACCGCGTCTTCAAAGCCATGTGCGATGCCGGCTGGAACGCCGATGTCGCCGAGTCCGCGATGGAATCGGTGCTGACCGAGCACCTCGCGCAGTTGCAGGCGAGCAAGGACACCGCCGCTGCGGCGGCCTCCCAGCCAGCTGCCCTGTCCCGTCCCCTGCCCGAGCCCAACCTGGGCCAATCGCCCTCCACCATCGATGTCGGTGACCGCGAGGTCAGCGTGTTGCTGGCCCTGCAGCACCCGCGCGTCGTCGTATTCGGCAATCTGCTGTCCGACGAGGAGTGCGACGCCATCATCGCTGCGGCCGAGCCGCGCATGCAGCGCTCGCTGACCGTTGAGACCCAGACCGGTGGCGAAGAAGTCAATGCCGACCGCACCAGCGACGGCATGTTCTTCCAGCGCGAGGAGACGCCCGCCGTCGCCGCGCTGGAGCGCCGCATCGCCAAGCTGGTCAACTGGCCGGAAAACCATGGCGAGGGCCTGCAGGTGCTGCACTACCGGCCTGGCGCCGAGTACAAGCCGCACTACGACTATTTCGACCCGACCCAGCCGGGCACGCCGACGATTTTGAAGCGTGGCGGCCAGCGCCTGGCCACCTTGGTGATCTACCTGAACAACCCGCAAGCCGGCGGCGGCACCAGCTTCCCCGATGTGGGGCTGGAAGTGGCGCCGCGCCGCGGCAATGCGGTGTTCTTCAGCTACCCCGCGCCCGACCCCGCAACCAAAAGCCTGCATGGCGGCTCACCGGTGATTGCCGGCGAGAAATGGATCGCCACCAAGTGGTTGCGCGAGGGCGAATTCAAGTAAACCGCTGCCGCCGCCGGGCCCCCGCGCCGGCAGCGGCCGCTTTTTGTTCCACAGCATGACCGTCTCCCCTTCGCCCGAGCAATCGCCCCTGGGCCAGCGCTCCGCATACATCGACCAGTACGACCCCACCCTGCTCTTTCCGCTGCCGCGCCAGGCCAAGCGCGACGAGATTGGCCTGCAAGCCGACAAGCTGCCCTTTTTTGGCGCCGACCTGTGGACGGCCTATGAGGTCTCCTGGCTCAACCTGCGCGGCAAGCCCCAGGTGGCCCTGGTGAGCTTCACCATCCCTTGCGAGACGCCCAATATCGTCGAGAGCAAGTCCTTCAAGCTCTACCTCAACAGCTTCAACAACAGCCGCTTTGGCTCAGTCGATGAGGTACGCGCCAAGCTGCTCGCCGATATCAGCGAAGCCGTATGGCGCGGCGCGCCCTACCAGGCCTCCGTCGGCGTGCAGATGATCGACCCGGAGGTGTTCGACACCCTGCCGCTGCAAGAGCTCGACGGCCTGAACCTGGACCGGCTGGACATCGACTGCGAGCACTACCAGCCCCAACCCCAGCTGCTGCGCGCCGCCTTTGATGAGGCGCCTGTCACCGAGACGCTCAGCAGCCGCCTGCTCAAGAGCAACTGCCTGGTCACCGGCCAGCCCGACTGGGGCAGCGTGCGCATCAGCTATACCGGCCCGGCGATCGACCAGGAACGCCTGCTGCAGTACATCGTGAGCTTTCGCAACCACAACGAATTCCATGAGCAGTGTGTCGAGCGCATGTTTGTCGATATCTGGAAGCACTGCAAGCCGATCCGCCTGACGGTCTATGCCCGTTACACGCGCCGGGGAGGCCTGGACATCAACCCGCTGCGCACCAGCCAGCCGATGGCCCTGCCGGCCAATATCCGCACCGCACGCCAGTAATCAGTCCAGATCGCCGAACAGCGGCAAGGTGTAGGGGTCGGCCTTGTGCTCGGCTATGGCCGGGCGGCTTTGGGCCTGGCGCAATGCCTGGCGCATGGCCTGCCAGTCGCCCACCAAGCCTTGCGCCAAGGCCTGCTCCAGCGGCAGCAGCCCACCCACCCGCACCCCCAGGAGCCGCAGGCGCTGGTCCAATGGCGCGCGCTTCAAGCACTGGCCCGCCGCATGCCGGATGGCAGCGGCATCCTGGGTGTAGAGCGGCAGGCTGTGGTCGCGCGTGGCGATGCGAAAGTCCGGGTAGCGCAGCTTGATGCCAATCGTGCGCCCCACATAGCCTTTGCGCTGCAGGTCAGCCGCCACCATCTGGCACAGCTCGGTAAAGATCGCGCCGAGCTCGGCCTTGTCGCGCACCGCATGCAGGTCGCGGTCAAACGTGGTCTCGCGGCTCATCGATACCGGCTCGCTCTCGGTCACCACGGGCCGGCTGTCCCGCCCCCAGCTCGATGCATGCAGCCAGGCGCCGTAGCTGCGGCCAAAGTGTGCCACCAACCAGGGCAGGTCCTTGGCGGCCAGATCGCCCAATGTGTTAATGCCCAGTGCCTGCAGCTTGGCATCGGCCTTGGGGCCCACGCCATTGATCTTGCGGCAGGCCAGCGGCCAGATCATCGTTTGCAGATCGCTCTCGAGCACAATGGACACGCCATTGGGCTTGTTGAATTCGCTGGCCATCTTGGCCAGCTGCTTGTTGGGGGCCACCCCGACCGAGCAGGTCAGCCCGGTGGCCGCATGAATGGCCGCCTGCATGCGCAACGCCAGGCTGCGGCCATGGTCTTCCTGGCCGCCTTCGACATGGGTGAAGTCGATATAGACCTCGTCCACGCCCCGGTCCTCCATCTGAGGCGCCATCGCGGTGATGATGGCCTTGAACTGGCGCGAGAAATGCCGGTAGCGCGCAAAGTCCACCGGCAGCAGAATAGCCTGCGGGCAGAGCTTGGCCGCCTTCATCATGCCCATGGCCGAGCCCACGCCAAAGGCGCGCGCCGGGTAGGTGGCCGTCGTGATCACGCCCCGGCCCACATAGTCTTTGAGCTGAGGAAAGGCCTCGGGCGGGATCTCGTCCAGGCGCTCGCCATAGCGCGCTTTCAGCGCCTCATCTTCTGCCCGGCGGCCCCCGCCGATGATGACGGGCAGCCCCTTGAGCTGCGGGTAGCGCAGCAGCTCGGCCGAGGCATAGAAGGCATCCATGTCCAGATGCGCAATGCGGCGGCGCGGCGGCAGAACAACAGGCGATGGCGAGGGGGAGGAGCACACCCGGCTATTGTCTCCCAGCGCGGCGCGGCTTGCAGCCCCCAGTCGCGCAAAACCGGCAGCGGAGGCTGCCGAGCCGGCTGCTGCGGGCGGTCAGTGGTCGTGGTGCAAATAGGCGGCCTGCTTGGGCAGGCGCAGGCTGAACAAAAAGGCAATCACCATCATCACCGACACATACCAGAAGAAGGCATTTTCATGGCCGGCGTTCTTCAGCGCCAGCGCGACAAACTCGGCCGAGCCACCAAAAATGGCATTGGCCACCGCATAGGCCAGGCCCACGCCCAGCGCGCGCACCTCGGGCGGAAACATCTCCGCTTTGACGATGCCCGAGATCGAGGTGTAGAAGCTCACAATCGCCAGCGCCACCAGGATCAGCAGGCCAGCCGTGACCGGCGACGAGGCCTGGTGCATGGTGGTCAGAATCGGCACGGTGCCCAGCGCACCCAGCGCACCAAACAGCATCATGCTGGTGCGCCGGCCAATGCGGTCGGACAGCGCGCCAAACAGCGGCTGCATGCACATGTACACAAACAGGCACACGGTCATCACGTAACTGGCGGTCTTGATCGGCAGGCCCACGCTGTTGACCAGGTACTTCTGCATATAGGTGGTGAAGGTGTAGAAGATCAGCGAGCCGCCGGCCGTATAGCCCAGCACGGTGACAAAGGCGCGCCAGTGGTGCTTGAACAAGTTGGCCAGGGTGCCGGTTTCCTTGTTCTGCATCGCCTCGGTGGACTGGGTTTCATGCAGAGTCCGGCGCAGCAGCATGGCCACAACGGCCGCCGCAGCGCCCACTACAAATGGAATGCGCCAGCCCCAGGCACGCAGCTCGGCGTCCGTCAGTACCGCTTCCAAAATCACAATCAGCAGCACGGCCAGCAGCTGGCCGCCGATCAGGGTCACATACTGGAACGACGAGAAAAAGCCGCGCTGGCCCTTGAGCGCCACTTCGCTCATATAGGTGGCTGTCGTGCCATATTCACCGCCCACCGACAGGCCCTGGAACAAGCGGCACATCAGCAGCAAAAACGGCGCCCATGCCCCAATCTGCGCATAGGTGGGCAGGCAGGCAATCACCAGGGAGCCGGCGCACATCATGGTCACCGAGATCAGCATCGACTTCTTGCGGCCGTACTTGTCGGCAATGCGGCCAAACAGCCAGCCGCCGATGGGGCGCATCAAAAAGCCGGCGGCAAACACCCCGGCGGTGTTGAGCAGCTGTACGGTGGGATCACCCTTAGGGAAGAAGGCGGCGGCAAAGTAGATGGCCGAGAACGCATAGACATAGAAGTCAAACCATTCGACCAGGTTGCCCGACGAGGCCGCCATGATAGAGAAAATGCGGTGGCGCTTTTCTTCAGGGCTGTAATGGGGAGGGGTATTGGCCGAAGTCTGGGCGGCCGATGGCCCAGATCCTGGCACGGAGGGTGTTGTCATTGGAATGGTCCCGTGTAGCAATGCAGACCATGATGCGCCGCCTGCGAGACCCTCTGATGTCAGACGGGCGCTGAATTTCCACCGCCCGCACCCACCCCATTGGCTAAAGCTGGGTGCAGATCACCACAATACCGACCAGCATCAGCGCAATGCCCCATTTCTCATTGCGGCGCAGCTGCTCCTTGAGCACCCGGCGCGAGACCAGGTAGCTGAACACCACCTCGACCATGCCCAGGGTGCGTACCGACGCGGCGCTTTGCAGCGCGTACGCGCTGAACCAGGCGAGCGACGCCGCACTGCCCATGCAGCCCGCCAACAGCGACACGCGCCAGGCCTGGGCAATGCGGACCAGCACGCTGCGGTCACGCCAGACAAACCAGGCGCCCATCGCCAAGGTCTGCATGCACTGCGCAATGAACACGCCCCAGGCGCCCGACAGCAGCGCGCTGGGCGCATTGAGCGCCAGCGCCGCACCGCGAAAGCCCACTGTCGCAATCGCAAAGCAGGCGCCGCAGATCAGGCCATACATCGCAGCCTTGCTGCGCCAGTCGAGCTTGGCGCCGATCTGGCGCGGCGGCAAGGACAGCAGCGCCACGCCAATGGTGGCAATGGCCATCGCTGCCAGCGCCCAGTAGGTGGGCAGCTCGCCCAGAAAGACCGCGCCAAACAGCGCCACCTGCAGCACCTCGGTCTTGGACAGCGTGACGGCGACGGCAAAATTGCGCTGCTGCATCGCCAGCAGCAAGGCGCCAGTGGCGGCGATCTGGAAGAACGCGCCCAGCGCCAGCCAGCCAAAATAGGCGCCAGTCCAATGCGCAATCTCAGGCGCCTTGGCGGGCAAGGTGTAGAGCAGCACCAGCGCCAGCGCAGCCAGCGGCAGGCCGTAGAGAAAACGCACCAAGGTGGCGGGCCAGGTGCCCAGATCGCGGGTCAGCGAGCGCTGCGCCGCATTGCGCGCCGTCTGCGCGATGGCGGCAAACACCACCAGCGCCATCCACCAACCACCCCATTGCATTCCCGCTCCGTCAGCCATTACCGCATCCACTTCATCACAAGGCCACCGATGGTAGGCCATCGGCGCTACCCGTGCGCCTGCATTTGGCGATGCGAGCCTGCGGCATCAAGAGGGGCCAGCACGCTGCCGGCCCCCTGCTCCGCTCAATAAGGCTGGGGATAGGTGCCGGGCACCAGAATGCGCGGGTCCACATTGTTGATGTTGGTGTGGCCGCAAAAGGCCATCGACACATCGAGCTCCTTGTGGATGATCTGCAGCGCGCGCGTCACGCCCTCTTGGCCATAAGCGCCCAGGCCGTACAGAAAGCTGCGGCCGATCAACGTGCCCTGGGCGCCCAGCGCGCGGGCCTTGAGGACATCCTGGCCACTGCGGATGCCGCTGTCCAGCCAGACCTCGATGTCCTTGCCGGCAGCCTGCACGATGGACGGCAGCGCATCAATCGTCGCAGGCGCGCCATCGAGCTGGCGGCCGCCATGGTTGCTGACGATCAGTGCATCGGCCCCGGTCTCGGCAGCCAGCCGCGCATCCTCGGCCTCCATGATGCCCTTGAGGATCAGCTTGCCACCCCAGCGCTTCTTGATCCACTCCACATCGCCCCAGTTCAGGCAGGGGTCGAACTGGTCGGCCGTCCACGACGACAGCGAGCTCACATCGGCCACGCCATCGACATGGCCGACGATATTGCCAAAAGTGCGGCGCTTGGTGCCCAGCATGCCCATGCACCAGCGCGGCTTGGTCGCCAGGTTGATGAGGTTCTTGATCGTCGGCTTGGGCGGTGTGGACAGGCCGTTCTTGATGTCCTTGTGGCGCTGGCCCAGGATCTGCAGGTCCAGCGTTAGCTGCAGCGCCGAGCAATTGGCCGCCTTGGCGCGGTCGATCAGGCGCTCCATAAAGCCCCGGTCGCGCATCACATAGAGCTGGAACCAGAAGGGGTGGCGGCCCGTGTGCTCGGCCACATCTTCGAGCGAGCAGATGCTCATCGTCGACAAGGTGAACGGGATGCCAAAGGCCTTGGCCGCGCGGGCCGCCAGGATTTCGCCATCGGCATGCTGCATGCCCGTGAGGCCCGTGGGCGCAATGGCCACGGGCATGCTGACCTCTTGCCCCACCATGGTGCTGCGCGTGCTGCGCCCTTCCATATTGACTGCCACGCGCTGGCGCAACTTGATCTTGTGGAAGGCTGCCTCGTTGTCGCGGTAGGTGCCCTGGGTGTAGGAGCCCGAGTCCGCATAGTCGTAAAACATCCGCGGCACACGCTTTTCAGCCAGGACGCGCAAATCTTCAATACATGTGATCTTGGATAAATCAGCCACAAATCTTCCTTGTTATCAAGCCACTGCAGCGGCGCTGGTGGCCAGGCCCCTGTGTAACCCGCTGTGCCCGGCGTCCTTGTCACGCAGGCGGCAAACCCCACACCTTCGTTACAAGAGCTAGGGGTTTTACAGGACTACGGGCAGACAGCTAGGCCGACATTATGTCGATGTTCTATCCATCCAGGTGTTTTTGGCATAACAGCAGTGCATAGCCATCCTGGTGGTGCATGGCCTCCGGCCGCGCGCTTGCGCTGCGCTACAACGAGGAGTCAGGCATGGTTTGGCAACAGATCTACAACCCGGTGGGCAATATGGTGCTCTCCACCTTGCTGGCGGCGCTGCCGGTGGTGGTGATGCTCGTAGGGCTGGGGTTTCTCCATCTCAAGGCGCATATTGCGGCCGGCGCGGGCCTGGTCTGCGCCCTGCTCATAGCGATCGTGGTCTATGGCATGCCGGCCGATATGGCGGGCCGCGCAGCGGTCTTTGGCGGTTTGACCGGACTGCTGCCCATTGGCTGGATCGTGCTGAACATCATCTTTTTGCACCAGCTGACGGAGCACAACGGCAGCTTCAAGATCCTGCAGGACTCGATTGCCGGCATCACCGAGGACCGCCGCATCCAGCTGCTGCTGATCGCCTTTGCCTTTGGCGCCTTTTTTGAAGGTGCGGCAGGCTTTGGCACGCCAGTCGCAGTCACGGCGGCGATCCTGATCGGCCTGGGTTTTTCGCCGCTGGCCGCCTCGGGCCTGTCGCTGATTGCCAATACCGCGCCCGTCGCCTTTGGCGCGCTGGGCACGCCGGTGATCACCTTGGCCAAGGTCCATGGCTATGACCTGATGGAGGTCACCGCGATGGTGGGCCGCCAGCTGCCCTTCTTCTCGGTGCTGGTTCCGTTCTGGCTGATCTGGGCCTTTGCAGGCCGCAAGGCCATGGTGGAGATCTGGCCGGCCATCCTCGTCACCGGCCTGTCGTTTGCGATTCCGCAGTATCTCGTGTCCAACTTCATCGGCCCGGAGTTGGTTGACATCATTGCCGCCATCGTCTCCATGGGCTGCCTGATCGGATTTCTGCGCGTGTGGCAGCCCAAGAACATCTGGCGCAGCACCTCGCTCAAGAGCCGCGACACCAGCGAAGACAGCACGGCCAAGCCGCGCGCCGTGGTGGCCCATGCCCGCGCCGATGTGATCCGCGCCTGGACGCCCTGGGCCATCCTGACGGTGTTTGTGTTCATCTGGGGCCTGCCCTCGGTCAAGGCCGCGCTCAACGGCCTGTTTGCGCCATCCTTCCCGATGACGGGGCTGCACAACATGATCGAGAAGGTGCCACCTGTCGTGCCTCAGCCCACCAAGGAAGGCGCGGTCTATGTACTCAACCTGCTGTCAGCCACCGGCACCGGCATTCTGCTGTCGGCCATCGTCGGCGGCCTGGTGATGAGGTACAGCCCGCTGGCCCTCATCAAGCAGTTCTTCAAGACGATCTGGCTGGTACGCTTTTCGCTGCTGACCATTGTGCTGATGCTGGCGCTGGGCACCCTCACCCGCTACTCCGGCACCGACACCACCTTGGGCCTGGCCTTTGCCAACACCGGCGTGTTCTACCCCTTCTTTGGCACGATGATGGGCTGGCTGGGCGTGGCGCTGACGGGTTCGGACACGGCATCCAACGTGCTGTTTGGCGGCATGCAGAAGGTCGCTGCCGAGCAGCTGGGCCTGTCACCCAACCTGATGGGCGCGGCCAACAGCTCGGGCGGCGTGATGGGCAAGATGATCGATGCGCAGTCCATCGTCGTGGCTTCCACTGCCACGCGCTGGTTCAACCATGAGGGCGACATCCTGCGCTATGTGTTCTTCCACTCGGTGGCGCTCGCCACCTTGGTGGGCATCTTTGTCACCTTGCAGGCCTATGTCTACCCCTTCACCTTGATGGTGGTGAAGTAAGCACCACGGGGCTCCCAGAGGAGCCCCGCTCATCGCATCCCAGTTGTTAAACAGCAGGGACCGCAGGGTTCAGGCTGTACAAGCCGGTAATGCTGGCCTGGCCCAGCACCGGGGCCCTGGCCAGCGCGGCGCGCACATTGGCACCCGTCAGTGCACCGTCGACTGACAAGCTGGGCGTGGCCAGCGCATAGACCGTGAACACATAGTGGTGCACCAGGCTGTCGTTCCAGGGTGGGCAGGGGCCGTCATAGCCGTAGTACTCGCCTTGCATCTGCGCATCGGCGGCAAACCAGCCGGTGTAGTCGTTGATGCCATGGCGCAGGCCCTGGGGCGCAGCGGGGCCCGGCTTGCCATGGGCGGTGATGCCGTCTGACTGTGCACCGGCGGCGATCTCGGTGGTGCCCACTGGAATGTCCAGCAGCAACCAGTGGAAGAAATCGACCCGGGGCAGATCGGCCGGCACCGTGCGGCCTTCCTGGTTCACATCATCGCCCCGGCTGGGCACATCGGGATCATGGCAGACGATGACAAAGGACTGCGTGCCGGCGGGCACATCGCGCCAGGCCAGGTGCGGATTGCGGTTGGACGACAGCAAGACATGGGCTGTCGCATCGGGCACGGCAAAAGCGAACTCGCCAGGAATGGCCTGGCCGTCTTGAAAGCTATGGCTGCTGAGCTGCATCTGATAAATCCTTTGCGGGTATGAAAAAAGCCAAAGGGCCTCGACCGGGGTCAGGGCACTTTGGCAAATTCTAGGGATCTTCTGTAAAACCCTCGCCAAGCGGGATGGATGCGGATCGGGATGAGACGGAAGGCGTCTTTTGCAGTCAATAGCCGTAGCTATTGACAAGGAAGACAACGCAGCGGATCGCCCGAGACCGCGTTCAGACCACGGCAGGGAGTTTTGCAGAGGATCCCCGCGGGCTGCTGCGCAGCTGTCAGTCATCCCCCTCCCGCAAACCGATAGGGCCAGGCCTCAATGCCCGCCGATATAGGCAAACTTGAACAGGAACAGCGCCGCAATGATCCAGACCATCCAGTGCACCTCGCGGGCGCGGCCGGTGAACAGCTTGATGGCCGCATAGGAGATAAAGCCAAAGGCCAGGCCGTTGGCGATCGAGTAGGTGAAGGGCATCATCACGGCAGTGATGGCAGCGGGAATGGCCTCGGTCGTATCGGCCCAGTCCACCTCGGTCAGCTCTTTGAGCATCAGGCAGGCGACGAACAGCAGCGCAGGAGCAGTGGCATAAGCGGGTACCGAGCCAGCCAAAGGCGCAATGAACAAGCAGGCCAGGAACAGCACCGCCACGGTGACAGCGGTCAGGCCTGTGCGGCCACCGGCCTGCACACCCGAGGCGCTCTCGACATAGGCGGTGGCGCTGGACGTGCCCAGCAGCGAGCCGGCAAAGATCGCACCACTGTCGGCCAGCAGCGAGCGGTGAAAGCGCTCCATCTTGCCGGGCACCAGGAGGCCGGCGCGCTTGGCCACGCCCATCAGGGTGCCGGTGGCATCAAACAGCTCGACCAGAAAAAACACCAGCACCACATTCAGAAAGCCGCTGGACAGCGCGGTCTTGATATCGAGCTGCAGGAAGGTGGGCGCGATCGATGGCGGTGCCGAGAACACGCCCTGGAACTGGTTGCCGCCAAAGATGAAAGAGGCCACGGTGACGGCCAGAATGCCGATCAGGATGGCGCCGGGCACGCGCAGCCGGTCGAGCACCACGATCAGGAAAAAGCCCAGCGTGAACAGGATCACCGACGGCGAATGCAGATCACCCAAGGTCACCAAGGTGGCCTTGGATTCGACCACCACCCCGGCACTCTTGAGCGCAATCAGCGCCAGAAAGAGCCCGATACCGACGGTGATGGCCACGCGGATCGAAGCCGGTATGCCGTTGATGATCTGGTCGCGTATGCGAAAGATGGTCACCAGCAAGAACAGGCACCCCGAGACAAACACCGCCCCCAGCGCCGCCTGCCAGGTGTAGCCCATGCCCAGCACCACCACATAGGCAAAGTAGGCGTTCAGCCCCATGCCGGGCGCCACCGCAATCGGGTAGTTGGCATACAGCCCCATCAGCACCGAGCCCAGCGCCGCAATCAGGCAGGTGGCGACAAACACCGCGCCCTTGGGCATGCCCGCATCCCCCAGGATGGAGGGGTTGACGAACATGATGTAGGCCATCGTCAAAAAGGTGGTGATCCCCGCCAGCACCTCGGTCCGCACCGTTGTGCCGTGCTCTCCCAGCTTGAAATAATTGTCCAGCGCGCTCATGGCTGCTCCTCGTGGTTATGCATCGTTAATGGGAAGCTGATTCGTATCGAAGGCGGCGAGTATCGCAGCTGCCCGCGCAGGCTGCCGGGCTGCGCCGTCAAAGCCCTGTCTGCACGGCCGCGATGGCGTCGAGCACCGCCTCGGCCGTGGCCGGTGCGCGCAGCGGCGGACAGCAACCGGGCGCGCCGGTTGCAGCGACAGCATCGCGTATCGCAAACAGCACCGAGAACGGCAGCAGCAGCGGCGGCTCGCCCACCGCCTTGCTGCGGTGGATGGTCTCGTGCGGGTTGGCGCCGTCAAACAGCTGCACGTTCAGCACGGGCGGGCAGTCGTTGGCGGTCGGGATCTTGTAGGTGCTGGGGGCATGGGTCATCAAGGCACCGGTCTTGGGGTGCCAGACCAGCTGCTCCATCGTGAGCCAGCCCATGCCCTGGATAAACGCGCCCTCGACCTGGCCAATGTCCACGGCCGGGTTCAGCGACTGGCCCACATCATGGATCACATCGGCGCGCAGCAGCTTGCTCTCGCCGGTCAAGGTGTCCACCACCACTTCGCTCACAGCCGCGCCGTAGGCAAAGTAGAAGAAGGGCCGGCCGCGCATTGCCGCCCCATCCCAGGACAGGCCAGGCGTCGCATAAAAGCCATCGGACCACAGCTGCACCCGCTCCAGATAGGCCTGCTTGACCAGGGCTTCAAAACGCAGGCTCTGGCCCGCGCAATGCACCTCGTCATTGACAAAGCGCACCGATGCCGGGTCGGCTCCGTGCTGCGCCGCCAGGCAGGCCGCCAGGCGTTCGCGGATCTGGCGCGCCGCATCCTGCGCGGCCTTGCCGTTCAGGTCGGTACCGGTCGATGCCGCCGTCGCCGAGGTGTTGGCCACCTTGGTCGTGTCGGTAGCCGTCACCCGCACCCGCTCAAAGGCCACGCCCAGCTCATGCGCGACCACCTGGGCCACCTTGGTGTTCAGGCCCTGGCCCATCTCGGTGCCACCATGATTGACCAGGATGGAGCCATCGTTGTAGACATGGACCAGGGCGCCGGCCTGGTTGAAGTGCTTGACGTTGAAGGAGATGCCGAACTTGACCGGTGTCAGCGCCAGGCCACGCTTGAGCACGGGGCTCGTGGCATTGAAGGCATCGACCTGCGCGCGCCGCGCCCGGTAGTCGCTGCGCGCCTCCAGCTGCGCCACCAGCTCGTCGATGATGTTGTCGTCCACCTCCTGGCCATAGGGCGTGCACTGCCCGCTGTCCTTGGCATAGAAGTTGGCGCGGCGCACATCGAGCGCATCCTTGCCCAGCTGCCGCGCGATCGAGTCCATGATGTTCTCCATCACGATCGCGCCCTGTGGCCCGCCAAAGCCGCGAAACGCGGTATTGCTCTGGGTATTGGTCTTGCCCATGAAGCCGCGCATGCGCACATTGGGCAGCCAGTAGGCATTGTCGAAATGGCAGAGCGCGCGGGTCATCACCGGCGCCGACAGATCGGCCGAGTGGCCGGCGCGCGAGACCATGGTCACCTCGGCGCCCAGAATGCAGCCAGCATCGTCATAGCCAATGTCGTACTCGTACCAGAAGCAATGGCGCCGGCCGGTGATCATGAAGTCATCGTCGCGGTCCAGCCGCAGCTTGACGGGCCGGCCCAGCTTGCGCGCCGCCACCGCCGCCACGCAGGCAAACAGCGCCGATTGCGATTCCTTGCCGCCAAAGCCGCCGCCCATGCGCCGGCATTCCACATGCACCGCATGCGACTGCACGCCCAGCGCATGCGCGACCAGGTGCTGCATCTCGCTGGGATGCTGGGTGGAGCACAGCACATGCATCGCGCCGCCCTCCTTGGGGATGGCGTAGCTGATCTGGCCTTCGAGGTAGAACTGCTCCTGGCCGCCCACCTCCCAGGTTCCCTGCAGCCGGTGCGGGGCCTGGGCGATGGCCTGGGGGGCGCCGCCGGCATCGGTCTCGCGCACCAGCTGCATCGGTGGCATCACATACTGGCCCAGCGCATGGGCCTGCTGCGGCGTCAGCACCGGCTCGGCCTCCTCTACCGTGACCAGCTTGCGCGCCATCGCGGCCACACGCCGCGCGGTTTGCCGGTCGCGGGCCAGCACCGCAAACATCGGCTGGCCCAGGTAACGGATCTCGCCATCGCAGAGGATGGGGTCGTCATGGATGATGGAGCCGCAGTCATTGACGCCGGGAATATCGGCCGCCGTCAGCACCGCCACCACACCGGGCTGGGCGCGCAGCGCGTCCACATCCATGGAGAGCAGGCGGCCATGGGCAATGGGCGACAGGCCCAGCGCGCAATGCAGGCTGCCAGCCAGCTCAGGCATATCGTCGATATAGGCGGCCTCACCGGCCACATGCCAGGCGGCAGACTCATGGCTGCGGCTGATGCCGACCTGGTGGCCCAGCTGGCGCGCCCGCGCTTCCTGCGCCACGTCGATGCGTGCCTTTTGGTTGTCGCGGTAATCGGCAAAGGCTTCGGCGCCTGCCAACACATGCTTGGGGATCGAGGTGTTCATATCAGGCTCCGGTGGCTGCGGCCTGCGGGGCCTGGGCGCTGCTGACCCAATGCGGCATCGCGGCCCAGACGGTGGTGGCATCGGCTGGCAAGGGGGCATCGGCCCGGGTCTCCAGCCACAGGCGCTGCAGCAGGTTCTGCGCTACCTTGAGGCGGTAGGCGGCGCTCGCCCGCATATCGGTCATCGGCTGAAAATCCTCGGCCAGCGCGGCCTGGGCGCGCTGCACGGCCTGCGCCGTCCAGGCCTGGCCCAGCAGTGCGGCTTCTGCCTTGGCGGCGCGCCGCACCGTGGCGGCCATGCCGCCAAAGGCCAGGCGCACGGTCTCCACCTGGCCCTGGGCATCCAGTTGCAGCGAAAAGCCCGCGCACAGCGCCGAGATGTCGCAGTCAAAGCGCTTGCTGATCTTGTAGGCCCGCACCTGGCGCGCCTGCACCGCCAGCGGCACGCGCAGGCCCTGCACCCACTCGCCGGGCTCCAGCTGGTTTTTCATGTAGTCCAGGTAAAACTCGGTCAGCGGCATGCGCCGCAGGCGCTCGCCCAGGCGCAGCTCGATCTCGGCATCCAGCGCCATCAGCACCGGCGGGGCATCGCCAATCGGCGAGCCATTGGCCACATTGCCGCCCATGGTGCCGGCATGGCGCACAGGGGGCGATGCAAAGCGCAGCCAGACCTCGGTGAGCGAGGGAAAACGCTGGGCTAGTGCGGCCCAGGCCGATTCCAGCGAAGCACCCGCACCAATGCAGAGCATGCCATCGCGCTCTTCGATGCGGCGCAGCTCCGCCACGCGCCCCACGGCAATCAAATCGCCCAGCGGCCGGAACTGCTTGTTGATCCACAAGGCCACATCGGTGGTGCCGCCGATCAGGCGGGCATCGGGCAGCGCGGCGCGCAGCTGGGCCAGGCTCTCAACGCTGGCCGGCGCGTGGAAATGCTGGGGCTGGCCGCCGCTGGGGCTGTAGGCATAGCTCCAGTCAGCATCGCTGCGCAGCGCCTGCAGGGCCGTCACCACGGGCGCCGCATCCAGCTGGCGGGCGGGCAGGTCCAGCATCTGCTGGCCGGCATCCAGAATCGGCCGGTAGCCGGTGCAGCGGCAGAGGTTGCCGCTCAGCGCATCGGCCAGCTGCTGGCGCGTGGGCGCCGCGCCCTGGCTGGCCTGCTGCCGCTCATACACGGACCACAGCGACATGACAAAACCGGGCGTGCAAAAGCCGCATTGCGAGCCATGGCAGTCCACCATGGCCTGCTGCACCGGGTGCAGATCGCCGCAAGCCTTGCCGGCATCTTTGGGGCGGCAGCTGGTCTTCATGTCTTCCACCGTAAAGAGCGCCTTGCCATGCAGGCTGGGCAGCAGCTGGATGCAGGCATTGACGGTCTGCAGCTTGAGGCCTTGCACGGCCTGCGGATCGCCCGGTTCGGCCAGCTCAGCGAGCATCACCGTGCAGGCGCCGCAATCGCCTTCATTGCAGCCCTCCTTGGTGCCGGTGCAGCGCGCATCCTCGCGCAGCCAGTCCAGCACACTGCGCGTGGGGGCCAGGCCTTCAACTTCAGTGATACGGCCTTGGTGGTAGAAACGGATGGCTTGTGGGGCGGTCATGGGGCTCATGGTGGGGCTCGGTCGCGCATTGCCGCGCCGGTCTGCAAAACTGTGTACAAGCGTAGTGTGCCGCGCAGCGCCAGGCATAACAAGCCAGCGATAGGCGCTATGGTGCAGCGCGTATATTTTTGGGTTAACCCGTATCTTTCTGGCCCGCAAAAACGTAAGCAATGGTCGCGCCTTGCGGGTTTACCAGGGCTGCGGCCATGGCAAGCAGGTATATTGCCTGGATGATGTTTCGCCGCCCCCACCCTGCGATGCGCCAGCTCGCCACCGCCGTCAGCCTGGGCCTTGCCGCCTGCGCCGTATTTGCCCAGACCAGCGCGCCGCAAGAGCCGCCGAATCTGAGCCAGGCCGAGTTCCAGTCCTGTCTGAGCGAGCTGCGCAGCAGCAAGGCCTTTGCCGCGATCACGCCGGCCACCTTCAGCCAGTACACCGCCCAGCTCCAGCCCGATGCCACGGTGCTGCCTCTGCTCAACCGCCAGCCCGAGTTCACGATGCCCGTCTGGGATTACATCGCCGTGCTGGTCGACGAGCAGCGCGTGGCCGAGGGCCGCGCCGCCTATGCCAAGTGGAAGGACACCCTGGACCAGATCGAACAGAGCACCGGCGTTGCCCCGCAGATCGTCATCGGCGTCTGGGGCGTGGAGAGCAACTTCGGCCAGAACCTGGGCGGGCGCTCGCTGGTGCAGTCGCTGGGCACCCTGTCCTGCTTTGGCCGCCGCCAGGCCTATTTCCGGGGCGAGTTCGCCAGCGCGCTGCGCATTCTGCAAGAAGGCCATATTGCCGAGTCCAAGCTGGTGGGCTCCTGGGCGGGCGCCTTTGGCCAGACCCAGTTCATGCCCTCCACCTTTTTCCGCAGCGCCGTGGACTTTGACGGCGATGGCCGCCGCGACATCGTCGACAGCGTGCCCGATGCGCTGGCCTCGACCGCCATGTTCCTGAAGAACGCCGGCTACCGCCCGGGTCAGCCCTGGGGCTTTGAGGTCAAGCTGCCCAGTGGTTTCAGCACCGCCGATGCCGGCCGCAAGAACAAGAAGCCGCTGGACTTCTGGCGCTCGTCCGGCGTCACCCTGGCCAATGGCGATCCACTGCCCGATTCGCTGCCATCGGCCGGCCTGATGATCCCGGCCGCCGGCGGCCCCGCCTTCCTGGTGGGGCGCAATTTTGATGCGCTCTACAGCTACAACGCCTCGGAAAACTATGGCCTGGCCATTGCGCAGCTGTCCAACCTGGTGGCCGACACCCAGCAGCGCCAGATCAGCTTTGTCACCCCCTGGCCCACCGACGACCTGGGCCTGTCGCGCGCGCAGAACAAGGAGCTGCAGCAGGCGCTGCTGACCCGGGGTTATGCGATTGGCGAACCCGATGGAATGATTGGCGCCAAGACACGCGAAGCCATCAAGGCCGAGCAAAACCGCCTGGGCATGAAGGCCGATGGCCGCGCCGGCCAAAAGCTGCTGCGCGCGCTCGTCAACTGATACCGCTGGAGCCACACCATGATTGTCACCACCACCCCCAGCATTGAAGGCAAGCGCATCAGCCGCTACTGCGGCATCGTCAACGGCGAAGCCATTTTGGGCGCCAACTTTTTCAAGGACTGGTTTGCCGGCATCCGCGATATCGTCGGCGGCCGCTCAGGCACCTACGAAAAAGAGCTGCAAAAGGCAAGAGACATTGCGCTGGCCGAGTTGCAGGAGCGCGCCAAGGCGCTGGGCGCCAATGTCGTCGTCGGCATCGACCTCGACTACGAAGTGCTGGGCAAGGACAACGGCATGCTGATGGTCTCGGCCAGCGGCACGGCCGTGGTGGTCGGTTAAGAGCGGCTGTCATCGCTGCAGCAGCCCCCTTGGTGGCTGCCGCATATCGTTAGCGCTTGGCCTGTTTGACGCCCGCGCCGCGCACTTCCAGGCGGATGCTGTCCAGCACCTCGCCCTGTGCATTGACCAGCTCCACCTGGTGGCGGCCCGGCCAGGGCAGCCAGGCCCAGCGCGCGCCGCGCGCAACATCCTTGCCATCGATGCGCCAGCGGGCAGCGGCCGAATCGGCGACAAACTGCAGGCGCTGGCGCTCGGGTGGAATGTCCGGGTCCACCGCGACAATCGTGCCGTTGGCCGGGGCCAGAATGCGCACTGCAGGCGGGGCTGCTGCGCCGTTGCCGTCAGCCGATCGCCCGGCAACGCTGCGGCCGCCGACCATCTCATCGACCCCGGTCGCCTGGCCATCGAGCGCAAAGCGCGGCTGCGCGGTGCCGGCCAGGAACCACTCCTCACGCCGCGCCTCCAGCGCAAAACCGGCGCCCGATTGCCCAGCAGGCGCGGGGCCAAAATCCACCCATTGCGCCTGCAAACCAGCCGGCGCCTTGGGCGCGCGGCTGGGCTGGCCCTGGTGCAAAAAGGCCATGATGCTGGCCCAGACGGGTGCCGCGCCGCTGGTGCCGCTGACCGAATGCATGGCTTCACCACTGGCATTGCCGACCCAGACGCCCACCGTGTAGCGGTCTGACCAGCCGACGGCCCAGTTGTCGCGCATGTCCTTGCTGGTGCCGGTTTTCACCGCCGCCCAGCTGCGCGTGCCCAGCACGCTATCGAGGCCAAAGGTGCGCACGCGGGCATTGCCGTCGGCCAGCATATCGCCCACCACATAGGCGGCGCCCGCATCCATGGCCTGGCGGAACTGCGGCTTGCCGCCACGCGTATAGGCCACCGGGCTGTAGCGCCCGCCGTTGGCCAGCGCGCGGTAGGCATTGGTCAGCTGCACCAGCGGAATATCGGGGCTGCCCAGCGCCAGGCTGTAGCCAAAATAGCTGCCGCTCTCGCGCATCGGCATGCCCAGGCGCACCAGCTGGTCAAAGAAATCGTCGACACCCACCATCACCAGGGTGCGCACCGCCGGCACATTGAGCGAGGCGCCCAGCGCCGTGCGCACCGACACCCAGCCTTTGAAGCTGCGGTCGTAGTTCTGTGGAATATAGAGGCCGCTGGCCGTCGGAATGCGCGCGGGCGAGTCCTCGATCAAGGACGCAGCCGTCAGCTTGTGCTCGGCAATCGCCTGGCCATAGAGAAAGGGCTTCAAGGTCGAGCCCGGCTGGCGCGGCGCCAGCACCGCATCCACAGCATGTGCCTGGCTCAGTGCGCCAGAGGACCCGACCCAGGCCAGCACCTCGCCGCTGGCATTGTCCAGCACCAGCACCGCGCCGTCCTGCACATTGCTGCCCTGCAAGGCCTGCAGGTGCTGGCCCAGCATATCGACCGCATAGCGCTGCAGCGGCGCGCTCAAGGTGGTGCGCAGGCTGGCCATGGCCGCCTGCTGGGTTTTGCCATCCGCGCCTTGCCGTGCCTCGCGCAGCGCAATGCGGCTGAAGTGCGGCGCAATGCCTTCGCTGGCATCAAAGGCACGCTTTTTCAGCGCGATCTCGGTGAAGAACACGATCGCTTCGCAGTCGAGCTTGGGATCGCGCCGCATCTCCTTGAGCACCCCGCAGGCGCGCTGGCCCACCTGGCTGGGCCGCGCATTGGGCGCGCGCACCAGCGCGGCGGCCACCGCCGCCTCGCGGTCATCCAAGCCATGGGGAGCCTTGTCAAACAAGGTGCGCGACAGCGCATCAATGCCCACCAGCTCGCCCCTGAAAGGCACCAGGTTCAGGTAGGCCTCCAGGATCTGGGTTTTCTGCCAGCGCCTATCCAGCACCTGGGCAGCGACCGTCTGGCCGACCTTTTGCACCACCGAGCGGCCACCATTGCTGCGCCGCCAGTCGCCGTCAAGCAGGCCGGCCAGCTGCATGCTGATGGTGCTGGCCCCGCGTGTGCGCTGGTTCCAGAGGTTGCCCCAGGCAGCCGATGTGACGGCAGCCCAGTCCACGCCACTGTGCTCGTAAAAGCGCTTGTCCTCGCTCAACAGCATGGCGGTGCGCAGCGCAGCCGACACATCGCCCAGTGCCACCCAATCGCCCCGGCGCACCGTGCTGTCGGTGCGCACCCTCTGCAGCAGTTCGCCTTCGCGCGACAGCACGCGCGTCTCCGACGAGCTGAAGTCCTGCCGCACCTCGCCAAAGCTGGGCACGGCCTGGGCCAGTGGTGCATGCACCAGGCAGGCCAGGGCCAGCAGCCGCCAGCGGGCTATAGCGCGCAGCCTCATGGCGCCACGGGCACAACCGTCACCTTGGGGTTGGGCGCCATGCCGAACATCTCGGGCGCATACAGCGCCTCGACGCGGGTCGATGGCAGCGCAAACTCACCGGTGTTGTTGACGCGGTAGCTGTACTGCAGGCTGAGCTTGCCCTGGGGCAGGTAGCCGTAGTAGGCGCGGTAGCTCTCAAAGGACCGCTCCTCAAAGGCCTTCCAGCCCCAGCCGGTCGATTTCTCGCCCGCCGTGGACAGTGCCGAGTCCCGGCCCAGGCCGCTGCCCAGGATGGTGGCGCCGCCCGGGATCGGATCGGTGATCGCCACCCAGGTCATGTTGGCGCTGGCGTTGACCTCCAGGGTCACGCGCAGCACATCGCCCCGGGTGTACTGGCCGGCGGGCAGGTTCTTGTTGGCCTGCTCGACGGCCACCACGGTCTTGCTGATGGTGTAGCCGGCCGACAGCGGCTGCTTGAGCGGCACGGCCGCCTGCGACTGCACGGTCAACCAGGGCTTGCCGGTGCCTTTTTGCTGTACCTTCAGGCTCTGGTTGCCATTGGCCCACGGCAGGTCAATGGTGTTGTTGAGCCACTGCGCGACCTGCTCGGTCGGGCCGGGCGTGCGCTTGCCGCCCTGCGCCAGCAGCTCAATCGCGTCCTGCGCCTTGGTTACGCGGCTCCAGTCCACCGTGCCGGACTTGCCGGCCATGCTGGCCTCGGTCGTGCCGGTCACGGGTGTGGACTCATAGGTGCGCGAGAAGCGCTCCAGCGCCAGCGCGCCCCAGAGGTTGGCCGTGGTCGTCGTCCAGGCACCGCTCTTTTGGCGGCTGATGAAGCTGCTGGCCAGGCGTGGCATGTCGTCCTTCCAGGCCGGGTCGTCCATCACCACCAGCAGGAAGCGCGCCAGGGTGGTATCGCCGTTTTGCATCAGCCACCACCAGTAGTCGTTGTTCTCATTGGCGAACAGCACCTTGGTGCCCTGGTAGCTCAGGCGCGCACGCAGGATCTGGTTGGCCTCTTCGAGCAGCTTGCTGCGGTTGGGCACATCCTTCATATGGCCGAGGATTGACAGCCAGTCCACCACGGTCTGGGTGGGCCAGTCGTTGGGCGCAATCTGGATGCTGGTCAGCATGCGCGGCTGGGCCTTGCCATACAGCGCCAACGCATTGATGGCAGCGAGCTTGCGCACTTCCAGGTCGGAGCGCGGGCTCCAGAACTTGCGCTCGATGCGGCCATCGATGAAGCGGGACAGCGCTTCCTGCATGCGGCCCAGCGGCGCGGCTGGGATCGCAAAGGCGGGGTCGATGCGCTTCATCTCGAAAGCGGCCTGCAGCAGGTGGGCGGTCAGCGCATCGCTGCCGGTGTTGCTGCTGCCCGCTTGCGGCGGGAAGTAATTGGCCAGGCCGTCGCCATCGAGGTAGGTGGGCAGGCGTTCCATCGTGCTCTTCCACAGCGCAGCATCCTGCATGCCGATGGATTTGCTGGTGGTCTGCTCCAGGCAGGCATACGGGTAGGCACGCCACCAGTCACGCACACCGGGCAAGCCTTCTGCCAGGCGCGGCACCAGCGACAGCTTCAAACCGCCACGGCCGGGCAAGGCATCGGCCGGTGCGCTGACGGGCATCTCCAGGCTGCCGTCGAGCTGCACCAAGGTGGCCTGCAGGGTCTCCACCGCCACAGCGGGCACCACGCGCTGGCTGACCTTGAGCGCATCGGCGGCATCGCCCTGCTTGTCCTTGGCGCTGATCTCCCAGAGCAGCTCGCCCTGGCGGCTTTGCGACATGTCGGCAGGCGCCGTCACGCTCCAGCTCACGGTGCGGGCCTCGTTCGCGGCCACGTCCACTGTCTGCGGCTCGAGCTGCAGCAAGGTGGCCTTGGGGGTGACCAGCACCTGCATGGGCTTGCTGGTGGTATTGCGCAAGGTGACCTGGGCGTCATAGCGGTCACCATCGCGCACCAAAGGCGGCAGGCCGCTGATGATCTGCAGCTCCTGCGTGGTGCGGATCTGGGTGGTGCCGGTGCCAAACAGCTCCAGACCGCTCTCGGCCACGGCCACGATCTTGAAGCTGGTCAGTGCGTCGTTGAGCGGCACATCGACCTCGGCGCGGCCATTCGCATCCAGCACCACATTGGGCTGCCACAGCAGCAGGGTGTCGAGCAGCTCGCGGGTCTGGCCATTGCCACCACCACCGCCCGCTGCCACGGCCTTGCGGCCATAGTGGCGCCGGCCAATGATTTCCATCTGGGCGGTGGAGGTCTCCACGCCCCAGGATCGCTTTTGGTACATGGCTTCGAGCAGTGCCCAGGTGTCATTGCTCTTGAGTTCGAGCAAGGCCTGGTCCACAGCCGCCACCGACACGGCCGCGCCCGCAGCTGGCTTGCCATTGGGCAGCTTGGCTTCGATCGTGACCTTGGCGGTATTGCGGATGCGGTAGCTTTCCTTGTCGCTCTTGACGGTCACGGCCAGCTGGCGGTCGGCAATGCCGACACGGATCTCGGCCGCGCCCAGGCGGTAGGCGGGCTTGGACAGGTCCACCAGGGCGGTGGGCGCCACATATTCCTTGCCCTCGTACCAGAACGAGGTCCACCATTCACGCGGCGACTTGAAGCCCCAGGTGAAGAAGCTGTACCAAGGCACTTCGCGCAGGCGGCCACGCAGCGCCATCACGCTGACGTAGACATTCGGGCCCCAGCCCTCTTGCACCTTCAGGTTGACCGTGGGGTCATCGCCGCGCAGGGTGACCACCTGGCTGGAGAGCACGCCTTCGCGCTCCACCGTCACCAGCGCCGTCGCTTCGCGGAAGGGCATGCGCACCTGAAAGCGCGCAGTGTCCCCCACCTTGTAGGATTTCTTCTCTGGCAGCAGGTCCATGCGGTCGGTGTCTTCACCGCCAAACCAGAGCTCGCCCTGCTTGGTCACCCAGACCGAGGTCGCAGCCTTGGAGCTGCGGCTCTTGTCATCCGTCGCCTCGGCGATCAGCTCGGTCTCGCCGCCTTCGCTCAGCTGGGTGCTGCAGTCGAGCAGGCCCTTGGCATCGCTCTTGCCGCTGCACACCACGCCCAGGTCCTTGTAGCTCTCATGGTTCTCGTAGCTGTAAAAGCCCCCGACCATGCGCTTGCGCGTGGAGGTGACGATGCGCGCCACCGCCCGCACCTGCAGCTTGACGCCCGAGACGGGCTTGCCCGACGGCGTCAGCGACAGCGCCTGGAAGCTCAGCTTCTTGTCGGTGGAGGCCCAGTTCTCGGCCTTGATGCCAGCAACCACCGATGCAGGCCAGATCACGCTGTGGTGGCTGATGGTCTGCACCTCGCCATTGGGGTCGGAAAAACTCGCCTCCAGCAGCAGATCCTGCGGCGCCACCGAGCTGGGCACCTGCTCGATCTCGGCCTTGCCCACGCCATTGGCATCCAGGGTCAGCGCCAGCTTGTCGGCAATCACGCGGCGGTCATTGCTGTAGTCCTCGCCATCGTTGCCCGCGCCGGGCAGCTTGCGGCTCAGATAAGGCCGGCCAAACGAGAACGTGTCATAGTCCTCAAAGCTCACCGCATGCGACTGGATCGCGGCCGAGACCTTGACCGCCTCCTTGGCCGCTGCGCCGCCCGAGAGATAGGACAGCTGCACCTGGGCGCCGAGCTTGCCCGGCTGCACGATGGGTGCAGGCTGGTCCGGCGTCACGCTGCCCTTGAACACCGGCAGGCGGTACTCTTCCACCCGGAACGAGCCGGTCTGCATCTCCATCGAGCCCCATTTGCCCTTGCCGCCCTTGAGCGTGATGCGGTAGGTGCCCAGCTTGGCGGCTTTGGGAATCTTGAACTCGGACACGGCCGACAGGCCCTGGCCCGGACGCTCCCAGCTGATGGGCAGCTCAAACTCATCATTGCTGCCCACATGGGTGATGACCACCTGGTTGGGCAACTGCTCCTTGCCGGGCAGCCCCAGGCCGCCCATGGTCTGGCTGCGGATCAGGTGCTTCATCGACACCGTCTCGCCAGCGCGCAGCAGGCTGCGGTCCAGCACCGTGTGGGCGATCACATCCTGCACCGGGCTGCTGTCGGTCTCGAGGTTGAAGCGCCAGCTCTCGATGCCGCGCTGCCAGTCGCTCCAGACAAAGGCCATGTCCTGCTTGCCGTCGACCGTGGCGCGCGCGCTCACAAAGTAGGCAGCGCTGGTGTCGCTGTTGGAGCCGGCCTCGCAGCGCACCTGCGCCTGGGTGTCGAGCTTGTCAAAACGGGCCACGCCGTCCTTGTCGGTCGTGCCCTGCACCAGCGTCTTGCCGTCGCAGCTGGAGATACGCACCTGCGCATTGGCCACCGGCTTGCCCTTGTCCAGGCTGGTCACCCAGGCCATCGCGTTTTCACGGCCCAGCTTGAAGTGCACGCCCAGGTTGGTCACCAATGCCGAGCTGCGCACAAACATCACGCGGCGGGCGCTGTCGTAGTCGGTGTTGAGCAGCGCGTCACCCAGCATTGGCGAGGCGATCTCGACCACATGGAAACCGGTCTCCAGCGGAATGCCCACGACCTCGAAGGGGCGCGGGTCCTTGCTGTCTGTCTTGGGCAGCGCCAGCTTCTTGCTGGTGGCCTGGCCTTCGAGCAGCGAGAGCATGCGGGTCTCGACATAGTTCTTGTCGCCATCGGGCAGCACATTGGGCAGCGGTATCTTGCTGTCCTGCGCCGCCTGCTTGCGGCTGACCTGCCAGTTGTCATAGCGCTGCAGTTTGCGGTACCAGCGGATGATGTCGGCATCGCTTTGCAGCTGCAGGGTCGAGACAGTGCCCTTGTCCTCGATCGACAGGCCCTGGATCTGCAGGTCCTGCTCCACATTGCGCAGGGTTACCGGGAACATCGCCGGGCCCTTGTCGCCTTCGGCAAAGCGCTCGACCACGCCAAACGGCGAGGCGGCAAACTTGGCCAGCGGCGGCATCAGCCCGCTTTGCACCTGCAGCGGGAACAGGTTGGCATTGGCCAGCGGCCGGTCCGATTCGTCCTTGAAGCCCTGGGGCAGCACGATACGCATCGTCTCCTTCTCGCCAAAGGGCGGCGCAAACTGCAGGCGGTTGACCTCGCCCTCTTCGCCGTCATCGGGAAAGCTCGCCTTGACCCGGCCCTTGGAAGTCTCCAGGAAGATGCCTTCGGCGAGCTTGCGGTCTACCGAAGCGCTGAAAAGCAGGTTGAGCGGGCGGATCGGCAGGCAGCCGGCCTGCGCATTGGCGCGCTCGCAGCTGAACTCGGCCGTGAACGGCGGGCGCACCTGGTAGTCGAAGCGGCGCTCACGCGTCTGCTTGACGCCGTTGTCGGTGCTCACCCCCGCGCCCACCACCAGGCTCATCTGGGCGCCCTCGGGCAAGGCCCGCTGGCATTGCAAGGCGACATGGCGGCGTGGCCGCTGCTGCAAGCTATCGCGGCCAAACTGGCTTTGCATGAAGTCATCGGACTCCGAGGCGGAGAGGATGCGCACTGGAATGCGCTCCCCAATGCCCTTGACCGTGCACCAGGTGTTGTCCTGCACCGAGCTGGTCACGACATCGGCATTGAACTGCAGGCCAAAGAACTGGCGGCTGTCGAGCGGCTGGTAGCTGCTGGGCACCACGCGCGTCACCGACGGCCCTCCGGTGGCAAAGCGGTACTGGGCCCCGCCCTTGACCGGCTCGCCGGCAACATCCTTGAGGTTGGCGACCTTTTCGACCGTGCAACGCACACCGGGCGGCAGGTCATCGGCCAGGTCAAACACCCATTCGCGCGGGCCCGTCCAGCGTCCCGTCCCCTGGCTCTGGGCCTGTTTGTTGTCGCAGTCGAGTTTGACGGGCGCTGCCGCACGCAGATCGCCCATCGGCACCACCGCCGCATCGAACTTGACGACTATTTGCCGGACCCGGGCCACCTCGCCCTGCGGTGACACCGATGTGATGCTTGTGGCATGGGCGGACAGGCCCAGCGCGGCCCAGCCGGCGCCCGCCAGCCAGCGTTGTAATGTTGTATTCACGGAGCTCTCCCCTAGGATGGTGAGAGCGTACCAAAATTAGCCTGCGCCAGTGTTGGCTGGCCGCCCAGGGCAGCCAGGTGTTTCATTTGGCAACAAGATGACGCTATGGATTAGGCCAATGGCTTGCCGGGGCTCTGCCGATGCATGCCATGGTGCGAGCTGCGCAAGCCAAGGTCACTGGGGCTGGAAGCCGCTGTCGCGGATGATGCGGGCCCAGACGGCCGAATAGGCGCGCTCGCGGGCCAGCAGCTGCTCGGGTGTCATATAGCCCACGCTCAGCCCCATGCCCACCAGCTGCTCATGCACATCGGGGGCGGCCACGGCCTTGGCAACCGCCTGCGATACGGCCTGCACCATCTCGGGGGGCGTGCCGGCGGCGGCGTATATGCCGTAGTAGGGCATGTCTTCCAGGCCCGGCAGGCCCAGTTCGCTCAAGGTCGGCACATCGGGCAAGGCCTGCTGGCGCTTGCCGCCCAGCACGGCCAGCACGCGGATCTTGCCGGCCTTGTGGCTTTCGATGAAATCCTGCACCGAGCCGATGCCCGCAGGGATCTGGTTGCCCATCATGTCGGCCAGCATCGGCGCGCTGCCCCGGTAGGGCACGGACACCAGGTCGGTCTTGAAGCGCTGGTTCAGCACCCGCACCAGGAACTCCGGCGTCGATGCCGGCGCTGGAATGCCCACCGCACTCTTGCCGCCCTGCTTTTTGAGCCACTGCAGATAGGCCTCGAAGCTGCGCACGCCCAGGCCGTCGGAGACCGCAATCGCATTGACAAAGCTGGCAAAGCCCGCCACCGGCACAAAGTCCGCATGCGGGTCAAACCCCGGGTTCTTGATGACCTGGGGCAGGATGGAGATCGTGTGGTCGTGGGTGACGAAGAAGGTCGCGCCATCGGCTGGTGAGGCCTTGAGGATCTGGGCCGCAATCTGGCCGCCGGCGCCGGGCTTGTTCTCCACCACCACCGAGGTACCCAGGCTGTCCTTCATCTTCTCGGCCAGCAGGCGCGCGATCACATCGGTGCCGCCGCCCGGTGGAAAGCCCACCAGCAGCCGCACCGGCTTGCCCTTGTTGTAGCCCGCTGCCCAGCTGGGGCCAGCCAGCCACCCGGCCGCAGCAGCGGCCAGCAGTTGCAGGGAGACATGGCGGCGGCTCAAGGACATGCGTAGCTTTCAAGAAGAAGGACAAGCCAATCAAGCAAGGCTTATGCCAGGCGCGTGCGGTGCTTGGCCAGCTGGGCACGCACCTGCACGGGCGCGGTGCCCCCCAGCGTGTTGCGGGCATTGAGCGAGCCTTCGAGGCTCAGCGCCTCGAACACATTGGCTTCGATGTTGGGGTTGAAGGCCTGCAGCTCGGCCAGTGGCAGCTCGGTCAGGTCCACGCCCTTTTGCGAGGCCAGCTTGACGGCATGGGCCACGGTCTCGTGGGCATCGCGGAAAGGCAGGCCCTTCTTGACCAGGTAATCGGCCAGGTCGGTGGCAGTGGCATAGCCCTTGAGCGCAGCGGCGCGCATATTGTCGGCGTTCACGGTGATGCCGCCTTCCTTGGCGCCAGTCGCTGGGTTGACCTGGCCGCCGATCATCTCGGCGAAGATGCGCAAGGTGTCCTTCAGGGTGTCCACGGTGTCGAACAGCGGCTCCTTGTCTTCCTGGTTGTCCTTGTTGTAGGCCAGCG
>Ga0308164_10000525_pt1 | contig 61912 bp, 51 predicted proteins | sample PhyTR2_FD_201031 | JGI IMG/M metagenome (GOLD analysis project Ga0308164, IMG submission 201031) | Phyllosphere microbial communities from UC Gill Tract Community Farm, Albany, California, United States - DLSLT.R2 | ecosystem: Host-associated > Plants > Phyllosphere > Unclassified | place: USA... | reverse complement strand
CCCATTATCTTTTTTACCGAATGGACGAACTTTGCCAGTGCTGCCTTCGATCCAATGTGACCATGCTCCATGAAAACGATCAGCTTTTCCAAGAAAGTTCAGAATTTTATGCAGCCGATCCAAGCCCTGTTGTTTGGTTACGTAACCTCGGTCAATTCCACTTAAAATTGCCATTAATCCAAAACCTGTTGCGCCTGTTGCAACTGTGCCTTTATCATTTTCAGGATAAATATTATCGGCATGGTAACGTTCTCTGCCTGCCCCTGAGTTCGGCTCCGCACCATCCCAAAAATATTGAAAGGTTTGTTTCTGAACCACATCAAGCAAAGCATCATCAGATAAACCTTTTTGAATTGCGGGTGCAGATTTTATAGATTCGAAAGTTTGCGCATCTGTGCTGCATTGAAAACCAGAGGTGATTAAAATAACAAGAAGAATTCGGAATGTAAATTTCATTTTATAGGAAGATGGTTAAAGATTCGGACTGCTGAAACCCAAGTTGCGCATACCTGCTTTTACCTCAGGTGCGCTCATAAATAAATTCCAGATTAAATTTGAGCGATAGTTTTCTATCATTACAATTATTGGCCCCTGATCAATAGCGAGTGTTGAAGAAGCAAACCATTGATCCTGCAAAGAGAATGCATCATAAAAGCCATAACTTCCCCAGGTTTTATTGCCAAGTTTATAGTAGAAATATTTAAGCGCCTGCATTGATTCAGTTGGCGTGTAAGGAAATGATGATAAGGCTGCGGTTGGTGCAATAACGCCAACATCATTACCCGGAGCGCTTGCTGTATATCCGTTTGGAATATCGCTCGCTGTTAAGCCCCAGCAGTTTTCTCCGTAACCGTAGAAACTCATCGGGTTGGCCTTGCAATAATTATAATTAATTTGCGTGTGTGCCTTTGTTTGCGTTTCGTAGTTCGCATAAGCATCACTTAAGCCTTTCGGATTGATGCCCATAAACGAATAATGTGAGAAAAACAGAGGTCCGCCGTTTGCCGTACCTAAAGGCAGTTGAACTCCATAATAGGTGTTACCATTTTTCATTGCGCCGTTTTGGGCCCATCCTGTATCATAAACTGTTTTGGGAATGGAATAGGTAGGCGATGCTGCCGCCATAACATAAGTTACCAAACATTCGTTCCAACCTTTTATAGGAAGATTCATATCCCAATTGTAATTAGGGCTCCAGTGCCAATAAAGCGTGCTGCTGTTGTCTTTACGATACCAGCTCCATTCTACGCCATTGTAAATTGCATTTATGTCGGTTCGCAAAGCTGATTCAGATGCATCGCCGCCATTAAAATACTGCCTAGCAGTAACTAGTCCGGCCATCAAGTAAGATGTTTCTACCAAATCGCCACCATTATCTTTTGTGCTGAATGGAATAACTTTACCTGTATTTCCATCAAGCCAGTGCGGATAAGCACCATGAAAACGATCTGCAGTTTTCAAGAAAGCAACTATCTTTTGCATTCTTGCCAAGCCATCAGCTCTGCTGATAAAGTTGCGACTGATGCCCGTAACCAAAGCCATTATACCAAAACCTGAACCGCCCGATGTTACCGTATTTCCTGAAGTATTTCTTTCTCGAGCCAAACCGCTCGTCGGGTGACCGAAATCCCAGAAGTATTTAAATGTTTGCTTCTGAACTAAAGTTAAAAGTTCATCATCACTTATTCTCGCGAATTTATCAGTGTCGTCTACTGCGGTAATTAAATTGACCGTTACGCTGCTTTGAAGTTTACTTCCTGTTTTGGACAGCAAGCCGGTTGAAGCCGTTAATATATATTTTGTAATAGGTTGTAAAGCCGCTGAAGGCGTGATTACAATCGTATTATCGTTATTCTCTAAAGTTGAAGTGAACGCAGTGTTTGTACCTCCTGCATCAGTTAGGGTAATGTTTCCGGCTACGGAAGTTAAATTTATAGGAGATGAGAAAGTGATTTTAACAACAGGAGTGTTATTTAAACCATAGTAGGTGAAACCAGTATAAGTACCGTTTACCTTTAAATCTGAAAAGGAAAAAGAAGTGGGTGTAACAGGCGGATCAACAGGAACGGGTGAACTGCCTTTTTTGCACGAAAACGTGAAGAGTAAAAGGGTTAATAAATAAGGATATATTTTCGTCATTATAAGTATTTAAAAAGGGCTGCCGAAATCGGCAACCCTCTATTGATTTTATTGCCTTTAAAAATTGAGTTAAGGATTACTTTCCTCTTGCTTCAAGCTTTGAAAGGAAGCCGATTTCTTCATCAGATAGGGCTTTATTATAAAGTCTTACCTCATCAAGCTGTCCTGTTAAATAACTTGCCCAATCCTGTTTACCTGTATTTGTAGTTTGGCTTGGTGTAGTTTGGAATTGCACAGTTCCGAAAACTAAATTTCCTGAATTTGTGAATGCCAATGGACCTGTTAAACCTGTAACCGTACCGGCACTAACTCTCGAACCGTTAACATAAACTTTAACAGAACCCGAAGTAGCGTCATAAGAAACGGCTAATTGAGTCCATTTTCCGAATAAATTAAGCACATTATCAGCAGCATAAGTTTTATCTCCGCCTTTATTAATATGAATTCTTAATTTACCATTTTCGTTTGTGCTTCCGTTTTCGACAAATACTTCGATGTTTCCCCAGAATTCGGATTTGTTTGAAAGACTGAACAATCCAATTATGCCTGTAGAAGGCGGCGGCGTGTTAATCCATTCTGTTAGTGTGAAACTGGTTAAACCTGTAACTTTAGCTGAAGGTGCACTTAGTACGTAGCTGTTTGAGGCGCCTTGCAACGCTTTTCCTTTGATACCGGTACCAAAACTTGTACCTGTATTTGTTCCGCCACCGTTAGATACACTGTCGATTAAGCTCCCGTCGAATGCCCAATATGCAGCCAAATTACTGGCAGCAACTTGCTTAGCGCTGTTATATCCACCAATATTTAATGCAGGAGCATAGCTTGAAGGATCGAATTCTTTCTGACATGATGATAACCCCAAGGTTACAGCTGCCATCAATAAAAAATATTTTGTTTTCATTTCTATTAAATTAAGCGATTAATAACCAGGGTTTTGTGTTAAAGTGCCTGCACTTTTATCAATTTCTGTTGATGGAATAGGCCAAACTTCGTTTTTGTTAGCTTTCCATCCTTTAGGGCCAAAAACTGCCGCCGCACGACCTTGACGGATTACATCAAAATAACGATCGGATTCCATAGCAAGTTCTACTTGTCTTTCTTTTTGAATCGCTGTACGCAAAGCATCTTTATCCGAAGTTGTAACATCAGGTAAAACGCCTGCAACACCACCTCTTGCACGAGCACGAACACGGTTTAAAGATGTTTTTGCCAAAGTAGGATTACCTTGCTCATTTGCGGCTTCTGCATTCATTAATAAAACATCAGCAAAGCGCAAAACTCTTACATTTTGTTGCGCACCTTCATTAAAGCCTGTTATAATCTGACTAAAAGGAACATAAGATTTCTGATTGTACATTGGGTTATCACCTGTCGGGTCAATAGCATCTCCTTCTGGAGTAGTTTCACCTCTGAAAATGATTGTTGCATCTCTTCTTGTATCACCCGCTTCGTAAGCAGAAGCTAAAGCAGCAGTAGGTACGTTAAAGCCCCAGCCTCCAACGCTACCTCTAACGCCTTGAACCTGGCTGTATTGAGAAGTTGCTGAACCAGATATGGCAGGAATGATTTCACACTGAATTTCAAATACTGATTCAACGCTGTTTTCGTTGTTAAGACGGAAACTTTGTTCGAAATTAGGAACAAGGTTGTAACCGAAAGTCATCACAGTATTTGTTAAAGAAAGCACGTCAGCCCATTTTTGCTGATACATTGCAACTTTTGCATGTAAAGCTAATGCAGCGCCTTTTGTTGCTCTTCCTAAATCTACGGAAGTGTAAGTTTGCGGTAAAACTGCAGCGGCCTCGTCTAAATCCTTCTCAATTGCTGCCCAAACCTGCGCTTTAGGTGTTCTTGGAATGTTAAATTCCGAAGCATCTTTAGGCACGGTTAAACGCAAAGGCACATCACCAAAGGCACGTACCAAACGGAAGTAAGAATATGCACGGACAAATTTAGCTTCTGCCAAATAACGGGCTTTAAGATTTGCATCCATGCTAATGGCAGGAATGTTATCCAAAACTTGATTACAAAGATTTATGTTCTGGTATTGACCAGTCCAAAAACCTTGTAATTGGCCTTCGGTAGAAGTAACTGTAAATTGATCGAAACCGTTTAGGTAACTCGCATCATTCGCCGAACTTCCTTTTTCAGCATCATCTCCTGCAATACTCTCTACAGCAAGGGCAGGGAAAGCAGTATTTTCCCAACTTCTTAAATTAGCATAGATAGAGTTTACTGCTTTAGTTGCATCATCCTGCGTTTTCCAAAACGTAACAGCAGGTTGTTGTGCCTGAGGATCTACATCTAAAAAGCTTTTTTTACATGCAGGCAATACGAACAGACCGGCACATAAAGCAACAAGGCCAATCTTTTGTATATAATTGTTTTTATAAGATATTTTCATTTCTGTATTTATTAGAAAGTAACCTGAAGACCTAATCTATAAACTGCTGATAACGGATAAACGCTTGCATCGATACCTGCGTTTGTTGGCGAACCGCCGATTTCAGGGGTAAAGCCTTTGTAGCCGAATATGTTTATCGCGTTTTGAGCATCAACAAAAACCCTCACTCTTTGCATTTTCCATTTATTCATTAAGACTGATGGAAGTGCATAACCTAATTGAATGTTTCTAACACGGATATATGAACCGTCTTCAACATAGAATGAGTTAGGCGCAGAGTTAGCGGTTGAACCTACGTTTGCAGAAGGGTAAGTTGCAGAAGTACCTGCACCATGCCATCTGTTATCATAGAAATCTTTGCTGAAATTCTCGTTACCAAAACGATAAGCGATGTTAGCGTTATAAACATCAACACCTGCAACGCCCTGAACATCTAAAGTTAAATCAAAGTTTTTATAACCGAAGGTAGTGTTGATACCATAGTTAAATTTAGGATTCGGATTACCCAAAACTACACGGTCTTTTCCATCGATAATTCCATCGCCATTTTGATCAATGTATTTGAAATCGCCTGGTTTAGCTCCTGTTTGAGCAGAAGATGCAACTTCAGCAGCAGTTTGAAAAATTCCGCCAACTTTATAACCGAAAAATTCACCTATTGCACCGCCCTGAATAGTACGGGTTGCTAAAGCACCATTTGCAATACCTGCGCCGCCCGCGTAAATAGGGTTTTGCCCTGTTACTACCGATAATACTTTGTTGTTGTTTATGCCGATGTTACCGCTTATCGAATAGCTAAATCCGCTTTTTGATTTGTCAGCATATGTTGCTAAGAATTCAAAACCACGATTTTGAAAATCTGCTTGGTTGCCAACTAAAGTTCCCGACGCCGTACCGATTGAAGTTAAAATAGGAATTTCGAAAATTGCCTGTTCAGTCTTCTTATTGTAAACGCCCGTTTCAATGCTTAAGCGGTTGTCTAAAAATCTCGCCTCAATACCAATATCAGTACCTGTTGTACGTTCCCAATTTAGGAAAGAAGGCACTAAAGAGTTAACATTTGCACCTGTATAACCTACACCATTGTAGAAAGCCACAAAATTACCACCTTGCGATACTGTTAATGTAGTTGGGTTAACAGGAACACCTGCGTTACCTACTTTACCCCAAGAACCTTTTAATTTTAAATAGTTGAATACTTTTTGATCTTTCATGAAATCTTCGTTGCTGATTACCCAACCTGCACCAATTGCAGGGAAATAACCCCAAAGATCGCCACCACCATAGAATTGCGACGCAGCATCACCACGAAGCGTTGCATTCAATAAGTATTTGTCTTTATATGAGTAATTTACACGACCAAAGTACGAATTTGAAGTAGATAAGCTACCGCCATCAACAACAGTACGAGTGGCAGCAGTACCTAAAGAAAGGTATAAATCGCCGTCACTTGTGTTTGGAACATCAAATGCAGTTGCATTTACAAAGTACGATTTCCTTCTTTGAGCAGTTGTACCCGCTAAAACAGTAATGCTATGATCTCCGAAAGTGTTTTTATAAGTTAACGTGTTTTCTAAAATCCAGTTTCTGGTTTCATTTCTGTTGATTCTTAAAGTACTTTGAGTTGTTCTCTGACCTTGAGTTGCTGAAAAAAGAGGTGTATAACCTCTAACCTCATTTTGTCCGAAATCGCCACCTGCACTTGTCCTGAAAGTAAAGTTTTTTAAGAAGGTTAATTCTGCGTAAACGTTACCGTTAATACGATAGTTTTTAGATTGCTGATTGTAATAATCTAACGTAACCTGAGGGTTAAAGTTATTACCACCACCTAAACTAAAATCGTTGGCATCGCCATAGCTGCCATCTGCATAATATACAGGAACAACCGGACCAGCTGCATAAAGCTGACGGAAAATACCGCCATCGATATCTTTTGAATTAATTGACGTACCCGAAACGGTATAACCGATTTTTAGGGGTTTCAGCACTTGAAAATCGTTAGATAACTTTGCTGTATAACGTTTCCAGTTCTGTGTTTTAACGATACCATCTTCATTATTATAACCTAGTGAAAAATTGTAGGTCGTTTTTTCTGAACCTCCGTTTACTGAAACTTGGTGCGTGGTTTGAAATGCATTTCTGAATGCCTGATTATACCAATTTGTTCCGGTTCCGTATGACGAAGGGTTTGAAAATAACGGATTAGCACCATTAGAGGCAGATAATTCGTTAATAATGGTTGCGTATTCAGTTGCATTGGCCATTTCTACTTGGTTGGTAACTGCTCTGAAACCTGCTGATCCATTGTAAGTGATAGTAGGTTCGCCTGTTTTACCTCTTTTCGTAGTAACAAGCATTACACCGTTTGCTGCACGAATACCGTAAATAGATTGCGATGAAGCATCTTTAAGGATGGATACACTTTCGATATCACTTGGATTTATGAAGCTGATATCATCATACCAAACACCATCTACAACGTACAATATTCCTGTGTTACCGTAAATTGTTCCTGTACCACGAATCGTAATTTGGGGCGAAGAACCGGGTGCACCGTTATTTGTAATGGATACACCAGCAACCTTACCTTGTAGAGCACTTACAGCGTTAGTTGACGCTTGCTTGGAAATGTCATCTCCTTTAACAGTAGCAACTGACCCGGTAACATCAATTTTTCGTTGAGTACCATAACCAACTACAACAACTTGCTCTAATTGTTGAGATGATGATGCCAATTCTACATTGATGGTTGTTCTGTTATTAACTGGGATTTCCTGAGCAGTGTAACCCAGGTATTGAAATACTAATGTGGCGTTTGCCGGGGCGCTGATACTGTACGCTCCTGATGCATCTGTCTGTGTGCCATTTTGTGTTCCCTTAACTAACACGCTTACGCTAGGGATGGTGGTTTTGTCTCCTCCATCTGTTACCCTACCTTTAACGGTAATGTTTTGCGCAAATGCTACGTTAATTGCGAGTAAACAAATTCCGGCCAGAACAGAAATTCTTGTAAAGATTCTTTTCATGCTTTATTAAAATTTAGTTTAATTGTTAAGATAAATGTGAGGTTGTTTTTTTGCTTGTGCAAGCAAATGTACCTCTACATTAATACATCATTTAGTAAAGTGTAGTATCTCAGCTAAGCATACCAATTGCGAAATTGGGCTGAAAACGCAGTTTTTGCAATTCTACCTGATTAATTACGCATACACAAGTGTATAATGTACACCAAGTGTTTTGGAAGGGAATTAAAACGGTTATGAGAGGTAATGATGTAGTGATAAATTTAAGTATAAAGTTATACGACGGTAAATATCCATGTTTATGCATACGTTCCCGGAGACCGGTGAATGCGGCATTTGCGTATAAATTCTATAACTCCATTAAAAACTCCGTTAGGTTTTTATCGTGTGGAACATTGAGTTTTTTACGTAAACGATATCTACGAATTTCTACGCCACGAAGTGTAATATTCAGTAAGGATGACATCTCTTTACTGCTCATATTCATCCTTAAATATGCACACAATTTTAAGTCGTTTGGCACAAGGTCAGGATGGCCAATTTTTAGTTTTTTGAAGAAGCTTTCATGAGCTTCGTTAAAGCTGTTTTCGAACAGATGCCAATCACGCTCATCATTCATTCCGTCGTTAATAACCTTCTGGATTTTGCGAACTTGCTCATCAGCTAATTTTTTACCGTTCTCGTCTTTAAGCTTTAAAATTTCTTCGCTGAGCTTTTGCAGTAACTCGTTTTTATAAACCAGGGTCATGGCAGAATTTGCCAGCTCCCGATTTTTTGAAGCCAACTCAGCTTGAAGTTTCTCGGTTTGCAACTTATTAATTTGCTTCTCATTCGCTTCAGATTCTAATTTCAAAATTTCGTCCTGTTCGGCTTGTAATCTATCGCTAATTTTCTGACTATCCTTCTGTAGCTTTCGCTCGTAAATTTTCTTCCCCAAAATTAATGCAACTACAATAACTACAGCGTAAAATAATATCGCCCAGTTGCTTAAATACCAAGGGCGAAGTATTCTGAATTCGAACGTCGTAATTTCGCTAATGGTAGAATCGTCTACCTTTGCACGTACCCTGAAAATGTACTTCCCGCTACTTAGGTTCGTAAAGTCTTTTTGTGTGGCGTAACTCCAATCAGACCAATCTTTGGAATAACCTTCAAGATAATATTGGAATTTTATTTTTGCTTGTCGGTAATAAGGTAAAGAGAAAGAGATTCTGATGTTATTTCTGCCGTTCTTTATGTCTATTTCCGAGCCATCATTTCCATTTTCGCTTATAATTGAATACTTATCAGTAATATCTTCAATTCGGCGAATTAGCACGTTTTGTGTTATTTTGTTCGCCTGCGATTGTATTTGCTGTCCCGCGTTATAGAAAACGAATCCGTCATCAACACTGATCAAGTATATTGAATTGCTGATTCGGCTGATGTTTTCATAGTATTGAACCATCTTTCCATCGAGAATACTGAAGCGATTAGAATCAATAGTAATTTTGCCTGACACGCTAAAATCGGCCAAAGCCGTTTTGCCATGGTTGATGAACCAGTATTTTTTAGCACCTGCATTTATAATTTTGTTTGATGAGGCAAATGAACCTAAAGCTTTATTCAGAACATTATATTTAGAAAATCTATCGCTTAAATTATCGTAAGTGTAGAAGCCCGATTCGCTTGCAAAAACTATTTTATCTTCTAAATTGAAAAGGTTAAGATTGTAATTGCTTGGCAAACCACTTTTCTCATCATAATATTTATTGGCAATTACGGTGCTGTAATCATTACTTAATTTTAGCTTATAAAGGCCTTTGTAAGCATGGCTAACCCAAATTTCGCCCTTATTATCCTGTTCTACATATCGCGAGGGGATGCTAAAGTTCGCTATCTTTTTAAAGAACTGCCATTTGCCCGATGCGTTTTTGTTGAACAGTAGCAATCCTGTATATGTTCCCTGAATAAGCAGATTGGGATTACTATTTAGCTTTTTGATTGTCCAGCCGCCGCTGTAAGTCGTTAGTTTTTCAATCTTATCACCTACAACATTAAACGTTCCGTTGTTGTGCCCGCAAAGTAGTTGATCATCAATTATATTTAGTTCCCAGACCTGACCTTGCGAATTCGGTATCAATCTGAAGTTTAAGTTAGAAAATTGACCGCCTTCTCTCCATTCGCTGTAAAATAATCCTTGGTTGGTGCCAAGGTAAATTTTACCTTTAAAAATAACACTGGAATAAACCGTTCCGAAAACACCGGTTTTATCCAAGTAGAAATAAAGCTGTGAATTAAGTTCAATCCTGTCGATTCCGTTATCAAGACCTGCCCAAAGATTTTGCTCATTGTCGCTATATAAACTCAGAACAGTATTGTTTTGCAAGCCACTTGATTTGTTAATCCTTTGGATTATATTACCCTGTTCATCAATGATTATTATGCCATTTAAAATAGTTCCGTATGCGTAATACTTATCAAGAACTTTAGCACCATTATTCAGCTGGAAAGCGGACAAAAAGGAATTAGCAGGTGTATTAAAGGGTTTAAAGGTTTTTCCGTCGAATAAAAACAATCCATTTTTGCCTGTGCCTATAATGAGGTTGTCGCCTTTAAAAGGTAATATCGAAAGAACTCCCGTTTTGCATATCAAATCGCTGCCCGGTATAAATTCGAGTTTATTGCCTCTCAGTTCATATAAGCCTTTATCTTCTACAATAAAACGGTTGCCGATTTTGTAGGAAAAAAGAAAATTGGCTGCGTTTTTTAATACGGTTATCTTTCCGTTAATGTAAATATATATTGTGCTGAATGACTGGAAAATAATTTTGTTTCCATAGATGTGAATCTTCCAAATCTCATCTTTTAAAGGATCGGATTTTGGAATAAGGTTGGTTAGTGATGTGTATTTTAACCTGTTTTTTTTGAAAGACCAATAGCCAAAATCACCGAAACATCCTGTATAAATTTTACCGTTGTTATCAGCCGCAACCGAACGAACTATTTGGTTGTTAGGCATTTTATATTTTTGCCAGTAACGGCCATCATATGTTAAAAGACCTTCGGTGTTGCCAAAATACATAACGCCGTTTTTATCTTTAGCAACACTCCAATTTTGATTTCCTGATGCATAGGCTGCTTTGGAGTAGTTTTCTATGTAAGGAACACCAATGCTTTTTATATCGGCTGCATTGGATTTGGAAGTGAAGATTAAAAATAAAAAAAGGCAGCTAAATATTTTTTGCATGTGTTAATTCCGGTAAAACCTTTATTACACAAAGTAAATAAAAATAAAGGGAAGATGTTAAATTGATTATTTCTTGATAAAGGCAAAGAAAACGGCGAGAATAATTAAACAAAAAGCAACAATATGGTTCCATGCAACTTTCTCCGTTTTGAAAAACAAGATGGAGAAAATTAAAAAGACAGTTATTGATACCGCTTCTTGAGTTACTTTAAGTTGCATCAGACTAAAAGGGCCACCGTTTTCTTTAAAGCCATACTTGTTTGCCGGAACCTGGAAAACATATTCGAAAAGCGCTATGCCCCAGCTTATCGCAATAATTGCAATAAGGCCCAAACTTTTACTCCATTCCATGTCTTTGAACTTGAGATGTCCGTACCAAGCCAATGTCATGAAGGTGTTCGATACAAAAAGAAAAAATACGGTTAGTGCTGCTCGCATGGCAAAAATTTCAAGTTAAACTAACACAACCTGAATTTGTTTTAGCAAACATTATTAACCTACAATTTCTGTTTTCTTGCTAACGGGTTGAGGAACTTTAACATAATAGCCAGTACCATCGTAGGGGCGCTTGCGAGGGTTTGTTGTACATTCAACCGAGCAACACCCTTGCAATTCTTCACCGCAATCATCACATTGGGTAATGTGCTCATTACATTCAGGGTTGGCACAATTAATCATTTTCGGGGTTGTCTTTCCGCAGTTAAAGCAAACCGAAACAATTGAAGGATTTACCGTATTTACATCAACAGCAATTCTGTTATCAAAAACATAGCATTTACCTTCAAAATCTTTTCCTCCGGCTTCTTTGCCATACTTTATAATGCCGCCGTGCAACTGGTAAACATCATTAAAACCATGGTGGAGTAACAAAGCCGAAGCTTTCTCACATTTGATACCACCTGTACAGTAGGTTAAAATTTTCTTGTCTTTATATTGAGCGAGTTGATTTATCTGTTCAGGAAAATCGCGAAAATTCTCGATATCTAAAGTGATGGCATTTTTAAATTTACCAAGATTGTGTTCGTAGTTTGAGCGAACATCCAATATCACTACATCTTCGTCATCTTTCATTTTCATGAAATCAACAGGCTCTAGATGCTTTCCTGTTTTTTCGTTCGGATTTATAATCGATGTATCTCTTAAGCCCGAATGAACGATCTCTGATTTATATCGGCAATGCATTTTTAGGAAAGAGGGTTCCTCTACCGCATCAATTTTGAACTCGGTTTTGGCGAAACGTTCATCGGCACGAATTGCTGCCATATAAGCTTCGCAAGCTTCTTTAGTACCGGAAACTGTTCCGTTTAAACCTTCATCGGCAACGATAATGCGGCCTACTAAATTTAACGATTTACAAAATTTTAAGTGGTCTGCAGCAAATTCTTCTGCATTTGCTATGTAACTATAGCAATAGTAAAGTAGTGTTTGATATTTTGTCATAATGCATTGATACCGTTGCAAACGGCGTTTAAAGCGCTGCAAAGATAATGCTTTTAGCTTAAAGACCAAAGCAGAAAGTTGCACTCGCTTTCGTCCCTAAGCTTCAGAATCAAAGTTAAAATCCATAGCTGATTCTGAAACCTTGGGATATTTTTTTGGCTCCATCGTATGCAAATCCATAACTCGCTCTTAAAACCAGGCGTTGTAATCCAAAGTAAAACTCTTTATAGTTTCTTTTTTCTGGAGATGATAAGTATCCGCCGCCGATAAACTCTTCAAGTTTAGCCTTGCGTAATAAAGGCACTTTATTTAAGAAGAAACCTGCGAAGTTATGCTCTAAATGCGCTTCGAGGTATTCTTGGTTTGTACTGAACTGATAGAATTCTAAATATTGAAATTTTCTCAGATTGGGAGGGAAGATAGTTGAAATATTTCCTGCAAAGTGTTTGTATTCAGGGTAGTACATGCTTTTGTTATTCAAAAACTTACCTGCGCCAACCAGAAATGAAGTGTATCCCCAAAGGCCGAGGCCAATTCTATCTTGATAAACCTCTGCTTTTACAAAATCGTAATCAACATCACTTCCTAATAAGCCATTGAAGCCTTTTTTATACAAAGCCGTTATTCTCGGGAATCTGGATTCTGTATAAAACTTGCCATCAGGACGCGTAATGTATTTTTGTCCGAAGGTATAAGTTAAGCTTGCCGTTGCATTTGCAGACGTATAAGTAGGAAAAAGTGGTGTTTCTGAAGTTGGTGTAAAAGGATTGTTCGATGTAAATTCTCTTTCTTTATTATCAAAAAACTTAAAGTCTGTTGTATTGGTAATGGTATGATTTCTGGTGTAATCGAAGCTTAGCGAAGCCTGAAGCCCGGTTGCAAGCTCTCGAGTTGTATTAATGTTAACGAAGCTTTTTTTATAGAACTTAGAAAAGTTTTTTTCATACAATAATGTGTTAATCGAATTACCAAGCAAGGTCATTGAGCCTAAATTATTTAAATCGAAAATTCCGTTACCAAATGAAGCCCCAATACTTGCTCTCTTAAGCGGGTTGTAGTAATAGCTGCCACTTAAGCTTCCTGTTAGTTTTTGATTTGCAAAGCCGTATCTTAATTCGGGCCTGATGCTGTACGACCTTCTGTCGCCAAAAACTTTTCTATAAGTTACACCGTATTTTACCGCAAAGCCTTCTACCGTATTGTATAAAAGCGATCGTAATACAGGATCGAAGGCTATATAAACACTATCGTACCTATCGTTAATGCTGTAACCTTGTAATAGAAGCTTTCCGATGCCAAATTTATTATTTTCTTTTTCCAGCGAATCGAGGTATTTTTTTGATTCCTTTCGCTTTGCGATGCTGTCTTTTACAACATAATTTTCTTTTTCATCAGTTGTTAAAGGGATGGGGCGGTTGCTGCTCCAGTAAAGCGAATCTTTTTTGTTAACCAATTTGGTGATTTTTAAAATTTCGCCATTGAAAAAATTCTTCGGAAAAACCGGAGCAACATCATAGTTACTGTAAATACCTACATAATAGCCTGCAAACTTGAAACCTAAAACGTTTCCGTTGAACTGAAAATTAACGGCAGTAGGCATATACACGTCCTTAACCTTGGTAAATTCCTGACTGATGCTTAGTGTATCAATAAAGTTGATTCCTGCGTTTTTTGTCAGGTACAAATCGGTATTGTAAATTCGCCAGCTATCATCTAAAATATATATTACACCCCTAAAAACAGGATCATTTGTTCTGCGTGGAATAACCTCAATCTTATTAATGGTTTCCCCATTTTCTTTAGTTTCGCCAAGGTATTTATACCGGTAATAAAACATTGCGTTATCAGCGATCGGAGAGATGAAGCCTCTTGCGCTTAAAGTATTTTCCAATAAATAATTGTCATAAAAATTGATGATTAAATCCGATGCTTTATTAAAACTAAACGCGTTATTTCTACCGGCAACTTTCGACGAAATCATTTCTTCATGAACATCGTTAGGTCTTCTAAAACTAAATTTGCTCTGCGACTCTGATAAATAGATAATCCCTTGTCTGTTCGTATCAAGCTCCATCACCTTCCTGATATCGCGACCCATAAATTTTTTCGGAGCAGCTTTTAATCTTTGAACACCCTTAATGTAAACATCGCAAGTAAAAGATTTTACTTCCTCTAAATGCGTTTTTCGCTGCGCTATCGCTTTTCGGATAATTGCATATGCCGGATCTTCAGCATTTGCCTTGATGGTAACATTATTTAATGTGTAACTTTCAGGTGTTAAGGAAACATTTAAAACTGATGAAGCCGAAACATTGACAATATGTTCCTGCTGCTTGTAGCCAACGGCCCTGAAACTCAAAGTTTGTTCGCCCTTGTTCAACTTAATTTCATACTTACCATCAACATTTGCTGATGTTCCTTTTGTGGTATTTTTTAAATAGACCGATGCAAAAGCAACAGGCTGCCCGCTAATATCTTTTATTGTACCGGAAACTGTAAATTGTTGAGCGAAGGCAAAATTTGTAAGGGAACAAAAGATTAAGAGTGCGCAGAATTTCATCATATGTGTTGCAGTTAAGGTATAAATATCGAATAAGTTTTCACACTATACATATTGTGATGTGTTAAAGTTTGTTAATCCGATAAAAAAATAAGTTTTAATGCCGATTTCTTCTCAGATCTGTTTTCAATGCATCTGCCATTTTACACTTTCAAGCCTTTTTCTTTCGCCCTTTTTTATAACTTTGAAGGCAAAATCAACCGTAAAAGTTATGTACAAAACATTACAACCTGTTCTTCAAAAGGAATTAGAAGAAATTGAAAACGCAGGATTATTTAAACGCGAACGCATTATAATTACCCCTCAAGGTGCAGATATTAAAGTTAGTGGCGGTGCAGAAGTAATTAACTTTTGCGCAAATAATTATCTGGGGCTTTCATCACATCCTAAAGTTATCGAAGCTGCTAAAAAAGCAATTGATGATCATGGTTACGGTATGTCTTCTGTGCGATTTATTTGCGGAACACAGGATGTGCACAAAGAGCTTGAGGCTAAAATATCGAAGTTTTTAGGTACTGAAGATACTATATTATATGCTGCGGCATTCGATGCAAATGGTGGTGTATTCGAACCATTGTTTAATGCAGAAGATGCAATTATATCTGATGAATTAAATCATGCATCAATTATTGATGGCGTTCGATTGTGTAAAGCACAACGTTTTCGCTACAAAAATGCAGATATGGAAGACCTGGAGAAACAATTGATTGCGGCCAAAGATTGCAGGCACAGGATTATTGTTACCGATGGTGCTTTCTCTATGGACGGTTCTGTGGCGCCATTAGATAAGATTGCTGATTTGGCTGATAAATACGAAGCATTAATCATGATTGATGAATCGCACTGTTCCGGTTTTATCGGTAAAACAGGTCGCGGAACACATGAGCATTTCAACGTGATGGACCGAATCGACATTATTACTGGAACATTGGGTAAAGCTTTGGGTGGCGCATCAGGCGGGTTTACTTCGGGTAAAAAGGAAATTATAGATATGTTGCGTCAGCGTTCACGCCCTTATTTATTCTCGAACACATTGGCTCCGGCAATCGCGGGCGCATCAATTGCTGTTTTGGACATGCTGAGTGAAACAACATCGTTAAGAGATAAACTGGAAAGTAATACAAAATATTTCCGTGAAAAAATGACCGAAGCCGGTTTCGATATTAAGCCAGGTTTCCATCCCATTGTTCCTGTAATGCTTTATGATGCGAAAATTGCTCAGGAGTTCGCAGCAAAAATGCTTATTGAAGGAATCTACGTAATTGGATTTTTCTATCCTGTGGTACCTCAAGGAAAAGCCAGGATCCGAGTTCAGTTATCAGCCGCTCACGAGCAACATCATTTAGATAAAGCCATTGCCGCTTTTACGAAAGTTGGTAAAGAGTTAGGTGTAATTTAATTCCCGATAACTTTATAACATTTTCAAAGCCGCATTAATTGCGGCTTTTTTTGTTTTTGAGTTCATTTTCTTTTATAATGATATTGTAAACAGATTTTTTGAACCGGCACACATTTAAGATTTAAGATAATTTGCCGTATATTTGAAGCCATGTTACAGGATAAAATAACACAACACACGCAAGAAATTAATGCTTTTGTAACTGATAAAGCAGATGAATTAGAACAGTTTCGCATAAAATATTTAGGCAGTAAAGGGATTATCAAAGAAATTTTTGATGAATTTAAATCTGTTTCTGTCGAAGAAAAAAAATCCTTGGGGAAAGTTCTTAATGAGTTTAAGCAATTGGCGGAGTCCAAGTACTTAACCTTAAAGGAGGCCACAGAGATTAACCAGGGTCAGGGTACAACAAACACTCAGGATTTGACTTTGCCCGGTGAAGGCTTCGAAATTGGTTCACGCCATCCTTTAGCTTTGGTACGCCGTGAGATTGTAGAAATTTTTGCGAAATTGGGTTTTTCTGTAGCTGAAGGTCCTGAGATTGAAGATGATTGGCACAACTTCTCGGCCTTGAATTTTCCCGAAGAACATCCTGCAAGAGATATGCAAGATACTTTCTTTATTAAAAAAGGTGGCGAAAAAGGTGATATTGCCTTAAGAACACATACATCATCCGTTCAGGTACGCATGATGGAGCAAGGACAGCCGCCTTTCAGAGCAATTATGCCCGGCCGCGTTTATCGTAACGAAGCGATCTCGGCAAGAGCACATTGCTTTTTCCATCAAGTAGAGGGTTTGTATGTTGATGAAAATGTTTCCTTTGCTGATTTAAAACAAACGTTGTTCTACTTTGTTCAAGAACTTTACGGAGAAGGTACAAAAGTTCGCTTCCGTCCTTCATATTTCCCCTTTACCGAGCCATCTGCCGAAATGGATATTTCCTGTACAATTTGTAATGGTGCAGGTTGCCAGTTTTGTAAGTATAGCGGTTGGGTAGAAATTTTAGGTTGTGGAATGGTAGATCCGAACGTTCTGGAGAACTGTGATATCGACTCGAAAAAGTATAGCGGCTTTGCATTCGGTATGGGCATTGAACGTATCGCGAATCTAAAATATGTTATTAAAGATTTACGCTTATTTTCGGAAAACGATGTACGTTTCTTAAAGCAGTATAAATCTGCATTAATATAATGAGAAGAATAATCGGCAGTTTGTTCCTTCTAATGTTTTTAACGGGTTGCGGGAAGGAAGAAAATTATATCCCTGAGGTAGTGGTTAATTATAGTGTTACGGTAACAGAGTTTAGCATAAAGGCAACAAATAATGTTCTTTTAGTAGCGAACAATGGCGTAGCGGGATTAGTGATTGTAAAAACCCCACTTGGCGGTTACGTTGCGTTCGACAGATGCAGCACAGTTAACCCCGAAAAATTATGTAAAATAGTACCCGATGATAGCGGCCTGACAGCCACAGATCCCTGTTCAGGAGCAAAATTTTCACTTTTCGACGGAAGTCCTCAGAAAGCGCCTGCCGAAAAAAGTCTTAAGAGTTACAACATCTCTTTACAAGGCAACAACCTTATAAAAGTAACTAACTAATTAATGGAAGCCGAAAAAATTAAAGAAACTGTAAAAAAAGCAGCGAAAGAACTTTTTAGAAAGTACGGATACCACAAAACCAGTGTAAACGAAATCGCTAAAAAAGCTCGTATTGCTAAGGCAACTATTTATAAGTACTTTGAAAGTAAAGAGCAGGTGTTAGATAGTATTTTGATGGATTATCTTGATCAAAACCTTCATGAGATATTGCACAATAAACTAAGTTACGCCAGCGAAGAGGAGCATTTAAAGGCCTTGGTTATGAAAACCAGCAGGCTTTCTTTTACTGCTTGTAACGAATTTATCGGGTGGGATTTTGTTCGCGAAAATGCAAATTCACAAGAGTTTTTAAAACACCTTTCAGATCAATTAGAGGCGTTATTGCTTGCTGCTTACCTGCAATTGGATAATTTTAAAAACAACCCGGCACGAAGAGAAGGCTTGGCTTTTTTATTAAAGGCAAGCAAAAGCATTGTTTTCTCTTTCGCTTTTACATCTGTTAGTGATTCTGATGTTCGCAAGAACTTTGTGAGCTTTCAAAAAGAAATTCTGCCGTTTTTAGTAAAAGCAGCACTTTAATATATTTCAGTTTGAAAATAAAGGGATAACGCCAAGCAGCATTATCCCTTTATTTTTAACAGCGTCCTAATATTATTCCCATTTAAATACCTTAACGGCAACGGCATAAATTCCAATTCCCCAAATTATTAAAATCATTATCTGGAATTTTACATCCCATAATCCTAAACCTTCAAAAGCTACTTTACGCATTGCATCATTTAAATAGGTTAGGGGCAATGCTCTACTAATTGGTTGTAGCCAGGTTGGAAAAGCTTCTATTGAAAAGAAAGTTCCGGAAAGCAGAAATTGGGGTAATGTTACAATATTAGATATTGGTGGAACCATACTTTCGTTTTTTGCAACGCCTGAAATGATGAAGCCAAAGCCCATAAAAACTACCACACCCAGCGTTGCCAGTATAAGCATGTTAACAACGGTTAAAACCCCGTGGACTAACGTAAAGCCAAAAAAGAAATGACCAAGAGTGATGATAAATAATGCGCCTATTAAAGCGAAGCCTATTCTGGCGATGCCCTCGCCAATAACAATACTCGAACGTTTTACAGGAGTTGCGAAAAACCGTTTAATAACTAAAGTTTGGCGCAGACTTAAAAATACAAACGCAGTGCCGAATACGCCTGTACTTAATAAGGAGAATCCTAATTGCCCTGGTAAAATAAAATCGATGGTTTTATATTCCCTGCCATGAATTGTACTTTCTTTTATTTCAGCAACCGATGGTTTCAATTGTTTATCATAAAAGAGATTATTCAAAACAGATTTTAGAATGTTTCCTTTATCCATTGATGCGGAGGTGTAAACAACGTTAACTGAGTAGGCAACAGAATTTACTTTTCTGTGCACATCTATCATCGCATCAACATTTCCTTTTTCTAGAAGTTTATCAAAGTCGGCCTTCGATTTGTCTTTAACCAATCGAATCATTCCTGTTTTTTCGAGCATGCCGATAACAGGATTATTTAAATCTGAGCCCGTCGTAATGCCTACATCAATGTGTGTACCGCCACCACCTAAAAAACCAAAAACTAAAATAAAAATCAAAGGGAAGGCAAGGGTAAAAACCACCGCAGATGGACTCCGCATAATGGAGCGGAAACTCGCTTTTGCTAATGCTAAGGTGGCAGTAGTATTGCTGTAACCCCTAGCCCCTAAAGGGGAGCTTGAATTTCTAACCCCGAAGTCCGCTGATGAGGATTTATCCTTTCTAGTATTCATATTTATTGGTTGATTGGGTTTCGATTTTAAAGATATGTTTTGCAGTTTCCTTTTATATTTCTCTTCTAACTCCCCTTTAGGGGGCTGGGGGGTTATTCTCTCCACTCTTTGCCAGTAAGGTTGATAAAAACATCTTCCAGGTTGGCTTTTTTTACTTCCTTTTTCCGTTCGAAACCACTGTTAACCAATTGATCAATTAAGTTATCCGGCGTATCCAAAGCGATTATCTGCCCTCGTTCTACGAAAGCAACACGATCGCAAAGTTGCTCGGCCTCATCCATATAATGTGTTGTAATTACAACGGTGGTTCCGTTATTTCTGATCTCTGTGATTAAATCCCAAAGATTGCGCCTCGCCTGCGGATCTAATCCGGTGGTAGGTTCATCCAGAAATATAATTTTTGGCTGATTTATTAACGTTGTGGCAATGGAAAAACGTTGTTTTTGCCCACCCGAAAGCGCCTTGTATTTTGCTTTTGCTTTATCCTGAAGATTTACCTTTTCGAGCATTTCCATTGGCTTAATGTCTGCACCGTAAAGCCCTGCGAAAAGTTCGATTAACTCAATAAGGTTAAGGTTTGGGTAGTAACCCGCCGCCTGTAATTGCACACCAATTATCTGCTTGATCTCGTGAGCCTGCTTATCAACTGAAAAGCCATCGACTATAATTTCTCCTGAAGTTTTATCCCTTAAAGTTTCAATAATTTCAAGCGTTGTGGTTTTACCGGCACCATTTGGTCCGAGTAAGCCAAATATTTCATTTTCATAAACCTCGAAACTCAAATCTTGGACTGCTACAAAATCATCGTACTTTTTTACCAGGTTTTTTACGCTGATAATGGCATTTTTTATTTCCATAGTGCGAATGTAAGAAGCTTTAAATGAATAGAAAGTGAATTTTACTACAAAAACTTAAAATGTCGGTAAAATGATGCTTTTTACGGGTGAATTTGACCTTAAAACAAAATCTGCGAATCTTTAGCTTTCTCATCGCTACAAATTCGCAGATTAAAATTATTTTATTGTTAAATTATTATGGTTCGGCTTAAATTACCAAACTAAATCGCCCTTCATTACATCAACAAAATCATCGAATAAATAACGAGAATCGTGAGGGCCCGGTGAAGATTCAGGGTGGTATTGAACAGAGAAAGCTTTTTTGCCTTTAACACGAATTCCTTCGATAGACTTATCGTTTAAGTTAACGTGGGTTATCTCAACTTTATCGGAGTTTCTCACTTCATCAGGAATAACACCGAAACCGTGATTTTGGGAAGTAACCTCACAGTGGTTCTTGATAACGTTTTTAACGGGGTGGTTTAAACCGCGGTGACCGTTAAACATTTTCATTGTACCGATATCGTTTGCTTCGGCTAGTAATTGATGGCCTAAACAAATACCGAACAAAGGTTTGTCTTCTGCTAAAATTTCTTTGATGGTTTCGACAGCATATGGCATCACCGATGGGTCGCCCGGCCCGTTTGAAATGAAATACCCGTCAGGATTAAATTTTTCCATTTCAGCAAACTTTGTTTTTGCAGGGAAAACCTGAACATATATATCACGATTTTCAAAACTGCGTAGAATATTTTTCTTGATACCTAAATCTAAAGCTGCAACTTTTAAGCTGGCTTCAGGATTTCCGTAAAAATATGGTTCAGTAGTACTTACTTGAGATGAAAGTTCCAAACCTTCCATGGACGGAACATCGGCAAGCTTCTTTTTTAATTCTTCTAAATCGGTAATTTCAGATGAAATTATTGCGTTCATTGCGCCTTTATCTCTAATATGACGAACCAATGCACGTGTGTCGATATCAGAAATTGCTACAAGGTTATCATTCTGAAAATAATCCTGAATAGATTCTGTAGCCTGTTTACGACTGTAAACAATGTTGTAGTTTTTGCAAACTAAACCGGCAATTTTTATCGAATCGGATTCTATTTCTTCTTTCTGGATACCGTAATTTCCGATATGCGAATTAGTGGTAACCATAATTTGCCCAAAATAACTTGGGTCGGTAAAAATTTCCTGGTAACCTGTCATCCCGGTATTAAAACAAATTTCGCCAGTTGTGGTGCCAATCTTTCCGGCAGCTTTGCCGTGAAAAACTGTGCCGTCGGCCAGTAATAAAATCGCAGGTAACTTGGTGTAGTTAGTCATGGTAATTACAATATGGATTTTGATTTAAAAAAGACTTGAAAAAAGGATGGCTTTCGGCATTGAAGCCGTTTTTGCAGAGTGCAAAAAAAGATGAATAAATCCCTTCCATTTCGGGGTACAAAGATAGGGTTTTAAGGCATAAAAGTTTAAAGTTTTCATCAGTTTTTTGTAACATCCGTAATAATTAAATTTTAAGCTTATGTAAACTGCACGTTTTAAAATATAACTTTATACTTTTGGCTCAACAAAACGAAAGCCATGTCGGTACACAAAGAAATTAAACGTATTACCACACACATTTTGCAAGAGATGAAACAACGTGGTGAAAAGATATCAATGCTCACCGCTTACGATTATTCTATGGCAACCATTTTGGACGATGCCGGACTGGATGTTTTGTTGGTTGGCGATTCTGCATCAAATGTTATGGCAGGGCATGAAACAACCTTACCAATAACTTTAGATCAGATGATTTACCATGCCGCATCGGTAATTAGAGCGGTAAAGCGTGCTTTCGTTGTAGTAGATTTGCCTTTCGGCTCTTATCAAGGAAATTCTAAAGAAGCTTTAAATTCTGCAATTAGAATTATGAAAGAGTCGGGTGCTCATGGCGTGAAACTGGAAGGTGGAGAAGAAATTATTGAATCTGTTCAAAGAATTATCACCGCCGGTATTCCTGTTATGGGACACCTTGGTTTAACACCACAATCCATTTATAAATTCGGAACTTACACTGTACGTGCCAAGGAAGAAGAAGAAGCAAATAAATTAAAATCTGACGTTTTAGCTTTGCAAGCTGCCGGTTGTTTTGGTATTGTACTCGAGAAAATACCTGCCGCTTTAGGTAAAGAGGTTTCGGAAAGTTTACTTATCCCTACAATTGGTATTGGTGCCGGACCGCATTGCGACGGGCAGGTGTTGGTTGTTAATGATATGATTGGTTTAACCAAAGGCTTTAAACCACGCTTTTTACGCCAGTATCTAAATCTTTATGAAGATATTTTAGGTGCTGCACAGTCTTATATTCGTGATGTTAAAGCAAACGATTTTCCAAATGAAAAAGAACAATATTAAGCCAAGGTGGTAAGGGATACTCTAATTCAATATGGAAAAAAAGCGGTTATGCACATTATTATTTAATACGGACGATAAATTAAGTTCCTAGCTGGGGGTAGAGGAGTTATATGCCAATTAACGATAGAGACATACTTTTCGAAGACAACCACCTGATTGCGATTAACAAAAGGGCAGGCGATATTGTACAGGTTGATGAAACCGGCGATGAGCCGTTAGATGAACAGGTAAAAAAATATATCGCAAAGAAATATAATAAACCGAACGGTGCTTTTTTAGGTGTTGTACATCGATTAGATAGACCTGTTAGCGGAGTAATTTTGTTTGCAAAAACCAGTAAAGCGCTGGAAAGAATGAACGCCGTATTTAAAAACCGCGAAGTTAAAAAAACCTATTGGGCAGTGGTAAAAAATAAACCGGCCAAAGAATCGGGAACCTTAATTCATTGGTTGGTTAAAAATCCACAGAAAAACGTTGTGACCTATTATAATACAGAAGTTCAAGGTTCACAGAGGGCGGAATTGTCTTATCGGTTAGTTGCGCAAGTTGGCGAATATTTTTTAATTGAAGTTGATCCGCTTACCGGTCGCTCGCATCAAATAAGAGTTCAATTATCTTCAATGGGTTGCCCCATCGTTGGCGATAATAAGTACGGTTATCCGAGAGGCAGCCGTAAAGGTAGCATTTGCCTCCATGCCCGCCGATTACAATTTCTGCATCCAGTTAAAAAGGAACCGATCAACATCTTTGCGAAATTACCTGTTGATGGTTTTTGGGAACGTTTCGAAAACCTATAGTTCCCATTCTTGTATCAATAGCGCTTTTGCCTTTTTTCAGGAAGCAAACCGTGAAATCAACTAAAAATAAAAGGTAACATAGATAGGAGACCTTAAACTTTTGCTCAGCAAGCTTTTAGTAATTAGCAAATGCAAGAAACATACACCTTATATTTACTATTTGCAAACCGTTTTATTAAAAATAATTGATTTCCCGAAAGTCAGCTTACTAACATCTTTAAATTTAACATCCCCGTTTTTCTCGTAAACGTCGCCGTAGCCTTCCAAAAGTTGATCGCCTTTTCTTATCCATGCAACTTCACGATGCGCATAAACGCCTTCTGATTGGAACTTATAATCAACGATAATTGTATCACCTTTCATGTAGCCATAAAAGGCGCCATAATTTTTATCTTTTCCTGAAAGCCTATACGATAATTTCCCCAACACCCTGTTAGAACCGGTACCATAAATTAATAAATCCCCGTTGTTACCATTATTATCATCGAAAGTAAAACATTCATCAGGTGTTTTATAATCCTCCCGGTGTTCACTCATGATTGAAGAATCTACAGTTGTATATTTTTTACTATCACTCTGGCAAGATGCCATAAACAATATCGTAATTGCAATAATTAAGGGTAATTTATTCATTTAGGGATGTTAATTTTCGAAACAATTTAAGACTTTAAAATTAATAATTCGGATTAAATATATTACCGAAATTACCAAACAAAAGTACCAACAGCGCCTCTTTCTAATGTTACAGTTACAATTTTTCCGTTATATTTAATATTAAACGGTGCATCACCGGTGTTGTTGTTGCAAACTATAAGCACGTTCTTACCTTCCGGAGTTTTAAAGGCTACATTTGGCAGGTTGCTGATTAGGTTTGACGCGATTCGCACAGACCCGGTTTTAACGAATTTAGATGCGTGAGCAATTACGTAATATGCTACATTCCTGCTTACCGCCGGAGCGATTGTTATAGCGCCTAAGCAAGTTGTGCAACCGCCCTTATCTGTATGTGGGTTATAGGCAGGGTCTGCAGCTAAATTCCACTCAAGAACATTTTTGCTCCAATTTCTCGTTGCCCCTACAATTAGTGTAGATACATGCCACTTTAAATCTTCTCCAAAATTCGATGGCCCGCCTACCCATTGCTCTGTGAAATAAACATTCTTATCGGGGTGCGCATTATGGACCTGCGTTAAAGCAGAAATATCTCCGGCGTATAAATGAAAGGCCGAACCATCGATGTATTTTTTTGCATCAGCATCATTTAAAACTGTTATAGGATATTCGGGTTTATCTGCATTATGATCATAAATAATAATCTTTGTTGTTAAGCCGGCTGCTTGAATTGCAGGGCCCAATGCAGTTTTAACGAATTTTGCCTGATCAACTGCCTCCATATACATACTTGGGTTATTGCCCGGATGTAATGGTTCATTCTGTGGTGTAATCGCATCTATTGTTATGCCCTCAGCTTTCATTGCCTGTAAATATTTCACCAGGTATTTTGCATAGGTTGAATAATATTCTGGCTTCAAGCTTCCGCCAATAAAGCTTTTGTTGGTTTTCATCCAGGCAGGGGCGGTCCATGGCGAACCTAAAATTTTAATTGAAGGATTTATCGCAATAATTTTTTTAAGTACAGGAATTAAATCCGCCTGTTCCTTTGCAACAGAAAATTTAACGAGGGCTTCATCCGTTTCGCCGTCGGGTAGATCATTGTAAGTAAATGCAGCAGCGCTTAAGTCAGACGCACCAATACTTATACGGATGTAATTTACGCCAATTGCATCATCGGCAGAACCAAATAATTCGTTAAGCAGTTTATCTTTATCTGCAACCGGTAGCCCGTTAATTAAACTTGCACTGCCTCCGGTTAAGGTGTAGCCGAAACCATCTATGTTTTGAAAAGTTGTATTCGGATCAATTTCAATGGTCGGGTTGGCGTTGGATGTAGCAGAAAAATTAAGCGCTATGTTTTGTTTCTTTAACAACGCAGTTTGATCGCCCTTGGTTAACCAAAAGCTAACTTCTGTTTTTACAGGGTCGGTGTAAGTTGGTGGGATTTCTGTTGAGCTTTTTGGGCTTTTGCTGCAAGAACACGCAATAATTAAGACAGCGAACGATAAGCCGAGGCCATAGATAAATTTCATAAATTGAATTTTGGTTAGGAATGGTTTTACAAGATAGCAAAATAATAAACGCTATTTAAATTCGGTTAAACATAAGGCTGATACTTGTTCCTTTATTTTCTTCTGATGTAATATCGATGCCTATCTTATGAAATTTTGCAATACTGTGCACAATTGCCAAACCTAATCCAAAGCCATTTTCTTCCGTATTACCTCTTTTAAAACGATCGAAAGCATTATTAATAAGTTCTTTACTCATTCCCAAACCTGTATCACGAATGTTTAAAACATAGTTTTTCTCATCAAAATCTCCCGAAACATTTATTTTGCCGCCGGTCGTATTATATTTAACGGCATTATTAATCACATTTGTCAGTAGCGTGTGTATCAAACCCTTATTGCCAGTGAAATGGAAATCGCCTTTTACGGAGACATTGTAGCTTATATTTTTATCTGCCATCCTGTCTTCTAAGTCCTCATAAATATCATCAAGTTCTTCTTTAAGATTTATTTCTTCAGTCTTTAAATACTGATTATTTTCAACCTTCGAAATTAAGAGTAAACTGTTGATGATGACTTTCAGGCGGTTCAGTGTTTTTAACGAAGCAAAAATTTTATTTTCATGCTCAACGGGAATATCAGGCGTATTGAGCATATTCTCAAACCTCGTACTCAAGATCGAAATAGGGGTTAAAAGTTCATGAGAAACATTCGCGATAAACTGCTTCTCTAACGCGAACAAAGTGTTTATTTTACGCATTAACGAGTTGATGCTATCATCCAAAATCCTGAAATCATCCGTATTAGTCGGGATGTTATCATAATTATAATGTGTAGGATCATCAACTTTATTTATCTTCTTATCAATAATCAGATAAAAAGGTTTCAGGAGGAAATTGGTAAATGCAAAATCGGTGAGTAGGGTAACCAGCAAGGATACAAAAAGAACCACCAGCATATAAAACCTTATGGAGTTTTTAATTGATTGCATAGCCGTCATGCTTTCGCCGAGTTCTAACTTATACCAATTTGTGTGGTAAAGAAATTTATAGTTTAATATTCGGTAAAACTCAATATCACCTTCAATTTCTCTTTTCTCGGTTATAATTTTTGCTGAAGAATCAACTTGATTATCAGCAATATCTGTCAGAATAATAAATTCTTCTTTAAGAATATTGTAATCGGTGAAACTCTGTTCGTTGCTTAACAGACTATCAATTTCGGCATCGTTTAGATTTTTAATTATTTTGCCTTTTTTCTTTATTAGGCGATTATCGAGCTGGTTGTAAGCAATTCTGTCAAGAGAGAAAAGGATAATGGCTCCTAAAACCAAAATAATTGCAATTTTAGTTATCGCATTATAAAGTGAAAACTTGACTTGTAGCTTCATTATTTACGGATGATATTGGATGGGATACCTGAGATCGGTTTCAGTTATTTGTAAGCGCTACTGATAAAATAATTTTGAAATTTACTTAAATTTATTTGCTGTGTGTTCAAAAAAAACTGCGGTTCGCCCGGCTTCGGAACCTTTAACAATTAATCCTGTAACCAATACTTCTCACGGTTTCAAACCAATCAGTAGGATTAACAGCTGCCAGTTTTTTTCGAAGGTTTTTAACATGAACATCAACGAAGTTAGAATCTGAATTCACCTCAAGAATATCGCCCCAAACATGTTCGGTTAAACTCATTCTCGATACGACACGATTTTTGTTAAGTACGAGGTAGTTAAAAATTTCAAATTCTTTTTTAGTCAGGTTTAAGCGTTCGTCGGCGAAGGACACAGTTCTGTTCTGAATGCTCAATAGAAAACCGTGTATGTCAATTTCGTTTTTCTCTAATTTATGTTTTCTGCGGATGATTGCATGCATCCGGGCAAGTAACTCATTTAATGAGAAAGGCTTCGGAAGGTAATCATCCGCACCTCCATCCAAGCCTTTAATCCGATCATCTACGGCGCTTCTGGCTGTAAGAATGATAACGGCATCATCTCTGTCTTTAAGGGATTTAAGTTGTTTCAAAACTTCAAAGCCATCACCGTCAGGTAAACCTAAATCGAGTAAAATAAAGTCGTAACTGTTTACAAAAATTTTTTCTTCTGCCGATGATTTTTTCCATGCATGCTCAACGATGAAACCCTCATTGCTTAAGAATTCGTCCATTTCAAGCGCAAGGCTTTTTTCGTCTTCAACTATTAAAACGTTCATTTTAATCTCAGTTATTTGGTCTAATAAATCAAGTTTTCAGTATCAAGTATCACGATGGCATTTTAAGACCATGTGTTCTACTACAACTTTAAGCTTTGATTTTCCGCTTCTGCTCTTCAGCTTTTATCCACAACTAAGTTAATATTTTTCAGTATGATTTGGCAAGCTTCTTCAATTTCTGCTTTTGTAATAATTAGCGGCGGAGCAATACGCATGGAATTACTGCAATGTAAAAACCAATCGGACAGTACGCCATCCAAAATACAGGCATCAATAATTTTTTTGTTGGTTTCGAAGCTTTCAAATTCTACCGCCAGCATCAAGCCTTTACCTCTTATTTGCTTAATTGCTTTATGTTGAAGCAGTTTTTTAAAAAGTTGTCCTTTCTCTTCAACTTCGTCAACAATATTATGCTCCGTTAATATTTTTAAAGTTGCCAACCCTGCGGCACAACATACCGGGTGGCCGCCAAATGTTGTCATATGGCCCAGAATAGGTGAGTGAGATAAAACCGACATGATTTCTAAAGAACTTATGAATGCTCCAATAGGCATGCCGCCACCGATTCCCTTTGCCAGTAACAAAACGTCGGGTTCGATATTGTAATGTTCAAAAGCAAACATTTTACCGCTGCGGCCAAATCCCGATTGAATTTCGTCGAAGATAAGCAGTGTTTTTGTTTCATTGCACTTCTGTCTTAAAGCTTGCATATAAGCCATATCAGCCACACGAATACCGGCTTCACCTTGAATCGGTTCGATAAACACAGCTGCAATTTCATTAGTAATTTTCTCTAAATCTGAGCTATTGTTATGCTCGATAAAACTAACGTTTGGCAAAAACGGACCATAGCCGGAAGAATAAAAGTCGCTTTCCATTAAACTCTCTGCTCCTTGGGTACTGCCATGATAGGCATTTTTGCAGGCAATAAATCCGGTTCTGCCTGTATAACGCTTAGCCAATTTCATGGCGCCCTCTACAGCCTCAGTTCCAGAATTTAAAAAGTAAGTACAGCTTAAGCTCGGGGGTAAAATATCTGCTAATGCCTTTGCAAAATTTACCTGTGGCGTTTGAACGTATTCGCCATACACCATTAAGTGCATGTAAGTTTCGGCCTGTTCTTGTATGGCTTTTACAACTACCGGATGGCAATGACCAACATTACTTACGCCGATACCGGCAATAAGATCCAGATGTTTTTTACCTGCAGAATCGTAAATGAAAACGCCTTTTGCCCTCACAAATTCTAGCATTAAAGGTTCTGGAGAGGTTTGTGCATTGTGTTGTAAAAACAACTGTCGTTGGGTAAGCATGGCACAAAAGTACGGAAATGATGTTGAATTGCCTTTCCGAAAAATCAGCTCTTCGTGTCGCTTTTATCTAAAATGCTGCGGTAGCTTCGACCAACAGGAATAATTTCGTCATTATCCATAATCAAAATATTATGACCCAATACCCTGATGTAATTTGCAGAGATGATAAATGAGCGATGAACCTGAAGAAAGCAGTCGTGTTCATTTATTAATTGTTTAGTTTTGGATAGAGGCTGATCGCTCATAATTTCCCCTTTTACAGTTTTAATTCTTGTGTGGCGTAACTTGCTCTCCAAGTAAATAATATCTTTAAATTTTACGTAATGTTTGGTGGTTCTATCGCCCGGTTTCTTTATTAAAAAAGAGTCTGATTTTGATTTTGTCAGGGGCGAAACTGCACCCAAAATCTTATCAATTAAATTGTTAAACCTCGCGAATGCAAAAGGTTTCAATAGAAAATCAGTTTCAAGTTCTATGGAGTTATAGGCATATCGTGTATGTGCGGTTACAAAAACAATTTTTCGTGTTTTATGCTTAATTAACTTTGCCAACTCCACACCGTTCATTTCAGGCATTTCAACATCCAGAAAGATAATGTCTACCACCTCATTTTTAACTATAAAATCCTGAGCAATTAAAGGGCTATCAAAAGTTCTGAGGAGCGATAAGTTTGGCTTGTAACCGATATAATCCTTTAGAATTTCCAAGGCGGGTTGTTCATCGTCAATGGCGTAGCAGGTAAACATAATATTCCTTAATTGAGCTAAAATTGAATAATAATACTTAAGGAATGATTGTAACAAAAGTATTGAAATTTAAATATCAAATCAAAATAAATATTTCATAAGAGGCTTCAGAAATCGAAAATGTGTCGCTCATGACATGGGCAATGTCGTTCATGACATGGGCGATGCTGTTGGTGACAATAATTTTATATTCGTTTTTTTTAAAAGAGGTTTAAGGGAATTAATTAGATATAAACCTTAAACAAAAAACAATGAAAAAACTATTATTTATTGGAATGATGTGTGTAATGAGTGTTGGTGCTTTTGCGAAAGAAAGTTCAAACTATAAACAATGTACACTTCACTATTCACGCGTCTGGATTGAGAATGGCGAATAAGTTCGGTATGTTAGTTTTAGCTTAACAATAGACACTTGTTCTGAAGCTTTGGCATATGCACGAGCTATTTCCGAGGAGATGGCACCTCAAAATAGTCAATAAATCATATAAGCTATAAAGCCTTATATGATTTTTTTTAAATTTTAGAATTAGACTTTAACAATGAAATTATTTAGCACCATCTTCATATTACTCTTTGGATTAACCTTAAATGCTCAAGTCAAGATCGTTGTTGACTATAAATTAACAATTAATGATAATCTAATCGGAAAAAGAATTCAGAACTACATAGTTTATATAAGTAAATTAAAATCAATAGAATTTATAAAGAATAGTGAACCGATAGCTTCTAAGGAAAGTAATAATGAGGTAAGGGATGTTACTGTAATATCTGACACAAAACCATATTTTCTATTAAAAGATTTTTCTTCGAAAAAAATAATTCTTTCGAATAATATTAATGTCAAACGATTTTTAATAAAAGATACATTAAATCAATTTGAGTGGAATTTAACCAAAGAGAAAAAGAAAATAGGTAATTTCAATTGTAAAAAAGCTAGTACAAATTTTAGAGGCAGAAACTATATTGCATGGTATGCTGAGGATATTCCAATTCAAAATGGTCCTTGGAAATTTTGTGGATTACCTGGATTAATTGTAAATATATACGATGACAAATTTGTTTTTAACTATGAGCTAACAGGTATTGATTTAAAACCAAATTTTGATAAAAATATTATTTCTTTACCTAAAGATTATTTCCAAACAAAACCTATAACTCATAAAGAATTTATAGTCCTTTTCAATAAAAAGCTTATTGATTATCAGAAATTGTCTAGAGTTGATCATTCAACAAAGAATTATAAAATCTCAAATCTCACAATTGCGCTACCCGAAAAGCAAGAAAAGTTTTAATGAAAAAACTACTTATTAATTTGTTCCTGTTATTAATATTTGCTCATTGTTTTGCCCAAAATGAAGAAGTGTTAAGTTATAGATTAACTATCAATGATAGGCTTTTGGGTGATAAAGTAGAGCAAAATCTTATTGTTTATGTGCATGGTGCTTCTTCTATTGAGTTGGTTATAAGACCCCGAAATATTTCAAATATTGAAAAATCGTCTAATGAATTAAGTCAAATTAAAGTGATTAAAACAAAGCCTTATTTTATTTATAAGGATTTCTCAGCTAAAAAGTTATTGTTATCTGATTATGTAGGAGCTAAAAAATATCTGATAACGGATACATTAAATAATTTTAATTGGAACATAACGAATGAGCGCAAAAAGATCGGAAACTTTAATTGCAAAAAAGCTTCAACCGTTTTTAGAGGAAGGTTCTATGAGGCTTGGTACACTGACGATGTTCCTCTAAGAAATGGACCCTGGAACTTTTGTGGTTTACCCGGCCTAATTGTTAAGGTAAAAGATAAGAACTCAGACTTTGTTTATGAATTAACCGGGCTTAGTTTGAAAGCAAAATTTGATCAGAAGTTAGTCTCAATTCCTTCAGGCTTTGCCAATGAAAGGGCCTTTTCTTATAAAGAATTTAGGGCATTGTACAAGAAAAAGCTAGAAGACAATATTAAATTGTCGAGAATAACTCAGGTAACACCAGAGGGTATCACAGGAAAAGTGACCATAACCTTGCCCGAGAAGCAAGAGAAATTTTAATGGTAAAAATCTTCTTTCTACTTGTTTTAATTTTAAGCATTAATAATCTTTCGGCTCAAACTGTAAAAATAAGCGGCAATGTGCGTTCAGGTAAACTAACATTACCTTCTGCTGCTATACAATTGAAAACAATAGAGCAAGATTTGCTTTTTTTTGGCTTTAGTGAAGATGATGGAAATTACATTATATCAGGTGTCCTAAATCATTCTGATAAGTATCTATTAACTGCATCTTACATTGGTTATAAGAGCGATACAGTAGTGATTAGCCGACCAGCCTTTGCAGGTAAGGAATATAAATACGATTTCAATTTACAGGAAGATAAAAAGCAGCTCGATGAAATTTACATTAAAGCACCGCCCGCGGTTGAGGTAAATAACGACACTACAAAATACACCGTTTCAAGATTTTCGAGTCCGGAAGACCGAAACCTGGAAAGTGTTATTAAGAAAATGCCTGGCATGGATGTAAATAAAGACGGCACGATCTTTTTTAAAGGGAAAAAAATCAGCAAAGTTCTATTAGAAGGAGATGATCTAGCAGGAGATGGCTTTAAAGCCATAACTAAAAACCTTAAGCCTGAGTTCGTAGAAGAAATACAGGCGTTAGAGCATTATGTAGAGGATGATTTGCTAAAAGGCATTATCAACAGCGACGATATTGTTTTAAACCTGAAGGTTAAAAATAATCATGCTAAAAAAATTCTTGGCAGTGTAGATGGCGGTTTAGGTACAAACGATAGGCGCCAACTATCATCCAATTTAATTTCGTTTGTTGATAGAACTAAAGCTTTCGCCTTTGCAAACCATAATAATTTAAACAGCGAAGCAAACAGCAATATTTTAGATTTGGTTGATGAAGACCGAAAATTGACGGGGAACAACCGAATTATAAGGCATGAAATTGGCACCTTAAACCCTTTTGATAATCGACTTCACAACATAAACAATACCACGCAAGGAAACTTAAACGCCATCACAAGAATTAGCGATAAGTTTAAAATAAACTATTCGCTTTTTTACTCATGGAGTAAGTTATTCGGACAAACATCCATGCAGAACACTTATTTCCCTCCAAATGTTGTTTATACCGAGAGTAATGATAACAGAACAAGCTTAAATAAAATTTTCAAGGCTGATTTTACTGTAGATTATTTGGTGAATAGCAATGCCAGATTTACATCAAAGGTTACCTATAAACAGGAGCCCAAAAATTTTAACAGTTCTGCGTTTTCAGTTTTTAATGGTGTAGCGGGCGACAGTGTTTTGCAAAATCAACAAGATTTAAACAGTACCTTAAACGGACTATTAAAATATACAATCAAGGCAAATAAGCGAACCGCCTATTTATTTTCGGCCAAAATTTTGGCTGATGATGTAAGCCAAAATTATTTGGTAAATTCTAATTTGTATAACCGCATACCAATTTTTAACGGCTCGAATAGTTTATCGCAAGAAGTAGCTAATCGAAATTTTAAATTTAAAGCAGACGCCGAAGTATTAAAAAGATATAATACCAGCTTTTTATACTTCAATCTTGGTCATGAAATAAATCATTTCAGGATAAGTTCAAATTTAATTGGTGCTGATCGGGTTTCGATAGGCTCTGATTATTTAAATAGCAATCTGTTTAAACTCAATCAAACTTATTTAACTTCTAAATATGTGTACGACAATCAGCCTGTTAAAGTTATAGCACAGCTGAAATCAACCTTACAATTTTTGAAAAATATGGGTAAGGATAGTACATATTGTATTTTTGAGCCTAACATCACATTTTCTTACAAGCTGAGTCAAATTCAGAATATTTCGTTAACCTATAATTACAGGAATAATAATCCGCAGCCGATTGAATATTTCAAGAATTACATTTTAACTGATATCAGAAATTTTAATAGTGGTCTCACTAATTTTTATAATTATAATACGCACTCCGTTAATTTTGGCTATGGCTTTAACGATTTTGCCAACAGTTATTTTAACCTGAATTTTTCTTTAAACGGAAGCTACAGCAAATACGGTTTTTTGTACACAAACTTTTTTGATAACAACCTAAATTATTCTGAGAAACAGCAGTATAAAGGGATTAAAATGCTTAATGCGAATATTAATGCCAAGAAATTCATTCCGTTCTTGTCTTTGAGCCTAACGGTTAGTTATGCACCATCTATTACAAATTACTTTAGCCAGTTTGGTGATGGGGCAAAAAAGTATACTGCTTTAAATCAATCGCTAAATACGAAAATTAACACAGGTTTTGACTTACCGATAAACTTTGGGTTAGGAGCAGACCTGCTGTTGAGCCGAACAAAAAGTGAAGGTAATTCGATTGCTAAAAGCGATGCTTATAGTTATAGTTTCGAGTACAGCTACAGAATCAGCAATACAATCTTCAATTATTCATCCTACAATATATACAGAATGAATAATCAGAACTTTAATTTAATTGATGCTGAATTACAGTTTAACCCTACAAAAGGCAATTTTAAATATTCTTTACAAGGCAAAAATTTAGCAAACCTAAAAGCATTCTCCAATTTAAATATTAGTGAGGTTTCGGCTTCAAATTATTCTTCGTCAATACTTGGGCGATACATTATCTTAAATGTATCAATGTCTATTAAATAACCGAAGCGTTTCAAACAAAAAGGCCTTGCAGTTCTACCAGCAAGACCTTTTGTTATTGTTTATCTCTAAAACGGTTGAGCAGCTCACGCTTAAATGCTTCCTGAGCCCGATAGTATTTACCGATAATTTTGATTGGCAATACGGCCTTAAACCTATTGTAATATTTTTTCTCAATGTTTAAATCACGTTGTCTGAAATCGAATTCGCTGGTAATCAGACTCTGAATCTGGGCATCGGTTAAATTATCAATTTCCGTTACTTTTCTAAAAGAAATCATTTTTTGGAAACGCTCTTTACGTAGTGCATTTTGCTCTTCTTGCATATCATTATAAATAGGCCAGAAAACTTTTGCTTCGTCGGGCGATAAATCGAGTTTTTTAGTAAAAAAAGCAATCTTTAATGATTCAATTTCCTCACCTCTGGGTTTTTGTGCCCAAAGGATTGATGGTAAGAGTAACAATAAAGCCGCGAAAAATAAATTCTTCATTTTCTAATAATTTTATAATTCCTGAGCCAAATCTGTTGATGAATAATTACTCAGGATGTAGTTTTCCACTTCTGTATCTGAGGCAGAAGTTGTTTTTGTATTTGATGTATTTTGAGCTTCTAAATGGTCGATAATTGTTGTTTCATCAATATCGTAAAGCATTTGATCATTTGCTAAATCGGCAGTTTGCATTTGCGGAACATTTACCGCATTGGAAGACTCATTGTTTTGATAGAAATATACTCCAAACGAAGAAATTAATAAGAAACAAGCTGCACTTGCATACTTAACAAAACCTCTTCTCCATAATGGAATAATATTGGCTTCTTTTCTAACAATTTGTTCACTTTCTATTTTACCGATTATCCTGCTTTGTAAGGTTTCAAAGTAATTTTCAGGAACTGCAAATTTATTAGTTGGCTGAACCGACTGCTCAAAGGCAATTCTCGTTTCAATCATTTCTGTCAATTCCTCAAAATAATTTTCAGGCACCCCGAAAGCGCTATTGCCAGTTTTTAGTTTTAAGTCATTCAAAAAAATATGGCTAAAAACATCGTCTTCACAATTGTTGAAATATCCGGCAGGAACGGAGAAGGGATTGCGTTTACCCATTGCAGCAAGAGTAGGCGCATCTTTAATCCAATCGTTATTTTCTAAATTTTCATTCATCACAGATATATGATACAATTAAAGTGAAAAGGTTTAATAGTCTATTTCATCATTTGTAATAAAAGCTTCAATTTTTTTAGCAGCGATGTGAAATGAAGCTTTTAAAGCCCCTACAGAGGTTCCAAGTACTTCAGAAATTTCTTCATACTTCATGTCGTCGAAATATTTCATGTTGAAAATAATGCGCTGTTTTTCAGGTAAGGTGAGAATGGCTTTTTGGAGTTTTAGCTCCAGCTTATCACCATTAAAATAAGATGATGCAACCAGATTCTCTGCGAGTTCGGCAGAAACCTCATCCATTGGGGTATTATTTCTTTGCTTTTGCTTGTTTAAAAAGGTGATGGATTCATTTGTAGCAATGCGATAAATCCATGTATAAAGTTGCGAATCGGAACGAAATTTATCCAGATTTTTCCAAACCTTGACAAATACTTCCTGAATTAAATCGTCACAATCATCATGATTTAGCACCAAACGGCGAATATGCCAATAAATCTTTTGCTGGTATTTTTTTAACAACAAATTAAAAGCTTCATTACGAGTGCGCTCGACAGCAAACATTGCAAGAATTTCTGAATCTTCAACTTGTTTCATTAACAACGATTAGGAATTAAAAAAATAAAGACACAAAATACACAAAGCTTTGGATATTCCTTGTGTACTTTGTGTCTTTAACGTTTGACGCTCTTATATTATTTTTTTCTGCCAATTACCTTTTGAACAGCCTCAACAATATTTACGGCATCTAAACCATATTTAGACATTAATTGATCAGGTGTTCCGCTTTCGCCAAAAGTATCGTTTGTTGCAACAAATTCCTGCGGAGTTGGTAGTTCTGTTGTTAATAAACGGGCAACGCTTTCGCCCAAACCGCCAAATTTATTATGCTCTTCGCAAGTAACAACGCAGCCTGTTTTTTTGACAGATTTTAAAATTGCTTCATCATCAAGGGGTTTAATGGTATGGATGTTGATAATTTCGGCATCTATACCTAAGTCTGCCAGTTTTTCGCCCGCCTCAATTGCTTTCCAAACCATATGGCCGGTCGCAATAATCGTTACATCAGTTCCTTCGTTAACCATCCAAGCCTTACCGATTTCAAATTTTTGATCAGGATCTGTAAAAACAGGAATAACAGGGCGACCGAAACGTAAGTAAACAGGGCCTTCATATTCTGCAATTGCCAAAGTAGCGGCTTTTGTTTGGTTGTAATCGCAAGGATTGATAACTACCATTCCCGGCAACATTTTCATTAAACCTATATCTTCTAAAATCTGGTGTGTTGCACCGTCTTCACCCAAAGTTAAACCTGCGTGTGAAGCACAGATTTTAACATTTTTATTTGAGTACGCTACCGATTGACGAATTTGATCATAAACACGACCTGTAGAAAAGTTGGCAAAGGTACCTGTGAAAGGAATTTTTCCACCGATTGTCATACCTGCGGCAATACCAATCATGTTTGCTTCTGCAATACCAACTTGTGTAAAACGCTCAGGAAAATCTTTGATGAAAGCATCCATCTTTAATGAACCAACTAAATCGGCACACAAAGCAACAACGTTTTCATTCTTTTTACCGGCTTCATGTAAACCAGCACCAAAACCCGAACGTGTATCTTTTTTCTCTGTATATGTATATTTTTTCATACCCCAAACCCCTAAAGGGGCTTTATTTGTAGTTAAAATTAAAAGTTATTTACTCCTAGTTAGGAATTAGGATAATCATATTCTTTGTTTTTATCCTGCTGTTAGTTTCCCCTTCAGGGGGCTAGGAGGTTAATAATCCCCTAAAGTTTCCGGTAATTGTGCTAATGCGGCAGCTAATTGCTCATCGTTAGGCGCTGTGCCGTGCCATTTGTGAGAACCCATCATATAATCTACGCCTGCACCCATTTGAGTGCTCATTAAATTTAAAATTGGTTTTCCTTTTCCGGTTAACGTTTTAGCATAATGTAAGCCTTCAACAATCGACTGCATATCATTACCATCAGTATTGATTACATGCCATCCGAAAGCTTCGAATTTCGCTTGTAAACTATCCAAAGAAAGTACTTTTTTGGTCGGGCCATCAATTTGCTGGCCATTGTAGTCAACACTGCAAATTAAGGTGTCTAATTCATGGAAGGGGGCAAACATCGCAGCTTCCCAGTTTTGACCTTCTTGTAACTCACCATCACCATGCAAAGTGAAAACGTAAGATTTATCGCCGTTTAACCTTTTGGTTAATGCTGCGCCGATTGCTACAGACATACCCTGACCTAACGAACCTGAAGCTACGCGGATACCCGGCAAACCTTCGTGGGTAGTCGGGTGACCTTGTAATCTCGAATCTAACTTACGGAAAGTTGCAAGCTCACTTTTATCGAAAAAGCCGGCGTGAGCTAAAGTACTGTACCAAACCGGCGAAATGTGACCGTTGGAAAGGAAGAATAAATCCTCGCCAATACCATCCATTTTAAAATCTGTATTGTAATTCAGCACTTCGAAATATAAAGCTGTAAAAAAATCGGCACAGCCTAAAGAACCACCAGGGTGGCCTGATTGACATCCGTGAACCATTCTTACAATATCTCGTCTTATCTGCGAAGCAATATCTTCTAATTCTTTAATTGTATGTTTCATTAAAATAAGAGTTGTTGTTACATAACAAAGGTAATATTTTACCTGCTATATCATAATTAGTTATTGATTAAATCGAGTACTTGTTGTGTTGCATTTTTTGTATCAACCTTCTTAATAATCCGGGCGATTTTTCCTTCGCCGTCTATAATAAAGGTTGTGCGAACCGTGCCCATGTATTTTTTGCCATACATGTTTTTTTCTGCCCAAACGCCATAGTCGTTAACAATCTTCTGATCCGTATCTGCCAGTAACGTAAAGGGCAAATTATGTTTAGTTATAAATTTCTGATGCGACTTTTCATCATCAACACTAACCCCTAAAACAACGATACCCTTAGCTTGTAGACCCTGATAGTTGTCTCTGAAATCACAGGCTTCTGCTGTACATCCCGGTGTATCATCTTTCGGGTAAAAATAAAGAACAACCGTCTTTCCTTTATAGTCGCTTAAAGAGATTGTGGCTCCGTTTTGATCTTTTGAGGTGATTGCCGGAGCAACATCACCCTCTTTTAGTTCTGCCATATGGTTTATTTATTGATTGATTAATTACAGATTTTGCAATTTAAACAGTTTTACGCATTAATCTGTTCAGCCTGGTTTAAAATATGACAGTACTAAGTTTATACAGAACTACATCGATTGAAATCTTACTCTATTTGCAAATCTCAAATCAGATAACTTTCAAAACTTTCCCTATCTGTAAAAATTTACCGTGTACTTTCGGGTATTCTCTTTCATGTCGGCCACCACTAACTCAAGGGTGTGTTTACCTGAAGTTGTTCTTTCATCGAAACTATGCCAAAGCGTTGCGGTTTTTGTGTCAAATTCCATTAAAGCCCATTTGCCATCTATGTAACCATTAAAGCTTTTAATACCAGACAGGTTATCGCTTAACCTAAAAAATATCTTTGATAATCCCGCCATATTTTTGCCCTCCGAAACATTAACAGGGACAATTCTCGGGGCAATGGTATCAACTGCAACGTAAAAGCTCCCAAAGTTTTTGGGTGTGGCTTTAACATAACCATTATCAAAACTTCCACCTTGTGATGAACCGTTGGAATTCACAATTAATGCTTTGCTTTTTAAATATTCGGTTAAGTTGTCGGCTTTAATCCATAAATCGAAGCCTACATGTAGCGGCGTGTATCGATTGTGAATTTGGTGCATAGCTGAATATGCATTTCCCTGAGGTTTCGGCAACTTTTTATAAGTGAAGTTTAAATCGCTGTATAATGTTCCTTTCTTGAAAACAACTTTGATATCATCTGAATTAAACTCGTTTGCTTTATCGTAAGAATAAATAATGCCGGATGGAATAACTGCAGGCTGACTTGCAACAGCTCCGGCATGAACTGAAAAGGACAGCGTAGATGAGTTTCCTTTTGAATCCGTTATGATATAGCGCAAGTGATGAATCTCACCATCATTAAAATTTATCCGTCCGCTGTTTACCAAATTACTATAAATACTTAAGGGGTTGCCGGGTTCTACAAAGCTCTTCTGAATACTTCTCTTGGTATTTAAGTAAGCTGGATAATCGATATGAGAGTTTATGGCCTTACTATCTTCGAACGCAAAACGCTCTAATGCAGAAGTATAAACCATTTTTCCATCTAATTCTAACTGGATAGAATAAACGCCATTGGTTCCTGATAAACCATTGTGCCTGTCGGTCGTTATAACTCCAAAACCCACTTCTCCGGTTAAGCTTAACGGTGCAGCAGCTATATAGCTTCCTGCCATACCTTTAATCGCTACGGCCTGTTTCGGAGTAGATTCATTAAAAACTTTACCATTTAAACGATAAACATACAGACTGTAAATAACAGGAGGAATATTATCGGGAATGTCGATGCCAAAAAACTGAGGATTTATTGTTTCTTCAGTTTTCGTATCTCTGATTTCGAAGTGGAGATGAGGCCCGCCTGAGCTTCCACGATTGCCCGACCACGCAATAACATCGCCTTTATGAACAGGAATTAAAGTTTCATTGGGGAATTCATCAATCTCAAAAGATTTCTTTTCGTACTGCAGATTTTTTACAATGGCTGCAATTTTAGGGGCGAATCGCTGAAGGTGCCCGTAAACCGAAGTAAATCCGTTTGGATGGTTGATGTAAAGCGCCTGACCGAAACCGCTGTTTTGTACCCGAAGTCTTGAAATGTAACCATCAGCAACGGCATAAACAGGGTAACCTTCACGTTGATTAGTTCTGAAATCGATTCCCGAATGGAAATGATTGCCCCTGATCTCGCCAAACGAACCCGCAAGGGCAGGCGGAGTGATATCTAAAGGTTGCCTGAAATAAGTTAGGGGATATTTGTTTGTGCTGAAAATTTGTTGAGCATGAGTGTAAGTCGCAGAAAGCAAAAAACAAAAAATGTAAGCGTAATAATTAAACCAGGAATTCGATTTTTTTTGCATTCGGGTTATTTAACATCAAAATTTAACAGTTGTTTGCCTTCTAACGAGGCTTCTAATTTATCACCTTTATTTACTTTGCCTACCCCTGCAGGCGTTCCGGTAAAAATTAAGTCTCCTTTTTTAAGGGTAATGTATTGAGAAACGAAACTGATTATCTTCTCGAACGAGAACAGCAAATCTTTAGTATGCCCGTTCTGTTTCGTTTCTCCGTTTACCTTTAATTCGAAGCTTAATTTATACATGTCTTCAAAATCACTTTTAGGTAAAAAGATGCTAACAGGAGCGGAATTGTCAAATGCTTTTGCGAGTTCCCAAGGCAGACCTTTCTCTTTATGTCTCGCTTGAATATCGCGAGCTGTAAAATCAATTCCAAGTCCGATTTCATCGTAATAATTCGACGCAAATTTCTCGGCTATGTGTTTGCCTTCTTTGCAAATTTTTAGAACAACTTCCAATTCGTAATGAACATCATCAGAAAAATCGGGGTGGTAAAACGGTTTGTTGTCTTTTAATAAAGCTGTATCGGGTTTTAAAAAAATCACGGGCGTGGTTGGTACCGGATTATTTAACTCTTTTGCGTGTTCGGCATAGTTGCGGCCAATGGCGATGATCTTCATTTTCTATCAGATATGAATTGGTGTACTTGACTTGACAATTTCAAATCGATCAAAAATAGAAAAGAAAATGATGTTATAAAACCGAGATTCGTTTTAATTGACTTTCTGAACCCGCCACCACTCTTAGAAAGTAGATTCCTGCGTTCAGTCTGCTCGGAATGGCAAAAGTTTTTGTTTGTTCGCCTGCATTTAAACGCTCATTAGACAGCGTTACAACTTCATTACCCAACAGATCGATTATTTTTATGGTGGTTTGAGTGCCGTCTTTGCCAATTGATAAAATGATGTTTAATTGATCTTCTACCGGATTGGGATAAATTTTTACAATTGTTAGCAACTTATCTTTAGCGGCTATTCCGGAGCCTTTGGCTGTAGCAGAATAAGGGCTGAACATACTGCCACCATTAACGGACATGTATAATGGCTTATAAGGCTGAATATTGGCTTTGATTTCGGGAACTCTGCTTGCTTTTTTAACCTTCGTTTTAAGGCTGATTCGAATACTATCGCCTTGTTGCGCCCAAGAATTTAATACGCACAAAAACAGCATGCATAAAATGCCGGCAGTTTTTAGAAGAAGCGTTATCTTTGGGTAGAGTTTCATCAAATTGTATGAGCAAATGTATTAATTTAAAACAAAGAAATTAAACATTTTGTTTAAATGTCATATTTTAACACAATTTAACAATAAATTCAGTTTTTCGACGTATCCGGACATTCCTTGCAATCAATTTTTACTAAAAAAAAGCATAAACTTTGCTTTTAAAAATAAAATACCCGCTTAAGTACACTGTTAAAAATACACAATAAATTGGTTGTTAAATTGTTATAGTTAGTTTACTTTTGCCGCACTAAAAAGATATAAAGAAGTGTCAAATCATAAAAATGTAAATGCGCTAACTGCCGGTGGGGTTCTGATAAGTTTAGGAATTGTTTTCGGAGATATAGGTACTTCACCCTTATATACGCTAAATGCGATCTTTACAACAATCTTAGGCGGCAAGCAGGATATTAATCCAACAAATGTATTGGGTGTACTCTCTTGTATAATCTGGACATTGACGCTGCAGACAACAATTAAGTATGTTATCATAACCTTAAGAGCTGATAATAAAGGTGAGGGTGGGATATTTTCGCTTTTCTCTTTAGTTCGAAAGAAGGCGAAATGGCTCGTTGTTCCTGCTGTTATAGGGGGTTGTGCCTTGCTTGCCGACGGTATAATTACACCGAGTATTACGGTAACATCAGCGATTGAAGGCTTAACAAACAAGTTCGATGTTCCGGTAATTCCAATCGTGTTAACCATTTTAACTGTTCTTTTCATTATACAACAATTTGGAACCAACCTTGTTGGTAAGCTTTTCGGACCGGTAATGTTCGTTTGGTTTGCGGTGTTAGGTGTTTTGGGGCTTTCCTTCATTGTGAAAGATTTAAGCATTTTAAAAGCTTTTAACCCTTATTACGCTATTCATCTATTAGTTACCAATAAATTAGCTTTTTTAATTTTAGGTGGTGTTTTCCTTTGTACAACGGGAGCCGAGGCCTTATATTCTGATCTTGGTCACTGCGGACGAAACAATATTCGCATAAGTTGGATTTTTGTTAAACTTACCTTGATACTGAACTATTTGGGACAAGGCGTTTGGATTTTACAAAACAGTGGAAGCTACATTCCCGGCGCTAAGATGAATCCTTTCTTCCAGATTGTACCTGATCAGTTTCAGGTTCCGATGGTGATCTTGGCAACGATGGCTGCAATTATTGCAAGTCAGGCTTTAATTAGCGGTTCTTTTACTTTAATTGCAGAGGCAGTCAGACTAAATCTTTGGCCAAAAATCAAGATTGTTTACCCTTCAGTTTCTAAAGGACAATTATATGTTCCATCAATAAATTGGATGCTTTGGATAGGATGTTGCGGTATCGTTTTACTTTTTCAAAAGGCAGAACGTATGGATGCCGCTTACGGTTTATCTATTACCATAGCCATGCTGATGACAACAATTTTGGTGAGTTTCTATCTGCGAAGCAAGCGTTTACCAAAATATTTGATTGCAACTTTCTTTTTTACCTACTTAATTATTGAGGGTACTTTTCTAATCAGTAATTTAACCAAGTTTCTTCACGGCGGTTGGGTAACGGTATTGATCGGCTCATTCTTATTTACCGTAATGTGGAGTTGGTTTGTAGCGAGAAAAATTAAAAATCGTTTCGTTAAGTATGTTGAAATTGAGGATTATTACCAGATTTTAACTGAACTGAGCAGTGATGAATCGGTTCCGAAATATTCATCTCAATTGGTTTATTTAACCAGTGCAAACTTTAAAACTGAAATTGAATCTAAAATTATTTATTCTATTATTCAGAAAGAACCGAAACGTGCCGATGTTTATTGGCTGGTTCACGTTGATGTAATGGATGAACCATATACTTTGGATTATAAGGTAGAATTCCTGATTCCTGGTAAGTTAATCCGGATCGATTTTAGATTGGGTTTCCGAATAGAACAACGGGTAAACTTACTGTATCGTAAGGTTGTAGAAGAGCTGGTTAAAAACGGTGAAATTGATATTACCAGTCAATATACTTCATTAAATAAACATAAAATAGCGGGCGATTTCAGGTTTGTACTTTTAGAAAAACACCTTTCTAAGTTTACTAAATTGAGTTTCTACGAGCGCCAGATTATGGATTACTATTTCATTCTTAAAAAGCTTAGTTTGTCGGAAGAACGAAGTTTCGGCTTAGACAGCAGTTATGTTGATGTCGAAAAGGTTCCATTGATTTTTGTAACACCAGACGATATTGAGTTACATAGATTGCCTGTTTAAATGAGAAAAGCCCTTTTGATATTGGCGATTTGCTTTTTCCTTGTCGGTCCTGCCGCCAAGGTTTTGCATTGGCCAAATGAAGATAATTACATGGTTGCTTCTGTTGCAGGATTGATTTTAATAACGATAATGGCCTTCGTGAAGAAGAAAAAACAGTAAATGACTGAAATACAAATCCCCCGTTCTCTTAAAAACGGGGGATTTTTTTTAAAGGGCTAATGTTTAATTTTAACCAGTTGCTTGTCCCAACTTGCTATGTTTATATCCGTAAGCAAAGTAAACAACCAAGCCGATTACCAGCCAGATACTAAAACCAATCCAATTAGAAATACCCAATTCGCACATCATGTAAAGGCAGCTGATCAAACCTAAAACGGGAATAAGCGACAAATTTTTAGTTATACTGAAATAAGTGATGCATACACAAATAATCAGAAAAATCCACATTGGTATTTTGTGTTTAAATAAGCCCCAACCGCTTTCATATTTCTTTTCTACAGGAATTTCAGAAGAAGAGATAAACTGTTCGTACTTATCGGCCGGGAGGTTACTTAAATAAGATTCTGCATCAACTTTATCGGTTAAAATAATTTGTGGTGCAGCATTTTTAACTATTTCTTGTTTAACAATTTTCAATTCATCACCATTTAATGAGGTAACAAAAGTTACAGTTTCAATTGTTTTTGGTGTGTTAAAAATAAATGCTTTTGTTTCTTTATTGTAGTTCGTAAAAGCAAAAGCAATCACTGCAATAAAAACAACGGGGATTATATATTTACTGTTTACATAAGGAATTTTGAACTTTCCTCGTTGTACATCCGGTCTGTTTTGTAATACCAAAACACCTGCACAAACCAATACGAAAGCGAATAATGTTCCAATCGAACAAAGGTCTGTAACGATTGTTAAATTCATAAATAACGATGGCACCGCAACTACAAAGCCCACAACTATTGTTGCGAAAGATGGTGTTTTATATTTCGGATGAATTTTTGAAAATGACTTGGGTAATAAACCATCGCGGCTCATACTCATCCAGATACGTGGTTGCCCCATTTGGAAAACTAAAAGTACACTCGCCATTGCGAACACTGCGCTGACGGCGATAATTCCACTCATTAGCTTTAAGTCAATTTGGTCGAATACGAATGCCAGCGGATCGCCCACCGCAAGTGTATCAGATTTTACAATTCCTGTTAACACCAAGGCAATTGCAACGTACAAAACAGTGCAGATAATAATTGCCCACATCATTCCACGAGGTAAATCTCGTTGAGGGTTTTTACATTCTTCAGCCGTTGTCGAAATTGCATCAAAACCAATGTAAGCAAAAAATACTGCCGAAACACCTTTTAAAACACCGCTAACACCGTTTGGAGCAAACGGGTTCCAATTCTTTGTATCAATATAAAATATGCCTACAGCTAAAACTAAAAGGATTACAGCAAGCTTTACCACCACCATTGCATTACTTGCATTCCTGCTTTCTTTCATTCCACGGTAAACCAAAGCCGTAATAAAAATGATTATCCCCAATGCAGGCAAATCTGCTACTAAATGAAAACTGCCAATTTTTGGCGCAGTTAGCCAGGCATTATTTGCCACTGCAGTTGCAGCGTCAAGTCCGCCGATGTTTTTACCAGCAGCTAAAAGTGCCTCGGCATGCTTATGTCCGTTAAAAGCGGTAAGATAATCCATTGTTGCCCAATCAGGAATGTTAATGCCATCTATACCTAAAGCGGGTATTCGAATAGAGGAGAGGAGTCCTGTGAAGTAATCCGACCATGAGATGGCCACCGTGATGTTTCCAATGGCATACTCCATAATCAGCGACCAACCGATAATCCAGGCAACCAGCTCGCCAAATGCGACATAAGAATATGTGTAGGCACTACCCGAAACAGGAACCATTGAAGCGAATTCTGCGTATGCAAAAGCAGCAAAACTACAAGCAACAGCGGTAAAAATAAACAGAAAAATTACTGCAGGTCCGCCATCGGCACTGGCTTTACCAATCGTACTGAAAATACCCGCACCAATAATTGCCGCGATGCCGAAAGCCGTTAAATCCCGAACGCCAAGTGTTTTATGTAACGTATTTTCATGGTCGCCATAGCCGCCTGCTGCATCTTTTAGTATTTTAGAAATAGATTTCTTTCTGAATAGCTTTTCGAACATCTGTTTTGGTTTGTTGTATTCTCCAAACTTAAAAAAATATCGGTTAAAAACGTTTAAAGCAAGATATAAATTTATTTATAGCGCATCTAAAAGAGGCGAGGAACACACCGCTTTATTGGGGAAATGTAAAAATTGGAAATTCTAATGCAAAGCCTGGCCTATTATTCGAATGGCTTAAGTATGTAATTAACCTAAAAGCCTACTTTTGCCAAACATAGTGAACCGAGGGTGTTCTTTCGAGATTTTCTTATTGATTTAAATACTTATTTCAAGATGGCTAATAGAAACATAAACTACATTAAAGATAATAACAGGGGGATTGCAACCATTTTAGCTTTCGCTTTAATTCCTCTGTCGGGCTTTGCGACTGATATATACATTCCATCACTACCAACCATGGCGGGGGAAATGAATATCAGCAGTGTTCAGGTTCAGCTCACACTAAGCATTTTTTTAATCAGTTATGGTGTAGCCCAATTATTTGTTGGTAGTCTGTTGGATAGTTTTGGCCGATACAAGATCTGTTTATATAGTTTGTTCATTTTTGCTGCAGCCAGCATACTAATTGCCGTTACTAATAATATTTATCTTATTTATTTGATGAGAATTATCCATGGCCTTTCAGTGGGGGCAATTGTTGTGGCAAAGCGAGCCTATTTTGTCGATTTGTTTACGGGCGATAAATTAAAGCATTACCTCAGCCTGTTTTCCATAATATGGTCAACCGGACCGATTGTAGCGCCCTTTGTTGGTGGGTATTTGCAGACTGTTTTCGGATGGGAATCTAACTTCTATTTTTTGGCGGGTTTTGCCTTGGTATTTGCTGTCCTCGAGTTATTGTTCAGCGGAGAAACACTTAAACATTTCACCGATTTCCAACTGAAGAAAATAACAAATATTTATATAGACATGATTAAAACCACGAGTTTTACTTTGGGTATTGTAATGCTGGGTTTAGCCTATTGCATGGTAATGGTTTACAACATGACAGGGCCATTCATTATTGAACATGAGCTAAAATATTCACCTGTAATTGCCGGTTATAGCTCATTGATATTAGGCTTTGCCTGGATGGTTGGGGGTTTCATTGGTAAAGCAACAATTAACAAACCATTTTTTAGCCGATTAATGGCCAACTCACTATTACAATTCATTTTTGTTGGTTTAATGATGGTAAGCCTGAATTTCGTTTCTAACTTGTATTCACTAATCTTCTTTGCTTTCATTATTCACATTGGTGCAGGCTTTACATTTAATAACTATTTCACTTTTTGTTTAAGTAAATTTCCGAAAAACGCAGGCATAGCGGGCGGCTTAACAGGAGGAATTACCTATGTAATTGTATCGTTTTTAAGTTATGGCATTGTGAATTTGTTTCCTGCAAAAGATGAAAGAAACTTAAGTTTCAGCTATTTGGTAATGATTATGCTTTCAGTATTGGTTATGGTTTTGATTATGAAAGTGAGGAAGAAAGACGAGGTTAGTGCTTAGCTATTGAGCAATTTCGATGCATTAATCAGCTAAGAGGTGTGAACGGATTTTTATTCAGCAATAATTATTTTCCTACTTAATTCTTCCCTCTTCATCAGTAACACTAGTTTTTCTTTCTCTCATTGTCTTAATGGCACTGCTTCCAAATCTATAATTCAGGCTAAGTCTGAAAATTCTGGTCTCTTGTTTTTGGTTCAGGCTATAATTTACCGATGATAATGCACTGTTAATTCTCCCTGTTCTGCTGTTTAAAATGTCATTTATGGCGAATTTTAGGTTTAACCTTTTATCGATAAACGATTTCTTTAAGCCGAAGTCGATTCCGTAATAGGGTTTTATGGCATATGTTCCATAGATTTGAGCAGATACGAATTCTGCGGAAAGTTCTGCCGTAGTTGATGGCGTAATGGTAAAATTATGACTGCTGTTCAATGTGAAATTTACTTTTTTCCTGTCGTAATCTACCCCGCCTAAATTCGCCGATTTTATTCGATTGTAAGTGCTTACCACGGTATTATCCATGCTCCAGAATTTGGTTATGGTTGTCGGGTAACCAATTGTTAAATCGTAAGAGAACTGTTTATCGAGATTTTGAACTGTTTGGTAAAGTGATTTTTTAGCATCATCGGGAAGCAGAACATCTATAATAAGATTGCTTGTAATACTATATCCCACTGCAACATTGAGTTCCTTTTTATAATTATACGAAAGCTGGAAAGCATTCGTATACTGAGGATTTAAAAACGGATTCCCCTGACTAAATGTATATAAATCAACAAAATAAACAAAAGGATTAAGCGATTTGTAATCTGGTCTGTCTATTCGCCTGCTGTAAGAAAAACCTAATTGATTTTTTTCTGAGAGAGTTTGATTAACCGAAAAGCTCGGAAAGAAATCGAAGTAACTTCTTTTAACAACTTTTTGCTCGCCAACAGCGTTTCCTTCTGAGTTGGTTTGTTCAGTTCTTAACCCAACTTCAACACTCGTTGATTTAAAATCGTGCTTAAAATTAACGTAGGAGGCATTTATATTTTCATCATATATAAAACGATTGCTTCTGGTTATATCATTTTGCCATTGCGCAACGATTAAATTTTCGAATCTGAAATCATTGTCGGTACTTACCCAGCTGCTCTTCAGGCCAAAATCAAACTTCGTTTTAGCATTTAGCGGTAATGAATAATCAACCTTTGCCGCTTTTATTTTTATAAGTGCTGGCGTTAAATTTCTGAAAGTTAAAGGAGATTTATAATGATAACCGCTCGCATCAGAAAAATAGTTATTGTAAACCGTATATTCTTCACTGCGGTATTGTGCGTAATCCAAATCAAGAGAAAATTCCTGACCCAGTGTGTCAATAGCCGATTTGTAATTGAGGTTATAAGCTTGATTTCGATATTTATTTGTCGATGGATTATCAGCAACAATTGAAGAATCTATTTTGGTAAAACTTGTTCCTATGTCGGTGATACCCTTCGAGCTGTCGTGCCCGTTGTTGAGATATCCTGTAGTTAAAAACCCGATTGTATTTTTTTCATTTAAGAAATAATCTAATCCGAATTTGTAGTTATTGTTGTGCGAGGAGCGAATTTGGGTATTGTATTGGTGAAAATAAGTGTTAGAAAAGCCATCAATTGTAATTCTGTTGATGTTTAAATCTTCCTGATATTTATTGTTGTTATTTGCGAAGTTGCCGAAAATATTAAAATTCTTATTTCTGTGATTGAATGAAATGCCCGCATCACTTTTGGGATTTTTTCCGTAGCCAAATCCCAAATCGATATTACCATTTGTGCCAAAACCTGAGTTTTTCTTCAATTTAATGTTAATTATGCCTGCATTACCCTCAGCATCGTACTTAGCAGATGGATTGGTAATCAGTTCGATAGATTTAAGTTCATTGCTGTTTAGCGACTTCAATCTTATTGTGAGTTGCTCGTTTGAAAGAAAAGTAGATTTCCCATCAATTAAAACGTTAATGCCCGCTTTTCCCCTCACGCTGATAACACCATCCTGATTTACCGAGATGCCCGGCATTTTTGCCAGAACTTCGAGCGCCGTATTTCCCGTTGCTACCAGACTGTTCTCAACGTTCATTACGGTTTTATCGCTCAATCTCTCAATTAATGGTTTCCTACCTGAAATACTTATGCTGCCCAGGTCATTTGATTCAGCAATCATTTTGAAATTTTTAGTAATAGAAAAATTTTCGGGTGTAATTTCTATTCTTTCATAAATCGTTTTGAAACCAACTGCATTTATACTCACGTAGAATTTGCCATAAGGTAAATTTTCAAAACTGAATTGGCCTTTGTTATTTGATGAAGCTCTTTTGACGAACATTGTATCAGCCAACTTTTTTAATTCGAGTGTACTTATAACGGCATTCCCTTTTTCGTCGGCCAGCAAACCAGTAATCTTGCCATTTACATTTTGAGCTTTTGCTAGTGAGAAGCAAAAAATAGATAGGATTACGAAAAGCGTAGAGATTTGTTTCATGTTAATTTGATAGCCTGATGGTTACTATTTCCTTATCTGGAGGAATAATTCTACTAAACTAAATCATTAGGTTTATGCAATATGTTGTTTTAACAATGTTTAACTTAATTAACAAAATTTTACAACTCGGTATTCCCGGAGGTCTTCAGCCGTCGAAATGCAATTCATACAAACTTTCTGCAGGTTCATCAGCGAAACCTGCGGTTAATATTTTTTTGATTTGTATCGCTCCATTTTTCTCCCGCTGATTATGCAGAGGCTCGCAGATTTTTATTCCGCTTAATTATTCTGAATTGAATTTAGCCCAAACAAAAAAGTCGCAGCGAACGCTGCGACTAATCTTTTTAATACAAATTTTGCTGACAGAAATTGGTCTTTAATCCTAAACCTAGCCCAATTTCTCCAGCTCTTCTTTTACAAAACCAGCCAACTCTTTTACATATTCTGCACTAAAATCGAATTTAATGCCTGCGGTTTCGTAAATCTCATTCATTGGTTTTGTGTAACCTAAAGCAAGTGCAGCTAAATATTGTTCAAGCGCCTTTGCAGGATTTTCTTTGTAATTTTTCCAAACAGCAATCGCACCTAACTGCGCAATTGCATATTCGATGTAGTAGAAAGGCACTTCGAATAAATGCAGTTGTTTCTGCCAAACATTGCCAAACTGTTGTTCCAAATCTGTCCAATCTGCAAAGCCGGCACCAAAACGATTGTAAATCTGCTTGAAAGTTTCTTCCCTGTCTGCTGCAGTATGATCGGGGTTGGTATAAATCCAATGCTGAAACTGATCGATTACGGCTACCCAAGGCAACGTTTTCAAAACATCGGCTAGTTGCTCTCTCTTAGCACGAATTAAATCTTCTTCATTATCGAAATAAACATTCCAATTATCCATAGAAATTAATTCCATACTCATAGATGACAATTCTGCAACTTCTGATGGACAATGTTTAAAATCGTTCAATTCTAAATTTGCCGTTAAGAAAGTGTGTATAGCATGGCCACCCTCGTGAACCATTGTTGTTAAATCGCGAAGTGAATTTGCGGAATTCATAAAGATGAAAGGTGCGCCCGTTTCTGCCAAAGGGTAATTGTAACCGCCAGGTGCTTTTCCCTTTCTGCTTTCTACATCGAAAAGACTATTGGCTTTCATTGTGGCCAATTTTTCGCCGAGTTCCTCATCAATAGCATTAAAACAAGCAATACTTTTATCAATCAATTCCTCGCCGTTGTTAAATGGCTTTAAAGCCGGTTTCCCGCTTACGCTCACTTCCAAATCCCAAGGTTTCAATACTTCTAAGCTTAAAGCCTCTCGTCGTTTTTCAGCCTGTTCTTTTAAAATCGGAACAATTTCCTTTTCAATCGCATTGGCGAAATCGTAACAATCTTGCGGCGTATAATCAAATCGCCCTAAAGCCTGAAACATGTAATCACGATAATTTTCGAAACCTGCATTTAAGGCAACCTGATTTCTTAATTTTATTAACTCATCAAACAAAATGTTTAAATCATCTTTATCAATCAAACGGCGTTGCTGAATAGTTTTCCATGCATTTTCACGCACTTCACGGTTCAAATCCTTTATAAAAATCGATGCTTGCTCTAATGTATATTCCTGCCCGTTAATTTCGACGCTCATTGCACCGGTAATGCCTTGATATTTCTGTTGTTTAACCTGCAATTGGGTAAACAATTCGATGTTTTCTTCCCGGTAAATCTCAAGTGCTTTTTTAATTGCCCTGCTATAAACAAAGAATTTTTCTTTGTCCAAATCATCCATAAAAGGACTTTCCACAAACTTTTTATTCAATTCATTCGACAAAGGAGAAATTTTAGGTTCGATTTCTTCGGCGAAATATTGGAAATTCTTTACCAATTCTTCATTGGCCGTATCGCAGCTCATTCTAATGTAACGCCAAGCGAAATCTTCCTCTAACGCAGCCTCCAATTCCGAGCGATCTTTTAACCATTGTTCCAACTCAGCCGCACTATTTATTTCGCGGTTTTGTAATTCGTTAAAAAGTGGGGCTAAGCTTTCCCAGGTAATGGCTAAATCTTGAGGAATATATTTTCTGATTTTTTTCTCTATAATCATAGGTTGTGAATTATTGAATTTCGACTGATTGGGTTGATAGATGGTTTTAAGTGCATTGCGTAACATCTATCACGCAAAACTCACCATTCTATCATTTATTATTATTTTGTACGGATGTAGGCATCAATTAAAAAGCAAATGGCAAAAACTACTGATGCATAACCATTTAAAGTTTGAAAAGCCCTGTTTACTTTACTGATGTCGTTCGGTTTTACAAGCAGGTGTTGGTAAATCAGCATTGAGCAGAAAAACACGATTCCGACATAATAAACCCAGCTAAACTCGGTAAAGAATACAGGCAATATTACGCAGGCTGCTGAAAAAACATGCAGTAAAACCGATACGTTCAAAGCGTTCTTTACACCGAGTGCCGATGGGATAGAATGCAAATCTTCTTCTCGGTCGAAATCTTCATCCTGCAAAGCATAAATAATATCGAAACCGCTTACCCAAAATAAAACTGCAAACGAATACAAAACGGGAACCAACGCGAAGCGACCGGTTACGGCAATATATGCACCAATCGGAGCAAGCGATAAACCTAAGCCTAAAACTAAATGACAAAGTGCTGTAAACCTTTTTGTGTAGCTATAAAACAATACTACAAACAATGCCACAGGCGATAAATAAAAACAAAGCGGATTGATAAAGTATGTTGTGATGGCAAATAGAATGCAATTTGCGATTACAAAAATTAATGCTTCGTTGGCAGAAACTTTCCCGGCAGGAATGTCACGCATCTTCGTGCGAGGATTTTTGGCATCAATGTTTCTATCTAAATAACGGTTAAAGGCCATTGCTGAGTTTCTTGCGAAAACCATGCAAAGTAAAACCAAAATTAACTTATACCATGAAAAGGGATTTTCGGTTGTGGTTACACCTAAAAAAAATCCTATCATAGCGAAAGGCAAAGCAAATACAGAGTGTGCGAATAATACGAGTGAAAAGTATTTTTTCATTTTAATATATACGAAATTTATGTAGCATCAGACTGCTTAAAATTTACTGATGACAGGTTTGACAAAGTCTTTGTTAACTTCATAAATAAAATTTAAAACTTCTTCTTTACCAGTCTGCTTTTCTGCAGATGTTACAATGGTTGTCGGAATCTCTTCAAAAAATTCTCCAAGCTTTTTCTTAAAAGCGGCAACATTTTTAAGTGATTCGTTCATGCCCTGTTTATCAGCTTTTGTAAAAAGCAAGGCAAAAGGAATTTGTTTTTCACCTAACCAATAACAAAACTCAATGTCAATTTGCTGTGGCGTTAAACGGCTGTCTATCAAAACGAAAACACATTGAAGGCTTTCTCTTTTTGTGATGTAGGCACGGATAAACTTTTCCCACTTCTCGCGGCTGGTTTTAGAAACTTTAGCATAGCCATAACCCGGTAAATCCACAATATACCAAGCATCATTTATTAGAAAGTGATTAATTAGCTGTGTTTTTCCTGGTCGCTGTGAGGTTTTCGCAAGGCCATGGTGATTTACCAGCATGTTGATCAATGAAGATTTCCCTACATTAGAGCGGCCAATAAATGCGTATTCGGGCATAGTTGGCGCAGGTAGGGCCGAAATCTGGGTATTGCTGCAAACAAATGTTGCCGTTTTGATAATCATACCGCAAAGGTAGGTTTTTGAGTCGGAAGTCCGAAGACTGAACTATCCAGGCTAAATCAAATAATCTCGTTTAAATGTAAACTTTGAATTTTACAGCAGGCTTTGTGGCACACAGTTAGGGCATAGAACAAAAGACTCACTAGTTTTTCCCTATCTTTGCTCCACATCATGAATCAAAATATTACACCATACCAGGCAGAAGATGCAACTAAAAAAGAACAGGTTGCAACCATGTTTAATAACATTTCGGGCACTTACGATTTTTTAAATCATTTCCTATCACTTGGAATTGATGTTCTATGGCGTAAGAAAGCAATTAAGGAATTGGTTTCACTACAGCCGCGAATTATGCTCGATGTTGCTACCGGCACCGGCGATTTTGCTTTTGAAGCCATTAAGAAACTGCATCCTGAAAAAGTTATCGGTGTTGATATTTCTGAAGGAATGCTGGAGGTAGCTAAAAGGAAAATTAATGAACGCAGTTTAAATGAAACCTTTTCTGTTCAACTCGGCGATTCTGAAGGTTTGCATTTTGCTGATGATACTTTCGATGCAATTACAGTGGCTTATGGCGTGCGTAATTTCGAGCATTTGGAACAAGGTCTTCGTGATATGTTCAGGGTTTTAAAACCCGGTGGTAAACTGGTTGTTTTAGAGTTTTCAAAACCGAAAGTTTTCCCTGTAAAACAACTTTACAATTTTTACTTTAAACAGATAACGCCTTTCTTCGGAAGGTTGTTCTCTAAAGATGCCCGAGCCTATTCGTATCTGCCTGAATCTGTGGCGGCTTTTCCTGATGGAAAAGATTTTACTACCTTAATGGAAAAAGTAGGGTTTAAAAGTACCAAACAACGAATTCTAACGTTTGGAATAAGTTCGATATACACCGGTTCTAAATGATTAAAAAATTAAGCCTCATCATCCCGCTTCTTTTGGTTGTATTCACATCTTTTGCTCAAAATTGGGGCGGAGGTGTAGATGATGAAGACTTACATTTTGGCTTTAGCTTTCAATATATTTCCGCAGAATATAAAATTTTAAAAAATGCGAACTGGCGTAATCCTTACTTCGATCCTTTGGATGGGAAACAGGTAACCCAGCCAATGAAATCTATTTCAAGTCCGCCATCTACAGGTTTTGGGTTGGGTTTTGTTGTTAACAGACGAATTTCTGAAAACTTCGATATCCGTGCAACGCCATCTTTGATCTTTAGCGATAGGATTGTTCGTTACGAATATGAACCTGCGCCCGTGATTAATCCGCCTGCAGAAACTTTGATTTCTCAAGCCCCTTTTGAAACTTCTATTGATAAAAAAGTTCAGGCTACTATGTTCGAGTTTCCGTTAGGAATTAAAATAAAATCAAACCGTTTAAATAATTTCAGAGTTTACTGGCTTGGGGGAGCAAAGTATTCAATTGACATTGCATCCAAAAAGAAAACTTTTGATGAAGGCGAGATCCCGATTAACAAATTACTTAAGAACAAAAGAAATTACCTTTCTTATGAAACAGGAATCGGGTTTGACTTGTATTTCGAGTACTTCAAAATGTCTCCTGAGATTAAGGTTTCTTACTCAATGAACGATCTTTTGCAACATGATAATACAGCTTTCGCCAATCCGTTGGATAAAACCAAGTTGCGTCATTTTACATTCAGCTTGTTTTTTGAGTAGAAGGGCAATTCAAAAAAACTTACCTTTGTCGCCATTAAGGATTACACTCAAGAACGTTTTCCGCTATTTAAATTGATCATAAAATGTCTAAAATTGCATTAATTACCGGCGCAACTTCGGGTATTGGCGAAGCTTGTGCACACATATTTGCGCAGCATGGCTATAACCTTATTTTGGTTGCCCGTCGCGAAGATCGTTTAGCTCAAATTGCTCATCACCTGGAAGATAAATATGCAATTAAAATTAACCGGGTTTTGGCAGATGTGCGTGAAAAGGAAACTCTAAATAGTGTCCTTCAGGCGATACCTGATGATTGGAAACAGGTTGATGTATTGATAAACAATGCAGGTTTAAGCCAAGGTTTGGATCCGGTTGATAAGGGCAATACCGATGATTGGGATACTATGATAGATACCAATGTTAAGGGTTTGCTTTATGTTACCAAGATCGTTTCTAACTGGATGATTCCAAATAAATCTGGCCACATTATAAACATAGGTTCGATTGCAGGCCAGGAGGTTTATCCGAACGGAAACGTATATTGTGCAACCAAGCACGCCGTTGATGCTTTAAGCAAAGCGATGCGTATCGACCTGTTGCAACACGATATAAAAGTTACTGCAATTAACCCGGGCATGGTTGAAACGGAATTTTCGGTTGTACGCTTTAAAGGCGATGTTGAGCGTGCTAAAAATGTGTATGCAGGTTTGGAGCCCTTAATGGCTGATGATATTGCAGATGCAATTTGGTATGTTGTAAGCAGACCGAAGCATGTGAATATTAACGAGATGCTCATAATGCCAACCGCCCAGGCAACAGCAACGCTTATTAACAGAACCCCCTAATCGCCTGAAGGGAATTAAAAATCAGGAGAAGGTATGATTAATCATTTTAAAGTTTAAAAGGAGGCCCTTCGGGGTTGGGATATATGATATCAAACACAATAGATCAGGAAATTAAACAAGCCATGTTGGCTAAAAACGATGCGCAATTAAGAGGATTAAGGGCGATAAAAGCCGCAATTCTTTTAGCGAGAACTGAAAAAGGAGCATCCGAAGAAATCACCGAAGAAACGGAGTTGAAAATTCTTCAGAAGCTAATTAAACAACGTCGCGAATCTGCTGATATTTACAAAGCACAAAACCGAGAAGATTTGTACAAAGTTGAAGAAGAGGAGATAGAAGTTATTAACCGGTTTCTACCTAAGCAATTAGATAGAACTGAGGTTGAAGCCATAATTGCAGATGTTATCAAACAATCGGGCGCTACATCAGTTAAGGATATGGGCAAGGTGATGGGGATGGCAAATAAAGCGCTTGCCGGGAAGGCCGACGGGAAACTCATTGCTGAAATTGTTAAAGAGAAATTAGCCTAAACATTGGCATAAGGCATCGGGCCTGATAGCTTAGGGCGGTTAAATGCCGAATACATATGGCTTTAATCTTTTTTAAACAACATTTTTATACCGCTTTCTGTTTTATTTCAGAAAAATGGTGTTTTAATGCCAAAATTTAATTTTACTCTACTAACTTAGTAGCACAATACCATCCATAATATATATGAAATACCAAGTAATAGAAGAAGACGGATTTAAATACATTGAAGCCGGAAAGGGCGAAACATTGGTATTGTTACATGGTTTGATGGGAGAACTCAGCAACTGGGAGCTTGTTATTGAGCAATTTAAAGATCGTTATCGTGTTGTTGTACCGATTCTTCCTATTTACGAATTGCCGATTTTAACCTTAGGCGTGAAAGCATTATCAAGGTATTTACATCGTTTTTTAAAATATAAAAATTTCGGGCAAGTTGTATTAATAGGTAACTCGCTGGGCGGCCATGTCGGTTTGGTTTTTACGGTTGCTCATCAGGAATTTGTTAAAGCGTTGGTTCTTACAGGTAGTTCGGGGCTTTATGAAAACGCCTTCGGAGGTTCTTTTCCTCGTAGGGAAAGCTATGATTATATAAAAGAAAAAGTAGAATTTACTTTCTACGATCCTGCAACGGCTACTCCTGAACTGGTAGAAGAGGTTTTTAAAACAGTAAACGACAGGTCAAGAGTAATTCGTATTTTAACGATGGCGAAATCGGCTATTCGCCATAACATGGCTAAAGAATTATCAAAAATTACAATTCCCGTTTCATTAATCTGGGGCAAGAACGATAAAGTAACACCGCCGGAAGTTGCTGAAGAATTTCATCACTTGTTGCCGAATTCTGAGTTAAATTGGGTTGATAAATGTGGCCATGCACCGATGATGGAGCATCCTGAAATATTTAATGCTCACCTGGAAAAATTTTTAGATAGGATATTATTAAAATAATGTTTGCAGAAGAAATCATATCGAATGCCATACCGCCAATAAAAACGGACGACACGGTGCAAAAGGCTTTGGATCGCATGAGCGAATTCAAACTTAAGCATATGCCTGTGGTTAATGATGTTCAATTTTTGGGTTTGCTTTCTGAAGATGATTTACTCGAAATACGCAATCATGATATTTTGATTAAGGATGTGTCGGTAAACTTATTAAATGCTTTCGTTTTTAATAATGCACATACTTACGACGTGCTCAGGCTGCTGAGTACACTTAAATTAACTGCCGTTCCGGTTCTCGATCAGCAAAAAAATTATGCGGGCTTAATCTCTGTAAATAACATAATCGACTCTGTTGCAGAATTATATGTAGTTAATGAACCGGGCGGAATTATTGTTTTAGAAATTAGCAACCGCGATAATTCACTGGCACACATCGCCCAAATTGTGGAGGCTGATAATGCACAGATTCTTTCATCTTATGTAAACTCTTTCGAAGATTCTACTCGATTGGAGATTACTTTAAAGGTTAATAAAACCGAAATAACTTCTTTAGTTGCATCCTTCGAGCGTTACGATTACCAGGTAAAGGAAGTTTATAACAACACTCAAATTGATGATGGTTCTCAAGAACGTTTCGATTCTTTTATGAACTACTTAAACGTTTAATTTTTATTATGAGGATTGCAATTTATGGAAGAGATTTTAATGATACCGTGTTGCCTTACGTACAGGAGGTTTTCGATCATTTAAAAAACAACGGCATTCAGCCTGTCCTTCATCATAAGTTTAAAAACTCACTTCATGGCAAGATTAAAGTACCGCCGCATACCATAATTTTTCATAACCATGAAGAGTTAAAACAACATGCAGATGTGTTACTAAGTTTAGGCGGCGACGGAACTTTATTAGATACACTTTCCTTAATCAGAAATTCAGGAATTCCGGTAATAGGGATTAATTTTGGCCGCTTAGGTTTCTTGGCCAGTATTAACAAAGGCGAAATAGAATCAGCTTTGAGCGCCTTAATCCATGGAGATTACACATTAGATGAGCGCTCACTTTTACGTTTAGAGTCTGATAATAACCTTTTCGGGGAAGAAAACTTTGCTTTAAACGATATTACCATCCACCGTCGCGATAATTCGGCGATGATGATTATCCATGCCTCCATGAACGGGGAATTTATAAACTCGTACTGGGCAGACGGATTGATAATTGCAACACCAACGGGTTCTACTGCATATTCGTTAAGCTGCGGTGGACCAATAATTTACCCCGATTCGCAGAGTTTCGTAATCACCCCGATTGCTCCGCATAATTTAAATGTGCGTCCGGTTATTATTCCCGACGATAACAATTTGTCGTTCGAAGTAGAAGCAAGAGAATCAAAATTTTTAGTATCCTGCGATAGCAGAACCGTTACGGTAGAACGCTCAGTAAAAATCACCATAAAAAAGGCCGATTTTTGCGTAAATCTTATTCGCCTTAACAATGAAACCTATTTAAACACGTTAAGGAATAAATTATTATGGGGCATTGATACTCGTAACTATTAAGTATGACGCTAAAAAAACCTATCCTCATCATCCTTTTTTTCTTGTCGTTATCCTACATTGGCAAAGCGCAATCTTTCGCCAGTTGGGAGGTTGGTGTGTCGGCAGGTGGGGCGGGGTACCTGGGCGATTTGAATCAGTATAATCCGGTTCAAATAAGCGGGATAAATGCAGGTTTGTTTGTAAAGCGCAATTTCTCGTCCTATTTAGGCGTTCGGTTAAACTATAACTATGGCCAAATTCAGGCCAATGATGCCGATTCTGATAATGAGCAATTCAGAGAACGAAACCTTCGTTTTAAAACCAGCCTTAATGAAGGCAGTGCACTTCTTGATTTCAATTTTTTCGATTATAAAATTAATGGCGGCAACAGAAGGTTTACGCCATATTTGTTTGCCGGTGTAGGATTTATAAATTTTAAGTCGCGGATAAAATACCAGGGTAGTAACTACAGGTTAGACAGGATGGCTACCGAGGGACAGGAGAATGGCTATAGAAATATGGTTTTAACAATTCCTTACGGTGGTGGCATCAGGTATAATTATAAGGATACTTGGAGCATTTTCAGCGAAATTGGTTACAGAACAGCGTTTACGGATTATTTAGACGATGTCAGCGGCGTTTATCCGGTAAATCCTGTATACGTTGGCAACAATCCGTCGCTTAACCTTTCCGATCCTTCCTTGCATCAAACAGGTGCCGCCGGAACGCAAAGAGGCGATTTTAGAAAAAGAGACACTTATCTATTTGTTAGTGTTGGCATATCTTTTACCTTTGTATCCTCAAAATGCTATTCCTTTTAAGCTGATTTTGACATAATTAATGGGATTTAAAGAACAAATAGACTATAGCCGCCTGCCAAAGCACATTGCCGTTATTATGGATGGCAATGGCCGTTGGGCAAAAGGCCAGGGAAAAATGCGTGTTTTCGGACACGAACACGGTGTACTTTCAGTAAAAGATATCGTGGAAGGTTGTGTTGAGGTTGGTATTGAATACCTTACCCTTTACGCCTTTTCGACCGAAAACTGGAGCCGGCCAAAAGAAGAGGTTGATGCATTGATGCAAATTTTAATCTCGACAATTAATAAAGAAACTGAAACATTAAATAAAAACAATGTTAAGTTAAATGCCATCGGCAACATCGAATCGTTACCTCAGGAATGTATTAATGATTTAAAAGAAGCGATGGATAAAACAGCTCACAATGTGAAATGTACTTTAACATTAGCTTTAAGTTACAGTTCCAAATGGGAGATTGTAAACGCGGCTAAAAAAATCGCGATAGCAGTTAAAAACAATACAATTGATATTAATGAAATTGATGAAAACTTATTTTCATCAGAATTAACTACTGTAAATATTCCTGATCCGGAGTTGATGATCCGTACCAGCGGTGAGCACAGAATAAGTAATTATTTATTGTGGCAAATGGCTTATACGGAATTCTATTTTACCGATGTTTTATGGCCGGATTTCAGAAGGGAAAATCTTTTTGAAGCTATTGTTGATTATCAAAAACGCGAGCGCCGTTTTGGAAAAATTAGCGAACAATTAAACTAATTTTTCTTTTAACACTTTTTAACAAGCGTTTAAATTAACTTAGCGCCACTTTTATACGATAAATGTAACCACCTCAGAGGCGTAAAAAATAAAGCAATTTTGCTTTGTAAAACATCGTTACCTTCGTGGCCATTACTGAACAAATTATTTTAATGAAAAAAATATTTCAAGTTTTATTCCTGTTAGTTTTAGCCGTTCCGGCCTTTGCTCAAATACGTAAACAAGGTCAGGCTCCGGCGGCAACCCCTTCCTTAAAGGTTGGTGGCTTAGATCTCGATTATTTTAGTCCGAAAGAATACATTATTGGTGGCACCAAAATTACAGGAACCGAATATCTTGATAAAGAAGTTTTGGTTACTTTATCAAAACTAAGCAAGGGCGACAAAGTGGTTTTACCAGGTGAAGCAACTGCAGATGCTATTAAGACACTTTGGGCACAAGGATTGTTTGATGATGTTAAATTAAATATCGAAAAATTTGTTCAGGATACGGTTTATTTTGAAATCGAAGTGGTTGAGCGTCCGCGTTTAAGTTCTATCGATTTAAAAGGTGTTCGCAAATCAGAAAAAACTGCAATTC
>Ga0308164_10000524_pt1 | contig 62127 bp, 46 predicted proteins | sample PhyTR2_FD_201031 | JGI IMG/M metagenome (GOLD analysis project Ga0308164, IMG submission 201031) | Phyllosphere microbial communities from UC Gill Tract Community Farm, Albany, California, United States - DLSLT.R2 | ecosystem: Host-associated > Plants > Phyllosphere > Unclassified | place: USA... | reverse complement strand
GTGCGCGAGGCGATTCACTCGGTGTTCCTGCTGTATGCGATCCGCAACGGCCTGACCATGGGTATCGTCAACGCCGGCCAGCTGGAGATCTACGACCAGATCCCGGCCGAGCTGCGCGACGCCGTGGAAGACGTGATCCTCAACCGCACCCCGGAAGGCACCGATGCCCTGCTGGCCATCGCCGACAAGTACAAGGGCGACGGCAGCGTCAAGGAAGCCGAGACAGAGGAATGGCGCGGCTGGCCAGTCAACCAGCGCCTGGAACACGCGCTGGTCAAGGGCATCACCACCCATATCGTCGAAGACACCGAAGAATCGCGCCAGTCCTTCAAGCGCCCGATCGAGGTGATCGAAGGCCCGCTGATGTCAGGCATGAACATCGTCGGCGACCTGTTCGGCTCGGGCAAGATGTTCCTGCCCCAGGTGGTCAAGTCGGCGCGGGTGATGAAGCAGGCGGTCGCCCACCTGATTCCGTTCATCGAACTGGAAAAAGGCGACAAGCCGGAGGCCAAGGGCAAGATCCTCATGGCCACGGTCAAGGGCGACGTGCACGACATCGGCAAGAACATCGTCGGCGTGGTGCTGGGTTGCAACGGCTATGACATCGTCGACCTCGGCGTGATGGTGCCGGCCGACAAGATTCTCCAGGTGGCGCGCGAGCAGAAGTGCGACATCATCGGCCTATCCGGCCTGATCACCCCGTCGCTCGACGAGATGGTCCACGTCGCCCGGGAAATGCAGCGCCAGGACTTCCACCTGCCATTGATGATCGGCGGCGCCACCACCTCCAAGGCCCACACCGCGGTCAAGATCGAGCCCAAGTACAGCAACGACGCGGTGATCTACGTCACCGACGCCTCGCGCGCCGTGGGCGTGGCCACCCAGCTGCTGTCCCAGGAGCTCAAGGCCGGTTTCGTCGAGCGCACCCGCGCCGAATACGTGGAAGTGCGTGAACGTACGGCGGCCCGCAGCGCCCGCACCGAGCGCCTGAGCTACGCCAACGCGCTGAAAGCCAAGGCCACCTTCGACTGGAATACCTACACGCCGGTCAAGCCAACCTTCACCGGCGCCAAGGTGCTGGAAGACATCGACCTCAACGTGCTGGCCGACTTCATCGACTGGACGCCGTTCTTCATCTCCTGGGACCTGGCCGGTAAATACCCGCGCATCCTCACCGACGAAGTGGTCGGTGAAGCGGCCACGGCACTGTTCGCCGACGCCCAGGCGATGCTGCGCAAGCTGATCGACGAGAAGCTGATCAAGGCCCGCGCGGTATTGGGCTTCTGGCCCGCCAACCAGGTCGATAACGACGATATCGAAGTGTACGGCGAGGACGGCCAGCCGCTGGCGCGCCTTCACCACCTGCGCCAGCAGATCATCAAGACCGACGGCAAGCCGAACTTCTCCCTGGCCGACTTCGTCGCGCCCAAGGACAGCGGCGTGACCGACTACGTGGGTGGCTTCATCACCACCGCCGGCATCGGCGCCGAGGAAGTGGCCAAGGCCTACCAGGACGCTGGTGACGACTACAACTCGATCATGGTCAAGGCCCTGGCCGACCGCCTGGCCGAAGCCTGCGCCGAGTGGCTGCACCAGCAGGTGCGAAAAGAGCACTGGGGCTACGACCCGGACGAGCAGCTGGGCAACGAAGAGCTGATCAAGGAAAAGTACCGCGGCATCCGCCCTGCCCCGGGCTACCCGGCCTGCCCGGACCACACCGAGAAAGGCACGCTCTTCGAGCTGCTGGACGCCAACGGCCAAAGTGGCGTGACCCTCACCGAGCACTACGCCATGTTCCCCACGGCGGCGGTCAGCGGCTGGTATTTCGCCCACCCGCAGGCGCAGTATTTCGCGGTCGGCAAGGTCGACAAGGACCAGGTCGAAAGCTATACGGCGCGCAAGGGCCAGGACCTCAGCGTGAGTGAGCGCTGGTTGTCGCCGAACCTCGGTTACGACGGCTAAGGCGATTTCCGGCTGATTGCAGTCGGGAGTAGCTAATTACAGTCAGGAGTAGCTGATTACAGTCGGTAGTAGGAGCTGGCGTAGCCTGCGAGCTTTTAGCGGTTTCACGGCCGCCAAAAGCTCGCAGGCTACGCCAGCTCCTACACCGAGCGCGTTCCGAATCGGGTTGGCGCTGGCAGCTGATTCTACTGGTGGCTGACCCAGAACACCGCCGTCGCCACCACCAGGATGATCAGAAAGGCAATGGCCCAGGCATCGACGTGGCTGTCACTTTTACGGGGCTTCACGGATTGGCTCATGTCGGCTCGTCTCTTGTTGTTATAGGGCGCATGGCCTATCCGCCACGCATGGTTAACAGTCAAGTTCAACAATACCCTTCTCACAAGTAGGGATAAGCGCCAAAATCGATGCTGAATGTTCCAAGCCCCTACCCCTTATCGCTTTAAGCGATTTGCTTATACAAATTAATCACTATTACCGATATTCCCGAAGGCGTATATTTTCCCCGCTCCCAAAGTGGAGTGCGCGGCCGTGCGCGCAGTTATGCCGATATGCTGTAGCAGCCTGAGAACAGGACAACTATGTACGTTTACGACGAATACGATCAACGGATCATCGAGGACCGCGTCAAGCAGTTCCGTGACCAGACCCGCCGCTACCTGGCCGGTGAGTTGAGCGAAGAAGAGTTTCGCCCGCTGCGCTTGCAGAACGGGCTGTACATCCAGCGTTTCGCCCCGATGCTGCGGGTGGCGGTGCCTTATGGCCAGCTGACTTCGCGGCAGACGCGAATGATGGCCAAGATCGCTCGCGACTTCGACAAGGGCTACGCCCACATCAGTACCCGCCAGAACGTGCAGTTCAACTGGCCAGCGGTGGAAGACATCCCCGACATCCTCGCCGAACTGGCGACGGTGCAGATGCACGCCATCCAGACCAGCGGCAACTGCCTGCGCAACGTGACCACCGACCAGTTCGCTGGCGTGGCCGCCGATGAAGTCGTCGACCCGCGCCCCTGGTGCGAGATCGTGCGCCAGTGGACCACGTTCCACCCGGAATTCGCCTACCTGCCGCGCAAGTTCAAGATCGCAGTGAACGGCGCCGCCAGCGACCGCGCCGCTATCGAAGTGCACGATATCGGCCTCGAGCCGGTGCGCAACGCTGCCGGCGAGCTGGGCTTCCGCGTGCTGGTCGGTGGCGGCCTGGGCCGTACGCCCGTGGTCGGCAGCTTCATCAACGAGTTCCTGCCGTGGCAAGACTTGCTGAGCTACCTCGACGCCATCCTGCGGGTCTACAACCGCTATGGCCGTCGCGATAACAAGTACAAGGCGCGCATCAAGATTCTGGTCAAGGCGCTCACGCCTGAAGTGTTCGCCGAGAAGGTCGAGGCCGAGATGGCCCACCTGCGCGGCGGCAGCACGACGCTGACCGAAGCTGAACTGCAACGCGTGGCCACGCACTTCGTCGACCCTGAATACAAGGCCCTGCCCGACTTCAGCGCCGAACTGGCCCAGCTCGACAGTGAGCACGCCGGTTTCGCCCGCTGGCGTAGCCGCAATACCCTGGCCCACAAGAAGCCTGGCTATATCGCCGTGACCCTGTCGCTCAAGCCGACCGGCGTGGCCCCGGGCGACCTGACCGACAAGCAGCTGGACGCCGTCGCCGACCTAGCCGACAAGTACAGCTTCGGCCAGTTGCGCACCTCCCACGAGCAGAACATCATCTTCGCCGACGTCGAGCAGCAACAGCTGCACGCCCTGTGGCTGGAACTGCGCGAGGGCGGTTTCGCGACGCCGAACATCGGCCTGCTGACCGACATCATCTGCTGCCCAGGTGGCGATTTCTGCTCGCTGGCCAACGCCAAGTCGATCCCGATCGCCGAATCCATCCAGCGCCGCTTCGACGACCTGGACTACCTGTTCGACATCGGCGAGCTGGACCTGAACATTTCCGGCTGCATGAACGCCTGTGGCCACCACCACGTCGGCCACATCGGCATTCTGGGTGTGGACAAGAAAGGCGAAGAGTTCTACCAGGTTTCGCTGGGCGGCAGCGCCACCCGCGATGCCAGCCTGGGCAAGATCCTCGGCCCGTCGTTCGCCCAGGACGCCATGCCGGAAGTGATCGGCAAGCTGATCGACGTCTACGTGGAAAAACGCACTGAAGATGAGCGTTTCATCGACACCTACCAGCGTATTGGTATCGAGCCGTTCAAGGAGCGCGTCTATGCAGCGAATCATTAAGAACTACGAAGTCATCGACGAGACCTGGCACCTGCTGCCCAAGGACACCTCGTTCGACAGCATCAGCAACTGCGACGACCTGATCGTGCCACTGGCGCTGTGGCGCGAGCACGGCAACGCCCTCAAGGCCCGCGATGGCGGCCTGGGCGTGTGGCTGGATGCCGACGAAGAAGCCGAGGAATTGGCTGACGACGCACAGCACTTCCAGGTGATCGCCCTGAACTTCCCGGCGTTCACCGACGGGCGCAACTACTCCAACGCGCGCCTGCTGCGTGACCGCTACGGTTATAAAGGCGAGCTGCGGGCGATCGGCGACGTGCTGCGCGACCAGTTGTTCTACCTGCACCGCTGCGGTTTCGATGCCTTCGCCTTGCGCGCCGACAAAGACCCGTATGAAGCGCTGGAAAGCCTGAAGGACTTCAGCGTGACGTACCAGGCCGCGACCGATGAGCCGCTGCCGCTGTTCCGTCGCCGCTGATTTCAGCGGTGGCGGCATAAAAAAACCGGGTCCCTGCGAGGGGGCCCGGTTTTTTTATGCGTCGTGTCGGCCTCTAAGGCTGGCACGGCGGGTTGGCGCCGCGCCCGCCGCTTACCAGAAGCGCGACTGGGCGATCTTGCCCCAGAGTTTGGTCACCAGGTGCTCGACCGAGCCGCTGGCGGCCATGCCGACACGCTCTTGCAGGCTTTTGCGCTCGGCATAGTGCAGGTGGAACACCTCGGCGACCTTGGCCTTCTCGGCCAGGTATTCGTCGCTGGTCTTGAGCTCATCCACCAGCTTCTTGTCCATGGCGGCGACGCCCAGCCAGACTTCGCCGGTGGCCACCTGGTCGATCTGCAATTGCGGGCGGTAGTGGGCGACGAAATTCTTGAACAGCTTGTGGGTGATGTCCAGGTCTTCCTGGAACTTCTCCCGGCCCTTCTCGGTGTTTTCGCCGAACACCGTGAGGGTGCGCTTGTATTCGCCAGCGGTCAGCACTTCGAAATCGATGTCGTGCTTCTTCAGCAGGCGGTTGACGTTGGGCAACTGCGCAACCACGCCGATGGAGCCCAGCACCGCGAACGGTGCGCTGACGATCTTCTCGCCGATGCAGGCCATCATGTAGCCGCCGCTGGCCGCGACCTTGTCGATGCACACGGTCAAGGGCACGCCCGCCTGGCGAATGCGCGCCAGTTGCGACGAAGCCAGGCCATAGCTGTGGACCATGCCGCCGCCGCTTTCGAGGCGTAGCACGATTTCATCCTTGGGCGTGGCCAGGGTCAGCACCGCGGTGATCTCGTGGCGCAGGCTTTCGGTGGCCGAGGCCTTGATGTCGCCGTCGAAGTCGAGCACGAACACCCGAGCCTTGCCGTCGGCCTTTTTCTTCTCGGCCTTCAGCGCCTTGGCCTGGGATTTGCGCAGCGCCTTGAGCTGATCCTTGTCCAGCAGGCTGGCTTCGAGCCGCTCGCGCAGGCCCTTGTAGAAATCGTTGAGCTTGCTGATCTGCAGTTGCCCACCGGCCTTGCGCCGGCCTTTGCTGCGCATCGAGGCGATGGCGGCAAGCACGACGACGATGGCGACGACCAGGGTGACGGTCTTGGCCAGGAAGCTGGCGTAATCGAACAGAAAATCCAAGGTGGCTCCTTTAGCACATGCACAGCGCCCGGCAACCCCGGCGCGCTCCAATTCTCCAAGCATACCGGGGGGCGGCCACGGGAGCCAGCCGCGACAAGCCTTGTCACAGTCTCAAACGGGCTTTTCAAACGCTTGTATGGTTTTTCGTTGACAGCCCGCGCCCATCCTCCTAACCTGCCCCGGCAGCTGTTCGGCAATTTTTCCATTGCCCTTCACCCCCATGCGCCACCCCAATAAGGATGACACCATGAGTTCCGTAGACGAAGCCGTGAAAAAGATGCAAGCCAAGTTCAACCCGTCCGCCGCTGCCGGCCTGGACCTGGTGTTCGGCTTCAACATCACCGACGAAGACAAGCACTACGCCCTGATCGTCAAGGACAGCACCTGCGACCTGAAGGAAGGTGAAGACCCGGACGCCAACGTGACCCTGATCATGGACAGCGAAACCCTCAAGGGCATCGTCAGCGGCGAGACCGACGGTATGCAGGCCTTCATGGGCGGCAAACTGCGCGTCGAAGGCGACATGATGCTGTCGATGAAGCTGAGCGAGCTGTTCCCGGTCTAAACGCTCCGTTGCCAGGCGTCAGAAGCTCGCGGTCGCGGCCGCGAGCGTTGCTGGCACCCTATCGCTGCCCCTCCCCAGGCAGCAGCGCGAAGGCTTGCTCCGTACATGCACCCACCCATGCCGCCCGCACCTTCGCCCAGGCCATGTCCAGGCGCTGGCGCAGCAAGTCCTGTTCGACTGCCGAAAGCCGGCGCGACAACAGATGCGGGTCATCCGCAACATCGGTGAGCGCTTCGCGAACATCCGCAGGCAGTTCGATGGCCTCCGGCTCCGCCCGCCCCTGCTCGAAAATGAAGCTGTAACCCAGGCTCCAGTGCTCGCTCAACTGCTGCCATGGCTGGGCCTGATAGCGCTGCAAGAAATCGCGCCACCATGGCTGCTCCACCAACCATTGCCGCCTGCGCGCCACCGTGTCTTCACCGCTGACCCAGGCGGCGATGCGCTGCAGCAACAGGTCAGATGCGGGTTGCGGGTACAGTATCGCCTGTGGCTGCTCCAACAAGCCCAGTGGTTGCTGCAGGTGAATGCGCAGCATGAGCATGAAATCCGCTTCGTCTGGGCCGCGAGCCAGGCCCGCCGTGGGCAGGTCATCCAGCGGGTCCAGCGCCGGGGCCGCGGCCAACTCCTGCGCGGTCAGGTTCTGCACTTCAGCCTCGGTCACCCCCCGTGCCCCAGCTTGCGGAAACAAAGCCGCGCGCCGGTCCATACGCCGTTGCGTGATGGCCACCGCCACTTCGTCAAGCAGGCTCGCGCGCAACAACTGCTGCCCCAGGGCCAGCAAACCGGGTACCGCTTCGGCGGCGCTGCCTGCGCGGGAGGCGCGATAGGCATGCACCAGCGTCTCGCAGCGCTGCACGATCAGCTGAATGCCATCACCGCAGGTGGTCATGACTTCTTCACCGATGGCGAACACCTGCTCGCGCAGGTGGCTCAGGCCGATGCCATCGTCACCCGCCTCTGGCGCGGTCAGCGCCCGTATCAGCGCCCACAGGCGCTCGCGACCGGCGCCTGGATGGTTCTGGTAACTGGCCATTTCGGCGCTGCGGTCCAGGGCGGTCATGAAATGCTCTGCGCCAGGCATAGTGCGCAACTCCGCGATGGCCTCGCCGAGGTCATCGGGAGCACCCGCGGCCCACTCGAGGTCGAGGGACTCTCCATCGCTCTCGACCCCTGCCTGGGTTAATCGCTCGATACTCTGTGGGGTCAGGCCATCCCGGGAGATGCGTAGCGAAGCATAGGGCGCCGGCGGGCTGAACAAGGCCAGCTCGGTCAGCACCGGCACCTCGCTGATGGGGTTGTTGCGCAGATCGACCTCCACCAACTGCCGTGGACTGCGGTTCATCATCTCGCTCAAGCCCGCGGGCCAGGCCTGCAGCTCGCAACCATTGAGCTCGAGGAATTCCAGCTGGTTCATGCCCTGCAGCGCCAGCCCTTCACCCAGCGGGTTGCGCGACAGGTTCAAGAGCCGTAGCTGGTTGAGACGGCCGAGCTGCGCACTGCTTGCGGCTGACATCACAATCTGGTTATCGGCCACCGACAGCAGCTGCAGCCTCGGCAACCGGGCCAGTTGCTGCAACGCGCCGGCATTGAGCTGCAGGCCCATACGGTTCAGGTGCAGGTCAACCAGAGTATCGAGGGTGCCGAGCATGTTCCAGGCCAGCGAAGGAATCTGCAGCGGGTTGCCGCTCAGTGACAGCCGTTGCAAGCGTGGCAGATCGAACAGTGGCACGAACAGGTCGGGTGAAGGCTGCAGGCGGTTGCTGCCCATGCGCAGCAGCACCAATGCTGGCATCTCGGCGATCGCTTCGGGGATGGCGGTCAGGCGGTTATCGGACATTTCCAGTGCTTCCAGGCCGGGGAAGCTGCGCAGAAATACTGAAGGGTCTTCCTCCAGGCCCATGCTTTCGAGCATCAGACTGCCGACGTGATCCAGCTGGATGCCCAGCGCCGGCAAGCTTCCTACCTGCCACTCCGAGAGATCTACCATCGGCACCTGGTGCAGGCCCACCAGCGACTGGGCGGTGGGGGACTCCAGGCGCCAGGCGGCCAGCAGGCGCTCGCTCACCGCCTGACGATCGTCCAGCAACACCGCCACTTCATTGCCGCTGGCGTCGCGGTAGGTCGCAGGGGTATGTACCCACTGGTCCAGGCTCTGGCGCAACTGCAGCAGTTGGCGCTCCAGATGGACCATGGCACGCAGCGGGTCCGGGCCCAGACCTTCGCGCATGCTGGCCAGCATTTGCTCGGGCAGCGAGGGATAGAGCACCGCCAGGCGTTGCAGCAGCGGGTCCCCCAGGGGCGCGCCCCTGCCGCTCAGGGCGTAGCCGAACAAACCGTTCGGCTGGCGCACAGGCGGATGCCAGGCATTCCAATGGCGCCGCTGACCCAGCAATTTCGCGGTCAAGCTACGGTCGTTGGCAGCGGTTTCGAACAATTGCTCAGGCGCCAGCTCGCCCAATTGCCGTTGCAAAGCCGCTAGCAGGCGTGCGGAATCCGCGCTGCGGGCAGCGGGCCAGACCAGCCCCGCCAATGCCCGGTTGACCTGCGCTTCACGCAGCGCCAGGCGCGCCTGTTCGGCGACGCGCAGCGGCACCCGCGCCGTGGCCTGCAACTGCTGGCGCTCGCGGCCGTTGAGGTTGGCGGCCAGGGCATTGGCTGCCTCCACGGGCAGGCCCGGGAAGTCACGCAGTATCGGGGCGGCCAGCGGCGCAGCGCGTTGTGGAATAAGGCAGCCACTGTCGCGCGCGGCCTGCAGCAGGGCGGGCGGTACCGGCAAGGCGTCGTCATGAACCTGGCGCAACTGCGCCTGGCTCATGCCGCTGGCCAGGCGCACTCGCTCGAGGGTCGCGCCATCTAGCCCGTTGAAGGGTGGCCCCAGGCGCCGAAGTCGCTCATCGGCTGCCTCACCGCCAGTTACCCGCCCCTGGGCTTCACGGCTCCAGAGGCGTTGGCGGCCGGTCTCGTCGAGCACTGGCGTCATGCGCTCGACGAAGGCCGAGCGTGCTGCCAGCGCCCCGGCCCCCGCGTTCGCGCCCAGCAAGGCAAGGTTCTCAGCAACGCTGAACAGATGCCCCAAGGCCTCATGGGTCTGCCCGTGGCTCCAGTCATCGACCCCCACGAAGGTTTCGCGCAACAACTGTACCGCGCCAACGCCCAGGGCCAGCAGGTCCAGGCCCGGCACGAACAGCGCCGCGGCATTCAGGAGGTTGAGCGCGCTGGCCACGTCGCGCGCCCGTTGCGCCTCGGTGCTCAGCCGGTCCACTGCGGCAGTAGGCACCACGAATGCAAGGCCGTCGGCAGCGACACGTTCGAGCAGATCGTCGTACAGCGCGCGCACGCAATCGACGGTGACCGGCACCCGGCGCAAGCCAAGATCAGCGTTGGGGTCTGCCGTGGGAATCGATGAAAACAGTGGCAGCGGGCTCAAGGTCTGGCGCAGCCGGTGCATGAACAACGAGCGGTCCGCCTCGCCCAGAAACGCCTGGAAATAGCGCCGGTAATCAGCGCTGCGCAGTTGTTCGCGCAGGGCCTGGGTAAAGGTCTCCCAAGAAGCGTATTGCTTGAGCGGATGCTGGGGCTCGCCCGGACTGTAGACGACGCAGGGTGAACCGGCCACGCCCTGCTGCTCGATCACCAGCAGGCGCCAGAGCCGCGTACCGTCACGGGACCAGGTGGCCAACCCGCTCAGCCGCGAGATGGCCAAGGTATGACCGTTCCAACGCGGGGCAGTGCTGTGCAGCGCGTCCAGCACCATCTGGCTGGCGGGCGCGTCCAGATCCCCGCGCAGCAGGCCGGCACGGGCCTGCACCGCCAGATCACTGCGCATCACTGCCATCAGGCTGTCGGCCAGCCATTGCTGCTGGTTGTCCTCGGCCACCCCGTTCGCCGGCAGGGGCCGCAGGGTTCGCTCTATGTGCTGCTGGTAACGGCTGCCAAGATCGACATCGCGGCACAGCGCGGCCCAGGCCTCGGGTACAACGGGAATGCGTTGCGCGGGCTCGTAGCTGGCCGAAGCCGCCAGGCCCGGGCGCGGCTTGAAGGTGCCTGTGGGCAGCAGTACCGAGCCCATGCCCCACCCGCCTGGTTGAGCCTGAGCCTCTGAAAAATTGGCCATGCTGGTAGCCAGCAGATGATGTTGCAGCACCTCGGTGCGCTGCTCGATCACGCTATTGGGGTTGGGATTGAAGGCGTGCCGCAGCTCGATCAACTCGCTGTTGCGGGCATCGACATCGCGATTCAGGCGCAGGCCAACGGCCTGGGCAAGCTCGGTTTCACAGAAGCTGTCCGCAGCCTGCAGACGTCGCCAAATAGCCTGGGCGCGGGCGTTGTCGGCCAGGCTCTGCTCAAGGCTGGCCTGATAATCGCGACGCTGTTGCGCCGTGGCGCGCGTCAACCAAGAGGGCAAACTTGCCGCAATGAGCGGGGTGTGGCGCTGTTCGAGACTCATCGCACATCCTCCACGCCACCACCTACGGTGATCATTCCCGTCAATCGGTCGGTGTGCGTACGGACCAAGGCGCGCGTGGCCCGATCGCGCGCGGCCTTCAGCCATTGCTCGGCGGCGTCATACTCTGTGGTGTTCAGGTCCACCCGCTGTGGTTTGCCATCGAGCAGCCAGACCTTTTCCGGCAGCACACTCTGGAGTTCGTCGATGACAGCCTGCGCAACCGGCTCGATCTCACCACCGCGGCCGACCTCATAGAGGTACTCGAAGCCTGAGTTCCACCGTGCGGTGATCTGTTCGAAGGGCGCTGGGGCATAGCGGTAAAGCGCGCGTTGCCAGAAAGGCTCGTCGACCAGCCAAGTGGCCATGTTCACGCGGCTCAGCTGCTGCCGTACATAGCGCCGCACCTTGCTCTCCATGGCCTCGTCGACCCAATCGCCATACAAGGCTTCGCCAGGTTGCGGCGGCAAATCCAGGTCCTGCTCCAGACGCAAGCGCAAGTGCAGGCGCAGCTCGGCCTCGTCTGGGGGGTAGACCAGGTCTGCATCGCTAAGGGTATCGGTGGGATGCAGCGTCGGGGCGAGAATGAGGTCATCTTCCCCCGTGATCATCTCACTCGCCTGCCAAGGCTGCAGTCGGTCGAGTTCGGCTGCCTGCGGGAACAGAACCGCACGTCGCTCCATCCGTGCCTGGGTAATCGCCACCGCGCATTCGTCGAGTACATTGGCGGTATAGAGGCGCCGGCTGCGTACCACGATGCGCATCAGGCTCGGCTCCAGGCCCGGCACCACGTCGGCGATTTCCTGGTACATCTGCAGGGCGGTTTCGAAGCGGTTGAGGGTCAGGATGACCGCATCACCGCACGTCGCCTCGGCGGCTTCTGCCAAAGTGAAGATTTGCTGGCGCAAGTCCTCCAGACCCAGACCGCCGACGTTGCCCGGCTGTGGTTCGCCCATGACCTGGAGCAAGCTCCAAAGCCGCTTTTTCATGGCCTGGGGCTGGTTCTGGTAATCCTTGGTAGTGGAAACCTTGTCCAGCACCGCAAAAAAGTCACTGGCACGCTCGTCCTGGCGCAGCTCCGCCGCCCAGTACTCGACGTTGCTGGGGCTACCTTCGAGCCAATCGGCGACCGGTGCCTGGTTCAAGGGCCTGACGCCGATCGCACGCAGGTTGCGCAGGCTATCGGCGGTCAGGTCGCTGTCGTCTATATGCAGGGTATAGTCCCGGGGCGCGCGCAATCGCCCGGCACCGAAGGCCAGGTCCTTGAGTTCGGGGATGTCGGCAATCGGGTTACCGTCCAGGTGCACGGTTCGCAAGGCCGCCCCCTCGTTCATGAGCTGGGTCAGGCCTGGCGGCCACTGGGTGAGCCCCGTCTGGCTCAACGACAGTGTCTGCAGATTCGTCATGCGGCTGACGTCGGGCACTTCACCAAGCGGGTTGGCGCGCAAGTCCAGGCTTTTCAGCGCGACGAGGCCAGACAATGCCGCTGCGCCTTCCGTATCCAGGGTAATCGCGTTCGCTATCAGCGACAGGCTCTGCAGGTGGACCAGGCTCGCCAGGCGCTCGCAGTCCTGAGCCGCCAAGCGCAACCCGGTGGCGTCCAGCACCAGCTGCGCCAGGCCGGTGAACTCGGCGAGCTGCGCCATGGCATGGGGGCCCATCTGCAAGTCGTTCTGCGACAATATCAGGCACCTCAGCTTGCCGCCACGCAATGGCGCCAGCAGGTCCAGGCCCCAACGCAACTGGTTGCCTTGCAGGCTGATGTCGGCCAGTTCCGGCATGTTTGCAACCGCCGAGGGGATCTCCTGCAGCAAATTGTGGCGCAGGGTCAAACGGCGCAGGCCAGTGAACGCCATCAGGCATTCAGAAGGGTCGAGGCTCAGCTCCATCTCGTCCAGCACCAGGCTACGCACGTGTTGCATATCGGCCGTCAGCACCGGTAACCGACCCACTCGCAAACCGCTGAGGTCCAACACACCATCATATTCACTGTGGGAGCCGGCCGCGGGCAGCGTTTCACGGCGCCAAGCCTGGGTCAGGCGGCGGCCGACTTCGACCCGGCTGTCGCGCACCACAGCCGCCATCTCGCCGTGCTGGTTCGTGTAAGTGCCGGGAGCCTCGACCCACTCAGCCAGACTGTGAGTGAGGACGCGATACTCCGTTTCCAGTCGGGTCGCAGCCAATTCGAGTTCGGGGCCAAGGCGCGTTTTCAGCCCCTCGAATTGCGCTTCCGGCATGCGCGGGTACAGCGCCCGCAGGCGGTTCGCCGGGCTGCGCGCGAACCAGCCTGCACCGCGCCCGCTCAGCTCATAGCCGACCAAACCACTGGGCTGGCGCACCACCGGCCGGAACCACGGCAGCGGCGAGCTGAAGCCCAGCGCCCGGCCGGCACGGCTACGGTCCGCCAGGACCTGCTCACGCAGGCGCAGATGCAGGCGCTCGCCTTCGTATATCTCGAAGTGCAATGTCTGACGTTCGGCGTCCGGCAGCGCCGCCAGCAGCGCATCGCTGAGGCGCGCTCCCCGCTTGAGTTGCTGACCTTGCGCGTTATAAGGCTGGTAGCCCTGCGCTTCACGGACGATGATTTTGACTTCGCTGGCCTCGGCGCCCCCCGCCGCGCCCAACAGCCGACCCGCGGCGGCACCTTCGCGCAGTTCGACGCGTACCTGGCCCGACCAGCCAGGCTGGTGCTCCAGCATCGCCAACAGCACCCGGTCGCTGTCGGCCGAAGCTGGCGTGGCCAGGAACAGCCCGGTGCACGCCGCATTCAAGCGCAAATCACGCTGATAGCCGCGCGCGGCCTCGGCCAAGCGTAACGGCACCCGCTGCGAATGCCCCATCCACTCGCGTTCAAGGTCGTTGGCGCCCGCCAAGATCTCTTCCGCCGCCCGCCCGGTCAACCCGGGAAAGTCGCGCATCAGCAGCGCCGCTTGCGTGTCTGGCATGTGGTCGAATTGCGCATAGGCCTGGGCGAAAGCGTCGGCATCCGCACCTTGGTCAGCGGCGATGCGATCGGCGCGAAACCGCGCCAGAGTGTCGTCCAGCAGCGCTGGCAGGCGGCGGTTGTCGGCATGCAGCCCACGCAGCGCATCCAACTCCATGCCAGTGGCCTGGCGGATCTGCTCCAGCTCCTGCGCGCTGAACCCGTCCGCTTTGTGCCCCAACCTTGCCATCAAGCGCTCGGCACTCCAGTCATGCGGCGTCTCATGGGCAAGCCGCCAGGCGCCATCACCGTTATGCAACAACGCGGGGCGATAGGCGGAACGGTGCGTCGGGTGCTCGATGCGCCAACCTTCCTGCGCCGGCCCCTGTTCGTATAGCCGGCCATCGATGCGGATATGCGGCGTGCCGTCGATGTCGTATTGGCCCACGGCATCGGGCTGCGCATCGGCAGGCAGCGACGCTTCGCTGGCGTAATCGGCGAGGTCCGGGCGCCACAGGCGGGTTCCACCATTCTCCAGCTCCACCGGCACCAGCGCATCGACCACCGGCGATGCCAACACCTCGGGCGCATTGGCAGCCACTGCCCCCCCTGCCGCGACAAAGGCGATATTGGCCGCCACCGAACCCAAGTGGGACAGCGCCTCGGCGCTGTCGCCCTGCTCCCAGGCTTCGATCCCGGCAAACAACTGGTCCATCAACTGAGCACCGGCGTAAGCCGCCAGCAGTGCATTCAAGGCGGGTACGAACAAGCCAGCGACGTTGAGCACATCGAGGCCCAGCGCAAAAACCTTTTTCGCGGTTTGCAAGCGGCGCTTGGCATCAACCTGGGCCACGGGGATTGCCAGTGACAGTGCCTCGTCTCTCAGCCGTTCCTTTGCGAGCTGGTACATCCACGCAAACAGATCGCCCGCGACGCCGTGCTCGTCTACCAGCACCCGGGGGTTGTCCTGGGTGAACAGCGCCTCCAGCCGCGCGCTGAAGTCGCTCCGCAGGCTGGTCGTGACTCGCCGAGCGAGCGTCGAGCGGTAATCGAGTTTCGCCAGGTCCGACTTCAGTTGCAGGACGAAATCGGCGGTCGATGGGTACGCCACCAGCGCCGCCACGTGCGCGCCCGGAAACCAGATGGCGCATCTCGGATCGCGGTCCCGATCGGCGGCACTGAACACCACGACATCCGTCAGGGGTGTATCCAGCAACGTCAGCTGGCTGCATACCAGTTCACTGGCGCCGCCTTCGGCATACGCCTCGATGCCGGCGCGCAGCCCTGCCAACTCCCCGGCTGCCGCCAGATCCCGCGCCAACTGGTCGCGCAGCACCTGGATGTGGGCCTGCTGCACCAAAGCCGCCGATGCGGGCGCCTCGAAGACGCCGTCGAGGTGTGCCTGGTAGGCGGCGCCCAAGTCAAGCTGGCGGCACAGGTCGATGAAATCTTGCACCGAAGTGTCATATCGAGTGTCGAGGGTGAAGACTTCGGACGGGGTAAATGGCAGGTGGCCTTCAGGGGGTTCCAACCATTTGAATGCGCCCGCCGGGGCCAGCGCCGAGTCATCGCTGAACGACTCCGAAGCGCCGAAATTCTGCAGCGCGGCCATCAACAAGGAGTGGGGCTCGACATCAAACCGGTGCAACGGTCCCAGGCCATCGAGCTCGCGGGTGACCAGCACTAGCTGATCTTTGCGAACATCAAGGGGCTGGTCGGCGAAGCGCTCGTGCAGGGCGCGCTGGAGCAGCGGCTCGGCGAACTCGGCGACGCCCTTGAAGCCGGCCATTCGCAGGGCCAATGCATGCTGGCTGGCACGCAGTTGTTTCTCGGCCTTGATCAGGCCAGGCGGGGGGTTCTCGAGCGCCAACAGAGGCTGCGATGGCGGCGCGGGATTCAGCGCCAGGCGTCGGCTGTACGCGTTCCAGTGGGCGATTTTTTCTTTGAAGAAGTGATGATGCGGGGATGTAGGGAGCATGCTGCGATTCCTGTGGGGCGCTAAAAGCCCAACAGATAACCAGAGCGCCCCAGCAGCCGGGCCTTATATAACTAACGCCCGGCCGCGAACTTGCAACTGCCCTACTCCACCCGCCCGTCCCAGCCGCCGCCCAGCGCTGCGATCAGCTGCACGCTGGCCACCAGCCGGCTCTGCAACAGCGACAGCACCGTGCGCTCGTTGCTCAGGGCCGTGGCCTGCACCGTGACCACGTCGAGGTAGCCGATCACCCCGGCCCGGTACTGGTTGGTGGTCAGGCGCAACGACTGGCGCGCAGCGTCCAGCGCCTGTTGGCGCACCACGGCTTCATCGGCATAGACCTTGAGCTGGCTCATGGTATTTTCCACTTCCTGGAAACCGTTGAGCACGGTCTGCCGATACTGGGCCACGGTCTGGTCGTACACCGCTTCGCTGCGGTCCACTTCCGCCGCGCGCTGGCCGCCGTCGAACAGGGTCATGGCCAGTTGCGGGCCCACCGACCAGAAACGGTTTGGCAGGCTGATCCAGTTGGAAAAGGTGCTGCTGCTGTAGCCACCGGCCAGGCTCAGGGTCAGGTCGGGGTAGTAGGCGGTCTTGGCCACGCCGATATTGGCGTTGGCGGCGATTACCGAGCGCTCGGCGGCAGCAATGTCCGGGCGCCGCTCAAGCCATTGCGACGGCACGCCCACGGGAATGTCCGGCAGCTGCGGGATAGTGGTGGTCGGCGCCAGGCTGAAGTTGGCCGGTGCCTGGCCGGTGAGCACGGCGATGGCGTTCTCTTGCTGGGCGCGCTGCCAGATCAGGTCGATGAGGTCGGCCTGGGTGGATTTCAGCTGGGTCTGCGCCTGGGCCACCGCATCCTGGCCGGAGATACCGGCCTTGTACTGGTTCTGGGTCAGGGTCAGGGAGCGCTGGTAGGTTTCCAGGGTCGACTCCAGCAGGCGCTTCTGTTCATCCAGCACGCGCAGCTGCAGGTAGGCCTGCACCAGCTGCGATTGCAGGCTCAGGCGCATCGCCGCGAGGTCGGCGTAGCTGGCCTGGGCGCTGGCCGTGTCGGCTTCCAGGCCACGGCGCAGCTTGCCCCAGACGTCGGCCTCCCAGCTTACCCCCAGTTGCGTGTTGTAGGTGTCACGAATGCCGCTGCTGGAACTGCTCAGGCTCGAACCGCTGCTGCCGGTGCCTTGGCTGGCGCGGCTTTTACTGGCGTCCAGGCTGACGCTGGGAAAGAACGCACCACGAGCGCTGCGCACCAGGGCTGCAGCCTGGCGGTATTGCGCCTCGTACTGGGCAACCGTCTGGTTGGAGCGGTTGAGCCGCTCGACCAGGCCGTTCAGTTGCGCGTCGCCGTACAACTCCCACCAGGCGCCACGGGCCAGGCTGTCGCTGGGTTGCGCCTGGCGCCAGCCGGCCGCTTCCTTGAACTGCGCCGGGGCCTCGACGCTGGGCTGGTGGTAATCGGGGCCCACCGCGCAGGCACTCATCATCAAGCCGCACAGCAGCAACCCCACGGCGCGCGAACCGCGGGCCGCAAACAGGCTCAGGGTCAGCTGGGAGGGCACGGAATCAGGCAAGGGAGCGGTCATAGCGGAGTGTCCAGGGCAGCATCGGTACGCACCCCACGCCAGCGGTTGACCCGGTGGCGGAGGCGATCAAGTGACAGGTAGACCACCGGGGTGGTGTAAAGCGTGAGGATCTGGCTGAGCACCAGGCCGCCGATGATGGTCACCCCCAGCGGCCGGCGCATCTCGGCGCCGGCGGCCATGCCCAGCAGCAACGGCAAGGCGCCGAGCATCGCCGCCATGGTGGTCATCAGGATCGGTCGCAGGCGTTGCAGGCAGGCATTGCGGATCGATTCCAGCGGGCTCATGCCGTGGTTGCGCTCCAGCTGCAGGGCCAGGTCGATCATCAGGATGGCATTCTTCTTCACCACGCCGATCAGCAGGAACAGGCCCAGCAGCGAGATCAGGCTGAACTCGCCGCCCGTGAGGTAGATCGCCAGCAGCGCCCCTACCCCGGCGGACGGCAATGTCGACAGAATGGTCAGCGGGTGCACATAGCTTTCATACAGCACCCCCAGCAGCAGGTACACCGCCACCAGCGCGCCGAGAATCATGAACGGCTGGCCCTGCTGCTGGGCGGCGAAAGCGCCGCCGGTGCCGCCGTTCTTGACCACGATGCTGGACGGCAGGCCGATACCTGCCAGGGCGCGCTCGATGGCGGCGCTGGCCTGGTCCAGAGGCACGCCCTCGGCGAGGTCGAAGGAGATGTCTTCGGAGGCGAACTGGCCTTCGTGGGTGACCGAGTCGTCGGCCAGGCTGTTCTCGTAATGGGCCACCGCCGCCAGCGGCACCGTGGCCCCGGAGGTGGTGATGATCTGCACCTGGTTGAGAGTGATCGGGTCCTGGGCGTACTTGGGGTTGATCTCCATCACCACCTTGTACTGGTTGAGGCTGTCGTAGATGGTGGAAATCTGCCGCTGGCTGTAGGCGTTGTTGAGCACTGAAGTGACGGTACTCATGTCGATGCCCAGGCGCTTGGCCTGGTCGCGGTCGACCACCAGGGTCACTTGCGCAGTACCGTGGCCTTCACGGGCATCGATGGACGTCAGCTGCGGCAAGGCACGGAACGCCGCCACCACTTTCGGGAACCACAGGCGCAGCGCGGCCAGGTCGTCGCTCTGTACCACGTAGTTGTACTGTGACGTCTGCTGGTCACGGGCGCCGCCGAAGCGCAGGTCCTGGTCGGCCATCAGGAACAGCCGCGCGCCTGGCACTGCGGGCAGGTCCTTGCGCAGCCGGTCGATGACCTGCTGGGCATTTTCGCCGCGCTGGTCGATCGGCTTCAGGCGCACCAGCACCGTGGCGTTGTTGGTACCGCTGTTGCCACCGATGAAGCCGGCGATGCTCTCCACCGCCGGGTCGTGCAGCAAGGCGTGGCGGTACAGCTCCAGCTTGGGCTGCATCACCGAGAACGACATGCCGTCGTCGCCGCGCACGAAGCCCAGCAACTGGCCGGTGTCTTGCTGCGGCAGGAAGGTCTTGGGCACGACCACGTACAGGGCGATGTTCACGCCGATGGTCAGCAGCAGCACCAGCAGGGTCCAACGCGGATGGCGCAGCACCACGCCCAGGGAGCGATCATAGCCCGCGACCATGCGCTGGTTGACCCGCTCGCTCCAGCGCTGCAGGCGGTTCTGGGTGCTCGGGCCATGGGGCTTGAGCCAGCGCGAACAGAGCATCGGCGTCAACGTCACCGATACCAGTAGCGACACCAGCACCGCTGCCGCCAAGGTGATGGAAAACTCGCGGAACAACGACTCGACGATGCCGCCCATGAACAGGATGCACAGGAACACCACCACCAGCGACAGGTTCATCGCCAGCAAGGTGAAGCCCACTTCCCTCGCGCCGTTGTAGGAAGCCTGCAGTGGCGTCTCGCCCGCCTCGATGCGCCGGGAAATGTTTTCCAGCACTACGATAGCGTCGTCCACCACCAGCCCGGTCGCCAGGATCAGTGCCATCAGCGAGAGGTTGTTGAGGGAGAAGCCGAACAGGTACATCACCGCGAAAGTGCCCACCAGCGACACCGGCACCGCCAGCGACGGAATCACCGAGGCGCGGAAATTGCCGAGGAACAGGAACACCACCATGATCACCAGGCCCACGGCAATCAGCAGGGTCATTTCCGCTTCGTGCAAGGTGGCGGTGATTACCGGCGAGCGGTCCATCGCCAGGGACAGCTTGACGCTGCCGGGCAGCAGCGTCTGCAGCGCCGGCAGTTGCGCCTTGATGCGCTCAACGGTCTGGATGATGTTGGCGCCGGCCTGGCGGTTGATCACCAGCAGCACCGCCGATTGCGCATTGAAAAAGCCGGCATTGTAGCGGTCTTCCACGCCATCGCTGACCCGCGCCACGTCGGACAGGCGCAGTACCGCGCCGTCCTGGGTGCGGATGATCAACGACCGGTAGTCCTTGGCCTTTTCCAACTGGTCGCTGGCCTGCACCTGCCAGCTGCTGTCGGCGGTTTCGACGAAGCCGGTGGGTTGGCGCACGTTCGCGGCGGCGATGGTGGCGCGCACCTCGTCCAGCGACACGCCGTAATGGTTCAGCGCCTGGGGTTCCAGCTCCACCCGCACCGCCGGCAGCGAACTGCCACCGACCTGCACCTCGCCGACGCCGATCACCTGGGACAGGCTCTGGGAGAGAATGGTCGAGGCCAGGTCGTACAGCTCGCCCTTCTGCAGCACCGTAGAGGTCAGCGCCAGCACCATGATTGGCGCCTGCGCCGGGTTGACCTTGCGATAGGTCGGCATACTGCGCATGCCACTGGGCAGCAGCGCCCGCGAGGCGTTGATGGCCGCCTGCACCTCACGCGCCGCGCCGTTGATGTCGCGCTTCTGGTCGAACTGCAGGATCACCCGCGTCGAGCCCTGGGTCGAGCGGCTGTTGAGGCTGGTGATGCCGGCGATGCTGCCGAACGCCCGCTCCAGCGGCGTGGCCACGGTGGACGCCATGACCTCCGGGCTGGCGCCGGCCAGTTGCGCGGTGACCACGATCACCGGGAAATCCATCTGCGGCAGCGGGCTGACCGGCAGCAAGCGAAACGCCACCCCGCCCAGCAGCATGATGGCCAGGCTCAGCAGCATGGTCGCCACCGGGCGACGGATGAAAGGCGCGGAAATGTTCATCGCCGCTGGCTCATGGCTGCACGCTCGGCTGGTCGTGCGCTGCGGGCGCCGAGCGCCAGCGCCGGCCCAGGCGATCGAAGAACAGGTAGATCACCGGCGTGGTGAACAGCGTCAGCACCTGGCTCACCAGCAGCCCGCCGACCATCACCAGGCCCAGCGGCTGGCGCAACTCGGCGCCGGAGCCGCCGGCCATCATCAAAGGTACAGCGCCGAACAAGGCCGCCAGGGTGGTCATCAAGATTGGCCGGAAGCGCAGCAAGGCGGCTTCGAAAATCGCCGTCTGCGGATCCAGCCCGCGGCTGCGCTCGGCGTCGAGGGCGAAGTCGATCATCATGATCGCGTTCTTCTTGACGATGCCGATCAGCAGAATGATGCCGATGATGGCGATCATGCCTAGGTCGTTGCCGGTCAGGATCAACGCCAGCAAGGCCCCCACCGCCGCCGAGGGCAGGGTCGAGAGGATGGTGATCGGGTGGATGTAGCTCTCGTACAGCACCCCCAGCACGATGTACATGGTCACCACCGCCGCCAGAATCAGCAGCAAGGTGCTGGACAGGGACGCCTGGAACGCCTGGGCCGCGCCCTGGAATTCGGTCTGCACGCCCAGCGGCATGCCGATGTCCTGCTTGACCTGGTTGATCAGGCTGACTGCCTCGCCCAGCGACACGCCCTCGGCCAGGTTGAACGACATCATCACCGCCGGGAACTGGCCGATATGGGCGATGGCCAGCTGAGTCTGCCGCTGCTCGATACGGGCCAGGCTGGACAGGCGCACCTGGCCACCCGTGGTGGTGGTCGTGGTGCTGGTGGTGCTGTTGCTTGAGCTGGTGGTGGTGCTGCTGGTCGCCGAACTGCCCGTGGCGCTGGCGGCATTGCTGGCCTTGACGTAGATCTGCTCCAGCGCGTCGGGCCCGATGGCGCCACCGTCGGCGGCCTGCAGCACCACGCGGTACTGGCTGGCCTGGGTATAGATGGTGGAAATCTGCCGCTGGCCGAAGGCATCGTACAGCGCGTTGGTGATGTCCGACACGCTCACGCCCAGGCGCTTGGCGGTGTCGCGGTCGATGTTCAGGTACACCTGCAAGCCCTTGTCCTGCAGGTCGCTGGCCACGTCGGTAAGTTGCGGGTGCTGCTTCAGCGCATCGACCAGGCGGCCGCTCCAGGTGGCCAGCAGGTCGGCGTCGGGTGACGACAGGCTGAACTGGTACTGGGTGCGGCTGACCCGGTCTTCGATGGTCAGGTCCTGCACCGGCTGCATGAACAGGCGCACGCCGACCTGGCTGTCGACCTTGGGTTGCAGGCGGGCGATCACCTGGCTGGCGGTAAGGCTGCGCTGGGCGTGGGGCTTGAGGTTGATCAGGAAGCGCCCGCTGTTGAGCGTGGCGTTGTCGCCATCCACGCCGATATAGGACGACAGGCTCTCGACCGCCGGGTCCTGCAGGATGATGTCGGCCAGGGCCTGCTGGCGCGTGCTCATGGCCTTGAACGAGACCGACTGCGGCGCTTCGGAGATGCCCTGGATCACCCCGGTGTCCTGCACCGGGAAGAAGCCCTTGGGCACCACCAGGTACAGCACCACGGTCAGGCCGAGGGTCGCCACGGCCACCAGCAGGGTCAACGGCTGATGGCGCAGCACCCAGCGCAGGGCGTGGCTGTAGCGCTCGATGCACCAGTCGATCCAGGCACCGCTGGCGCGGTAGAAACGCCCTTGCTCATGGGGCTCGGGCTCGCGCTTGAGCAGCCGCGCGCACATCATCGGCGTCAGGGTCAGCGAGACCACCAGGGAAATCAGGATCGCCACCGCCAGGGTGATGGCGAACTCGCGGAACAGGCGCCCCACGACGTCCGCCATGAACAGCAGCGGGATCAGCACGGCGATCAGCGAGACCGTCAGCGACACCAGGGTGAAGCCGATCTGCCGGGCGCCCTTGAGCGCCGCCTGCATCGGTGTCTCGCCTTGTTCGATATGCCGGGAAATGTTCTCCAGCATGACGATGGCGTCGTCGACCACGAAGCCGGTGGCGATGGTCATGGCCATCAGCGTCAGGTTGTTGATCGAGAAACCTGCCAGGTACATCACCCCGAAGGTGCCGACCAGCGACAACGGCACCGCCACCGAGGGAATCAGGGTGGCGCTGGCGCGGCGCAGGAACAGGAAGGTCACCATCACCACCAGGGCGATGGCGATGAACAGCTCGGTTTGCACGTCCTTGACCGAGGCGCGGATGGTCTGGGTGCGGTCGGTGAGCACGGTGACGTCGAGGCCGGCCGGCAGGTTGTCGGTGATCTGCGGCAGCACCGCCTTGATGCGGTCGACCACTTCGATGACGTTGGCCCCCGGCTGGCGCTGAATGTTCAGCAGCACCGCCTGGTTCTTGTTGGCCCAGGCCGCCAGCCGCTCGTTCTCGGCGCCATCGACGATTTCGGCGACATCCTTGAGGCGCAGCGGCGCGCCGTTGTTGTAGGCCAAGATCAAGTTGGCATATTCGGCGGGCGATCGCAGCTGGTCGTTGGCGTCGAGCATGGCCACCCGGGTGGGGCCGTCGAAGTTGCCCTTGGGCTGGTTGACGTTGGAGGCGCCGATCAGGGTGCGCACATCCGCCAGGTTGAGGCCATGGGCAGCCAGCGCCTGGGGGTTGACCTTGATGCGCACGGCCTGGCGCTGGCCGCCGGCGATGGTGACCATGCCGACGCCGCTGACCTGGGCGAGTTTCTGCGCCATGCGCGTGTCGATCAAGTCGTTGAGCTTGGGCAGCGGCAGGGTCTTGGAACTGACCGCCACGGTCAGCACCGGGGTGTCGGCCGGGTTGACCTTGTTGTACACCGGCGGCGCCGGCAGGTCGCTGGGCAGCAGGTTAGTGGCGGCGTTGATCGCGGCCTGCACTTCCTGCTCGGCGACGTCCATGTTGATATCGAGGCTGAAGCGCAGGGTCAGCACCGAAGCGCCGCCCGAGCTGGTCGACGCCATCTGTTCAAGGCCGGGCATCTGCCCGAACTGGCGCTCCAGCGGTGCGGTGACCGCGCTGGTCATCACGTGGGGACTGGCGCCGGGGTACAGCGTCATCACCCGAATGGTCGGGTAATCCACCTGAGGCAGCGCCGACACCGGCAGCAGCCGATAAGCGATCGCACCAGCGAGGATGATCGCCAGCATGCTCAGGGTGGTGGCGACCGGGCGCAGGATGAACAGCCGGGAGAGGTTCATGCGCCTTGCTTGCCCTGGCCGCCGTCGGCCTGGGCGCCCTTGCCGTGCAGGTGTTCACCGGGCTCGGTGGGAATCTGCGCGGGGTCGCTGACCACCTCCACCGGGCTGCCGTCGCGCAGCCGGTCGGTGCCTTCGAGCACCACTTTTTCGCCGGCTTTCAGGCCGTCGAGCACCACGGTCGAGGCGCCGTCGCTGTCGCCCAGCTTGAGCTGGCGCAGGCTGGCCTTCTTGTCGTCGCCCACCACATAGACGTAGCTGCCGTCGGTGCCGTACTGCACTGCGGCGCTGGGCACCAGCACCACCTGCTTGAGGGTATTGGCCAGCAGGCGGATGTTGACGAACTGGTTGGGGAACAGCGCTTCGTCACGGTTCTCGAAACGCGCCTTGAACTTCAGGGTACCGGTGGAGGTGTCGATCTGGTTGTCGAAGCTGGCCAGCACCCCGCTCGCCTGCAACTTGCTGTCGCCACGGTCCCAGGCCTCCGCGGCCAGGGTGGCGCCGCTGTGGTAGCGCTCCAGCACCGGCGCCAGCTGGGTTTCCGGCAAGGTGAACACCACGGTGATCGGCTGCATCTGGGTGATCACCGCCAGGGCGGTGGTGTCGTTCGCGGCCACCAGGTTGCCGACGTCCAGCTGGCGCAGGCCCACGCGGCCCGTGACGGGCGAGCGGATCTGGGTGAAGTCGAGGTTGAGCTTGGCGTCGTTCACCGCCGCCTCGTTGGTCTTGATGGTGCCCTGGTATTGCGCCACCAGCGCAGCCTGGGTATCGAGGGTCTGCTTGGCGATGCTGTCTTCCTTGAACAGGCCCTGGTAGCGCTGCAGGTCGATCTGCGCGTTCTTGAGCAGCGCCTGGTTCTGCAGCAACGTGCCTTGCGCCTGTTGCAGGGCGATCTGGTAGCTGCGCGGGTCGATCTGCGCCAGCAGGTCACCCGCCTTGACCGTCTGCCCTTCCTGGTAGCTGACCTTGACCAGCTCACCGGCCACGCGGCTGCGCACGCTCACGGTATTGGTGGAGGTCACGGTGCCCAGCGCCTTGAGAAAGACCGGGAAGTCGGCCTGGGTCACGCTCGCCACGCGCACCGGGGTCGCTTCCTCTGAACCGCCAAACCCTGGGCGCCGGGGCGCCCCGGAGCGGCGACCGCTGTGGCTGCCTGGGCCACCCGCGGCGGTCGCGCCAGCCTGGGCCGGTTCGCTGCGGTGCGACCAGTACCACCAGGCGGCGACGGCAGCCAGCGCCACGACCACCAGGATCAGCAACCAGCGAAGGGAAAGACGACGGGAACCAGGAGCTTGCATGGGGTGAACGACCCTTGTGTAGGAAGGCTTCTACGTTTTCAGTGGGGTGCAAGATAAGCATTGATACGTTTTTAGCAAAGCTCCTTTACTGGCAATTTACGTATCAGTGAGTTTCAAGGCGAAAATTGCCCCGTGAACGCGGTGCCAAACGCCTGTGGCACAAACGAAAACGGCCTGGCGCGAGGGCCAGGCCGTTGTCACTGCTGCCGCGAATTACTTGAGAACGGCCAGGGCGCTCTCGTAATTAGGCTCTTCAGCGATTTCTTTCACCAGCTCGGTGTGCAGCACCTTGTTATCAGCATCCAGCACGACCACGGCGCGGGCAGTCAGGCCCTTCAGCGGGCCGTCGGCGATGGCCACACCGTAGGACTCGGCGAAGGCCGGGGCGCGGAAGGTGGACAGGGTCTTGACGTTTTCCAGGCCTTCGGCGCCGCAGAAACGGCCTTGGGCGAATGGCAGGTCGGCGGAAACGCAGAGCACCACGGTGTTGTCCAGCTCGTTGGCCTGGGCGTTGAACTTGCGTACGGAAGTGGCGCAGGTCGGGGTGTCGACGCTAGGGAAAATGTTCAGGACCTTGCGCTTGCCGGCGTAGCTGGCCAGGGAATCATCGGCCAGGCCGGCGCCAACCAGGAGGAAATCGGGAGCGGTGGCACCGACCTTTGGCAATTCACCAGCGATGCTGACGGGGTTGCCTTTGAGGGTCACTTGAGCCATTGACGGAGTCCTTCTACTTGTGGGGAAAGCGCAGAGTTAACCACGAATCGGCCACAGGCGCGACGCCCCCATGGGGGAAAGACTTTACCGAGTTTGACAACCTGGGAAAGTCTTTCCCTATGGACCCTTTCAGCGCACCACTGCCCGGGTTCAGCTGGCCTTGGCGTGGGGCGCGGTCTCGTGCTGCAACTCGCGGCGCAGTTCGCCCACCAATTGCAGGATGGCCCGGCTGCTGGCGAAGCGGTCGCGGGAAATGCCGGACACGCAGAGATCGCGGTGGCCGGTTTCGGGGTTATGGATCAGGACGCGGAAACTGCCACCTTCTTCTTCAAGGCATTCGCATTTCAACGGCAGGAATTCCAGTTCGATGATTTGTCGCATCTCCAAGGGAGAAAGTCCCAGTGCTTGCATGATGGCGGTCCTCAGGCAGTAGAGCACAACAGCGGGCAGATGCCCGCAATAGACCTCTGGTATATACCCGCCCCCCTTGTGCGGCAAAGCACCTGCGACGAGGGGACGCCCTATTCGATCCGCCCTTGATCCAGATCAGACAGCTTGACCCCCAGGTGCCGAAAGAAAACCGATTCAGCGCCCACAGATCGCAACCAGAACGCGGAAGTGACCTTTGGTCAGGTTTTCGCCGACAAAACACGAGGCGACCATGAAGCCCCCGGCGCGATCAGGTGGCGTCACCCGGCGAATCCCGCTCGCCAGGCCGCCCCTCCAGCCCCTTACCCAGCCCCAATTGGTCGATCAATGCCCGCGCGTCATAAGGCGCCCGCACCTTGACGTCATTGTCGAAATAGCAGAACACCTCCCGCCCTGCCGCCAGCGCCCGCCCCCGCGGGCCAATGGTCACGGCGTCGCGCACCTGCCCACCTTGCGCCCAGCGCTCGATGCGCTGGCGCCAGTGCCCCAGGGCCTGCTCGGAGTAGCCGCTCTTGTAAAGCTCGGCATCGCCGTGCAGGCGGATATAAACGAAGTCGGCCGTCAGGTCCTCGGCATAGGGCCACTTACCCGCCGTATCGGCGATCACCCACGCCACCTTGTATTTACGCAGCAAGGCCACGAACGCTGGCACCGCGAAACTGGCATGGCGAATTTCCACTGCATGGCGCAACTTGCCCCGCCTCGGGGTTTCCAGGTACCCCGGCTTGCGCAAACGCTCGTCACAGCCCTTGGCGCAGTCCCGCGCCTGGGCCATGGTCCTGGGCAGCAATCGCAGAAACGCCTCGAAGCGCTCGGCATCGAACTGAAAGTTGGGCGGGAATTGCCAGAGTATCGGCCCCAGGCGGTCTCTGAGCTGCAACAGGCCCGAGGCGAAGAAATTCGCCATTGGCACCTCGATTTCCTTCAACCGGCGCACATGGGTGATATAGCGCGGTGCCTTGACGCTGAACACGAAGCCCTTGGGCGTTTCGGCGTACCACTGGGCATAGCGGTCAGGGGTTTGCAGGGCATAGAACGAGCCGTTGATCTCGATGCTGCTCACTGCCCGCGAGGCAAACCGCAGCTCGTTCTTCTGCGCCAGCCCCTCGGGATAGAAGTCCTTGCGCCATGGCGTGTAGCGCCAGCCGGAAATACCGATATGCACCGCGTTCATGAAAATTCCGCCATTCGGGGGTATAGCTGTTGGGACCGACTGCGGGCCGCGGCGGTTCAGCTGCCTGGGCGCGCAATCGACCGTTCGCACCCTGCAATGAAAAAAATCCGAACCCAGGCGAAGCAGCCCAGTCACAACCTCTGATTCGACCAAGAGCCCTTGGAGAGCCGCCGCCGATGATCAGCCCTTCGCGCCACACCCTGCCGCAACGTGCCACCGCCGAACCCGCCCAGCGCTACCTGGACGTACGCCGCTACACCGAACAGTTGATCGCGCCGTTGAGCCCCGAGGACTTGGTGGTACAGTCCATGCCCGACGCCAGCCCCGGCAAATGGCACCTGGCCCACACCACCTGGTTCTTCGAGACCTTCCTGCTGGCGCCGAACCAGCCCGACTATCGACCGTTCGACGAGCACTTCTGCTACCTGTTCAACTCCTATTACGAAGCGGTCGGGCCACGCCAGCCGCGACCGCAACGGGGGATGATGACCCGTCCCACACTCGACCAGGTGCTGGCTTACCGGCAGTACGTCGACCTGCATATGCAGGCGCTGCTGGAAACGCCGCTGAACGAAGACGCCAGCGCCCTGTTCGAACTGGGCCTGGCCCATGAACAGCAGCATCAGGAATTATTGCTGATGGACACGCTCCATCTGTTCAGCCTGTCATCGCTCAAACCCGCCTACGACCCGCAATGGCCACGCGACGCGGCCGGCCGCACGGGCCGCTGGCGCGCCCTGGACGGTGGCCTGGAAGATATCGGCCATCGCGGCGATGGCTTTTGTTTCGACAACGAAGGCCCGCAGCATAAAGTCTGGCTGGAGCCATTCGAGATCAGCGACCGCCTGGTGACCAACGGCCAATACCTGGCCTTCCTCCAGGCCGGCGGCTATCAGCAGGCCAACTGGTGGTTGTCCGAAGGCTGGGCGACCGTGCAGGCTGAAGGCTGGCAAGCGCCCTTCTACTGGTTTCAGCAAGGCGATGCCTGGCAGCACTTCAGCCTGCGCGGCCTGCAGCCCCTGGACCCGAACGCCCCGGTCACCCACCTCAGCTACTATGAGGCCGCCGCTTACGCCCACTGGGCCGAAGCGCGCCTGCCCAGCGAAGCCGAGTGGGAAGTGGCAGCCCGCGCCGGCCTGCTCGAGCAGCAGGACAGTGTCGGCTGGCAATGGACCCAGAGCGCTTACAGTGCCTACCCCGGCTTCCGCCCGGCCGCCAGCGCGGTAGGCGAATACAATGGCAAGTTCATGGTCAACCAGATGGTGCTGCGCGGTGGCGCCAGCGTCACCAGCCCCGGCCACGCGCGCCCGGCCTACCGCAACTTCTTCCCGGCCAATTCGCGCTGGATGGTCAGCGCCCTGCGCCTGGCCCGCGATGCCCGGCCGGCGCAATGCAACGGCCCCGAGGCAGACAATAGCCAGGACGAGCGCAAGGCATTCGCCGCCGATGTGATCGTCGGCCTCTCGGCAGCGCGCAAGACCCTCTCGCCCAAGTACTTCTACGACACCCTCGGCTCGCAACTCTTCGAGCAGATCTGCGAAGCGCCGGAGTACTACCCCACCCGCGCCGAAGCCGCCCTGCTGCAGCGCGTGGCCCCGGAGCTGTCGGCCTTGATCCCCGCCGACGCCGCCCTGGTGGAATTCGGCAGCGGCGCCAGCGAAAAAACCTGCGTGCTGCTCGACGCCACCCCGCAGCTCGGCGCCTACGTGCCCATCGACATCTGCCCCAACGCCCTGCAGCGCGCCGCCGAGCAACTGCGCCAGCGCTACCCGGCGCTGGACATCATTCCCCAAGTCGATGACTTCACCCGCGTCATGCAACTGCCCCAGGCCTTGGGCAAACGCCCACGGGTCGGCTTCTTCCCCGGCTCTACCCTGGGTAACTTCACCCACGCCCAAGCGGTCGACTTCCTGCGCGCTACCCATCACCTGCTGGGCCGCCAGGCGCGCTTCATCATTGGCGTCGACATGGTCAAGGGCAGCGACATCCTCGAGGCCGCCTACGACGATGCCGGGCAAGTGACCGCACGCTTCAACAAGAACCTGCTGGCGCGCATGAACCGCGAACTCGATGCCGACTTCGACCTCGAAACCTTCGCCCACAAAGCAGTATGGAACGCCGAGCACGCTCGCATCGAAATGCACCTGGTCAGCCTGCGCGACCAGATCGTCCACGCCGCAGGCCAGGCCTTCGCTTTCAAAGCCGGCGAAACCCTGCACACGGAGAATTCGCACAAATTCACCCCGCAATCGTTCACCGCGCTGGCCGCGCAGGCGGGATGGAAGGTCAGCCACCAATGGCTGAGCGAAGATCCACAAGTGGCACTTTTCTGTCTCGCTTAGCGAGGCTGTCGAACCACCCGGCGTTTAAATGGAATTTTTTGACGCCGGGAGTGCCCACCATAAGACCACAAGGAGGATTTCACAGCCCATGAACAGCGCAAAACTCTACGTCATCGACTACACCCTTCATGGTGCGCCGAAGTCATTCGTGATTCGCGCGCCCGCCATGGACAATGCCGAGGCCTGGCATTGGGCGAGTTGCGACGCGGGCGTTGGCCGTATTGGCCGCTTCGGTCGTGACCAGGTCAAGAAGACCAGCAAACCGACCGCGGAGAAGTTCGGCATCGAGGAAGTGCACTGGCGCCAGGCCTGACCCCGCATGCCAGAGCCCTCCGGGGAACCCTACCGGCGCCACGGGGTCGGTCTTTACTGACCCCTAACGCACGGAACTTACCCGCCCATGGATCACCTGCTGCCTGAAATCTGGCTGGACAAGCTGCCCATGCCTTGGCTCGGCGCCCTGGCCGCCGCCCTGGTGGCCGTCATGGTCATCCTGTTCATTCGCTGGCTCGGCCTCGCCGTGCTCAAGCGCGTTTCCAAGCCTTTCCTGCTCGCCCAACAACTGGTGCACAACGCCGAAGCCCCGACCCTGTGGCTGATGCCCCTGCTCGCCCTGCAATCAGTCTGGACCAGTGCCGACGATGACCTGCTGCTGATCAAGAGCGTGCGCCACCTCAACGGCCTGCTGGTGACCGCCGCGTTCATCTGGCTGGCGCTGCGCTGCGTGCGCGCCGTCGCCAACACCATCGCCATCCGCAACCCGCTGGAAGTGGAAGACAACCTCAACGCCCGGCGCATCCAGACCCAGGTCCGGGTGCTGGTACGCTGCCTCAACGTGCTGGTGATCCTGTTCGGCAGCGGCCTGATCCTCATGAGCTTTCCGGCGGTGCAGCAGATCGGCACCAGCCTGCTGGCCTCCGCGGGCCTGGCCGGGCTGGCGGCCGGCTTCGCCGCCAAGCCGGTGCTGGGCAACCTCATCGCTGGTTTGCAGATCGCCATCAGCCAGCCCATCCGCCTCGACGACGTGGTCATCGTCGAAGGCGAATGGGGGCGCATCGAAGAAATCACCGGCAGCTACGTGGTGGTCAAGATCTGGGACGAACGGCGCCTGGTGGTGCCGCTCACCTACTTTATCGAGAAGCCGTTCCAGAACTGGACCCGCAGCACCTCGAGCATCATTGGCTCGGTATTCCTGTGGGTCGACTATTCCCTGCCCCTCGAGGCCCTGCGCGAAGAGGCGAAACGCGCCTGCGACGAGATCCCGCACCTGTGGGACAGCCGCGTGTTCGTGCTGCAGGTCACCGATACCAGCGAAAAGAGCATGCAGATCCGCGTCCTGCTGAGCTCGCTGGATTCCTCGCGCAACTTCGATGCGCGCTGCCACGTGAGGGAGCGCCTGATCGGCTTCGTCAACCATCAGTACCCGCAATGCCTGCCTCAGCTGCGCGCCGAAATGTCGACGAAAACAGCGCGGCCGGATGCGCACGAGCCTGAATTGACTCATGAGATCGAACGTCAGCCACCGGTGTGATTATTCTTGTGGGAGTCCGCGCGAACGCGCCGGACGGGTGAAGCCTTTGAAGGTGTTGCTTAAAGCGCTTGCTCGTTGGCGATCATCGCCTGCACTACCACGCCCTTCTGGACGTCGGTCAGCTGATCCCAGCAATGCACCTTGGCGTAGTAGCCCAGGCCGCCGAGGATGTAGAACGACAAGCCGACGATCATCAGGATCGAGGCGACCGACATGCGGCCTTCGGTTTCTTCGGAATACGTGCTGTAGGACTCTTCCCGGGGTTGCGGGGTAATGCTTTGCAGCACGCGACGGGCAAATTGGAACAGGTACAACAGAACGATGCGCCCCATGGCTATGGTTTTAACCTCTTTCGGATTGAACGGCGGGGTCGGTGGGCACCTTTTGGCGGGCGACACCGGAAGGGCCAGGAACCAGATCGAGGGACGACCTTGGACTCGGCAGTTGTATGATAACTGATTTGATTTTCGTATTCGAACATGTTGCAAGAGATTTCGACGGACGAGATGCGACATTTTGCCGTAGGTAAATTTTCGTTCTGGTTGCGGCACTTTCCCCTGAGGCACCTGTCCCACCTTTGCACCAATACAGTTCGCACCACGCGAACGCCTGACGTTTTATTGACGACTGCAAGCTGTTCGCTTTTTGTACAGATCAGGCTTTACGTCCGCGAAAACGTCATGAAATCAGTGTAATTTGCTGATAACCATCTGCATGACTCCATATAACAAAAACGATACAGCTTGAACTATTTTGTGGCTTAATGCTTGCATTGAAGAAAGTGGCGGTTTTATGGCGCAGCCTGGCCCCTTTTGAAAATGCCTGTGTTAAAGTGCCAAATCTGCATCGTTCACGTTCGAAAATTTTCACCCGACCGCTCTAGCTCGACCCCGACAAGGCAAACCCTGCGCTTTGGGGCGGTAGCGTGTCAGGGGCAGTTCCCGCACTCGTCATTTCATCGCTAAAGTCAATTCTGGTGCATAGGCACCATCACTCAAGGATGCAGTGCTGCAGCTCTGTGCACGGAACTCGTGCTGTGGTTGGAGGAGCTTTCCTATCCAGGTCAGCAGACATAGGACGATGCCATGAACCCGTTGAAAGCGCTGTGCTTCGCCGCAAGCCTCTTATTGTTTGGCCCATTCGCCCAGGCGGCAACGCCGACGCCCATGGTGCAGGTGAACCTCTCCGGCGCCGAGTTCGGGGGCGACAAGCTGCCCGGCAAGGCCAACTACGACTACGTGTTCCCTTCGGCCACGGCGCTGAGTACCTGGAAAAGCAAAGGTGTGACGGTGATCCGCGTGCCCGTACTCTGGGAGCGCCTGCAGCCCACGCTCAGCAGCCCGCTTGACGCCACCCACGCCAAGGAGATCGACCAGGTCCTGAAGCTGGCCGCGGCGCGCGGCATGTCGGTGATTCTCGACGTGCACAACTATGGCAAGTACCACGGTAACATCATCGGCTCCTCCAGCGTGCCCTACACCGCCTACGGCAACTTGATGTGGCGCATGGCCGACCGCTGGAAAGGCAACGCCGGGCTCAACGGCTACGACATCATGAACGAGCCCAACGGCGATTTCGACGCCAACTGGCAGACTGCCGCGCAAACCGCGATCACCCAGATTCGCCGTTACGACACGGTCAAGCCCATCTATGTGGAAGGCAAGTCGTGGTCCGGCGCGCGCCAGTGGCCCGACGTCAATGGCAGCCTGCTGTTGCTGCGCGACCCCAGCAACAACCTGATCTTTTCCGCGCACCTCTATATCGACTCCGATGCCAGCGGCACTTACCCGTCACCGCCCGCCGCTGACTTCGACCTGGACATCGGCGTCAAGCGCGCCACGCCCTTCGTCGACTGGCTGACCCGTAACAACCGCCGCGGCCATATCGGCGAGTTCGGTATTCCCGGCGACGACCCGCGCTGGGGCCAGGCCATGGACCGCCTGCTGGCGTATTTGAAAACCCACTGCGTGCCCTTGACCTACTGGGCAGCGGGCCCTTGGTGGGGCACCTACAAGCTGTCGATCGAACCCCAGGTGGGCGTGGTCAGCCCGCAGTGGACGGTGCTGTCCAAGTACGTGCAAACCCAGAATTGTCCTTGAAGCAGTTGGCGGGCCCGCTCAGGCCCGCCGTTCATGATCTCTACCCGTCGGTGCCTAAATGAAAGTGAAGAACAACGCACGCTCCCTGATCAAGCTGTCCGCGCTGTTGTGTGCCAACGCCTGGGCGACAGACCCGCAAAGCATCAAGCTCACCGAAGGGCTGAGTCTCACCCCGACGCTGGAAGTCAGCGAGCGCTACGACGACAACTTCCGCCAGGTCGAACACGGCACCGAGGCCTCCTGGATCACCCGGATCTCGCCCGGCTTCGCCCTTGGCGCCGAGACCAGCAAGTTCGGCTACAAGGTGGCTTACCGGGCCGACAGCGACATCTTTCACGACAGCACCAAGGACAACAACACCGACCACTACCTCGACGCCGATGCGCTGTTCAACTTCGACTCGCGCAACCACCTGAAGCTGGGCGCCGGCTACCAGCGGGTCGAGGAAACTGCCACCCTCGACCAGCGCATCGAGAACGACAAGTACACCGTCAGCCACGCCGGCGCCACCTACACCTATGGCGCCAAGACCGCCCGCGGGCAGATCGAGGTCGGCGGCGACTACGCCCAGCTGCGTTACCAGAACGGCCAGGGCCTGAACAATGACAAGGAGCGCAACACCACCGCCCTGGTCAGCACCTTCTACTACCGTGTGGCACCGCGCACCCGCGCCCTGCTCGAAGGCCGCTACACCGACTACAACTACGTGTCCAACACCCGCCTCGATTCCACCAAGCTCGGCCTGCTGGGCGGCCTGGAATGGGAAGCGACGGCCAAGACCACCGGCACCATCAAGATCGGTGCCGAGCGCAAGGAATTCGACACGTCAGGCATCAAGACCGCCTCCGGCTCGCTGTGGGAAGTGGGCGCGAAATGGAAACCGCGCACCTATTCCACCTTCGAGCTCAAGACCAACCAGGCGCTGATCGAGGGCGACGACGGTGCCAGCTCGATCAAGCAGACCGCCGCCACCCTCGGCTGGGAGCACTACTGGTTGTCGCGGTTCAGCACCACGCTGCACTACACCCGTTCCAACGAGGACTACCAGGACACCAACCGCAGCGACAAGATCAACGGCTACGGCCTGGCTGCCAAATACGAGTTTCGCCGGTGGATGGACGTGACCCTGAGCGTCAACCACGTCAACGACGACTCCACCGAGATCGACCAAAGCTACCGCCGCAACATCTACCTCTTGAGCTTCGCGTTCAGCCTCTGACGGCTGGGTGCGCAGCTCTCCGGGTCTTTATCTGCAGGAGCGCAATCACCATGTTCAATCGCCTTTTCAGCACCCTGGTGCTCGGCCTCGCCGTTCTCTTCAGCCAGCTCGCGCTGGCGGCGGGCGGCACCGAATACAAATTGGCGTCGGGCGACGTCATCAGTATCAACGTGTACGGCGAGCCCGGCCTGACGTTCGAGAAAATCACCCTCACCGACGCCGGCACCTTCAGCTACCCGTTCATTGGCGAAGTGCAGGCCAAGGGCAAGACCGCCAGCGAAATCGAAGATCAACTGGTGAGCAAGCTCAAGGGCGACTACCTGGTCAACCCGCGCATCTCGGTCAACGTGCTGCAGTACCGCGAGTTCTACATCAGCGGCGAAGTCACCAAGCCCGGCGGCTACCCATTCCAGCCTGGCCTCACGGTGCGCCGCGCGATTGCCCTGGCTGGAGGGCTGACCGAGCGGGCTTCGGAAAAGAAAATCACCATCACCCATGACCAGGCCCCCGCCCAGGCCCTCAAGAACATCAACCTGGATACCCCGCTCCTGCCCGGAGACGCGGTATCGGTGCCCGAAGGCTTCTTCTAGTCGCACCCTTCTTCAGTCGCCTGACGGCGCCTCTGCCCTGGATTTACGGCCTGCCTGCACGGCGGCCGTATTCGTTGTTCGGTGCCCTGCACCCTCTATCTGAGAGCAAATCATCATGGAAAGTGCTGGCTATGTGTTCCGGCCCGAGCGGCGCGCGCAACCTCCCCGCTACCCTGAAAGCGAAGAGCGGCTTGAACTGCTGAAAATCTGGCGCACAATCTGGGCCCACCGTGTGGGCATCATCGCCTCGGTGTTCGTAGTCGGCGCCCTTGCCGCCGGCGTCGCCTCGACCCTTACGCCGGTGTACCGCGCCTCGGCCACGGTGTTCGTCGACGACAAGCCGAACCAGGTGGTGAATTTCGACAGCACCCCCACGTCCACGGAAAAGAACACCCAGTTCCTCGACACCCAGGTCGAACTCCTGCGCTCCCGTGCCTTGGCCCAGGAAGTGGTGCAGAAACTCGACCTGACCAGCGACCCGCAATTCAACCCGCGCAACGGCGGCGGCCTGCGCAGCAAGGTCATGGGCGCTTTCAACAGCGTCGGCCTCGGCGGCCTGGCCACTCAGGTATTCGGCGAGAAACAGCCGCTCACCGATGCCCAGGTGCTGGAAGTGGTGACCAACAATTTCATGGACCACATCTCGGTGCAGACGGTCAGCAAGACCCAGCTCATCAAGGTGCAGGTCGACCTCACCGACCCGGACAAGGCGGCAGCCGCGGCCAATGCCCTGATCGCCAGCTACGTGACCCAGCAGCAGAACCTGGTACTGGGCACCTCGACCACCGCCACCAGCTGGATGAACGGCCGCCTCACCGAACTGGGCGACCAGCTGAAAGCCTCCGAGGCCAAGCTGCAGGCCTATCGCGAGTCGGAAAAACTGGTGGACGTCAAAGGCGTCAGCACCATCAGCGCCACCGAGCTGTCGCTCACCAGCGAACGCATGATCGATGCCCGCCGCGAACGCGCCGCCGCCGAAAGCCAGTACCGCCAGGTGCAAAGCATGAGCAGCGGCGGCTGGGAACGCCTGCTGACCGTGCCGGCAGTGATCGCCGACCCGGTGGTGCAACAGTTCAAGGCCGACCAGGCAAAGGCCCGCGCCAAGGTCGACGAACTCTCCAGCCGTTATGGCCCGCGCCACCCGGCCATGGACGCCGCACGCTCGGAACTCAACGCCGCCACCGCCAGCCTGCGTGGGCAGATCGAACAGGTGGTCGCCGGCATCGAGCGCAATTACCAGTTGGCGGCCGCCAACGAAGGCTCGCTGAACGCCTCGGTGAACACCAACAAATCGCAGATCCAAGACATTTCCCGCAAGGAATTCAAGCTGCAGGAACTGCAACGGGAAGTGGACACCAACCGCCAGTTGTATGACACCTTCCTCACCCGCCTGAAGGAAACCACCGCCACCGCGGGCGTGAGCGCCGGCAACACGCGCATGGTCGACCAGGCCATTCGCCCGATGACCCCGGTCGAGCCGCGCAAATCGCTGATCATCGGCCTGGCCGCCGCCCTGGCGCTGTTCGCCGCCAGCCTCGCCGCCCTCGCCCGCGAAGCCATGAAGAACACCTTCAAGAGCGCCGCCCACGCCGAAGGCGTGCTGCGCCTGCCCGTGCTGGGCATCGTGCCGCTGATCAAGTCGCGTAACCGCCAGCCCCTGGCGCACCTGTTCAGCGACGAGAAACACCGGCGCTTCAGCGAGGCCATTCGCACCATCCGCACCGGCTTGATGCTCAACAGCAGCACCGAGCAGCAAGGCCGAATCGTCGCCATCACCTCCTCGGTGCCCGGCGAAGGCAAGACCACCGTCTCGATCAACCTCGCCTTCGCCCTCGGGCAGATCGAGCGGGTGCTGTTGATCGACGCCGACCTGCGCCGCTCGACCCTGGCCAAGGCCTTCAACTTCCCGCTCGGCACCCCGGGCCTGACCGACCTGATCAACGGCAACGCCACCCTCGCCGACTGCATCCAGCGGGTCAACGGCGTCGATGTGCTGTGCGCCGGCACCGGCACCAACAGCCCCCTGGAGCTGCTGGCCTCGCCGCGCTTCGAAAAAGCCCTGGAGCTGCTGAAGATCAAATACCAGCGCGTGATCATCGACTCGCCGCCCGTGCAGGCGGTCAGCGACGGCGTGGTGTTGTCGTCGTATGTCGACTCCATGGTGTTCGTGGTCAAGGCCAGCACCACGCCGATCTCCCTGGCCGAGAAAGGCATCGCGCAACTGCTCAAGCACAACGCGCCGTTGCAGGGCATCGTCATGAGCCAGGTCGATATCAAGAAACACCAGCGCTATGACCAGCGCTTCGACGGCTATTACGACTACTACGACTACAGTGCCGTGCAAAAGACCTGAGCCCTTCATAGCCCCACTTCAGCCAGGTAATGTCCTATGGCGTTCTATTCTTCCAATGATCATCACCGGCAGGCGCGCGCGCAGCGTGTACCCGGTATGGCGCGCGCCAATATCGCGATGATCGTGCTGGCGCTGCTGGGCATGGGTTACAACGCGGTGCTGGCGGTCATCAACGCCCATGTGATGAGTGTCAACTTCAACACCGCCGCGGCGGTGGAGATCGTGCTCCAGTTGGTGGGCATTTGCCTGGCGCTGCGCATCGGCATCAACAAGACCGAGAAGAACGTGCTGTATTTCTTCGCGGTGTTCATCTTCCTGACATTGGCGATCAGCATCCTCAACCAGACCATCTTCGTCGATGGCCTGCGCAACATGCTGATCATCACAGTGTTTACTTGCCTGGGCCGCCAGGCCGACGAGAAAACCATTCGCACGCTGTTCGTGTGGGCGACGGTGATCGTGCTGGCATTCCTGATCTACGAGCTGGCCGACCTGGACGGCTACGCCGCGCTGTTCAAGCCGGGACTGTACTTTGCCAGCTCCCGGGGCATCGAAGAGTTCGAGTTCGACGACACCGGCCTGTTCAAGAACACCATGGGCTTCGAAGGGCGCTTCTCGTACGGCATCTTTACCGGGCCGCGCACCTCATCGCTGTTTCTTGAGCAGGTGTCGCTGGCCAACTACGCCGCGGTGTTGTGCATCTTGCTGATATCGCTGTGGCCGCGGTTGAGCGGCAAGGAAAAACTGGTGCACATCGCCACCATGGTGTTGATCGTGGTGTCCAACAACACCCGGGCGACTTCGTTGCTGATACTGGCCTCCTTCATCGGCTACTACCTGTACCCGAGGCTGCCGCGCTACTCGAACACCCTGCTGGCACCGGTGTTCATCGTGCTGGGCGTGATCGTCTATCACCTGTACCCCAACGCCACCGAAGACGACTTCATCGGCCGTACGTCCAAGACTGGGCATTGGCTCACGGCGATGTCGCCGGGGGACTACTTCGGCCTGGGCCTGAGCAAGCTCGAACACCTGTGGGACAGCGGTTATCCCTGGCTGGTCACCACCACCTCGGCGTTCGGGGCGATTGCCTTCTGGCTGTTCGTGTCTTTCGTGATCCCGCAGAAAACGCCGGCGCAGATCCGCTGTTCCTATGCGCTGACGCTGTACATCTTCATGAACATGCTGGTTTCCGGCAACGCGATCTTTTCCATCAAGGTGTCGGCGGCCCTGTGGCTGCTGATCGGCCTGATGTCCGGCACCAAGCTCAACAGTGTGGCAAGCCAACCGTCCGCGGTTTCTCAACCCTCATCGTCAGCGCTAGCCGGCCGGCCCACGACCTACGCGCTGCCCTTGCGACAGTTCCTGCGAGTACACAAATGAAGATAGCTCACGTGGTAAGGCAGTTCTATCCCAGCGTCGGAGGGCTGGAAGACTACGTTTATAATCTTGCCAAAGAGCAGATTGATGATGGCGACGACGTCAGCATCATTACCCTCGACACCGACTTTCAGACCGGCCAGGCGCTGCAGCCCAGCGAACGGCACCACGGCCTGACCATCACCCGCCTGCCCTGGCGCGGTTCGCAGCGCTATCCCGTGAGCTGGATAAGCCCGCAGCTGCTGAACCAGCACGATGTGGTGCATGTGCACGCGGTGGACTTCTTCGTCGACTACCTGTCGATGCTCAAGCGCTTTGGCGTGCTGAATACCAAGTTGGTGCTGTCGACCCACGGCGGCTTTTTTCACACTGGCAAGAACCGCCGCCTCAAGCAGCTGTACTTCAACAGCATCACCCGCTTCACCTTGAGCCGGCTCGACGCCGTGGTGTGCAACAGCACCAACGACCAGGCCCTGTTCAAGACCGTCGCGCCCCATGCGGTGCTGGTGAACAACGCGATTCGCGTGCGCAAGTTTGGCGGCAGCGCCCACCCTGCCCCGGCCCCTGACCTGGTGTACCTGGGCCGCTTCAGCTCGAACAAGCGCGTGCCCTGGTTGATACGTGCCTTCGCGGCGCTGGACGAACCCGCTGGCAAACTGAAGATCATCGGCCAGAGCAAGACCGGCGATGCCGCTGAACTGCGGCAGCTGGTGGCCAGCCTGCAGTGTGAAGCGCGCGTGCAGCTGTTGTTCGATATCAGCACCGAAGACATTGCCAGGCACATCACCCGCTCGCGCTTTACCGTCAGCGCCTCGGAATATGAAGGCTTCGGCCTCAGCGTGGTGGAGCTGATGTCCTACGGCCTGGTGCCGTTGCTGGCGCAAGAACCGCTCACCTTCAACAACTTCGTAGATGAAAGCCGCGTCGGTAAAGTCTTCAGTGTCGCCGACAACACATTTGCCGAGCAGTACCACGCCTTGATGAATGAATGGTCTCTGGCCCAGGCACACAGTGCCAGCGAGTACGCAAAGAATTTCTCTTGGAAAGCGACGGCGTCGGAGATGAGCAATGTATACAAAAGCACCTTTGAAGACAGCTTGCGGGCTTATTGACCAGCTCCATATCGTCGACTCGGATGTCGACGACCTGATCGCCGAACTGATCCAGACCCGCCAGCCGAAAATCGTCGGTTTTCTCAATCAGCACGGCTACAACCTCGCCGCCGAAGACCGCGAAGTGCTCACCCACTTCAGCCAGATCGACTACCTGCTACGCGATGGCGTGGGCATCAAGTGGGCCTGCCGCTGGTTCAAACAGGACCCGGGCATGAACCTCAACGGCACCGACTTCATTCCGTCGCTGATCAAGCAGGCCAACGGCAGCGATATTGCCATCGACTATTTCGTGTTCGGCACCACCTCGCCGTGGCTGGAAAACGGTGCACAGAAACTGGTGCAGGGGCGCAGCGTGCATACCCTCAACGGTTTTCTCGATGAAACCGAGTACGCCGGCTACATCGCCCGCCATGCGCGGCCCGAGGCACTGGTGATCGTGGTGCTGGGCATGGGCATGCCCAAGCAGGAGCGCCTGGCGCCAATCTTGCGCCAGGCCGCCAAGGGCCCGCTGCTGGTGATCTGCGGGGGAGCGATCATCGATTTCCAGGCCAACCGCTTCGAGCGCGCGCCCGCGCTGTTCCGGCGCTTCAACCTGGAGTGGCTGTACCGTTTTCTCAAGGAGCCTCGGCGCCTGTTCGGGCGCTACGTATTGGGCATTCCGAAGTTCTTCTACTACCTTCTCGCCAAACGTTGATGGGCCCGGCGCTCGCTGCGTTACACCCGCCAACTCGGCACAGGAATCGACACTCTCATGGCTCTGCATAAATCCTTCAGGACCTTGCTGATGCTCGGGCTGCGGGCTTCCGGCCTGTTCGCCAAGTTCGCCCTGACGCTGTTCATCGCCAAGTTCATGAGCCTCGAAGACCTCGGGCTCTACGGCTTGATCGCGGTGGGCGGCACCCTCATACCGGCGGTGTTCGGCCTCGGCCTCAACGGCCCGGCGAGCCGCAGCGCGGTCGGTGCCGAAACGGCCCTGGCGGTGCGCATCGCCAGCAGCCGCATGGGCGTCACTGCCCTGCTGCACCTGGTGTTCGCGCCGCTGGCGGTGGCCATCGCCTTGTATGCGTTGCCGGCGCAATACCATGGCATCGCCCTGCTGGTGGCCGTGGCCTTGTTCCTGGAAAACCTCGCCTGCGACATTCACAGCCTGTTGCTCGCCCGCTTTCGCCCCACTCTGGCGGCGGTGCTGCTGTTCATTCGCTCCGGCGCCTGGCCGTTTTTCTTCATCGCCGCGGCCTGGTTCTACCCGGCGCTGCGCAGCGTGGAAATGATCATCGCCTTCTGGCTCGCCGGCCTGGTGCTGCTGTTCGCGATCGTGCTGGTGATCGCCACCTTGGCCCATTACTGGCACTCGGTACGCTTCGATATCGGGCTGATCAAGGCCTTCTTTCAGCGCTCCACCAACTTTTACCTGTCGGACATCGGCCAGAGCGGCGTGCTGTACCTCGATCGCTTCCTGGTCAGCAGCTTCCTGGGGCTGGAAGCCACCGGCGTTTACACCTTCTTCTGGTCGCTGACCAATGCGGTCAATAGCCTGATTCTCAACGCCGTGACCACACCGCTGGCGCCCAGCGTGATCGCGGCGGTCAAGTCGCGGCAGATGCCGGCGATCCAGCAGGCGTATCGGACCATCGTCAAAGAGGTATCGCTGTGGTGCCTGGGCCTGTGCGCCGGGCTGATCTGCATCATGCCGGTGATTCTCGGTTACCTGGGCAACTCGAAGATCAGCGACCACAAGCTGGTGTTCGCCGCGATGATCATCGCCACCGCCCTGCGCACCGTGTCCGAGGCCAGCGACAGCGTGCTCTACGCCTACCACGCCGACCACAAGATCGCCCTCATCTCGCTGTCGGCGGTGGTGGTCTCGGCGGTGTGCATCGCGGCTTTGGCACCCTGGCTGGGGCTGCTGGGCGTCGCATTGGCGACCTGCATGGTGGCCCTGTTCATGTTCGCCTGGCGCGGCCAGACCGCCCGCTCGCTGCTGTCCAATCCCATTTCGATCAAAATTGCCTGAGCCCTTGCGATGATCATTCGACGCCTCTACCGGTGGTTGCGCGCCAACTACCTGCACTCGCTGATTCCTGCCAGCCGCGAGCCGATCTTTTCCCGCCAGCGGCACGCCATCGAAGTGGTCGGTTTCTTCCGTACCGCCTCCGGGCTGGGCGAGTCGGCGCGCCAGTGCGCCGTACAACTGCAGCAGCAGGGTTACCAGGTGCGCTGCATCAGTGTCGAACCGTTCTTCAGAAAGCCCAACGAAACCGAATGGGAATTCGTCGATAACGCCTCGGCGGCCGAGGTTGGCTGCCGCATCCTGCACCTCAACCCGCCGATGCTGCCGCCGGTGATCTTGCGCCTCGGCCTGCGCCGCTACCGGGCGGTGTTCAACGTCGGCGTGTGGGCCTGGGAGCTGGAAAAGCTGCCGCAGGAATGGCGCAATGCACTGCCCTACATCAACGCGATCACCTGCCCTTCCGACTTCACGTCTGCAGCGATTCGCCAATACACCGACAAGCCGGTGATCACCGCGCCCCACCCGGTGACGGTGGGCATCGCCGCCGCCGATATGCGTGGCGAACTGGGCATCAGCGAGGCGGCCTTCGTGGTCGCCGCGGTGTTCAGCTTCGGCTCGGCGCTGGAGCGCAAGAACCCGGTGGCCATGGTCCAGGCCTTCACCCAGGCCTTCGCCGACTACCCCAGCGCGCAGTTGGTGTTCAAGACCAACCGGCCCGACGATTCCGAGGAAACCCAGGCGTTTCTGGCGCTGATCAAGGGCAACCCGCGCATCTCACTGTTCAGCGGTATCTGGCCGCGGGAAAAAGTCATCGGCCTGCTGGCCAGCGCCGATGCCTGCCTGTCTTTGCACCGCTCCGAAGGCTTCGGCCTGACCATGGCCGAAGCGATGCTGGTCGGCACCCCGGTGGTGGCCACCGATTGGTCGGGCAACACCGATTTCTGCACCGCGCAAAACAGCTACCCGGTGCGCTACCAGCGTATCCCGGTGAAATCCAGCCACCCCGAGTTCGCCAACCTGCAGGCGCTGACCTGGGCGGATGCCGACGTCGCCCACGCGGCGCAGCTGCTGCGCTCGATTCTGCTGGATGGGGAAACCGCCAGGCGCAAGGTCGCGGCGGCCTACCGGGTGCAGGACTATTTCGCCCGGCCGGCCTATGGCGATGCGTTGCACGCCATGGCCGAGGGCGGCAAGCCTGCCTCGCAGATCGCGCGGTCCATTTGATTTGGTTGTAAACCCTATAACTAAGCCGCGAGTTTTAAAAGTTCCATCGTTATGGTTCTTTTAACTGTGCAAACGCTATTATCCAAGTAGCAAAACAGCGTTCGCTGGTGTAGATTATCTAGGTCACTGATTGGGCGAAACGTCCAATTAGTTGACGCCAGATACCGATCCAACTCCTGTTTCACCCACTTATTTTTTAGTCCGCCAAAGCTGCTCCCAGCTTTGTGGCGGTAGCTTGGCGTGCACGCATGCCAGCGCCCTTCCCCGTAACAGTCTTTTTGTTCCTGCCTTCTCAACCAATGCCGTTTATTCGGCGTTGCGAGAAATTGTGCGCGCTTTAGTTTAGTTCGCACGCGATCAGTAATACCCAACTTGTCGGAGACCGGTCATGACTTCGCAATACACAAGTCGCGTGATACACCGCAAAGGTCTTACTTTCTGGAGCCAATGGGCCTGCGCCATGGCGCTGGCCAACCTGGTACTGATGGCTTTGGTTTACGAGCGCATCGGCAGCGTCGACAGCCCCTATCGCGTGGCGATGATATTGACCGTGCTCGGCTCGGTGCCAGCCTATGGTTTCCTGCAGGTGTACCACAAGCGCCACGGCCTGCTGTCGGGCATGGGACGGTTGCTGGCTGGCTGGCTGATTCTGCTCGGGGCGTTGATCACCATCGCCTTCGTGACCCAGACCACCGCGGTGTTCTCCCGCCAGGTCATCATGCTCTGGGCCTTCCTCGGCTATGGCGCCCAGGTGCTGAGCTTCCTGCCCCTGCACATGCTCGCGCGCATGCATTCGCGCAAGGTGCGCAACGAGCGGCGCTCGTTGATCATCGGCATCAGCCCGCTGGCCGACGCCCTGGCCAAGAAGCTGTCGCGCCCCAACCGCGTGCCGGTGATCGGCTTTGTTGCCGCCGCTGGAGAGACCGGCCTGGTGCCCGGCACCCTGCCGCTGTTGGGCACGGTAGAGCAACTGCGCGACATCATCGTCAAGGAAGAAGTGCGCCGCGTGTACATCGCCCTGCCCCTGGCGCAGCTGGCGTTGATCGAAGGGCTGTACATCGACCTGCTCGACATGAGCGTCGACGTGGTGTGGATTCCGGACTTCGGCAGCATGATGCTGCTCAACCAGTCGATCGCCGAAATCGAACGCATGCCGGCCATCTACCTCAATGAAAGCCCGATCAGCTCGCACCCGGCGGCGCTGCTCGGCAAGGAATTGCTGGAGCGCACATTGGCGGCCGTGGCGCTGGTGGTCCTCAGCCCGTTGATGATTGGCGCGGCCATCGCAGTCAAACTGTCGTCGCCCGGCCCGGTGTTCTTCAAGCAGCCGCGCCATGGCTGTAATGGGGAAGTGATCAAGGTGTGGAAATTCCGCTCGATGCGCCTGCACGACGACACCGAAGTGAAGCAGGCCACCCGCACCGACGACCGCATCACCCGCGTCGGCCGCTTCCTGCGCCGCAGCTCCATCGACGAACTGCCGCAACTGTTCAACGTGCTGTTCGGCGAGATGGCCCTGGTCGGCCCACGCCCCCACGCCGTCACCCACAATATCTACTACACCGGCAAGGTCGAAGCCTACATGGCCCGCCACCGCCTCAAGCCGGGCATCACCGGGCTGGCGCAGATTACCGGCCACCGCGGCGAGACCGAAACCCTGGAAAAGATGCAACAACGGGTCGCCCAGGACCTCAACTACATCAACCAGTGGTCGCTGTGGCTGGACATCAAGATTCTGGTCAAGACCCCTTTCACCCTGTTCTCGAAGAACATCTACTAGCCCGAACAGAAGGAATACAGCGTGCGGCGAATTCTAGTGATCACCGGACACGCGGCCGGCGGCGATTTGAAGGCAACCATTTTATTCCAGGCCGAAGCCTTGGCCCGCATGGGCCACGAAGTACAGATCGTGACCGTGGACTACAGCCTGCTGCGCAAAGTGCTCAAGGGCATGGCGCCCCCCGCCGAACCGAACAAGGTCTACGAGGTGGAGCCGCGGCTCAAGGGCTACGTGTGGATGCCGCTTTTCCATCCGCTCAACCTGCCTGTGAAACCGGCAGTCGAAGCGATGGCACGCCTGTACCCGCTGCTGATGGACAGCTTCATCCGCCGCGCCGCGCGGGAAGCCGACACTCTTATCGTCGAGTCCGGCACCGGCATGCTGCTGGCGCCGGCGCTCAAGCGCCTGAACCCGCAAGCCAACACCATGCTGATGATGTGCGACCTGATGGAAACGCTGCCCTGCAGCGAGGTGGTGGTCGAACGCGCCAACGCCACCATCCCGCTGTTCGACCTGGTGACCTTTCCCGCCGAAGCCATGCGCAAGAACCTCAAGCAGGCGCGCAAAGCCTTGTTCCTGCCCCAGGGCCTGGACAAGAAAGCCTTCGTCAGCGACCTGCCCTCGCCCTTCACCCAGCCACGCCAGGCCATCAGCATCGGCGACATGCTGTTCGACGCCGGTACCATCGCGACCCTGGCCGACGCCTATCCTGATTGGACCTTCCACTTGTTCGGCCGCAATTCCAAGCTGCCTTACAAGGTCGGCAACGTCATCGAGCACGGCGAAGTGCCATTCGCCAAGCTGGTCCCCTACCTGCTGCACGCCGACATCGGCATCGCGCCCTACCGGGATGCGCCTTTCGTTTCCTATATCAGCCAATCCAGCTTGAAGTTGGTGCAGTACACCTATTGCCGCCTGCCCATCGTCGCGCCGCACTTTGCCGCCGCGGGTCGTGCCCATGTCTGCAGCTACGAGCCAGGCAACAAAGAAAGCCTGGTCGACGCCTTCGCAATGGCGGTCGAGCAACCACGTGATGATATCGATACTCGCCAGATCAAGGACTGGGAGGAAAACGCCCGGTTGATATTGCACTACTTCGATGAAGCGGATCCGCGGCTCAGCGACCTGAGTCTGGGGAATACGTGAGCGGCTGGGCAAGGGAGCCCCGCCTTCCGACTATGAAATGCCAAAGTGAAAAGTTACTGATTCAAGGAAGATCGGTGAGATGAAAGATGTACTTGATGCAGTCAACTGCACAGTGGAACGACGCTCTACGCCAAAACCGCGCCTGGCAATGATCGATATTGCCAAGGGCACCGGGATCCTCCTGATCGTTTTGGGCCACAACACCTTGTTCAGTAGCCATTTCGAGTTGCTGGCCGGGCTGCTCGCCAGCTTTCGAATCCCGTTTTTCTTCTTTATTTCCGGCGTGACATTCTCCGTCGCCGGGAGGACCGTAAAGCAAATCGCGCTGCAGCGCGCGGACGCTTGGCTCAAGCCTTGCGCCGTGGTGCTTGTGGTCGTGGGACTGTTGAATATTGTCTCCGGGCGCGGCGACCTCGAAGCGCTGCTGCTCAGTCTGGTGTTTGCCACCGGCTTCACATTCACCTGGCCGCCGTTATGGTTTCTGCCACATCTCTGGCTGGTTTATGTTTGCTCGGCATGGCTCTTGATCAACGTAAAGACTGCATTCAACACGGCGGCTCGACGCAGCATGATGTTCGTGTCGGCGGCCAGCCTGGGCTATTTCGCCTTACAAGTTTTCAGCAGCCCGGAGCAGAATGCCGCATGCGCAAAGATGCTGATGTTCTCCCTCAACCTGTTTGATTGCGGCTTGCCCTTCAGCGCGGACCTGCTGCTGCTCACTGGCCTCTACTTTCTAGCGGGCTATTTCCTGGCCGACCGGGTTCGCGCCATGACCCCTTCGCTGTGGCTGTTCGGCCTGTCGGCCGCCAGCATGATCGCCGCGTATCTGTTGTTCCCCCTGTCCATGGACCTGAACGCGCGGACCTACGAAGGACTGTTGCTATCGCCGCTCCAGGCCATGCTAGGCATTCTGACCATGCTCTGCGCCTGTCATTGTTGCGCGCGCATCGCGGTGTTGGCGAAGTTCATGGGCTACTTCGGGCGTGTCAGCCTGTTCATTCTGATCTTTCATACCCCTATCCTTTCGCCATTGCTCTATCACCTGCCCAGGTGGATCGATTCAGAGCTACTGGTAGGCATCCTGGCATTCGTGCTGCCCGTGGCCGGCTCGATTGTTCTGTATTACCTGTGCCGGGGGATCAAGCCGTTTTCTACTCTGATGTTTCCCTATGCCTTTCCCCGCTCCACCCCAGTTACCGACTGACCCATTAAATAGCTGGTTTCTCGTTGCGACAACGCTCATGAGGCCATGGCGGTACGCACAAGGCCGGCCAAGGTCGTCGCACCGCAGCCGGCCTACAACTTAGTCGATAACTGCTGCTCCCAAATTTTGCGATACATCGGCACCAGGTAGGTATTCCCCTCGGCGCTCAGGTGGTTGTCGTCGTAATACAGCGGCACGCTGGCGGCCACGCCGTTGCAGCGGTCCTTGTCGCACAGGTATTCGGTGGGGTCCAACACCGTCGCGCCGCAGGCTTTCACCGCCGCATCGATGGCGGTCAAGGCGAAGGCGTTACGCTCTTCGTATTGCTGGCGGGTAATGCCGATGTCGGGTGGCGTGCCGTTCCGGAACAGGCCCCGCGAATACACCGACGGTACATTCACCCCCAGCTCTGGAATCGGTGCGGTGATATACACCGGGTGCGTGGCCGACAGCTCGCAGATCCCCGCCACATAGCGACGAATGAATTCACGTTTGTACGTCGCGTCAAATGCCGAAGGCTTGTCGAAGAACGCCAGCGGCCCGGGGAAGTTCTCCGGATTCTCATTGAACCCCAATACATACAGCGACAACCGGTTGGTAACCACCACCGGTATACCGGCATACGCGGTTTTCAAGCGGTCGATCTGCTGGCGCATGAACTGCCCGCATTGGTACAGCTCGGTGGTGCCCTGAATGTGCACATCCGGAATCGTCATGCAGCCTTTGTAGGCCAACAATAACGTCCCTTCCCCCTCCCCGGCCGCGGCCACTACCGCGCTGGCGGTAAACTCCGCATGGCTGTCGCCCAGCACGATGACCGCCACATGCGCGCCCGCACTGCCCAGCACGCAATTCGATGCTCCCAACCCCCTGAACAAAGTGCACTCGCTGGCCTCTGACGAGGGCGAATATACGCCCTCGTCCTTGGCGAAGTTGACCTCATCGCTGGCCCGCCACTCGAAGCCCCGCGCGACCACCAGGCCCACCCCCAGCGCGAATACCGACCCCAGCACCGCGCCGTAGCCGAGGACGCCCTTGACCTTGCGCGCCTCGAGGCCGATGCCGCGAGTCGGCTGCTCAACCAGGAAATATGACAGGTAGCCCAGCACCACGGAAATGACCGTCGCGGCGAACAGCACCCGCGGCGTCGGCACGATCGCGCTATAGACGATGTAGACGAACACCGGCCAGTGCCACAGGTAGATGGAGTACGACGCATCGCCCAAGGATTGCAGCAGCCGCGGCGTGGTCAACGGCGACTGCGTATTGGCGGCGATCAGCATCATCGCCGTGCCCACCACCGGCAGCAGCGCCAGGTAGCCCGGCCATATATCGGTCGGCCGCAGCAGGTTGATGCTGCCCAGAAGAATTACCGCGCCGATGACTTCAAGCCAGACGCGGTGAAATTTGCTCAATTTCAACGGGTAGAGGCATACCAGCGCACCGGCAAGCATTTCCCAGGCGCGGGTGGCGGGCGTGTAGAAGGCGACGTTAGGCAGGCGTGGGCTGAAGTAGAGGCAAAGCGCGAACGAGAACAGCGCCGTGGCGATGATCAGCAGGCGGGTACCGGAGCGGCCGAAAAACTTTCTGGCGAATAGCATGCCGATCGGAAACAGCATGTAGAACTGCCACTCCACCGACAGTGACCAGGTGTGCAATAGCCAGTTTTCTCTGGAGGTACTGGTGAAATAGGCCGAAGAATCTTTCCAATACTGGATATTTGACAGGAAGCTGATACTTGAAGCGACTCGCCGGCCCAGCTGCTGATAATCGGCGGGTACCAGAATCAGCCAGCCCACCAGCATCAACATTAGGCACAACACCGCGAGTGCGGGAACGATTCTTCTGGCCCGCGCCAGGTAGAACCCGATCAAACTGAAGCCCCCGCGGTCAATGCCGCGGGAAATGATTCCGGTCATCAGAAAACCGGAAATCACAAAAAAAACGTCTACCCCGGAAAAACCGCCTTTGAAACCTGGCACGCCGAAGTGGTACATCACCACCGCTACCACTGCAATTGCCCGCAACCCTGCGATATCGCCCCTGAAGGGCCTTTCCCTCGGCGTGACGCTTTCTGTCATGGTGCGCATTCCTTCCTGAAATGGAAAACCAAGCAAACGGAACCCTTAGTTCCAAGCTTGAGAACGCTTCGCCAAGACGACAGAAAACCGAGGCAAACTCCAAGTCATGCAGACAGTATTAAAAGGGGGGCTGCCAAATCCCATCGCTGCTGTTATCAGGGCGCGTGGATGGCGAATAGGAATGTATTAAGAGTGTTACAAAGGAGGGGGCTGTTTCGACAACCAAAAACCGAGAGCGCTGGCCTCTCTCGCAGTGTATTTAGGCGCGCGAGCGCATACAAGAGGTGGCTCGGTAATAAAGGCCAAAACCCGCGGATTACGGACGAGCGACCGTATTGGTCATTACCGCGCCGTTTATAACCCGACGCGGCTTGGCGGCTGCACGGCTATTTCAGCTCGGTGCCATCGCACGAACGCTCGACGGCCTTGACCAGCACGTCATCCTTGAACACTTCCAGGTGCACCACGCAGTCGGCGCCGGCGGGCACGGTCATGCTGATGGTGGTCCCGGAGGCGACGCCGCTTTGCACTTCGCCGCGCTGGCTGATGTTGGATTCGCCGTTGGCGCCGCGCTGGCGCACCGACAGCTTGTACTGCAGGGTCAGCGGCAGCGGGTTGTCGAGCTGGGGGCGGATCAGCACCATTTCACCGTTGCGGTGGGCGTCAATGCTCACGGCCAGTTGCGACAAGTCCATCATCATTGCTGCGTCACGGTGGCGGTACCGCCCTCACCGTACTGCTTGACGCTGACCTGCCCGCCGAAGCCGTTCTGGGTCACGCTGGCGCTGTTGTCCTTGCCGTACTGGCCAACGAAGGCCTGGTTGTAGGCACCGGTCTGCACCACTTGGGCGCTGTTGTTGACGCCATTCTGAGCGACGCCGGCTTGGTTGTTGTTGCCCGACTGGGTCACTTGCTGGCTGTTGGCGTAGCCGGTCTGCTGGCTGTACAGGCTGTTGCCGTTGCCGCTTTGGGTCAGCACGGCCTGGTTGCGGTTGCCGACCTGGGTCTGCGCCAGTTTCTGGTTCGGGCCGCTCTGGTCGACGGTGGTGCGGTTTTCATTGCCGATCTGGTAGATGGTGGCGACGGTCTTGCCGACGGTGATGTCGGCGTAACGGTCTTCGCGCACCAGGTCGGCGGCCTGGCAGCAGGTGGCCGAAGCGCCCAGTACCAGGGCGGCCAGGCAGGCCAGTTTATTTTGGCGTGGCATTATTCTCTCCAGTAGGGATCATTGCCTTGTCTACTGCGGTGATCGGCAAGGTGGTGGTCTGCTCGTCGTAGCTGCGCAGGTAGCTCTGCATCAGCGGCTTGTTGATGTCTTCGGGGTTGGCCAGGCGCCAGCTGCCATCACGGGCGCCCTGGGCGATCAGGTGAATCAGGCCGGTCTCGATGGCTTCCCGCACGCATTGCTGCACGGGTTCGTTGCGCGAGAAGCCGGTTTCCACTTCCAGCAGGTGCTTGAGCGAAACGAAGCGGAAGATGCCGAAATCCACCTGGATCGAGAAGATGGTCTTGGTGGTGGTCACGCTCTGGATGATCTCGCCGGTGCGGATGTCCACCGCACGCAGGTTGATGGTCACCTGGTCCTGGCGGTACAGCTCCGATGGGCCGACGCCCAGGTAGCGCACGCCGACACCGCCGGTGCGCACGTTGCTTTCATAGGCGACGATGGCGCCTTCGATCAGCATGTTGGCCGGGCGCAGGGCGGGCAGGTTCACCTGCGAACGGTCCTGCGGCTGTTCCAGGGCACGAACGATCTTGCGCTCGGTGAGCAAGTCTTGCAGGTTTTCGCGTTCCACCGGTTTGAACCAGCGCGAATCGCGCAGCGCGGTCACCAGCAGCGACGCGGCGCCTTGGGTCACCGAGGTGGAAAACGAGCTGTCGGGCGAAGGCTTGTACTGACCGGTCTGGTCGCGCAGGCCGTACACGGCAACGGAAATCGGGCCCGCGGGGGGCGGCAGTTGGGTCAGGTCGCGAAAGGCCTGGGTCGGTGGCGACAGCTGGGCCGGTGACGTGGTGGCTGCGGGGCGCGAAGTGACACAGCCGGCAAGCAGCATTACGGCAAAAATCAATGTTAGCGAGCGGACAGGCATCTTCAGACTCCAGGTAAAAACCCCGCCGGGAGCCCGGCGGGGATCAGCCCAACTTAGTGCTGGTAAACGTTGGCGACGTTGCCGGTACCGGTCTGCGAAACGTTGGCCACCAAGGCGTTGCCGCTCTGGTTGACGTTGGCAGTGTTGACGGCGCTGGAGCGGCCAGCGGTGGTCTGGGTGATGATCGCGTCGTTGCCAGTGCCCCATTGCAGGATGTCGGCTTCGTTGTTGTCGCCTTTCTGGTCGACCGAGGCGTAGTGGTCGTCGTAGCCCTGGCTGACGGTGGCTTTGACGTTCACGCCGGTCTGCTTGACCTTGGCTTCGTTGTCGTTACCCGACTGGCGTACGGAGGCCGAGCCCACGACGAAGTTCTGCTGCACGCTGGCCTTGTTGCCATAGCCGTACTGTTCGGTGGCGGCGCTGGTGAAGCCACTGTTCTTCTGGTCGATCGAAGCGGTGTTGTTCGAACCGAAGGTCTGGGTCACGGAGGCGGTGGTCAGGAAGTTGTTTTCCTGGTTGATGGTGCCTTTGCTGTAGGCAGCGTCCTGGGTGATGGTGGCAGTGGTCAGGCCGTTGTTGCGCTGGGTCACGGAAGCGGTGTCGTAGCTGCCACCGTTCTGGCTGATGGTGGCTTTGGTCAGGCCGTTATAGTCCTGCTTGACGGTAGCGGTCTGGAAACCGCCGTTCTGGTTGACGCTGGCAGTCTGGCCAGCGCTGCCATTCTGGTCGACCTTGACGGTACCGTTGTTGCCAGCCTGGGTAGCGGCGGTAACGTTGTCGGAACCTTTCTGGTTGATGGTCAGGGTGCTGTAGATAGCGCTTTGTTTGACGGCGCCGGCAGCGGCGGAGCCTGCGGTGTTGTGGCTGCCCAGTTGGTTGACGGTCACGGTGGACTGAGTGGCGTGATCCTGTTCAACGTTCAGGGTGTTCTTGGAACCGTCCTGGGTTGCATTGACAGTACTGTTATCAGCAAAAGCCGAACCCGAGACCGCAACCAGGATAGCCAGAGACAGCAAAGATTTACGCGCTTGCATAAGTGTATTCCTTTATTCGAGAAGTTAGTTGTGTCGCGTTGCGCTACTACCAATGAACTTACGGCTGGTTCACTTGAAACGAAGTCGTCTGTCCAGTGTTCTTGTCGGTGGTCACGATTTGCAGGACCCCGGTTTGCAAGTTGGTAATGGAAATACTGAAGTCGGTGGTTTCTACCGTGCCGGGCACCAGCTTGCCGTCGGTACCGACGATGCTGGAGGTCACGGCCGAGGAAACGCGGCTGAGAATCGCGCTCTGCAGCATGCTGTTGAACTGGGTCAACGCGGTATTGCTGCTCGACGAGGTCGAGGCGCTTTTCTCGGTGAAGTGGTTCTGCGCGGTGGCCTGGTTGAGCAGCACCGGGCCATTGAGCGGGTTACCGCCGAACGAGGGGTTGATCGGGGTGTAGGCCAGTTCGCTGGCGGTTGCCGAGAGTGCGGTGCACATCGATACGGCTAACAAAATCGAAGACTTGCGCAACATAAATTCCCTCTCAAAATTCATCGCGGCCCAGGTCTGGATCGCCGAAAAACTGTGCCAACTGGTAGTCCAGAATTGCCTGGTACACCTGGTCTGCCGCGCTGGCGCCGATATCCGGAATCAGGCTGCGGTTGGGTGGCAGGAACGTCTGGAACAACCGCCGATTGCCATAGTCGACAAACACCTGGCTACCGAGCCGCGCCGTAGGGCGTTCAGAGATGATGACGGTGAAAGTACCGTCGGCATCCTTGTCGCTCCACGCCGAAGCGAAACTGTCGTAGAACTCGCGGCCGGCCAAGGTCATTGTCTGGCCTACGACCAAACCATGAACTTCATTACTATTGAGCGTGCGTTTCTGCGCCACGCTGGGGGTGCTGTTAATGCTGCCTTCGGCCTGGGCTGCCGATACACCTGCAAGTTGCAAGAGTATTGCAGTCGTCATTATTAACTTTTTCATGATGGCCTATGGCTACCCCTGCATGTATCTATTTATACAACAGGCGATACAAAGACTCTCATTGAATTAAAAATTCGTTCATGAAGCGTCAGATTTATTTTTGACGCGCTGGCAGCGCTATTTTTGGCGTCAGTTATCGAAGGCTATTTGGGTGGCGCCGGTTTTACGTTGCGCGTATTTAAGTGACTGCAAAATGCCATTATTCTGGCTGCTTTTCTATTCGAATGGATACTCGAATTTCCTAGAGAACCTGAATGGGTGTTACGCAGTGTTACCTAGGGCCAAATAGCGACGTTGCGCCGCCAGAGAAGTCTGTAAAAAAAATTGCGCCTTATAACGAAAAGGCCTGAAAAAGCAGCTCTCTATTGCCACTCCGCTTTTCACTGGCATTGGCTGCCCCGTTCCTCTATGGTTCAGGGCTGAATCGCCCATCTAGAAGGAATCTCCACATGCAGTTTCGCCCACTTGGCAAGACCGACATCAAGGTCAGCGCCATCGCCCTCGGCACCATGACCTGGGGCGAGCAAAACACCCAGGCCGAGGCCTTCGAACAGATCCGCCTGGCCAAGGACGCCGGCGTCAACTTCATGGACACTGCGGAAATGTATCCGGTACCGCCGAACGGCGAGACCTACGCCACTACCGAGCGTTACATCGGCGAGTACTTCAAGCAGCACGGCGACCGCGCCGACTGGATCCTCGCCAGCAAAGTGGCAGGCCCGGGCCGCATGGCGCACATTCGCGACGGCAATCCGCGCCTGAACCGCGCCAACATCCCGGCCGCGCTGGATGCCAGCCTCAAGCGCCTGAATACCGACTACCTGGACCTGTACCAACTGCACTGGCCCGACCGCAAGACCAACTTCTTCGGCGACCTCAACTACACCCACCACGCCGATGACGAGTTCACCGCCATCGAGGAAACCCTCGAAGTGCTGGACGAGCAGGTCAAGGCCGGCAAGATCCGCCATATCGGTTTGTCCAACGAGACGCCGTGGGGCACTTCGCGCTTCCTGCACCTGGCCGAGACCCGTGGCTGGCCGCGTGCCGTTTCCATCCAGAACCCCTACAACCTGGTGAACCGCAGCTTTGAAGTGGGCCTGGCGGAAATCGCCATTCGCGAGCAGATCGGCTTGCTGGCGTATTCGCCGCTGGCGTTTGGTGTGCTGGCTGGCAAATACCTGAACGGTGCGCGCCCGCCAAAAGGTCGCCTGACCTTGTTCGAGCGTTTCCAGCGCTACAACAACCCACAGACCGACCGTGCCGCCGCCGCTTACGTGGCGTTGGCCCAGGAGCACGGCCTGGACCCGGCGCAGATGGCGTTGGCGTTCGTGACCAGCCGGCCATTCATGACCAGCAATATCATTGGCGCGACCACCTTGGAGCAGCTGGCCAGCAACCTGGCGAGCATTGATGTGGTGTTGTCGGAAGAGGTGTTGCAAGGCCTGGAAGCCATTCATGTAGAGCAGCCTAACCCGGCGCCTTGATTCCAGCTCGGTGGTGAGGCACTTGGCCTCTCGCCGGCAAGCCGGACTTCTACAAGATGGTGTACACCACATTGCAGGCGTCCAGCTCGGTGGCGAGAGGCCAGATGCCCCAGCGCAAATAACCGGAAACTAATCCCGATTCAGCGGTCACAGAAGAACAACAACGCGCCCACACCGAGGACCGCGCCATGACCGCCACCCCCGCCCAACTCGATTACGCCCACGACACCCTGTTCGGCCCGATCCCGAAAAGTGCGGCCTGCGAGGTCGTCATCACGCCCATCACCCCCGGTGCCTTTCAGGTACTGGTGCTGGCGCCCGTGCCCGAGGATCTGCACAAGGCCCATTCGCTGATCATCACCCTTTCCCCCGAGCGACGCCTGAATGGCACGTTGGCTCATGCGCGCAAGCTGGACAACGGCGACCTGGAATTGCAGATCGACCTGTAGTTCCATGAGGCTTGGGTGGCCGCCTCAATCCTCGTGCGCGCCCGAAACCGTCAAGAGCTGCCTTGGCCGCAAGGCTGGCGGTATTGTATGCGAGCACCCAGCCCCCGCCCTCTCCGCCACATTTCCACCCAGCTGAAACCCCTGTCCCAGAGCCTTCCAACGCATTTTGTAGGAAAAATCGCAGAAACTTTCAGAAACGCCTGACTGGCAAACCACAGATTTCTGTTCATGCTCCACGCCTCCCGAACCTGGAATGAGGCCGCGCCAAACATGAAACCTATACCGCTACTCGCCTTCGGGCTGCTTGCCGTGACGGCCTGTACGCCAGCCGCTGCCGGCGAATTGGACATCACCGCGCGGTTTCGAGTGTCGGCTGCGGAGCCGAGCATTACTCATTTCGTGAATACCACGCCCTTGTCAGGCTATTGCCAACAGCGTCCCGACCTATGTCGGCCCGACGACGTGACCATCACTATCCCGCTGGACATCAACCGGACCTGGCAAATACCTGCACCTATCGAGGCCCATAACTACCAGCGAGTCGACGGCACCTGGAAGGAGATATCGATACACAGCAGCGAAAATGGCGGCAGCTATCCTCTGCGTTTTCGCTTGAACCTGCTGGCGCGCCAGTATCTGCGGGGTGTTCTCGATCCCGGCGCGAGCGCAGGAGATCTCATGGCAAGAAGCAGCTATCCCGGGATCAATGGGTCTTCGGTGGGAGGCTGCAGTGGGCGTACGGGCTCCGGGAATATCGATCAATACAATTTTGCCTGGATCGTGCCCGCTGATTTTCGGGTGTGCAGTCGCCCCTTCACTACCGGTGAGCCCTTTGGCCCATACTCCGGATCGATCACCAGGGTTTCAATCGGCTACGAGCTGGTCAACCCCAACCCGCTGCGAATGCCCAATGGCACCTATACAGGCGTCGTTTCCTACGATGTCGGCCGCGGGAAAGCGATCGACCTAGGCGAAGGCGAGTACAGCGATAGCGTCATCAATTTCAACCTCACCCTCACCGTCGAACACCAGATCCGCGTCGAATTCCCCGCCAACTCCGACCGCGTACTGCTGGAACCCGATGGCGGCTGGCTGGATTGGCTGAACAAAGGCCGCCGCCCTACCCGCCTGTACCGGGAACAACCGTTCCGCCTGTGGGGCAGCGCGCCCATGCATATGTACTTGACGTGCGAGTACGCGATGGGCAACCGCTGCGGCATTGCCAATAACCGCACAGGGGAACAGGTACCGGTGGATATCACCTTGACCTTGCCGGACGCCTTCCGCTACCAAGGCCAGTTGGTGCAACAACTCGCCCTGCCCGTCGGCCAGCCCGCCGCCCTGACCTTCGATGCCATACGACCACTGCTCAGTGGGCGCAGCCAGCTGCACTACAGCGTGGCCCAGGAACACATGGCGGGGATGCTGGCCAATGCCGGGACGACGTATCAGGGTGACGTCACGATCATTTTCGACGCCGAGATATAAGGTGGGCGCCGATGCTCATGTGGCAGGGGAAAAAGCTCGCCGCCAGGGTTGCGCGTCCCCCTGTGGAACTCCGGCCGCAGCGCTCCGCCTGGCGGGTGCACAACACCGCATATTCCGTCTTGCCCCACGGCGAGCGACCGTCACGCCAACTTTCGACCGCTCTGTAACGTCCGTTCTAGAGCGGTCCCTTCGATTTTGTAGGAAAAATCGCAGAAACTTTCAGAAACGCCTGACTGGCAAGCCAGTTTTTTTTGAGCATGCTCCCCGCTTTCCTTCCTGCACAGTGAAGCCGCGCTGACCATGAAACCTTTCCTTACCCTATCCTTGGGGCTGCTGGCCACCGCCGCCAGCGCGCTGAGCGTTGCCGCCGAACTGGACATCACCGCCCGGTTTCGGCCCTCGGCGGCCGAACCGAACATCACCCAGTTCGTAAATACCACCCCGTTGTCCGGCTATTGCCAGCAGTACCCAGGCAATTGCAGGCCCGACGACGTGACCATCACGTTTCCCCTCACGGTACAACGCACTTGGGTGGTACCGGGTCCATTGGAAGGGCATCACTACCAGCGGATCGACGGTGGCTGGAAAACGATTCAAATCCGCAATGATGTCAGCGGCCAGGTGTTTGACGTCCGCTTTCGCCTCAATCGCCTGTCTCGGCGATATCTGCGCGGTCCACTACTACCAGGGGGAACGGAAGGCTCCATGATCGATTTTGCTTACGGGGCAGGCGTGTATGGAGCTTCGGTTGGCGGCTGTACTGGCTTGCAGGGCCGCTATTCCGTCGATCACTACGCTTTCGCATGGAGCGTACCGCCGGACTTCCGTATCTGTTCTCGCGCCGCTGCCTATCCGGAACAGCCCTTTGGCCCTTACGGGGGCAGCATTGATCAAGTCTCGCTCGGTTACGACTTGGTCGCGCCCAGCCCCTTGCAACTACCCAACGGCACCTACACCGGTGTGGTGTCGTACGACATCGGCCGCGGAAGGGCGATCGACTTCGGAGAAGGCGAGTACAGCGAAAGCGTCATCAATTTCAACCTCACCCTGACCGTCGAACACCAGATCCGCGTCGAATTTCCCGCCGGCAGCGACCGCGTGTTGCTGGAGCCCGACGGCGGCTGGCTGGACTGGCTGAACAAAGGCCGCCGCCCCACCCGGCTGTATCGCGAGCAGCCCTTCCGCCTCTGGGGCAGCGCGCCCCTGCATATGTACCTGACGTGCGAGCACACCCTGGGCAACCGCTGCGGCATCGCCGAAACCCGCACCGGCGACCCGGTGCCCGTGGACATATCCGTTAGCCTGCCGGATGCCTTCCGCCATCAAGGCCAGTTGATACAGAAGATTCCCCTGCCCGTCGGCAAGACCGCCGCCCTGACCTTCGACGCCGTACGCCCGCTGCTGAATGGCCGCAGCCAGCTGCACTACAGCGTCGCCCAGGAGCAGGTGGACAAGATGCTCGCTAACGCAGGCAGCACCTACAAGGGCGACGTGACGATCATCTTCGACGCGCAGATATAGGCACCTACGATGGCAGCGCCAGGGTCTTCAGGTAATCGCCAAAGCCTTCCCGCGCGCGCGGATCGACCCGGGCGCTGGTGCACACGCTGTTCAGCGCCGTCCACACGATGCGTGCGCCGCTGCGCTCCAAGGCCTCCACCAGGCCGACGTCTTCGTGGGCGCTCAGGGGTTTGAAGCCACCCGCACGCCGATAGGCCTTGGCGCAGATGCCGAGGTTGGCGCCGTGGATATGCCGGTGGCCCTCGCACGCCTGGTAGCGCCCCAGGTATCGAGTCTGGGTAGCAAGCCCATAGTCGCCCCAATCCATTACCGTGACCGTGCCGCACACCGCGTCGGCCTGAAAGGCCAACTGCTGCGCCAGCCAATCGTCGGGCACGGTGCTGTCGGCGTCGGTGCAGGCCAGCCAGCGGGCGCCCCGGGACAGCATATAGGCCGCCCCCACGCGCCGGGCATGGCCGACGTTGCGGGCGCTGACCGACAGCGTCAGGGCGCCGAAGGCCCGCGCCACCAGCGCCGATTCATCATCGCAACTGTCCAGCACCACGAGGATCTGCACCGGTTCGTCCAGCAAGGCCCCATGCCGAGCGGCGGCCTGCAGGGAGCGCAGGCACTGGGGCAGCAGGTCCTGTTCGTTGTGCGCGGGCACTATCACACCGATCATAGGGCTTCCTCGTCGAGGTCGATGGCACAGGGTTGCACGCACCACAGCTCCAGCAGGAAGTCGGCTTCCTCATGGCGCACCGCGCGGTGCAGCGGCAGTTGTTCGGCGAGCATGGCGTGCACCTGGCGGCCGTCCATGGGGCATTCGTCGATGGGGTGCAGCCAGTGGCAGGCCAGCAGCGAACCGCCAGGGCTGAGGCTGGCGACGCAGCGGTCGATTACCGCGCTGAAGTCGTCCGGGGCCAGGTAATAGGCGACTTCGCTGAGCACGATCAGGTCGAACTCACCGCCGGGCCAATCACCCGGCAGGTGGCCCTGGATCACCTCGGCGTCGGGGAAACCTTCGAGGCGGGTGCGCGCCAGGCGCACGGCGTCGGCGCTCAGGTCCATGCACACCAGAGCGTCACAGCGCTCGGCCAGCAAGGCACTGAGCACACCGTTGGCGCACGCGGGCTCGAACACCCGCTGGTAGCGCTGGAGCGGCAAGGTGGCCAAGGTCAAGTCGCGCTTGCGCTGCTCGTACCAGCGGGTGCGGAACGCCCAGGGGTCGTCGCTGGCGGCGAACATGCGCTCGAAGTATTCGGCCGGCACGCTGGCGTTGTTTGCCGTTGCATTCATCACCATGGTGTTGCCCCCAGTCGCAAGGTTGCCGAGCCCGCTCAAGCGGGACCCGGTGTTCAGGTAAAGATCAGTTCGAATGGCTGCAGCAGGCGTTCCAGGGTCTGGCGGTCCAGCACCGGCGCCGCGCCCGTGGTCGGGTCGCCGTGCAACTGGCTGGCGTGGGCACGGATGGCCTCGCGCTTGCGCTGCAACTGGTCGTCGTCGAGCAGCAGCTTGTAAGCGCTGCCCCAAGGCAAGCGCTGGTCCTCCGGGTCCGCCCAGTGCCAGGCCCACACCGGAACCTCCAGCAGGGTAGCGCCCTTGGCCAGGGCAGCCTGCGCCGCGGCACGGCCGACGGCTTCATGGTCGCCGTGGCCGTCGTGCCGCCAAGTGGTGAGCACGAAGTCGCCAGGCCTGAGGGCGGCGGTCAGGATGTCGGCCAGGTCTTCCTCGTGCTGCCCTACCCGCGCATCGGGCAGGTTCAAGCGCTGCCAGCTCAAGTGCGCAACGTCCAGGCCCAGCCGGGTCAAGGCGCATTCGCTTTCCAGGCGGCGCTGGGCACGCAAGCGTTGTACTGGCCAGAGTTGCGAGCCCGGGTGGCTGGCGTCGCCGTCGGTGACGCTGATCAGGTGCAGGTCGCCGATACGCTCGGCCATGGCGGCCAGCAGCCCGCCACAGGCCAGCACTTCATCATCGGGATGGGGGGCTATCACCACCAGCCGCGTGCCTTGGGGAATCAAGGCGTCGAGGGTCACGCCTGGGGTGCGTTGCAGCGCCTGGCTGGCATTCCAATCGCGCAGGGGGGTGCCGCTGACACCAAAGGGCGCATCCTTGAACACAGCCGAAGTGCTGTTCATAGTGCCCACTCTCCAACGGGTAAAGATGCCACTTGCCGCCCCAGGCCGGCGAGGTCGCGCTCGGCATGGCTCTGGCGCACGAAGACCGGCAGATCGGCGATCAGCCGGGCGAAATGCGGGTCACGGCAGTAGGGCGTGGCGCCCAAGGCGCGGCCGACGTGATGAATCACCTCTTCCACCGCCGCTTCCACGTGCGCGCGCACGCGCTGTACCGGTAGTTGCGCGCTTTCAAAGGGGTAGGCATCGATCCACGCCGCGCACTCGCGCAAGGCCGAGGCCGCGCCGTACAGGGCCGCGTCCACCGCGCCCAGGTGGGCATCGGCATGGGGGTCGGCACGACCGCGGCTGGCCCGCAGTTGTTCGGCCAGCCCCACGGCGGCGCCATACCAGGCGGCGGCAATACCGGCGCCGCCCTGCCAGAAGCCCGGGCGGCTCAGGTACTCGCCGCTGTGGCCGACGCAATGACCGATCGCGTGCTCGAACTGCACCTCGACGCTGGCGGTGCAGGCCATGCCCACCGCCTCCCAGCCCTGCTCGCCGATACGCACGCCAGGCTGCTCGAGCTTGACCGCCACCAGTTGCGATTGATCTTGTTCGTCCCAGGCGGTGACCAGTGCGTGGTCGGCCTGCAGCGCCCCCGAGCACCAGGCCTTGGTGCCCTGCAGGCGCACTTGGTCATGGCTGCGGGCGTTAATGTGCAGCCGCGCACTGGGCGGCTCGGCGGCCCACACGCACCAGATGCCCGGCGCCTGCAGGTGGCTGGCGCCCAGCTCCTCGATGATTGCCATGGCATCGGTATGGCCTTCGAACAGCTTGAGCAGGCCGAGGTCCTGGCCGGCGATCTTGGCCAATACTTGCCAGCGGCCAAGGGTGTCGCCATCGCCGGGCAGCGGCAATTGCGTGAGGCGTTCGTCGATGCAGCGCAACATCACGCGCCGCAAGGCTTCGTCGACGTGAAGCGCGATTGGGCGCCGGGCGAATTCGCCCAAGGCCGCTTGGAAACTGGAGGTGTTCATCAGCACTTGTCCCTGTGTTTTCAACCACTGCAGAATTTTCGGCAGCCCCCTGTTGCAGGGGTTCAATCTATTCGTCCGCGATACATGTGCTTCTGACGTGCGGATCAGACGCCGGGGTTGCCGAACTGCACGTACAGGGCAAATACCCCCAGCACCGACCAGACAATGGCAAACAGCCAGGGGGTGCGCAGGGAGAACAGCAAAGATTTGGCGTAGCCCTTTTCCGTCGACTCGTGGCTGCTGAACAGCGGCGACTCGTCGTAGGCGCGGCCAATCACCGGCTCGCTGCGCAGCAATTGGCTTTGCTTGAAGTGCCAGTGGTCGATGATGTCGTAGGCCGCACGGATGCCCGGCCAGGCATGCAGCGAACTGACGATGCCTAGCAGCGCCAGCAGGGGCGGCACGAACAGGGTGAACAGCTTGCCCCACTCGGGGTTGAGGTTGCCCATGGACGAGGCGAAGGCAATCACCAGGAAGGACTGCGCCGAGAGGTAGGCGTTGGTGCGGTTGGACAGCAAGGAGGTCTCGTAGTGGATCTCCTTGCGGTAGAAGTCCAAGCGGTCCTTGGGGTTGCCGAACAGGTGCGGGTCGTTGCTGGACAGCTCTTCGTGAACCGCGGGTTGCGGCTCGGTGATGATTTTCGACACAGGGGCCTCGGGATGGTGGCTGGGTTTTCGCGCGGTCGCCTCA
>Ga0308164_10000523_pt1 | contig 62214 bp, 53 predicted proteins | sample PhyTR2_FD_201031 | JGI IMG/M metagenome (GOLD analysis project Ga0308164, IMG submission 201031) | Phyllosphere microbial communities from UC Gill Tract Community Farm, Albany, California, United States - DLSLT.R2 | ecosystem: Host-associated > Plants > Phyllosphere > Unclassified | place: USA... | reverse complement strand
CCTTGCCGCCCTCGGTCACGCGTTCGATATCGTTGATCATCCAGGTGGTCAGCTCTTCGGCAGTAATGCCCAGTTCGGTCGCTACGCGCTGGTGAAGGCGCTCGGCGTCGTATTGATTGAGTTGATCGCTGTTCATGGGGCTGGCTCCTTAAAGGGGTGTTAAGTTCAGTCCCCGCGAGGGCTCCACAGTTCAGTCGGGTTTGAGCGGGCTGCGAACGTCCAGTCGCCCGACAGGATCAGCTCAGGTCACCCCTTTCGGCCCGGGCAACAAGCTCATCCACGACACGTCTTACCTTCGGCTGCAGGTGCCGCGTCTGAGGCCAGACTGCGTGGATGGCCACGTCATCCGGGTGGTATTTCTCCAGGACGGGAACCAGCCTGCCATCCTTTAGATGATCGCGGATCAAAGAGCCGGGCATCTGACAGATCCCCTGACCGGCCGCAGCCATGGCAATGATCGCATCCCCGTCGCCGACCTCATGGGTACCCGGTGGAGTGATCCGCGCGAGCTCGCCGCTTTCATCCAGGACCGTCCAGCTTACCCGCTGGCCTCTACGATAGTTGACGATACAGCGGTGCTGCTGAAGGTCTTCGGGAGACTCCGGGTAGCCGTGCTTTTGAATGTAACGAGGCGCAGCGCAGATGATCTGCTTCTGTACAGCCAGGCGCCTCGCGACCAGGCCGCTTGTGTCTTTGAGCGCCCCGAATCGAATACTGAGATCGACACCCTCTTCGATCAGATCGATCACGCTATCGTTAAACGTCACCGTCAACTTGAGGCCGGGATTGGCTTCAAGGATATCCAGTAACACCGGAAGAACGACGCTACGTCCATAGGCGGCGGGCAGATCGATTCGCAGGCGCCCGCCAGGCGTCTTCTGGTTGCTCGTCAGAAATGCTTCAGCAGCGAGAACTTCATCCACGGCTAATGAGCAGCTTGCGAAGTAAGCCTCTCCGTCAACGGTGAGCCCCAAGCTGCGAGTGGATCGATGAAAAAGTTTGCAACCCAGCCTTTCTTCCAGCTTGGCGATGCTCTTGCCCACTGCTGATTTGGTTATGCCCAGCCGGTCGGCGGCTGAAGTAAAGCTTCCGGCTCTTGCCGCTGTAACGAAAATAACAACTCCGCTCAAAGCCTGTTCAACCTGAGGCATTGTCAACTCCAGCTCTACTCTGTTAGGACTGATTACGGGTTTATCGTAGCAAAGCTCTACCTTAGTCTGGTTACCAAGTTATTCAGAACAGATTGAGAGGCAGAAAAAGCAATGACCCATCAACACGTAGAACTTCTCGCAGCCTACTGGACTATTGCCGGTGACGTTTACCCGATGGGCCCTACAGAAGTGAGCCCTTTTTCCTTCAGAGATCGTATGGAGGCGGCGGGCCAGGCTGGCTTCAAGGGTATCGGCTTGGTGCACAACGGCATGATGGCGACGATGGATGAGATCGGTTACCCGGCGATGAAAACCATCCTGAAGCAGAACGGTATCGAGCATATTGAACTGGAATTCCTGGTGGACTGGTACCACTCAGGCGAGCGTCGACGCCAGTCAGACAAAGTTCGCCATGAACTGCTCGAAGCAGCTGAAGCCTTGGGCGTTCGCTCAATCAAAATCGGCCCTGGGATAGGAGAAGACCTGACGGACATTGATCTCATGGTCAAGGAGTTCACTTTGCTCTGTCAGGAAGCTGCCGCGGTCGGTTCCAATATAGTCCTGGAAATCATGCCGTTCAGTAACGTGCGCACCATCGACACTGCCTTGGCGATTGTGGAAGGCGCTGATCAGCCCAATGGAGGTCTGCTACTCGATATCTGGCACCTGCAACGTGGCGGTATCGACTTCAGTGAAATCGCCCGAATCCCGGCCCGGTTCATCAAGTCGGTCGAGCTGAACGATGCGCACAAGTACCCCATCGAGCCGCTGTGGATGGACACCATTCATAAACGTGTCCTGCCGGGCGATGGGACCTTCGACATCCCGGCTTTTATCAACGGGGTTCAAGCTGCAGGTTATGAGGGCCCGTGGGGGTTGGAAGTGCTGTCAGACACCCACCGCAAGCTTCCCCTTGAGGCCATGGCCAATCGAGCGTTTGAAAGCACTATGTGCCTGTTCAGTCAGTGATAGGCGCGACGTCCCAGTCTTCGTCGCCTCACTTCGATAATCAACCATGGAGCACGTCATGAGCCATCTACAGATAATTTGCCTTGCCGCTTTCCTGTCGGCAGGTCTCTCAGGGTGTTTTGACACATCGAATAAAGATCAGGGCACTACACAAAATCCCGACAATGGTTCTTCTATCCAGATGAAGAAGCACTGATTGCGCGAATCCAGGAATCTTTGGCCACTCACGCAGCCTTTGCCATGGGCAAGTAGCTCGATTACGGTTGGAGTGATGCCTGATCCCAGCCGTATTCTTCCTCAACACTAACGGCTGCCGCGTAACGACGTACTTCAAACCCGCCGCTTATTGCACCTTCGTCGGATAAGGCCCACTGCTATCACGAGACCGCATTACTGGCGTCACACCACAGCTGGTGGGCACCGACGGCAGCGAAACGCTCAGAGCCGGCGCTGGCCGCGGCACATTCGAAGCGGGTGCGGGCAATGATCGGTTATTCGGCGGCGCAGGCGGGGACACCCTGAGCGGCGGCGCGGGTGCCGACACCTTCGTGTATACCCAGCTCAGCGACAGCTACCACAACGATGCCAGTGGCAGCTACAGCCCACCGACTTCAATGGCAACGGCCATGACATGATCGACGTGTCCGCACTGGGCTTCACCGGGCTGGGTAACGGCTACGACGGTACGCTGAAGGTGGTTCTCAACCTCGCCGGCGATGCCACCGCACCTAAATCATTAGAAGCCGATGCCAACGGTAACCGCTTTGAAATTCTGCTCAGTGGCAACCATGCCAATGAGTTCAACGCCAGCACTGAGGGCAACGCCGTTGACCTCGTGAACTGACAGCGCCTGAACCGCTCGCCTCACCTTTAGTTGCCTGCTTTCGTGCCAGACACGAAAGCCCACTGAAACCTGGAACAGGCGCTCCCATTTCGGCTGATGCAACACGCCAACATAAATAACGGACTGCAAAACCTAAAAACGTTGCGCAGTCGCCAAAATTGTAAATAAAACTAACTAAATCTTGGCAATACAAACCTTTTAACCCAGAATTTGCGGGCATTCAAACGCTTGTTGGTGGTCTGAAAGCTACTCGATATAAGGAAATAAAATGGCGATGGTCTTCTGTCGTGGCTGCGCAAAGGAAATACATGAAACGGCACTCAACTGCCCGCAATGTGGCGCCAGTCAGGTCTCTGCAACTCCTGCCAAACAGCTACAACAGACCGGTTCCCCGTGGATGGCTATCGTCTCTTTGGTGCTGGGCATCCTCTGCTCGCTGGCGCTGTTCGACGATGGTGAATGGGATCTGGATACCGTCGTCGGGCTCGGCATGTGCTCGATAGCCGGACTGGTTCTGGGCGTCATCAGCATCAACAAAAAGTTGCCTGGAAACGGAATAGCGATAGCAGGCACTGTCTTGTCAGCAGTATCGCTGCTGATATTTTTTGGATTAATAGCTAACTGATTTAGGGAAGAATGAGATGGTATTTTGTCGTGGTTGTGCAAAGGAAATCAGTGATGACGCTGGTACGTGTCCGCACTGCGGGGCTCCGCAGTTGGTTATTTCGCCAGCCAGTGCGAGCACCGATAACCCGCCTGCGTGGAGCTGGTATACAGAAGTTCTGAAAAAATACGCGGTGTTCACGGGCAGGGCACGCAGAAAAGAATACTGGATGTTCTTTCTGTTCAACATCTTGATCTCGATTGTCCTCGGCTTTATCGGCGGGTTGATCGGGGATGGCGGCATTATCGCTAACCTTTACTCCCTGGCCGTGTTGGTCCCAGGTATCGCGGTGGGTGTTCGCAGGTTGCACGACACGGATCGCAGTGGCTGGTGGCTGCTGGTACCGATTGCCAACCTTGTGTTCCTGATTCAGGAAGGTCATCCAGGACCTAACCGTTTTGGGCCAAGTCCTAAATAAAGCACGTGTGAAGATGTGGTCGTCTGGCCACGTCTTCACAGGCTTTTCGCTGCCGCGCAGCGAATAGACGGAACCACTGTTTACTGCGTCAGCAAATAGGCCAATCAAAACCTCCCTCGAGCTTGCAACGCGGATAGACCAAAATCGCTGTTGATTCTGCGCTCGGGAAATCGCATTTTCTGAAAATAACCGGAAGCCCCGGCAATCCGGCTTATCGTGTCACTACAGCGTATTAGAAGCCAACGCGCCTCTGAGGAAAATAGGCTGAACTTGTAACGGGTATGATCTCTCTCAATAACTACGCACACCTGATTAGGAGGAAAACACCATGTCCAAACTCGCAGAATTCCGCCAGCTGGAAAAACATCTCGCCGAGCAACTCCAGGCACTGGAAGCAATGAAAGGCGACCAAGGGCTCAAGAAGGAGATCGAGTTCGAAACCAAGCTGCGCAAGCTGCTTGAGCACTATGGTTTCAGCCTGAAGCACATCATCAATCTGCTGGACCCACAGAGCTCTTCCCGTGGCCAGACCGTTGAAAAACCTGCGGGCAAACGCAAACCGCGTGAACTCAAGGTTTATAAGAACCCGAAAACCGGCGAAGTGATCGAGACCAAGGGTGGGAACCACAAGATTCTGAAAGAATGGAAGGCCGAACATGGTTCCGATGTTGTCGAGGGTTGGCTGAAGAAGTAAAGCCTTGCCTGTCGATTGATTCAGGGCGTCGACTCTTCACCGTTGGCGCTGTTGAACAGCCGACGCCGGGAACGATCCGCGGCGGCTGTTCGTCTGACCTGCATCGACTCACTGAAAAGGTACAGCGCAATGGACAAGACGATCACCGTGGACCAACTGGCTTCCGCCGACCTTAGATCAGTCAACGAAATATGGCTCGGCGGTACTCATACCGAGTTATGTCTGTGGCGTGGCGAACAAGTCCCTACCCACGACATGCTCAGCGAGGGCACCCACGATCAGAACGCCCGGCGCCTGTGCCTGCAACTGGTCGACCCCGACGATAAGGCTGCAGTAGCCAACGTCGAAGCACTCGTTCGCGAGCGGCTGGAAAGGATGGGGAGCCAGGGCGAGTTTTATCCGGCTGAGAATGCGGACACTCACCAGTAAATCGTTCTGATTTCACGCGATTCTGTAGGCCTTGGGGCCGTCTTGCCAGACTGTAGCTTTGTGACGCAGAGCGTCACGAACTGCATGCCAACGCGGAGCATTGGCACGATGGTCATCTGCAATTGCAGAGTTGCTCCGCCCGCAAACGCTACCCCTTCAAAAACCCTCCCAAGTCCTCAATCAAACTTGGGCCCTTGGGCTGCCATCCCAAGCGCTCGCGTGTCTTGTGATTCAGGCTGCTCATGTCCTTGGCCACAAATGTCGACAGCCAGCCAAAGTGTGCGGCGGCTTCATGGGCGGGCATTGCCAACGTGGGCAGGCCGAGATGTTCTCCGACGGTTTCGGCAATCAGGCGGAAAGTAATGTCTGATTCGGCAGTCGCGTGATAACGAGCCCCCGGCTGATGTTTCTCCAGAGCCAGACGATACAGGCGCGCCGTGTCTTCAAGGTGCGCTGCAGACCACTGATTGAGGCCTTGGTCGATATAGGCTGAGCAGCCTTTTTCCTGCGCCTGTTTGATGACTTCGCTGACCAGGCCTTGTTTGGCCGGGTTGTGAATCTGCGAGAGTCGCATCACGACTACGTTGACGCCGCGTTGCAACAGCGCCTGCCCGGCGAGTTCCGATGCGACGCGAGGGTTGGGGTGCGCCGGGTCGAAATGATCTTCGTCTGCGGACTGCCCAGGTGCTGACGAGCCCATCGCCGTGCTGGAGGTGATAACCAGTGGTCGCTCGGAGCCTGCCAGTGCAGAACCCAATGCGTCGATGACGCGAGCGTCTTTCTGGCAGTTGGCGACGAAGTGCGCGAAGTTGTGATCAAACGCCGTGTGAATCACCGCGTCGCACTTCTCTACGCCACGCTGAAGGCCGGACAGGTCTTCGATATCACCGCGATGCGGTTCGGCTCCCATGGCAAGCAGAGCTTGAGCCCCCTCTTGCGAACGTGTCAGACCTACTACCTGATGGCCTGCGTTGATCAGTTCCCCAGTGACGCGAGTGCCAATAAAGCCTGTGGCGCCGGTTATAAATACGCGCATAGTCAAATCTCTCTTTGCTGAAGTCGGCAGAGTGCGCGTAACGTTTATCCCGTAAAAGACGTGACGTTATCAGGGTATAGAAACCAACAGGATCATCATGGCCAACCCGCTGGGAACGTATTTGAAGGACTGTCGGGCGCGTCTGGACCCTGCGAGTTTGGGGCTTTCCACCACGCGTCGACGCACGCCAGGTTTGCGTCGTGAAGAAGTTGCCCAGCGCGCCAATATCAGCGCGACGTGGTACACGTGGCTGGAACAAGGGCGCGGTGGCGCGCCTTCTGCTCAGGTTCTGGACCGGATCGCGCAAAGTCTCCTGATGACCGAGCCCGAGCGGCAACACTTGTTCATGCTCGCTTTTGGTCACCTGCCCGAAGTGGTCTACAGCGCGCCCGAAGGCGTATCGCCGCGCTTGCAGCGCATTCTGGATACGCTCGCGTTCAGCCCTGCTTTTATCAAGACTGCCACTTGGGATGTTCTGGCCTGGAACAACGCTGCGGCAGCTGTATTTACTGACTACAGCCTGCTGCCCGTAGAGCAGCGCAACATCCTGCGCCTGATGTTTTGCAACGCTGGCACGCGTGCAAAGCAGGACGACTGGCAGGCCGTCGCGCGCTTTATCGTCGCCTCATTCAGAGCCGACGCGACCCGTGCCGGTGCCGCCTCGGAACTCCGCGAACTCGCTGACGAACTCTGCACACTCAGTGCCGATTTCGCTGCGTTGTGGCGCGACAACGATGTGCGTTCACAGGGCGAAGGCACCAAGCGCCTGCGGCATCCGGTTCATGGGCTGATTGAACTGGAGTATTCGGGGTTCGCAGTGGATGGCCGGCCCGATCTGTCGATGATTGTTTATAACCCGGTCACCGAGGATGACGCGGCGCGGGTTCAGGCGCTGGTGGAGGGTTACATACAGCGTTAATGCGGCTTTAGAACCATCAGGCTTTTCTGCCACCAGATCGCCCTCCCGCCCGAAAGATCGAACCGCCGTTCCATCACGTACTCGAAAGTGTGTGACCACAAAAAACCAACCCTTTCCCGCCATTTGGCAACGCCGTATTGAAGCCCCCCGGTACCGCCGAACAGGTATCGACTCACAACGCTCCGGACCTCGCCAGATGGTCAACCCGCATTCAAAAAGAGTAACCCTATGAGACCCCAGACTTCCTTCATCTTCGACCTGGACGGCACGCTGACCGACAGCGTTTATCAAAACGTCGCCGCCTGGAAAGAAGCGCTGGATGCAGAAAAGATCCCGCTTGCGATGTGGCGTATTCACCGCAAGATCGGCATGAGCGGCGGGCTGATGTTGAAATCACTGTCGCGTGAAACCGGCTTGAACATCAGCGAAGAACAAGCCGAACGGCTCAGCGAGAAGCATGCTCAGGCTTACGAGCGGCTGCAAGGACAGATCATCGCCTTGCCCGGCGCCGCCGAGTTGCTGGAGACGCTCGACAAGGAAAACCTCAAGTGGTGCATCGCCACCAGCGGTGGGATCGATACGGCGACGATCAACCTCAAAGCGCTGAAACTGGACATCAACAAGATCAACATCGTAACGCGCGATGACGTGAGCTACGGCAAGCCTGACCCCGACCTGTTCCTGGCGGCTGCAAATAAGATAAACGCTCCGATCGACGAGTGTCTGGTGATCGGCGATGCGATCTGGGACATGCTGGCGGCGCGTCGCTGTAAGGCAACCGGCGTCGGCCTGCTGTCGGGTGGCTACGACATTGGCGAACTTGAGCGTGCTGGCGCGTTGAGGGTGTATGAAGACCCGCTGGATCTGCTGAATCATCTGGACGAGATTGCTTCGCGGCCTTGAATGATTGCCGGGTAGGTAAATGAAGTAATTATTTACCTACACGCTCCCGATTATCAGGTTCATCATGGCTGCCTTAACGCGATGCCGCCGTCATTGACCGTGGCGTTGTCAGCCCATAATGTATGGACATGTGCCGCAGCCCGCGGTGCGCGTCATCGCCAAGGAGAAGGCAATGCCCGGCAGCCTGCATATGGATCAGCTCGCTACAGCCCTTTTTGATATTCCTAATCCGCCATGAGCCAAGCCGAGTTTGTTAATCCCAGCATCCTCACGTGGTCCCGCGAGCGTGCAGGCTTGTCTGCCGCACAGGTCGCCAGAAAGCTTCCGGTGAAACCTGAGCGGGTCGTGGAATGGGAAGCGGGTGAGGCGAAACCGACTTTTCTTCAGGCGCAAAAGTGGGCGAGCGTCGCGCACATTCCATTTGGCTTCCTTTTCCTTCTGCAACCGCCTGTTGAGCTGCTCCCGCTGCCAGACCTTCGCACGGTCGGCAACTTGGCCCACCTGCGGCCAAGTCTGGAGCTTCTGGACACTGTGAAAGATGCCATTCGAAAGCAGGACTGGTATCTGGAGTATCTCCACAACCATGAGCAAAAGCCGCTTTCGTTCGTAGGCCGCTTTGATAGCCGATCGACTGTAAAGGCGGTTGTGGACGATATTCGCCGGACCCTCGGTGTCGATCCAGAAAAATCCCGTCTCGATCATGACAGGTACAGCCGTGCTTTGATCGATGCTGCAGAGGCGGCCGGCGTGCTTGTGATGCGCAGCGGTATTGCGCTGGGCAATACCCATCGCAAACTGGAAGTCAGCGAGTTTCGGGGCTTCGCCATCAGCAATCCGCTGGCACCTTTGGTATTTATCAACAGCTCTGATGCTCCAACGGCTCGCTTGTTCACATTGATGCATGAGCTTGCACATATCTGGATTGGCAGCAGTGGTGTCTCTGACGCAGGCACTGCAAACGGCCGAGAGGACGAGCGTTTCTGCAATGCGGTAGCCGGAGAGTTTCTTGTTCCCGAAGCACTTTTTCGTACCCTGTGGGATACCACTGTGGAATGGGAAAGCAATCTAGCCCAGCTTGCTACGCGATTCCACGTCAGCAAACTCGTTATAGGTCGCCGAGCCCTCGACCTGGGCTTTGTAACGCAAGAGCAGTACGGAACGTATTACCAAAGGGTACTGAAAGCATTTCAGGAGGAGAAAGGCGGTGCCGGTAATTACTACCGGAATGCAACTGCCAAAAACAGCACCCGTCTTAGCAGAGCCGTCCTGATCGAGGCCATGAGTGGACGAATGCTGTTGTGTGAAGCAGGCAACTTGCTCGGCATACAGCCTGCCAAGTTGAGAACGCTGGCGCAGACAGTAACGCTGTGAAGTATTTTCTCGACTCCAATACGCTGATTGAAGCCAAGAACCGTTACTACGGCATGAGGATATGCCCGGCATACTGGCAATGGTTGTTGCTTCAAAATCAGGCTTTTTCTTTAGCGAGCATAGAGCCTGTCAAAGATGAACTCACCAAAGGCCATGATGCACTGGCCGCGTGGGCGATCGATAATTCGAGCTTCTTTTGGGGCGTTTCGGATGAAGATACCCAAACCGCTTTTGTGAAGGTTGTAACGTTAGTCGCTCAAGCCCAAGGTATGAAGACAGGGGCAATGGAAGAGTTTTTAAGGGGCGCTGATCCATGGCTGATCGCCAAAGCTCGACCTCTGGAGCTACTGTCGTTACCCATGAAGTACGCAATATGGATGCAAGGCGGAAATTCATCATCCCCAACCTCTGTGAACAGCTCAACGTCCCTTACATGAACACGTTTGAGCTGTTACACCACCTCAGGGCCATATTTGTGCTCCCTCAGCCCGGCAGAGTGCCGCCGCCCTCATCCGAGACGCTGTCGGCGTCGTCCACTTCCAGCTCACCTTCATCGTAAGTCTCGTCGTGTTCCGTACGCTTCTTCACCTCGTCGCCTTTTTTCGGGCCGACACCGGGTCTGTTCGCGTTCATGGCGAGGACCGGGTCTGCTTCGCGGTCGTACTGGCCGAGTTGCGGGCTGGCGGGGTCTTCTTTGGGCACGCTGTCTGTGAGTATGTGATCGGTTGTCATGTCAGCCACCTTTTTCGTTTGCCAAAGAAAGTGGACGTGGCATCGGGCTGAGGGTTCGATTCAATCGATGAGCGTGGCTGCGCTCAGCCGCCAAACGATGCGTAGTTCAAGGGCAGGCCGGTGGTGAATTTGATCTGTTCCATGGCGAAGCTCGAGCTCACGTCGCTGATGCCGGGGATGCTGATCAGTTGCTTGTACACCTCGTCGTACCCTGCAATGTCGGCCACCACGATGCGCAGCATGTAGTCGGTGTCGCCCGCCATGCGATAGCACTCGACCACTTCAGGCAGTTCGCCGACGGCGGCGTGAAACTGTTCGAGCCAGGCGGCGTTGTGCTGGTTGGTGCGGATGGCGGCGAAGACGCTGACTGACACGTTCAGCCGTTGCGGATTGAGCAGCGCGACCCGGCGGTCGATGATGCCGGCCTCTTCCAGCTTCTGGATGCGTCGCCAGCACGCGGTACTGCCCAGGCCGATACGCTCGGCGATGTCCGCCACCGAACGGGTGCAGTCGGTTTGCAGGATGTCGAGGATTGCCCGGTCGAACTTGTCCATTAGCGGTTTCCTGCGTTAGTCGCTCTACACTGATCGTGAGGAACGATGAGTGTCTGGCTGCGATTCTGCGTCTGAAGCAGCATCCTAGAATTTTTAATCGTATAAATCCAAGTGAAAGCGAATAATTTTTCGCATTGGTTGTCCATGCCCGTGCAAATATCAATAATTTTTCGCGTGCGGATCAGTAATCTTTCAAGCAGTCGGTCTGGTTTATGCCAGCCCTTGATTTTGACTCGATTGCAAAGCGAATTGCCCATGACCACTTCTGCGCTCTATCTGGATTACGCCGCCACCACACCTGTCGATGAACAGGTCATCGAAGCCATGGTTGCCTGTATGGGGCGCGAAGGTCATTTCGGTAATCCGGCTTCCAGCGGGCACGGTTATGGGCAGGTGGCGCGGCAGGCCGTTGAACAGGCACGCGCGCAGGTGGCCGATGCGGTGGGTGCGCCTGTCGATACCATTGTCTGGACCTCCGGCGCTACCGAGTCCAACAACCTGGCGATCAAGGGCATCGCCCAGGATGCCAGCGCGCAACGCCGCCACATCATCACCAGCGTCCTGGAACACAAGGCCGTGCTCGACACCGTCAGCACGCTGGAGCGTCAGGGTTTTCCCGTCACCTGGCTGAAACCGGACGCCCAGGGCCTGATCCAGCCTCAAGCCGTACAGGCTGCCTTGCGCGAAGACACGCTGCTGGTGTCGCTGATGCTGGTGAACAATGAGCTGGGTACGCTGACCGATATCGCCAGCATCGGCGCCCTGGTGCGCGAGCACGGTGCGCTGTTTCATGTGGACGCTGCGCAGGGCGTCGGCAAGGTGAAGGTCGATCTGGCGAGTCTGGCCGTCGACCTGATGTCGTTCTCGGCGCACAAGGCCTACGGCCCCAAGGGCATTGGCGCGCTATACGTGGGCCCGCGTGCGCATTCACTGTTGAAAGCGCAGATCCACGGCGGCGGACATGAAGGCGGCTTTCGTTCGGGCACGTTGGCCACCCATCAGATCGTCGGCATGGGGACGGCCTTTGCCTTGGCGATCAGCCAGGCCGACGCTGAAAACCGTCGTATCGAAGCGCTGAGTCGTCACCTGCGCGAAGGCCTGTTGAGTCTGCCGGATGTGCAGCTCAATGGCTGTCCGCAACAACGCATACCGCACACCCTGAACCTGTGCATCACCCGCAGCGGCTTCACCAGCGCCCAGTTGTCCCACAGCCTGGCGTTGTCCTCGACGTCCGCGTGCAATTCGGCCAGCAATGCACCCTCGCATGTGCTGCTTGCTCTGGGCATGGACTCCGCCAAGGCCCTGGCCAGCGTGCGCGTCAGCCTTGGCCGCTACACCACGCAGGCAGATGTCGAGCGCGCCATCGAGGTGTTCAGCAAGGCGCTCAGCGCACCTGCTGCGTTCTGGTAATTCACGACACCTGCAGGCCGCCCGAATCTAGGGCGGTTCTCTCCCGGCGCACCCGCGCCAATCTGCCGAGTTGATACCCGCCGGGGTCAGTGACTGCGCCTTGCAGCCGCAAATACTCGTCTCCAGATGAAAATGTACCCCTCCAGATACAAAAAGACACAAATTGGCACAGTTCTTTCTAGTGGAACGGTCGTGCCATAAACCAATGGTGCGCGCTGCATTCATGGGGTGCCTACACGCACCAAAGTGCAGTTAACGGACGTCAGAGCGTCCATAAACAGTGCAGGGGGCAGACCACAAGTCTCGCTTCCCGCCAGGAAAGGAATCTAGCTGTGCCCTATCAGTCTTGCGTCAGACCACCGTTACGTTGGCAATCCACACCTTGGGCATCACCTGCCTCAAGCGATGCCTGCACGGTCGCTTCACCCTTGTCCCGATCTGCGCGTTGTTATTCGACGGCCTTGCACGTCTGGACTTAAGACATTACGCGTGTGCCTTGAGTGTTCTGATGATGAATCAGGACGTGGCGTGGCCGTGCGCGTAATTAAGTAAATAGCGGGCTGTTTTTAATTAAAAGACGGTCGACCTATAAAGAGTGTCCGACACTTTATTTTGAGTGGTTTCATTTTGCCATCACCTGTGGAATGGCTTTTATTTCAACAACGCTAACTGTCCACACAACCGCGTACCTACACGGAGCATTGTTTTATGAGGCGCTGATAAACTAACGCACCAACGTGATCCTGGTGACACAGTATTGGTGCATCAAACAAAGTGACTTGCAGGTCATGATTTTCGAACGCGTCTGCTCAAGCAGAGGGTCATTGTTTGTCTGTTTTTTTGTCCGACGTTTTATTCATCTGTGCGGTTTTGAAGTCAATGAAGTCGGGAATCGATAAATAGTTATACGAATGCGACACCCGCTCTGCATCAATGGTTACAGCTAGGGCGTTCTGGCACAGCGGTTGCAATGTAAGCCTTCAGGAACATCGCTGTACGTCCCCGTACATGACGATAAGAAAGCAAGGATTTGCAATGTCAGTGCCCTGATTCAAGACGTCCTTTAACCGTTTGAGTTCGCCGTGTGCGCACCCACCGCGTTGCCCTGCCTATCCACAATATGCAGGTCTTCATCAATCGAACAGTTACCCATTGTTCGAGCGGATTTTTATTGCCCTTTAACTACCCGAGGGAGCGTTAATGAATGATGCGGTAATAATGAAAGCGGTTCCCTCTCCTTCGCCCGATGACACTTCGACGGCGTGGCAGGGTATTCCTTTCAGCGCCAATACGTCACGCCCGGGCGGCCTTAACAAGCCGCAAGTAATGGTATTGATTGCTGCGTCGGTACTTATTCATGGTGTGATCTGGTGGTACATGCAAACGGCCCAGCCAGACGTGCCGGAAGTTGCGCCACAAGTTCCGGAAATGACCATTGAACTGACCAGCCCGACACCACCCGCCCCGGAACCGCCGCCGCCCGAGCCACCACCTCCGCCGCCGCCTCCACCGCCTCCCCCCGAACCGGAACAACCGGTCGAGGACCCGGACGCGGTCGAACCGCCGCCCAAGCCGGTGGAAAAGCCCAAGGTCGAGAAGCCCAAGCCGGTCAAGAAAGTCGAGCCGGTGAAAAAGCCGACGCCGCCTGCGCCCAAGCCTGCTGCTGCGCCCAGCCCGCCCGCGCCGCCAACACCTGCGCCCGCGCCGCCGGCACCTGCTGCGCCACCGGCTCCGGTCAAGGAAAGCGCTGCGGTATCCGGGCTCGCCAGCCTGGGCAATCCACCGCCGGAATATCCGGGACTGGCCTTGCGACGCAGCTGGGAAGGTCGCGTGATTCTGCGCATCAAGGTGCTGCCCAACGGCCGCGCCGGGGCTGTCGAGGTGACCAAATCGAGCGGCAAACCGGTACTGGACGAAGCGGCCGTGGAGGCTGTGCGCAACTGGAAGTTCATACCGGCCAAACGCGGTGACACGCCGATAGAAGGCTTCGCGACGCAGACCATCGACTTCAAGTTGCCGGAATGATCCGGCGCATGACAACCGACTATTCAATTATCAAAGCTGGTGAGGTTTAAACCATGAACGCATCGCTCTCTTCCATGATCGTCCCGGCCGTGCTCTGGGCACTGATTCTGTTTTCCGTATTGAGTTGGGCACTGTTGCTGATCAAGTCGGCGCAGTATGTTCGCCAGAAGTCACAGAACAAACAGTTCACCAAAGTGTTCTGGAGCGCACCGGACCTGCTCACCGCTGCCGAGCATTCTGCGCAATACCCCGGCGCGCTGGCACGTATTGCCAACAGTGGCTTTGAAGCCATGGCAGTCGATGAGTCGCCGCGCACCACGCAACAATTGGCGCACACCATCAACCGCTCGGACCGTCTGGAGCGCAACCTGCGCCAGCAGATACAAAAAGAGCGTCGCGCGCTGGAAAGTGGCCAGGCGATTCTCGCCAGTATCGGCAGCACCGCGCCCTTCATCGGCCTGTTCGGTACGGTCTGGGGGATCATGGAAGCGCTGCAAAGCATCGGCGTGACCGGCTCGGCCAGCCTCGAAGCGGTTGCCGGCCCCATCGGTCACGCGCTGGTCGCCACCGGCGTGGGTATCGCCGTCGCCGTACCAGCAGTGCTGATCTACAACTTCTTCCTGCGCCGCCTCAAGCTCGCTGTGGCCGACATGGATGACTTCGCCCACGACTTCGACGCCCTCGCCCAGCGCAGCGCCTTTGCCGTCACGCGCCAGCCCATCGCCAGCAAGAATGGTCATGCCGTTCGGGAGGCCAGCTAATGTCTTTCTCCACTCAGGACAGCGATGAAGTGCTCAGCGAAATGAACGTCACGCCGCTGGTCGACGTGATGCTCGTGCTGCTGGTGGTGTTCATCGTCACCACGCCGCTGATGACCAACGCGATCAAGGTCAACTTGCCCAAGACCGACGCAGTCGCCCCCGCCGAGAAGAAAAACCCGGTGGTGGTCAGCGTCGATCAGGACGGCAAGTTCTACCTCGCCAAATCGGAAATCGCCCCGGAGCTGCTGGAAAAAAGCCTGCAGGACGAAAAGGCCAAGGACCCGGAAATCCGCGTTCAGTTGCAGGCCGATACCGCCGTGAATTATGGCCAGGTGGCCAAGGCCATGGCCTCCATCGAACGCTCCGGCATTACGAAGATATCCGTCATGACAGCGAAATGACGCTCGACTGACCGGGTGGCTTCGCCTCGCGAAGCCGTCTGACCCGACCCCCGTGAATGCGGTTGTCCGTGGGCTGAAAAGCCCCTGGAGGGGAGCGGCTTGCTGGAAAAAGAAGAAGTGGAACTCCCGCTCGGCACAACCGCGTCGGGAACAGAGGGCTCACAAGGCCATTTCAATAATGTCTGGATCAAGTCGGAACTAACCATGCTGATGAATCTTCCCGGTTGCACCCTCAAACCACTGGCCCTCGCGGTCCGGCGTCATCCACGTGCCCTGCTCTGTGCATTGGCCATGGGCATGAGCGGTGCCCAGGCGGCAGACGCCGTCGATGCGGACACCAGCGGCTCGGCCGTGTCCACCAGTGCAGCGGTTGTGCCTGCCACGACCCAGCTGCAACGCGTAGAAGTGACCGGTTCGGCGATCCGCCGGGTCGATGCCGAAACCGCCGTGCCGATTACCATCCTGCGCGCCGACGACCTGAAGAAACAGGGCGTGACCACCACCCAGGAAATGGTCCAGCGCATTACCGGCAGCCAGTCGATCCAGAACAGCGCGGGCTCGATCGGTGCCAGCACCGGCGGCGCCTCTTTCGCCGACATGCGCGGCATCGGTGCGAACAAGACGCTGGTGCTGCTCAATGGCCGTCGTCTGGCCAACAACGCGATTTCCGGTGTGGGCACGCCCAACGGCAGCGCCATCGACCTGAACATGATCCCGTTCGCTGCCATCGACCGTGTCGAAGTGCTGCGTGACGGAGCCTCGGCGCTGTACGGCACCGACGCCATCGGTGGCGTGATCAACTTCATCACCAAAAAGTCCCTGACTGACGGCACCTTGACGCTGGGTGGCGAAACGCCGACTGCCAGTGGCGGCGGTGCGACCAAGGACATGAGCGCCAGCTGGGGCTTCGGTGATCTGGAAGAAGACCGCTTCAACGTCATGGGCGTGGTCAACTACAACAAGCAGCAGAATCTGGACGCCAACGACCGCTCGTTCACGCGGGATTACCAGCCGGGACGCGGGCTCAATCAGACTTCCGGTACCGCCTACCCGGGCAACTATTATCAGGGCGACAACTCTGCCAACCCGCTGGGCAGAAACTGCGGCGGCTCCAGCCTGATCGCCAGCAACGGCATCTGCCGGTTCAGTACCCGCGAATACATCGACCTGATCCCGCAGACCGAAAAAACCTCGTTCTTCGGCAAGGCCACCGGCAAGCTGGCCGACGATCACAACGTCAGCCTCGAATACTTCTGGGCTCGCAACAACAACCACACCGGCATCGGTCCGGCACCGCTGACCGGGCTGTCGCTTGACGCTTCGTCGCCGTTCTATCCCGGCAACGGCATTACCCCGGCACCGACCGATTTCACCCTCGACCCGACACAGCCGGTCAGCACCGCATGGCGCGAAACGGCAGCGGGCGCACGAGGTTCAAGTGACCAGAACACCAGCCAGCGTTTTCTGCTGAATTTTGATGGTTTGGTAGGTGGCTGGGACTATAACGTCGGCGCTTCGTACAACCAGAACAAAGTACTTTCGTCAGTCACCAGCGGCTTTGTCAGTGACTCGGCGATGCGTCAGGGTCTGGCTGATGGCGTCCTCAACCCGTTCGGCCCGCAGACGGCACAAGGGCAGGCGCTGATCGATGCCAGCGAATACCACGGTCAGTACTCCAGCGCTGTGGGCCGTGTGGCCGGGCTGGATGCGCGCATCAGCCGGGAAATCGGCGACTGGTTCGGCGCGGGCCCGTCCGGTCTGGCGCTGGGTGGTGAATACCGCAAAGAGAAGATGCATCAGGACTTCGACCCCTTCGTCAACGACATCAGCAGCCTGGGTCTGGACGCAGCCGGCAGCGTAGAGGGCGACCGCAGTGTCAAAGCCGAATACGCCGAACTGAACGTACCGGTACTGGACAGCCTGGAGCTGACCGCTGCTGTTCGTCACGATAAATACAGCGACTTCGGCAGCACCACCAACCCGAAATATTCGTTCCGCTACCAGCCGTTCAAGCAACTGGTGGTGCGTGGTGCCTACAGTGAAGGCTTCCGTGCGCCGTCGCTGTATGAACTCTATGCGCCGCGCAGCCTGAGCTACACCCAGGGCTACTACAACGACCCGGTACTCTGTGCCGGTGGCACCGTGCAACCCGGCGGTAACGCGGGTCGCGATTGCGCGCAGCAGTTCCTCAACAACAGTGGCGGCAACACCGAGCTGGCCCCGGAAAAAGCCCGCAACATGACCCTGGGCTTCGTCTATCAGCCGGTCAACAACCTGTCGATGGGCCTGGATTTCTGGTGGATTCACATCTCCAACCAGATTCAGTCGTTCCCCGAGTCGACCGTGTTCGATGACCCCAACACCTACGCCGACCGCTACGTGCGCGCTGCCGACGGTTCGATCGCCAACATCGTCACCGGCAACGCCAACCTGGGCATCGTCAAAACCAGCGGTGTCGACGTAACCCTCGACTATCGCTTCCCGAACACGCCTTACGGCCAGTTCGGTCTGGGCATGACCGGCACCTACGTCACCCGGTATGACTTCCAGAACATCATCGACGGCCCGTACACCGACAAGGTCGGCGACTTCCAGGGCGACGGCGTGATTTCGCGCTGGAAACACGTCCTGACTGGTACCTGGGCACTGGGCGATACCCGCGCCTCCATCACCAACCGCTTCACCAGCGGCTACAACGATTACGACCGCACCACCAATGCGCGGGTCGCGTCGTATGCGCTGTGGGACATGTCGGTGGGTCATACCTTCGACAAGGTGCTGGATATCGACGCCGGTGTGCGCAACCTGTTTGACCGCAACCCGCCGTTCACCAACCAGGCCTACAACTTCCAGTCCGGCTATGACCCTCGTTACGCAGACCCGCTGGGCCGTACTCTGTTCGCCCGCGCGACTTACCACTTCTGAGTGTGACGACGTGGCCCATACACGCTCCGTGGGCCACGTCAGATTGCGAGCTCGCCCCCTCCGGCCCAGGTTCATCCGCCTTCCCCGGCCGGGGGCTTTTTCGCAGTGTTTCGTCATTCAGTGCGTACGAGGAAAGCCCCACCATGTCGCGTCTTAACCGTTTTCTGCGGCGCCTGCTTCTGGGTGTCGTGCTGTGCAGTGGCTGGCAGACCGTGCTGGCGACGCCGACCCACGCCTTGACCGTCTATGGCGAGGCGGCGAAATACCCGGCTGGCTTTAAGCACTTCGATTACGTCAACCCGAACGCCCCTAAAGGCGGCTCGCTGACGCGCTCGGCGGAAGAAATCGGCCAGTTCAATTACCTCAATCCCTACGTCGATCAGGGCATCAATGTGCGCGAGGTCGACAGCTGGGTGTACTCGCCACTGGCCTATCGCTCGCTGGATGAGCCGTACACGGTGTATGGCCTGATCGCGGAAAAGATGGAGATGGACCCGGACGGTCTGTGGATTCGTTTTTTCCTCAACCCCAAGGCGCGCTTCGAGGACGGCAAGCCCGTCACCGCCGAAGACGTGCGCTACACCTTCGAGCTGATAACCACCAAGGCCAGCTTCAGTTATCGACCCATGTTCGCCGACGTCAAAGAGGTGACCATCGAAGGGCCGCTGCAGATTCGCTTCGACTTCAAGAACAACCTCAACCGCATGCTGGCGCTGGATATTGCCAGCCTGCACATTCTGCCCGAGCACTGGTGGAAGACCCGCGACTTCGCCAACGGCGGCGGTTTCGAGCCGCCGCTGGGCAACGGGCCCTACCGGGTCGCCAAGGTCGATGCCGGACGCAGCGTGGTCTTTGAACGGGTCAAGGACTGGTGGGGCAAGGACCTGCCGGTCAGCCGTGGCCTGTACAACTTCGACACGCTCACCGTGAACTACTACGGCGACACCGAAATCGCCCGCCAGCTGCTGCAGGCCGGGACGTTCGACTACAACCGCGAGTTCTCCTCTTCAGGCTTCGTGGTCGGCTACAGCGGCCCGGCGATTGACGACGGGCGTCTGCAAAAGCGCATCCTCGCACCGCAACGTCCGGTCGCCGCGCAGGGCTTTGTGTTCAATCTGGACAAGCCCATGTTCAAGGACCGCCGCGTGCGCGAGGCGCTGTCATTGCTGTGGGATTTCGACTGGATCAACCGCCGTGTCATGCGCAATTTCTACGTGCGCGAACAAAGCTACTTCCCGAAAAGCGACATGGCCGCCACCGAGCTGCCGACCCCGGCCGAGCTGAAGCTCCTCGAGCCCTTGCGCGGGCAGGTGCCGGACGAGGTGTTCAGCAAGGTGTATCAGCCACCGAAAACCGACGGCAGCGGTTACATCCGTGACAAGCAGTTGCAGGCCCTCAAGCTGCTGGCCGAAGCCGGCTGGCATCCGAAGGACAACAAGCTGGTCAACGCGGCGGGCGAGCCGATGGTGTTCAGTTTTCTCGATGGTCAGGGCGGCTTCGACCGGCTGATTCTGCCCTTCAAGCGCACGCTGGCGCAGATCGGCATCACGCTGGATTTTCTGCGCATCGATTCGGCGCAGTACATCAACCGGCTCAATGCGCGGGACTACGACATGATCGTGGTCAGCCTGCCGAAAAACGGCAATCCGATCATCTCTCCGGGCCGTGAGCTGTACAACCTGTATGGCTCGCAAAGCGCCACCGAAGTGGGCAGCTCCAACGCCATGGTGCTGCGTAACCCTGCGGTGGACACGCTGATCGACGGGCTGGTCAGCGCCAATACGCGCAACGACATGGTGCTCTACGCGCGGGCGCTGGATCGGGTCCTGCAGTGGGGTTACTACATGATCCCCAACTACTACTCCAAGGGCACGCCGCTGGTGTTCGCCAACCGTTTCGGCATGCCGGATGTGGCACCCATCTATGACGTGGGTCTGGAAACCTGGTGGCAGATCAGCCCGACGCCGCTGACCAATGCTCAGGCCGCCGCGCTGACCGGCAAACCTGCCGCTGCCAAGGAGTATTGAGATGCTGGCTTATGTGATTCGACGCCTGCTGCTGATCATTCCCACGCTGCTGGCCATTCTGATCGTCAACTTCCTGATCGTGCAGGCCGCCCCCGGCGGACCGGTCGAGCAGGCCATCGCGCGCATTCAGGGCTTCAGCCCCAACGGTGTGGGCGGCGGCGGGGGCGAAGTGGCTGCCTTCGGTACCGCCAGCCGCAGCACACGCGGGCTGGACCCGGCGCTGATCGAGCAGATCAAGCAACACTACGGTTTCGACAAGCCGATGCACGAACGGCTGTGGCTGATGCTCAAGAACTACGCACAACTGGACTTCGGCACCAGCTTCTTCCGCGGTGCACCGGTCACCGAACTGATTGCGCAAAAGCTGCCGGTGTCGCTGTCCCTCGGGCTCTGGGCGACGCTGATCACGTACCTGATTTCCATCCCGCTGGGCATTCGCAAGGCGGTGCGGCATGGCAGTGCGTTCGATGTCTGGAGTAGCACGCTGGTGATCATCGGTTACGCCACGCCCGCGTTTCTGTTCGCCATTCTGTTGATCGTGGTGTTCGCCGGGGGCAGTTACCTGAGCTGGTTTCCGGCGCAAGGGCTGTTCTCGGACAACTTCGACAGCCTGAGCACCTGGGGCAAGGTGAAGGACTATCTGTGGCACCTGGTGCTGCCGGTCAGTTCGCTGGTGATCGGCGGGTTCGCCACGCTGACCATCCTCACCAAGAACAGCTTTCTCAACGAGATCAGCCGCCAGTACGTGGTCACGGCGCGCGCCAAAGGCCTGACCGAGCACCGCGTGCTGTACGGCCATGTGTTTCGCAACGCCATGTTGCTGGTGATCGCCGGCATTCCACAGGCCTTGATCGAAGTGTTCTTCGCCGGCTCGCTGCTGATCGAAACCATCTTCGGCCTCGATGGTTTGGGGCGCATGAGTTACGAAGCAGCGGTCTCGCGCGACTACCCCATCGTGTTCGGCACGCTGTTTCTGTTCACGCTGTTCGGCCTGCTGATCAAACTGATCGGTGACCTGTGTTACACGCTGGTCGACCCACGCATCGACTTTTCCGCGAGGAGCGCCTGATGTTCGAGTTCTCTCCCCAGACCCGGCGCCGCTTCGATCTGTTCAAGGCCAACCGTCGCGGTTGGTGGTCGCTGTGGATCTTCATCGGCCTGCTGCTGGTGTGCCTGTGCGGCGAACTGATCGCCAACGACAAACCGCTGCTGATCCGCTACGACGGGCAGTTGTATTACCCGGTGTTGCACACCTACATGGAAACCGATTTCGGCGGCGAGCTGCCTTTCGAGCCGGACTATTCCAGCGACTACGTGCGCAAGCTGATCGCGGCGAAAAACGGCTGGATGCTGTTCGCGCCGATCCCGTTCAGCTACGACACCATCAACTATGACCTGGACGCGCCATCGCCCAGCCCGCCGGACCACATCAACTGGCTGGGCACCGACGAGCAGGCCCGTGATGTGCTGGCGCGGGTGCTGTTCGGCGCGCGGATATCCATTCTGTTCGCGCTGCTGCTGACCGCGATCAGCACGGTGATCGGCGTGTGTGCCGGGGCGATTCAGGGTTACTACGGCGGCATGACCGACCTGATCGGCCAGCGCATTCAGGAGATCTGGTCGGGGCTGCCGGTGCTGTACCTGCTGATCATTCTGTCCGGTTTTGTGTCGCCCAGTTTCTGGTGGTTACTGGGGATCATGGCGCTGTTCTCCTGGCTGTCGCTGGTGGACGTGGTGCGTGCCGAGTTCCTGCGTGGGCGCAATCTGGAGTACGTCAAAGCCGCCCGCGCATTGGGCCTGACCGATGCCGCGCTGATGTGGCGACACATCCTGCCCAACGCGATGACCAGTACCCTGACCTACCTGCCGTTCATCATCACCGGCGCCATCGCCACCCTCACTGCACTGGATTTTCTTGGTTTCGGCATGCCGGCGGGCAGTGCGTCGCTGGGCGAGCTGATTGGCGAGGCCAAGCGCAACCTGCAAGCACCCTGGCTGGGGCTGACCGCGTTCGTGGTGCTGGCCTTGATTCTTTCTCTGCTGGTGTTCATCGGCGAAGCCTGCCGCGACGCGTTCGATCCTCGGAGCTGACATGCACGACAACCTGATTGAAATTCGCGACCTGCGGGTCGCCTTCAACGGCCGCGAAGTGGTGCATGGCGTCAGCCTCGACATCCGCCGTGGCGAGTGCCTGGCGCTGGTGGGCGAATCCGGCTCGGGCAAATCGGTCACGGCGCATTCGATTCTGCGCCTGTTGCCGGCGAAAACCGTCAGCACGCAAGGCTCGATTCGTTACGACGGGCTGGATCTGGTCAGCGCCAGCGACAAGCAGTTGCGCAGCCTGCGCGGCAACCGCGTGGCGATGATTTTTCAGGAGCCCATGAGTTCGCTGAACCCGCTGCACACGGTTGAAAAACAGATCGGCGAAATCCTCGTGACCCACAAGGGCCTCAAGGGCAAGGCCGCGCTGACCCGTACCCTGGAGTTGCTGGAACTGGTCGGCATTCGTGATCCGCTGTCCCGTCTCAAGGCGTATCCGCATCAACTGTCGGGCGGGCAGCGGCAGCGCATCATGATTGCCATGGCGCTGGCCAACGAGCCGGATCTGCTGATCGCCGACGAGCCGACCACCGCGCTGGACGTGACCGTGCAGGTGAAGATTCTGGAGTTGCTCAAGTCCCTGCAACAGCGCTTGAACATGTCGCTGCTACTGATCAGCCACGACCTCAATCTGGTGCGGCGCATCGCCCAGCGGGTCTGCGTGATGCGTGAGGGCGAGATCGTCGAGCAGGCCGATTGCCAGACCCTGTTCGACAGCCCGCAGCACCCTTACAGCCGTCTGCTGATCAATGCCGAGCCGGATGGCGAACCGGTGCCGTCCACGCACAGCAACACGCTGTTGTCGGTACAGGACCTGAAGGTCTGGTTCCCGCTGGGCAAGGCCTGGTTCAAGCGTGAGCCGCAGTACGTGAAAGCGGTGGACGGGGTGAGTTTCGAGCTGCTCAAGGGCAAGACGCTGGGCATTGTCGGCGAGTCGGGTTCGGGCAAATCGACCCTGGGCCAGGCGATTTTGCGCCTGGTCGATTCAGAGGGCAGCATCCGCTTCGGCACCAAGGAACTGAGCCTGCACAGCCAGCACCTGATGCGCCCATTGCGCCGTCAACTGCAGGTGGTGTTTCAGGACCCGTTCGGCAGTCTCAGCCCGCGCATGACCGTGGAACAGATCATTGCCGAGGGCCTGGTGACGCACAACATCGGTACGCCGAAAGAGCGTGAACAGACCGTGATCCGCGTGTTGCAGGAAGTCGGCCTGGACCCTGCCACCCGGCATCGTTACCCGCACGAGTTTTCCGGCGGTCAGCGCCAGCGTATCTCCATCGCACGGGCGTTGGTGCTTGAACCGGATCTGATCCTGCTCGACGAGCCGACCTCGGCGCTCGACCGGACCGTGCAAAAGCAGATCGTCGCCCTGCTGCGCGATCTGCAAATCCGTCATGGCCTGACGTATCTGTTTATCAGCCATGACCTGGCGGTGGTTCACGCCCTGGCCCATGACCTGATCGTCATCAAGGACGGCAAGGTCGTCGAACAGGGCCCGTCCCGCGAGATCTTCGCCGCACCGCAGCAGGCCTACACTCAGGAACTGCTGCGTTCGTCGGGGCTGGTGTTTGCCTGAGCGCGAAAACTACGCGTGAAAGCTCTGGCCCAGCGCTTCCAGGCGGATGGCCAGTGGTGACAGGCTCTGGCTGCTGGTCGCCAGCACACCGATATTGGCGGCGGTGTGTTCGGCGATGGTCTGCACCGAGCGCAACTGGTCGGCCATTTCCCGGCTGACGGCGGACTGCTGTTCGGTCGTCGTGGCAATCAAGCCGTTGAGCCGGGTGATATGGCCGATGCCTTCGCCGACTGCGCGCAGGGATTGCGAAGCGCGCTGGCTGTCCTCCACACAACGCCCGACGCCCTGCAGGCTGTCGTTCATGGCCGTAGCGGCCTGACGACTGCCTTTTTGCAGGTCTTCGATGATGGTCTGGATTTCCTTGGTCGAGGCTGCTGTGCGCTGCGCCAGGTTGCGCACTTCATCGGCCACCACTGCAAAGCCTCGGCCCTGCTCACCGGCACGAGCGGCTTCGATCGCGGCGTTGAGGGCCAGCAGGTTGGTCTGCTCGGCAATGCTGCCGATCACGTCCAGCACCTTGCCGATCTGTTCTGACTGGTTGGCCAGGGCTTGTACGGTTTCATCGGTGGTCGTGATGCGCGCGGCAAGCTGGGTGATTTCGCTCTGCGCACGGTCGACGCTGTCGCGCCCGTGAGCGACCTGATCGCTGGCGTCACCGGCCCGCTGCACGGCTTGCGCGACGTGGCTGGAGATATCGTTCATGGCATCGCCCATGCGCTGCATCGCGCCGGTCATGCGGGCGATTTCACTGAGCTGATGCTGTGCACCGGTTTCCAGCGTACTGCTGGCCTTGGCGAGGTCATGACCCAGTTCGCCAAGCCCGCGAGTGTCACGCACCACGCCGTCGACCAGGCCGGTGATCTGCGCCAGAAACTCCTCGAACCGCTGCGCCAGCGAGACATGTTTGCCCGACTGCTGGCTGGACTGGCTATCAGTAGAGAACTGGTTGGTGGTGGCCAGCATCCGGTCCAGCATGTCCTGATTCTCGACCGCCTCGGCCTGATTCTGCACGGCCAGGTAGACCAGAATCGCGCTTTCAACGACCACATACACCGCATGCACAAGCACCATGCTCCAGCCGAAGCCGTGGTGCATGACATACACCGGGAAGCCGGAATGCTGCAGGGCATGGAAACCGATGTGGTGGAGGGCGATGGTGACGGCAGCGACCAGAATCGGCAGCCAGTCGCGGTAGAAGGTAAGCACTGCCAGCAGGACGAAGATGCCGAAATGTATCTCGACCTGCCCGTGGGCCTGATTGATGTGCAGCGCGGTCATGACCATCAGGCCTACCCCGAAACAGCAACGCATCAATCGGGTGCCGCCGATGGCCCGATACAGCCCGGTCAGCACCACCGCGGTGCCGCCACCGACGACGACTGCCTGGGTGAAGGTGTCGAACCAGAACGCCAACCCGAGCGCGTAGATGAACAACAGCCAGATCAGACCCAGCATGATCCGGTCAGCCTTGCGGTAATGGTCAAGGAAACGAGGGGCTACGGGCATCGAACACATCCTTTTGAAATCCATGGCGACAGGGGCTCCTGCCGGTTTTCAAATCTGCACGAGCAAAAGCCCGGCCAGTGCCGTCCGGATAGTAGCCCTATGCCAGAATTTCAGACATACATATTCTTTGCCCGGTATTCAGGGCTGCGTATGCGGTGCGGCGCAGATCTGTGACGCGGAGCGTCACGCCAGGCATTCCCACGCTGGAGTGGGAATGCATTTCGTGACGCTCCGCGTCACAGCTACATGCTGTATCGGGCTGGACAGAAATCTTGGTGGGAGTGAGCTTGCTCACGAAGGCGTTGGTCCAAACACCATATCTCCGGGGGCTGCACCGGCCTCTTCGCGAGCAAGCTCGCCCCCACGAAGACTGTGTATCACGCTGAGCGCGGCGCATAGACACGATGGCGTTCTTAGGGATACCTCTCGTTCCGCACGCTCCAGCGTGGTAATGCATTTGGTAACGCTCTGCGTCACATGGCATTGATAGCCATACGCCACGCGCGCGAGCAATACCGGGTATTTCCGGTGCCTGAACAGCTTCGCGTTGGCGGCAAGCATGGATCGTGGCACGATGGTCCGGTTATCGAACCGGACTTCCTGACCATGCCGCACTCAACACCCAAGAATTTTTCACTGATCGCCGCTATCGACCTGGGCTCCAACAGCTTTCATATGGTTGTGGCAAAAGCCAATCAGGGCGAGATTCGCATTCTTGAGCGCCTGGGCGAGAAGGTGCAGTTGGCCGCTGGCATCGACGAAGAGCGCCAGTTGACCGAAGAATCCATGCAACGCGGTCTCGACTGCCTGAAACGCTTCGCCCAGTTGATCAACGGGCTGCCGCTCGGTGCGGTGCGCATCGTGGGCACCAATGCCCTGCGCGAGGCGCGTAACCGCAACGACTTCATTCACCGCGCCGAAGAAATCCTCGGCCACCCGGTGGAAGTGATTTCCGGCCGCGAAGAAGCGCGCCTCATTTACCTGGGCGTCTCCCACACGCTGGCCGACACCCCGGGCAAACGTCTGGTCGCCGATATCGGCGGCGGTAGTACCGAATTCATCATCGGCCAGCGCTTCGAGCCGCTGCTGCGTGAAAGCTTGCAGATGGGCTGCGTGAGTTTTACCCAGCGCTACTTCCGCGACGGCAAGGTGACACCGGCCCGGTACGCTCAGGCCTATACCGCTGCCCGTCTGGAAATCATGAGCATCGAACACGCGCTGCATCGCCTCAAGTGGGATGAAGCGATCGGTTCGTCAGGCACCATTCGTGCTATCGGCGTGGCGCTCAAGGCCAATGGTTACGGCGCTGGCGAGGTCAACGCCGAAGGGCTGGCCTGGCTCAAGCGCAAGCTGTTCAAGCTGGGTGACGTGGAAAAGATCGACTTCGACGGCATCAAACCCGACCGTCGCGCCATTTTTCCCGCAGGCCTGGCGATTCTGGAAGCCATCTTCGACGCCCTCGAGCTCAAGCGCATGGATCACTGCGAAGGTGCCCTGCGTGAAGGCGTGTTGTATGACCTGATGGGCCGCCATCATCACGAAGACGTGCGTGAGCGTACGCTCAGCTCGCTGATGGAGCGTTATCACGTCGATCTGGAGCAGGCCGCACGCGTTGAAGCCAAGGCGCTGCATGCGCTGGAGCAGGTTGCCGAGAGTTGGGACCTGCAGCACGAAAGCTACGCCGAACTGCTGAGCTGGGCGGCCAAGGTGCACGAGATCGGCCTGGACATCGCTCACTATCACTACCACAAGCACGGCGCGTACCTGATCGAGCACTCCGACCTTGCCGGTTTCTCACGCGAAGACCAGCAAATGCTTGCACTGCTGGTGCGCGGTCATCGCCGTAATATTCCCAAGGACAAGTTCGCCGAGTTCGGCGATGAAGGCATCAAGCTGATTCGCCTGTGCGTGCTGTTGCGCTTTGCGATTCTGTTTCACCACATTCGTGGCACTCAGGAGATGCCACGTGTGACGTTGCGTGCCGACGGCCCGAATCTGGACGCCGAATTCCCGAAAGGCTGGCTGGAAAACAACCAGCTGACTCAGGCCGACTTCGCGCTGGAAGCGGAGTGGCTGACCCGAGTCGGCATCGTCTTCAGCGTACGCTGAGGACCGGGTTGCTCAGGCGCTCCAAAAGAGTCGCCTGGGCGCTTCGCGGGTTCTGATTACCGGTCGGAGTGCTGCGCACGTAACGCCCGTCCGACTGCAACAGCCAGCTGTGGGTGTTGTCGGTCAGGTAGCTTTCCAGTTCCTTCTTCACACGCAGAATCAACTTCTTGCCTTCCACCGGGAAGCAGGTCTCGACGCGCTTGTCGAGGTTGCGCTCCATCCAGTCGGCACTCGACAGGAACATCTGCTCGTCTCCGCCGTTGAGGAAGTAGAACACTCGCGTGTGCTCCAGGAAGCGGCCGATGATCGAGCGTACATGGATGTTGTGCGAAACCCCGGCGATGCCTGGACGCAGGCAGCACATGCCGCGCACCACCAGATCGATGCGCACACCGGACTGGCTGGCCTTGTACAACGCCCGGATGATCTTCGGATCGGTCAGCGAGTTGAACTTGGCGATGATGTGCGCAGGCTTGCCATCGAGCGCAAATTGCGTCTCGCGGGCGATCATGTCGAGCATGCCTTTCTTGAGCGTGAACGGCGCATGCAGCAGCTTCTTCATGCGCAGCGTCTTGCCCATGCCGATCAACTGGCTGAACAGTTTGCCGACGTCTTCACACAACGCGTCATCGGAGGTCAGCAAGCTGTAGTCGGTATACAGACGTGCGTTACCGGCGTGGTAGTTGCCGGTCCCGAGATGCGCATAACGCACGATCTCGCCCGCTTCGCGACGCAGGATCAACATCATCTTGGCGTGGGTCTTGAAGCCGACCACGCCGTAGATCACCACCGCACCGGCGGCCTGCAGGCGGCTGGCCAGTTGCAGGTTGGACTCTTCATCGAAGCGCGCACGCAACTCGATCACCGCAGTGACTTCCTTGCCGTTACGCGCGGCATCGACCAGTGCATCGACGATTTCCGAGTTCGCGCCACTGCGATATAGCGTCTGGCGTACCGCCAGCACGTGCGGGTCTTTTGCCGCCTGGCGCAGCAAGTCGACCACGGGCGTGAACGACTCGAAAGGGTGCAGCAACAGGATGTCCTGTTTGCTGACCACGCTGAAAACGTTTTCGCTGTTCTGCAGCAGCTTGGGGATGGCTGGCGTGAACGGCGGGTATTGCAATTCGGGATGGCTGTCCAGGCCGGTGATGCTGAACAGACGCGTCAGGTTGACCGGGCCATTCACCTGATACAGCTCGGACTCGTTCAGGTTGAACTGCTTGAGCAGGTAGTCCGACAGGTGTTTCGGGCAGGTGTCCGCCACTTCCAGACGTACCGCATCACCATAGCGACGCGAGAACAGCTCGCCACGCAGTGCGCGCGCCAGGTCTTCCACATCTTCGGAGTCCAGCGCCAGGTCAGCGTTTCGGGTCAGGCGGAACTGGTAGCAGCCCTTGACCTTCATGCCCTGAAACAGATCGTCAGCGTGGGCGTGGATCATCGACGACAGGAACACGAAGTTGTCGCCAGGCCCGCAGACATCTTCCGGCACCTTGATCACTCGCGGCAGCAGACGCGGCGCGGGAATGATCGCAAGACCGGAGTCGCGCCCGAAGGCATCGATGCCTTCAAGCTCGACGATGAAATTCAGGCTCTTGTTGACCAGCAAAGGGAACGGGTGCGTCGGGTCGAGGCCGATCGGGGTGATGATCGGCGCGATCTCGTCGCGGAAGTAGCGTCGTACCCAGGCCTTGAGCTTGGCCGTCCAGTGACGGCGACGAATGAAGCGGACCTGATGTTTCTCCAGCTCCGGCAGCAGAATATCGTTGAGGATCGCGTACTGGCGATCAACATGACCGTGTACCAGTTCACTGATCCTGGCCAGCGCCTGATGCGGCTGCAGACCGTCAGCGCCCGCCTGTTCGCGGGCAAAGGTGATCTGCTTCTTCAGGCCTGCAACACGAATCTCGAAGAACTCATCAAGGTTGCTGGAGAAGATCAGCAAAAACTTCAGCCGCTCCAGCAATGGGTAGGACTCATCGAGCGCCTGTTCCAGAACCCGGATATTGAACTGTAGTTGCGACAGCTCACGGTGGATATACAGGCTGCTATCGTCCAGGTTCGGAGCGACGATAGCGGGCACCGCAGCGGCGGGTGCCTCGATGGCCGGGATTACTTCGATGTCAGGTTCGACCACGGGTGTTGCCTCCGGGACATCGACTTGAACAGCGGCTTCGATGAGTGCTTCGGTATTCATGAATGTTCCTGTGAGGCTATTGCCCCTTCAACAGTTGAGCGGCGCGAACAGCAAAGTAGGTAAGAATGCCGTCGGCGCCGGCGCGTTTGAAGGCAGTGAGGGACTCGAGAATCACCCCTTCACTCAGCCAACCGTTCTGGATTGCGGCCATGTGCATCGCGTATTCACCGCTGACCTGATACACAAAGGTCGGCACTTTGAACTCATCCTTGACCCTGTACAGAATATCCAGATAAGGCATGCCAGGCTTGACCATGACCATGTCGGCGCCTTCGGCAAGGTCGGCTGCCACTTCGTGCAGAGCCTCGTTGCTGTTGGCCGGGTCCATCTGATAGGAGGCCTTGTTGGCCTTGCCCAGATTCAGGGAGGAACCCACCGCATCACGGAACGGACCGTAGTAGGCACTGGCGTACTTGGCCGAATAGGCCATGATCCTGACATTCACATGCCCGGCCAGCTCCAGAGACTCGCGGATGGCCTGAATGCGACCGTCCATCATGTCCGATGGTGCGACCACCTGAGCACCGGCATCGGCGTGCGACAGCGCCTGTTTCACCAGCGCGTCGACAGTGATGTCGTTCTGAACGTAGCCCTCGTCGTCGAGGATGCCGTCCTGACCATGCGTGGTGAACGGGTCCAGCGCCACATCAGTGATGACGCCCAGCTCCGGGAAACGGTCACGCAGGGCGCGGGTCGCGCGCTGGGCGATGCCGTCCGGGTTCCAGGCTTCGGCACCGTCGAGGGATTTCTTTTCCGGCGGTGTCACCGGGAACAGCGCCAGCGCAGGGATACCCAACGCGACCCAGTGTTCGGCTTCCTTGAGCAACAGATCCACACTCAAGCGCTCGACGCCGGGCATCGAGGCGATGGATTCACGACGGTTTTCACCATCGAGGACAAATACGGGAAGAATCAGATCGTCGACAGTGACAACGTTTTCACGCACCAGCCTACGGGAAAAGTCGTCGCGGCGATTACGGCGCAGACGAGTGAGAGGAAACAGGCGGTTGGCGGGGGTAAAGCTCACGGCGAGACTCCTGAGCCCGCTTACGCGGGCAAGCGCGACAGTTATAAGCCGCCATTATGACCAATGTGTGACAGTCATGGTTCGACCTGCGACTGCACGTCGCGGTCACGGCCTTCAAGGGGATACGACCATTGTGGTTGCAAGAATCTTTAACGTCGAGACACATATGGACACTTTCATGATTGCCTTGGGCGCGTTAGGCTGCGCGTTCATTTCGCCAGCATCCAGACAATGCTCCAGAATTTCTTGAACGAATTCGGCTACTTTGCCCTGTTCCTCGGCACCTTTTTTGAAGGCGAGACCATTCTGGTTCTTGCCGGATTCCTAGCGTTCCGCGGATACATGGACCTCAATATCGTCATCCTCGTAGCCTTTTGTGGCAGTTATGCGGGCGACCAGTTGTGGTATTTCATGGGACGCAAGCACGGCCGCAAGCTTCTGGCGCGCAAGCCTCGCTGGCAACTCATGGGCGACAAGGCGCTACGGCTGGTCCGCAAGCACCCGGACATCTGGGTATTGGGCTTCCGCTTCGTGTACGGCCTGCGAACGGTCATGCCCGTGGCCATCGGCCTGTCGGGTTATCCACCCGGGCGTTATCTTCTGCTGAACGGTATCGGCGCGGCTGTCTGGGCTGCGGCGCTGGGTTCGGCTGCTTACCACTTCGGCGCGGTGCTCGAAGGCTTGCTGGGTAACGTCAAGAAATATGAACTCTGGGTGCTGGGCGCACTGGTTCTGGTGGGGCTGGCCCTGTGGATACGCCGACGCGTCAAGAACGCCCGGATCGCCCGTGAAGAGCGTGAAGAAAAGAGCCGTTTCTGTGCATCGGCAGCGGCCTCCGACCTGGAAACGCCGGTCACCGTGCCCGTCGATCTGACGAAAAAATCCGACGAATAAACGTCCCCCCCCTCCCGAGCGCAGGCTGACAAGCCTCGCTCGGCGATAGCGCACAGACGCTGCCGAACTCGCGACCACCGCCCTCCCCATGCACCTTTGCTCAGCCGGCTTTGCACCGCCAACGATGCCTCAACTGAACACTCGGCCCGTAAAGCGATCAACTGAACAGACAAATTAAAACAAACATTAAGTTGATCGAGCACAAGGAGCCGAAATCGATGCAGAAAAAAGTGGCTGTAATCCTCTCCGGCTGTGGCGTCTACGACGGTGCCGAGATTCACGAAAGCGTTCTCACCCTGTTGCGTCTGGATCAGCGCGGTGCGCAGGTTCAGTGCTTCGCGCCTGACATCGCTCAGCATCACGTCATCAATCACCTGACCGGTGAGGAAATGCCCGAGTCGCGCAATGTGCTGGTCGAGTCTGCGCGCATTGCACGGGGCGAAGTGAAGGACATCCGCGAAGCAAATGCCGAAGACTTTGACGCCCTGATCATCCCGGGCGGTTTCGGCTCGGCAAAGAACCTTTCCGACCTTGCCCTGCAAGGCCCGGCCTGTCAGGTCGAAGCCGGGCTGCTGGAGCTCGCCGAGGCGTTTGCCGAAGCCGGTAAACCGGTCGGGCTGATCTGCATCACCCCGGCACTCGCGGCCAAAATCTATGGCCCCGGCGTGACCTGCACCATCGGCAGCGACCCTGAAACCGCTGCGGCCATCACTAAAATGGGTGGCAGCCATGCTGAATGCGCCGTCGATGACATCGTCGAGGACGAAGCGCGAAAACTGGTCAGCACACCTGCCTATATGGTCGCCAAGAGCATCAGCGAAGCGGCCTCGGGCATCAATAAGCTGGTTGACCGCGTGCTGGAGCTGACTCACGAGGGCGATGCCTGACCGTCGCCCTGCCTGCAAAACACCGCCTGTCAGACGGGCGGTGTTTTGCAGGCTGGCCATGGTGATCCATCCGGGCTTTATGCTTTACTGTATGCATGAACAGTATGCGAGTAACGCCAGATGTCCAGTCTCTATCCGGTTCGTGGCCGAGGCACTGCCAGCAATCCGCATAACCGTTTCGCACCCAGTCAGTCGGTGGTTGAAGACGATGGCTGGTATCAGGAAGTGCCGCTCACGCAAGGCACCCAGGTCACCAGCGAAACAGCCAAAAGCATCATTACCCGCAACAGCTCGCCGGATATCCCCTTTGACAGGTCGATCAACCCTTACCGGGGCTGCGAGCACGGCTGCATCTATTGTTTCGCCAGACCCAGCCACGCCTATTGGGACATGTCGCCGGGCCTGGACTTCGAGACCAAGCTGATCGCCAAGACCAACGCGGCGGCGCTGCTGGAGCAACAACTGTCCAAGCCCGGCTACCGCTGCGCGCCCATCACCCTCGGGGCCAACACCGACCCCTACCAGCCGATCGAGCGTGAGTACCGTATCACCCGGGCGACGCTTGAGGTGTTACTGCGCTATCGGCATCCGGTCAGCATCATTACCAAAGGCTCGCTGATCCTGCGCGATCTGGATCTGCTGGCAGAAATGGCCAGGCTGCGGCTGGTGTCGGTCTTCATTAGCCTGACGACGCTGGATGACGAACTCAAATGCATCCTCGAACCCAGGGCCGCAGCGCCCAAGGCTCGCTTGCGGGCCATTCGGGTATTGCGTCAGGCGGGGGTCCCGGTCGGTGTGCTGTGTGCGCCGATGATCCCGATGATCAACGACAGCGAGCTGGAGGCACTGCTGAGCGAAGCGAAAGCTGCGGGTGCCCTGAGCGCCAGCTACGTGATGCTGCGCCTGCCGCTGGAAGTCGCGCCGCTGTTCGACGAGTGGCTGAAGACGCATTACCCGCAACGCGCCGATCATGTCATGAGTCTGATTCGCCAAAGTCGCGGCGGAGCCGTGTACGACAGCACGTTTGGTTCTCGAATGCGTGGCGAAGGACCGTTTGCCGACCTGCTGGCTCAACGCTATGCCTTGGCAATCAAACGACTCGGATTGAACAAACGGGGTGGATTTGCACTCGATTGCGATGCGTTTTGTCCGCCGGGAGGGCAAATGTCGCTGCTGTGACGAACTTGGTACTATCGTGCAAACCCGCGTCCCAGAGCCATCGCATTCAGTTTCGTTTAAGCTTCGGCGATTAGTCTGTAACTCGGAGTGTCATCAGCGATAGCGCTCAAGGGATTTGTTCGTGATGCCTTTTAGAGAGGGATCACATCCGGCTCTGGTCAAACAGGCATGAAGAATCCACATCAATTCGTCAGAGAGGGTGAAGACATGACAGACATCGGTAAACAGCATTCGGCTACGTCGTCCAGCACATCAAGCCATTCGGACAGCGCCGACGTAGCGTTGAAACATATCGTCGATGGCTTTGTACATTTCCGTAAAGAGGTCTTCCCCCAGCAGGAAGAACTGTTCAAGAAGCTGGCGACTGCCCAATCTCCACGGGCCATGTTCATCACCTGCGCCGACTCGCGCATCGTGCCCGAATTGATTACCCAAAGTTCGCCAGGCGACCTGTTCGTCACGCGTAACGTCGGCAACGTCGTACCGCCGTATGGCCAGATGAATGGCGGCGTGTCCACCGCTCTGGAATACGCAGTGGTTGCACTGGGCGTGCAGCACATCATCGTTTGCGGACACTCTGACTGCGGCGCCATGCGCGCAGTGCTCAACCCCGACAGCCTGGACAAGATGCCTACGGTAAAAGCCTGGTTGCGCCATGCCGAGGTTGCCCGCACGGTGGTCGAGCAGAACTGCAGCTGTAGCGGCGAACTGGAAACCATGCAGGTCCTGACTCAGGAAAACGTGATCTCCCAGTTGCAACACCTGCGCACCCACCCTTCGGTCGCAGCGAAAATGGCCAGCGGCCAGTTGTTCATTCACGGCTGGGTCTACAGCATCGAAACCAGCGAAATCCTGGCTTATGACGCCGAGCTCGATCGTTTCATACCGCTCGACGGTAAGGGACCGACGCCGATGGCTTCACCGAAAGCACGCTTTTCAGCCGACTGATCACCAGTCCGACTGACGGCAAGCCCTTCTTAATCAGCTGATGGCGACTGCGCAGGATGCGCGTCGCCCGTCTTGCCTCGTCTGAAGAATCCCGGAGAAGCGTCATGGGTATTACAGCATTGAAAACCGCTTTACCACGGGAGCTGCTCGCTTCCGTGGTCGTGTTCCTGGTCGCCCTGCCGCTGTGCATGGGCATCGCCATTGCATCCGGCATGCCTCCGGCCAAAGGTCTGATCACCGGCATCGTGGGCGGGCTGATAGTCGGCTGGATAGCCGGTTCGCCGCTGCAGGTCAGCGGACCCGCAGCCGGTCTGGCAGTACTGGTTTTTGAAGTGGTGCGCGAGCACGGCATGGCCATGCTGGGTCCTATCCTGGTACTCGCCGGACTGCTTCAGCTGCTGGCGGGTCGATTCAAGCTTGGCTGCTGGTTCCGGGTCACGGCACCTGCGGTGGTCTATGGCATGCTCGCCGGTATCGGTGTGCTGATCGTACTGTCACAGGCACACGTGATGTTCGACAGCGGCCCCAAACCCTCCGGGCTGGACAACCTGATCGCCTTCCCTTCCACACTGATCCAGGCCTTCGGACCCGGCACCGGCATGCAGGCCGGTATGCTCGGTCTGGGCACCATGTTGATCATGTGGGGCTGGGAAAAACTCCGCCCTCAGGCTTTACGCTTCGTACCCGGCGCACTGCTGGGCGTGGGTATCGCCACTGGCATCAGCCTGTTCATGGCCTTGCAGGTCAAGCGTGTCGAAGTGCCTGACAACCTGGCCGACGCCATCGACTGGCTTCGCCCGGCCGACCTGATGAATCTGGCCGATCCGGCCATTCTGGTGGCGGCTATCGTCGTAGCGTTCATCGCCAGTGCCGAAACGCTGCTTTCCGCCTCGGCGGTTGACCGCATGCACAGTGGCCAGCGTTCGGACTTCGACAAGGAACTCAGCGCTCAAGGCGTGGGCAACATGCTCTGCGGCCTGCTCGGTGCGTTGCCGATGACAGGCGTTATCGTACGCAGCTCGGCCAACGTCCAGGCCGGTGCCACCACGCGCTTCTCGACGATCTTCCACGGCCTGTGGCTGCTCGCATTCGTGTTGCTGCTGTCGAGCGTACTGCAGAGCATTCCGGTCGCGAGTCTGGCTGGCGTGCTGGTCTATACCGGTCTGAAACTGGTCGATCTGAAGGCGTTTCGCGGTCTGGGCCGCTATGGCCGGATGCCGATGTTCACCTACGCGGCGACTGCCATTGCGATCATCTTCACCGACCTGCTGACCGGTGTGCTGGTCGGTTTCGGCCTGACTCTGGTGAAACTGGCGTTCAAGGCTTCGCGTCTGAAGATCAATGTGGTCGAACTGGCGGGCGAGAAGGAATTCGAGCTGCGTCTGGTCGGTGCCGCAACCTTCCTCAAGGTGCCGGCGCTGACTCAGGCACTGGGCACTATCCCGCAGGGCAGCACGGTGCATGTGCCGTTGGGCAATCTGTCCTACATCGACCACTCGTGTCTGGAACTGCTGGAAGAATGGGGTCGTTCCAATGCCGCTCATGGCACCCGGTTGCTGATCGAATCGCGTGGCCTGAAGCGTCGTCTTGAAGGGCGGATCTACACGACAACGGGGATCGGCTCGGGCGCCGCCTGATAGTTGCTACCTTGTTATCACAGCCCTGGAAACATGGGAGCCGGATGGGTCTTCGCGTAGCAGCGGAGCGATATCCGGCTCCTTCCATTGCCGGCGAAGACAGTGATTCGGGCCTCTGAATCAGACCGCGGAGCGCTCCAGCTCCAGGCCGACGCCCAATTGCCGTGACAGGCTTGGCCAGCGCTGCCAGGCCGCCCCCGTTGCAGGGCTGATCAGCTTCTCGCGATAGGCCTCGACCGAGTCCAGCGCGAAACTCTCCTCATCAAGCAATTCATCGACAGCATGGTGCACCGCTTCGTCCAACTGGTTGGCAAATTGCTCGCCGATCAACTGGTGGGCGATCACGCTGGCAACCGTGGTATTTGACGGTATCAGCGGCTGACCGAAATGCTTGATGTACAGGTCATTCACTTCCTCGACCAGCCGGTGGGCCAGATAAGCCTCGTCCAACAGGCTTTCCAGGCCTTCATGCCCATCCATGATGGAAGGCGGGGCCGCGAAAAAATGCTCGGCGATTTTCAGCACCGGCTTTATCTGCCCTTCGATCCCGGCTTGCAGCGCGACCTCATGGGCGGCGTCCAGCAGATCGGGGACCAGATCGATGTAGGCCGTGACGAAACGCGTCAGTACGTCTTTCGCGTCGACTTCCGGCAGATGAATGGCGGGATGAAGATGTGGGAGCTTTTGTTCCAGCTGTTGCAGCAAGTGGCCGGTCCGGGCCTCATGTTGATGGGCTAGTTGTATCTGCTCGCGCAATGCGGCGGTGTTCATGGCTGCTGGGACTCCTTGAGGCGTCAGACCCCGTGGTTCGTTGATGAAGAGTCATACGTTAGCTTGCTTAACTAACCGCCTAAGACGGTTTTGCTATATGCGACTCACATTTAGATACATTGGCTATATCAAAACAGCCTTTGCTCAATTTCTGACCAAATACGGCTGCCGTGCCCGGCTATGCGGACGCGCTGCAACTCGCGTTTTGCATAAGCAGGCTACTCTGAAGTCGCCCGCAGCTCTTTCGACACGCTGTCCGACATAAAAAGTGAGCCACGCATGACTCAGCCTCTTTTGTCCAAACGGCTCGTTCTGCGTTTGACGTGCTTAATGGTAATCATGCTGATGTGCGGATTGGCATTGCCGTCGCTCTATGCCGTGCTGACCGGGCATGACAGAGCCGGCGTGCAGGTGGAGGACGTTTCTCGTCAGGTCGAGGTGCAATTTACTGCCGGCAACGCGGCCGGGATGACCTGGGCGTTCTACCCGCAGTCCCGCCAGATGCAGGTCCACCCCGGTGCGGTCAACGAGATGATCTTCATCGCGCAGAACCCTACTGACAGGCCAATGCAAGCCCAGGCCGTACCGGGTATTTCGCCTGTAAAGGCGGCAGCTTGGTTTCACAAGACCGAATGCTTCTGCTTCACCCAACAGACATTGCAACCGGGCGAGCGCATCGAGATGCCGGTGCGCTTCATCGTCGACCGTGACCTGCCCGACGATGTAAAAAGTCTGACGCTGGCTTATACGCTGTTCGATGTCACCACGCGCTAGGCTCGGTGCGCAATATAGGCCATCATCCTCGACCTTACGCCGATCACGACTCGCGCTGACACCATGACCCGTACCCAGAAAGCCGTTTTCATTGCTGCCGCCATCGTCGCCCTGCTTCTGGGCGTGATTCTCAGTCAGGTGCTGCCTGATCGCAGCTCACAGGACCAGGCGGCGCTCAACGACGCGGGTATTGTGCTGCTCCCCAAAAGCCGCCAATTGCCAGCCCTGAGCATGACCGACCAGAACGGCGCGGCTGTAGCGCTTGATGGCTTGAAAGACCATTGGACGCTGATGTTCTTCGGCTACACCTTCTGCCCGGACATTTGCCCCACGACGCTGGCGCAAATCAAGCAGATCAGGGCCGAGCTGCCCGAAGAGGCAGTCAAGCACATGCGGGTAGTACTGGTCAGCGTCGACCCGAACCGTGATACGCCGCAGCAGCTCAAGCAGTACCTGGGCTACTTCGACCCGCAGTACATCGGCCTGACGGCACCTGTCGCTGATATTCAGACACTGGCCAATGCCGTGAGCATTCCGTTCATTCCTGCAGACACCAGCAAACCGAACTACTTCGTCGATCACAGCGGTAATCTGGCCCTGATCGGCCCGGACGGCACCCAGCGAGGCTTTATCCGTGCACCGCTGAACAACCAGAAGCTGGTGAAGCAATTGCCGGGGTTGCTGGAGCGGGATTAAACCGAGCGTTCTGCCGCTTCAATGAACCTGATAAAGGTTTACTCGCTCAACCGAACAGGCGCCTTGCTTCCCAAACGAATCAGCTCATTGGAGAAACATAACCCTGCGATGATGAGCATCGCCCCGACGTACAAGCTCTCACGCGGCACTTCATTGAGCACCACGAACGCCAACAGCGCGGCGAACAGCGGTTCGGTCAACTCCAATGCCTGCACCTGGGACGGTTTGAGGTACTCGATGGCCTTGGTTGTGCAAAAGAACCCCAATATGGTCGGCAACGCCGCCAGCGCTAACAGTGCGGCAATCACGAGCGCTGACAGTTCGCCGATCACAAAACCGTCTGCCGCTGCTGGCATCAGAAGGTACAGCCCGCCAAAAAACAGCAGCTGCCGGGTAAAATGCAGCCCTCCTGCCACACCCATATGTTTCATGGCGACTGAAAAAGCCCCGTAACCACAACCGGCAATAGAGGCGAGTGCGGCACCCTGCAGGGTGAAGCCCTGCTGAATATCGGCGCCAAAAATCACTGCGATCCCGGCAATAGCGAGCGCAGCTCCCACCACTGCATTCGCGGTAATGGCGTCTTTGAGGAAGATACGCCCCAGAATAATCGAGGAAATCGAGGCGCTGGCCATCAGCACCACGACGACGCCTGCCGCTGCGTAACTTCGGTAGGCGGACGTTTCAAAGTGGAACAGTACGAAAATGCCGAGGAATGCACAGACTGCTGCGTGTACCCATTTCGCTTTCGACGCCGGACGCTTCAAGAAAAGCAATAAGACCGAGAGGAGCAGGCAGCCCAGGATGGTCTTGATAACCGCCACACTGCTGGGGGTAAAACCATGACTCATGAGGATTTTACTGAGCACTCCAATCGTTGCGTTGAGGGCTGCGGCGGAGAGCGCAAAGAAGATGCCTTTGCTGAAATTAGATTGCATTGATGACAGTCCCTGTCGCTGACGCGTCGTTAATAAAAGGCCGGTCCCTACCTGAAGGACCAAAGTTTGAGCGTTGCCCCGAGCCAGTCAGCAAGATCACCAGCGACAGGCCAGAGGGCTGGAATCACCGGGACAGATTACCAGACTGATCCAGAACAGGTTCTGTAGAAGTGCGCGCGGGCCATGATGGTTGCCACACAGCGCCCTGAGCGTCGAGCCAACGTGAAGCTGGCTCGGGATCGAGGGTATCGCGTCGCGCTCGATCCTCTGCAGGCAGCTAAATCAGAACGCCGGAACCACAGCGCCTTTGTACTTCTCGGCCAGGAACGTTTTCACTTCAGGGCTCTGCAAGGCGGCTACCAGCTTCTTCATCGCGTCCGAGTCCTTGTTGTCCGGGCGGGCCACCAGAATGTTCGCGTAGGGCGAATCAGCACCTTCGATGATCAGCGCGTCCTTGGTCGGATCGAGCTTGGCGCTCAAAGCGTAGTTGGTGTTGATCAGCGCCAGATCGACCTGAGTCAGCACGCGGGGCAGCGTGGCCGCTTCCAGTTCACGGAACTTCAGGTCTTTCGGGTTATTCACGACATCCGAAGGCTTGGACAGGATGTTGCCCGGATCCTTCAGGGTGATCAGACCTGCCTTGGCCAGCAGCAGCAAGGCGCGGCCTTCGTTGGTGGCGTCATTGGGCAGCGCGACGTTGGCACCGTTGGGCAGGTCTGCCAGCGTCTTGAGCTTGTCCGAGTAAGCGCCGAAAGGCTCGATGTGCACCTTGGCCACGGCCACCAGATCAGTACCTTTGCCCTTGTTGAACTCATCCAGATACGGCTGGTGCTGGAAGAAATTCGCGTCCATACGGTTCTGCGACACCTGCACGTTAGGCTGAATGTAGTCATTGAACACCTTGATGTTCAAATCCACGCCTTCTTTGGCCAGGGTCGGTTTGACGAACTCGAGGATCTCGGCGTGCGGCACGGCAGAGGCCGCGACGGTCAGGGTTTCGTTGGCTTGCGCGGACAAGGCGGTGACAGCGGCGAATATGGCCAATAGTTTCTTCATGCAACAACTCCTTCGGGCCCGCACAGGCGGGCCAATACCAACGGATTCGATCAACGATGTGTGAAATGCGCGACCAGTCTGTCGCCGATGGTCTGCAGAATCTGCACCAGCACCAGCAACAATACGACCGTCACGAACATCACATCGTTCTGGAAGCGTTGATAACCATAACGAATCGCCAGGTCGCCCAGCCCGCCAGCGCCCACCGCACCGGCCATGGCCGTGAACGACACCAGCGCAATGGCGGTCACCGTGATCGCCGCCAGAATGCCGGGGCGCGCCTCAGGCAGCAGCGCCTTGACGATGATCTGCCGGGTCGTCGCGCCCATGGCCTGCGTGGCTTCGATGATGCCGCGATCCACTTCGCGCAAGGCGGTCTCTACCAGGCGCGCAAAGAACGGCGTGGCACCGGCGATCAGCGGCGGCAAAGTGCCGAGGATGCCCAGTGACGTACCGGTAATGATCTCGGTCAACGGCATCATCACGATCAGCAGGATGATGAACGGCAGCGCGCGCAGCATGTTGACGATCACCCCGACCGTCGCATAAAGCTGCTTGTGCTCCAGCAACTGACGCGGCGAGGTGAGAAACATCAGCACGCCCAGCGGCAGGCCGAGCAGGATGGTGAAACCGAGCGATACACCGAGCATGATCAGCGTGTCGCCAGTGGCCACCCAGATCTCGTACCAGTCGACATTGGAAAACAGGTTCAGAAAAGCGTCCATCAGCGCAGCACCTCCATATGAACATCAGCGGCGGTGAAGCGCGCAAAGGCGGCGTCCATGTCGCCGCCGGTGATGGCCAGCGTCAACTGCCCGTAAGGAGTGTCCTTGATGCGGTCGATACGACCGGCGAGGATGCTGTAATCGACGCCGGTTTCCCGCGCCACTGTGCCGAGCAACGGCGCGTAGGTGGCCTCGCCCTGAAACGTCAGACGCACGATACGGCCCTGAACATGAGCGAAGTCGTCACGCTGCTCGTTTTCGTCGACCTGCTCGTCTTCCTGCACAAAGCGCTTGGTCGTCGGGTGTTGTGGATGCAGAAACACATCCGCGACCTTGCCGTGCTCGACAATCACCCCGGCGTCCATCACGGCCACCTGATCGCAGACGCGACGAATCACGTCCATTTCATGGGTGATGAGCACGATGGTCAGTTTCAGCTCACGATTGATCTCGGCCAGCAGCTGCAAGACCGACGCAGTGGTCTGCGGGTCCAGCGCGCTGGTGGCTTCATCGCACAGCAGGATTTTTGGTTTGGTAGCCAGTGCGCGGGCGATGCCGACGCGCTGCTTCTGGCCACCCGACAGTTGTGCCGGGTACTTTTTGGCGTGATCGGACAAGCCGACGCGCTCCAGCAACTCGGCCACGCGCTGGTCGATCTGCTTGCGCGGCATATCGCCTGCCAGGGTCAGCGGCATGGCGACGTTGTCGGCCACGGTTTTGGACGCCAGCAGATTGAAGTGCTGAAAAATCATCCCGACCTGTTGGCGGAAGCGGCGCAGGCCATTGGCGTCGAGCGCAGTGACGTCTTCGCCATCGACCACGATCTGTCCACCACTCGGGGTTTCCAGGCGGTTGATCAGGCGCAGCAGGGTACTTTTGCCCGCGCCGGAGTGGCCGATGATGCCGAACACCTGGCCGCTGTCGACGCGCAGGCTGGTGGGGTGCAGGGCCGGTATTTCCTTGCCTGCCACCCGATAGGTTTTGTGGACGTTATGAAACTCGATCACGGAGCGAACCTTGTGGGGCGCGTTAAAAAATCAGCGCAGTGGCTAGAGCACCACCTGCTTCGTTACCTCGGCCGGATAAAGCCGGGCGCGCATTTTAGCCTGTCCGGCCCGCTGTGCTTAGCATTTATTTACCGGCTGTCCTGCGCAATAGGCATAACACGACCGTTGGTGATCGTATGCGGAAAATAAAAGGAACGGCTGTTTTTAGCTCCGGTCACTTCTTGGATACCGTGATTTCCCGCTTACGCCAGGGAAGTCGTAATCAGCGAACCCAACTCAATGATTGGGGCGAGATAAGGAGTCTCTGATGGCTAGCAAGAACGCACCACCTGTAACCGAAACGCCCAAGAGCGAAATGGCAGGTACCGACACCCTGGACCGTGGCAATACCAACGAAAAGCTGGAAAGTCTCGAGCAGTTTCGCTCGGACGCGACCCAGCAGGCCCTGCGCACCAACCACGGCGTCAAGATTTCCGATAACCAGAACACCCTGAAAGTCGGCAGCCGCGGCCCATCGCTGCTCGAAGACTTCATCATGCGTGAAAAGATCACGCACTTTGACCATGAGCGTATTCCGGAGCGTATCGTCCACGCCCGCGGCACTGCAGCGCATGGCTATTTCCAGACTTACGAAGACCACGGCGCCCTGAGTAAAGCAGGCTTCCTGCGTGATCCGGGCAAGAAGACTCCGGTGTTCGTGCGTTTCTCCACCGTTCAGGGCCCGCGCGGCTCGGGCGATACCGTGCGTGACGTGCGTGGCTTTGCCGTCAAGCTCTACACCGACGAAGGCAACTTCGACCTGGTGGGCAACAACATGCCGGTGTTCTTCATTCAGGACGCGATCAAGTTTCCTGACTTCGTGCACGCGGTAAAACCCGAGCCGCACAACGAAATCCCGACTGGTGGCTCGGCTCACGACACTTTCTGGGACTTCGTCTCGCTGGTGCCGGAATCCGCGCACATGGTGCTGTGGACCATGTCCGACCGTGCGATCCCGAAAAGCCTGCGCACCATGCAGGGCTTTGGTATCCACACCTTCCGCTTTATCAACACCGAAGGTAAGTCGAGCTTCGTGAAGTTCCACTGGAAGCCCAAGTTCGGCGTCTGCTCGCTGGTCTGGGACGAGGCGCAGAAGCTCGCTGGCAAGGACACCGATTTCCACCGCCGCGACCTGTGGGAGTCCATCGAGATGGGCGACTACCCGGAATGGGAACTGGGTGTACAGATCGTTGCCGAGGAAGACGAGCACAAGTTCGACTTCGACCTGCTCGATCCGACCAAGATCATCCCGGAAGAACTGGTCCCGGTCACCCCGCTGGGCAAGATGGTCTTGAACCGTAACCCGGACAACTATTTCGCCGAGACCGAGCAGGTTGCCTTCTGCCCGGGCCACATCGTGCCGGGTATCGATTTCTCCAACGATCCGCTGCTGCAAGGTCGTCTGTTTTCCTACACCGACACGCAGATCAGCCGTCTGGGTGGGCCGAACTTCCACGAAATCCCGATCAACCGTCCGATTGCACCGAACCACAACGGTCAGCGTGATGCACAGCATCGCACCACTATCGACAAGGGCCGCGCTTCCTACGAGCCTAACTCGATCGATGGCGGCTGGCCGAAAGAAACCCCTGCCGGCCCGGTAGATGGCGGCTTCGAGACCTACCCTGAGCGTGTTGAAGCGCACAAGGTGCGTGAGCGCAGCGAATCGTTCGGCGACCACTTCTCGCAGGCCACCCTGTTCTTCCAGAGCATGAGCCATCACGAGAAAGAGCACATCATCGCGGCCTACAGCTTCGAGTTGGGCAAGGTCGAGCGCGAGTACATTCGTGCCCGTCAGGTCAACGAGATTCTGGCCAACATCGATCTGGAGCTGGCCAAGCGTGTAGCCGCTAACCTCGGCTTGCCAGCACCGACTGCCGGTACCGTACCTGTGCGTCAGACTTCGGTTAAAGATTCGCCTGCGCTGAGCCAGGTCAACCTGCTGTCTGGCGATATCGTTTCGCGCAAGGTTGCCATTCTGGTGGCTGATGGCGTCGACAGCAAAGCGGTCGAAGCCATGAAAGCCGCGCTGACTGCCGAAGGCGCACACGCCAAGGTATTGGGCCCGACCTCCGCACCGGTCAAGACAGCTGACGGCAAGAGCCTGCCAGTGGACGCATCGGCTGAAGGCCTGCCTTCGGTAGCGTTCGACGCAGTCTTCGTGCCGGGTGGCAAGGCTTCGATCGAAGCGCTGAAAGGCGACGGCGTGGCATTGCACTTCATCCTTGAAGCCTACAAGCACCTCAAGGCCATCTCCTTTGCCGGGGAAGCCAAAGAGCTGCTGAGTCTGCTACGCCTGGAAGAAGATGCGGGCCTGCTGGAGGTATCCGATAGCAAGTCGTTCAAAGCGTTCTTCCACGCGATTGCTCAGCATCGTGTGTGGGATCGTGAAGTGAAAGCCAAGGCTGTTCCGGCTTGATCTGACGCTGCTACGCGTATCGCTCCCACGCTCCGGCGTGGGAGCGCCTTTCCGGACCCTCTGCGTCCGCTTTTACGCTCTCTCCCCCCGCTTATACTCCCGAACACGTTCCTCACGCTCCGCATGGGAATGCAGTTCTGGACGCTCTGCGTCCGCTTTGAAGGATCGACTCAGGACTTGGCTGGCGTCAGGATGATCTGCGCTTTTTCATTGCGCTCGATCTGGCGACGCAATTGCAGTTCGAAATCCGGATTGGTCTTGACCACCCGCTTGGTCAGCAACGTAGCCAGCCACGGATAGTCTTCGGTGCGCGGCACCACCATCAGCACTTCACAATTGAACGCTACGGTATCGGCTGCGATATCGTTCAGTTGACGACGCAATGCACGCATATCGCCGATCTTGAGCTCAATCGTCGTGCTTTCTGCCGACGGATCAATCAGCTTGGCAACCCTTCTGGCTTCGGCCGCCTTCAAATCCGCTTCGGCTTTTTCCAGCTCGGCCTTGCGTGCATGGGCAATGGCGCCGTTGACGCCACTGGTCAGCGCCGGTGCCTTGGGCATCAGGGCGCGTGCACGGCTCAGCGCAGAGGCCGCCGCGTTCATGTCACCCTTCTGCAGGCTGATCTGGCTGCGGCTCAGATAGGCTTCGGCCAGACGACGCTGAAAAGGCTCCAGACGGATGTCGGCAGGATTGGCCGCCTGCAACGCCGCCAATTGGTCCTCGGCGGTTGCCAGCTCATTGCCGGCGATGTTCTGCTCGAGCTGAGCGAACGCGTCAGGCTGAGCCTCGGAGCCAGGCGTCTCGACAGTGGGCGCACTCTGGCAGGCACCCAGCAGGATGGAAAATGCGACAAGCAGCAGATAGCGTGGGGCGAACGGCTTCATTCCTGCGATTCTCTAGTTTGCGCAAAAAACGAGCAAGTCTACACCGCTCGCCTGGGTAGAACAAAGCTGAGCAAGAACAACGCCGCAGCAGATACCACTATAGACGGTCCGGCAGGGGTGTCCTTGAACCAGGACAATGATAGCCCGGCACACACGGCTATCACGCCTAACAGGCTCGCGCCCAGCGCCATTTGCTCCGGCGAACGGGCGTGACGCTGTGCCGCAGCCGCCGGGATGATCAACAGCGACGTAATCAGCAAAACACCGACGATTTTCATCGCTACCGCGATCACCACCGCGATCAGCAGCATTAACGTCATGCGCAGTGTAGCAACCGGCAGGCCTTCGACACGCGCCAGTTCTTCATGCACGGTCATTGCCAGCAGTGGGCGCCACAGCGCGACGATCAGCACCAGCACCAACGTGCTGCCGCCCAGAATCCAGCCCAGATCAGCCGGGCTGATGGCCAGCAGATCGCCAAACAGGTAGGCCATCAGGTCGATGCGCACTTCGTGCATGAAACTGAGCACCACCAGCCCCAGCGACAAGGTGCTTGGTGCCAGAATCCCCAGCAGCGTGTCCGACGCCAGCGGCTGGCGCTGCTGCAACGTGACCAGCAACACCGCCAGCAGCAGGCAGCCGACTGTCACCGCGATGGTCGGACTGATATCCAGCAGGAAGCCCAGTGCGACGCCGAGCAGCGCGGCGTGGGACAGTGTGTCGCCAAAATACGCCATGCGCCGCCAGACCACGAATGATCCCAGCGGGCCAGCGACCACGGCCAGCGCAACGCCTGCGAGCAAGGCATACAGTAGAAAATCAGCCATGCTTGCAGCCGTCTCCGTGAACATGAGTGTGAGAGGTCGCAGCGTCATTCACCACCGCGCCATGCAGATCATGGGCGTGGTCGTGATGGTGGTGATAAATCGCCAGGCTCTGCGCATTTTTGCCGAACAGCTCGACAAAGGCCGGGTCATGGCTGACCTGCTCGGGATGCCCGGAGCAACAAACGTGGCGGTTCAGGCACACCACTTGATCGGTGGTGCTCATGACCAGATGCAGATCGTGGGAAACCATCAGCACGCCGCACTGGTGGCGGTCGCGCAGCCGGGTAATCAGGCTGTACAGCTCGGCCTGTCCGGCCACGTCGACACCCTGCACCGGCTCGTCGAGGACCAGCAACTCAGGCTTGCGCAATAACGCGCGTGCCAGCAGAACACGCTGCATCTCGCCACCGGAAATGCCTTGAATCGGGCTATCGATGACCTTTCCGGCGCCGACTTCTTCCAGCGCCGACGCTGCGGCCGTGCGATCCACACCGGGAACCAGGCGCAGGAAACGCAGCACCGACAGCGGCAGCGTCTGGTCCACATGCAGTTTTTGCGGCATGTAGCCGACACGTAACTTCGGCTTGCGCCAGACGCTACCTGAGTCGGGCTTGAGCAACCCCAGCACCGCACGCACCAGCGTGGTCTTGCCAGCACCGTTGGGGCCGATCAGGGTGACGATCTCGCCAGGCTTGACGCTCAACTGGATGTCATCCAGGACGTTTTGCCCGGAAAGCGTAACGGCGACCTTGTCCAGACGTATCAATGCATCCGACATCAAGCGGCCTTGCAGCCAGCGCACACGCCGACGATCTCGACCGTTTGGCCTTCCACCGCGAAGCCGACGCCTGCGGCGGCATCGACCACGGCATTGCTGATGGCCGGGTGCTGCAGTTCGATCGCCGCATGACACAAGCGGCAAATCAGGAACTGGCCCTGATGCGCGTGGGTGGGGTGGTTGCAGCCCGTGAAGGCGTTGAGCGAGGCAATCCGGTGTACCAGCCCGTTTTCCAGGAGGAAATCCAGCGCACGGTAAACGGTTGGCGGGGCCGCACGGCGACCGTCTTCATCACTCAGTACTGCAAGGATGTCGTAAGCACCCAGCGGCTTGTGGCTTTGCCAGACCAGTTCCAGCACGCGACGGCGCAAGGTGGTCAGGCGCAGACCCTGTCTGGCGCACAGCGCATCAGCTTCGGCGAGGGCCGAATGCACGCAGTGAGAGTGGTCATGGGGGCGACTGGCCAGGGGAGTATTGGGCATGAGCAGCGACGATATTGGCTAGAGACGTTATTATGTTACCCGTTCCTGGCTGATATGAGTGATTCGAGTGCGCCGTCTTTTAAATCTTGCTGCTGTTTTCTGGATCAGCCTGCTGATCATCGCACCTGCTCAGGCTGAGGTCCGAGTGCTGACCAGTATCAAGCCTCTGCAGCTGATTGCGGCGGCTGTGCAGGACGGCGTCAGTAACCCGGAAGTGCTTCTGCCACCGGGTGCCTCACCGCATAACTACGCACTGCGCCCATCCGACGTACGGCGGGTACAAGACGTCGAGTTGCTCTACTGGATCGGCCCGGACATGGAAACCTTCCTGCCGCGCGTCCTGAAAGGCCGCAAACTGCCTACGGTTGCCGTGCAGACACTGCCGGGTATGCACCTGCGCCACTTTGGCGAAGACAACGCCTCGCATGATGACCACGAGCATGATCACGACACCGACGCAGATGAACATGACCACGACCACCGGCCAGGCAGTCTCGATTCGCACCTGTGGCTGTCGACCGTCAACGCGCGAGTGATCGCCGCAAAAATGGCCGCTGACCTGAGCGCTGCCGACCCTGCCAATGCAACACGCTACACCAGCAATGCCGAGGCCTTCAGCAAACGTCTCGATACGCTGGACGCTCGTATCAAGCAGCGTGTCAGCGCAGTGGCAGGCAAGCCCTACTTCGTGTTCCACGAGGCCTTCGATTATTTCGAAGAGGCCTATGGGCTCAAGCATGCCGGGGTATTCGCCATCGCCGCCGAGATCCAGCCCGGCGCACAGCACGTCGCCGCCATGCGCGAACGCCTGAAAGCCGCAGGCAAGACCTGCGTATTCAGCGAACCACCCCTGCGCCCGCGCCTGGCCGAAACACTGAGCACCGGCCTGCCGGTCAAACTGGCCGAACTGGACGGACTGGGCGGCTACACCCCAGCCACCGCGCAGGGTTACGAGCAAGTACTGCAAAAGCTGGCTGATGATTTGGCAGGTTGCCTGAGCAGTCTCTGACTGCCACCGCCCACATCGCAGCACTGCCGTGTGACGCAGAGCGTCACGAACTGCATTCCCACGGAGCGTGAGGAACGATAAGTGCCCGCAACATGCTCCGCGCTCAGCGTTACACACAAGTTTTCGTGGGAGCGAGCTTGCTCGCGAAGAGGCCGGTGCAGCCCCGGGAAATATGGCGGTTGGACCAAAGTCTTCGTGAGCAAGCTCACTCCCACAAAGATTTCTGTCCAGCCCGATACAGCATGTAGCTGTGACGCGGAGCGTCACGAAATGCATTCCCACGCGTGAGGAACGATAAGTGCCCGCAACATGCTCCGCGCTCAGCTTTACACACAAGTTTTCGTGGGAGCGAGCTTGCTCGCGAAGAGGCCGGTGCAGCCCCGGGAAATATGGCGTTGGACCAAAGTCTTCGTGAGCAAGCTCACTCCCAGAAAGATTTCTGTCCAGCGTGATGCGGCATGTAGCTGTGACGCAGAGCGTCACGAACTGCATTCCCACGCGAGCGTGGAGACGATAGTCAACCGCCCAACTAGCTCAGACTTGCCGAGACAGGTCTGGTCTCAGAGCGCAAACGGCAATGCAATGTTCGCTTCCTGGCGCTCGGCCAGGCGGCGCTCGAACTCCGCAGGATCATGAATCAGCACATCCTTCCCGGCGAAGGTTTCGGCGGCGATCAAACGTGACAGCCAGAAACGCACACAAGCGATACGCAACATAGTCGCCCAAAGCTTCGACTCCGCAGCCGTGAACGGTCGCAAGCCCGCATAGGCACCCAGCAAGGCGCGCGCGCGGACAGCGTCGAACTGACCGTTTTCCCGGGAACACCAATCGTTGAGGGCAATCGCCAGGTCGTACAACATCGGACCTGAGCAGGCATTGTAGAAATCGATCAACCCGGTCAGGTGCGTACCTTCGAACAGTACGTTGTCGCGGAACAGATCGGCATGCAGATTGGCGCGCGGCAGCGCCATGATCTGCGGCTTGAACGCCTCGATTTCCTGAAGGCTCTTTTCAAGTAGCGCTCGCTGAGTCTCGCCCAGATGCGACAGAAAATTGCGCCCCTCACTCAGCATCCAGTCCAGGCCGCGATCAGTCTTGCGCTCGACGATCTGCCCACGGGTCGCCAGATGCAGGTTGGCCAGCAACTCGCCGATCTGCACGCAATGCTGGGTGTTCGGCTCGCTGATGTGCTTGCCCGGCAGACGCGGCTGCAAAAGCGCCGGTTTGTCTGCCAGCTCGCGCAACGCCTGACCGTCGGTGGTGCGCAGCGCATAAGGCACTGGCAGATCGGCTTCATGCAGCACGTCGAGCAGTTCGATGAAGAACGGCATCTCCTGAACCGGGCCGCGCTCGACCAGCGTCAGGACGAACTCGCCCTGCTCCAGGCTGATGAAGTAATTGGTGTTTTCACTACCGGCAGCGATGCCCTGATAGTCAAGCAGACGGCCGAGCCCGTAAGGGGCGAGAAATGTTTCCAGCTCGGGCCGAGCCAGGGGGGTAAAAACGGACATATCAGGACTGCCAACGATTGAAGTGAATGTAGGGTGCTACCAGCTGAATATTTCCCACTGCGGGATCAGCATGTCCGGTTGGTCCGAACGAATGAAATTGGGGCTTGTACCATCGGCGCGCACCAGAAAATAGGGTTTGCCGTGTTTCGGGGTGATTTTAACCGCATACAGAAAGCCGTTCTGGCGATATTCCTGAATGGTTCTGTCACCGTCGGTGCGAATAGTAACGTCCGGCGCCGCTGAAGGTGGATCTTCTGCTGCAATAGCGAACAAAGGGCAAAAGGCCAACAGTCCGGTCAATATCAGTCGATTTACCTTGCACATGATAACCTTGTCCCTTTGTCGTCAATGGTTCGCGCATTCTAGCGCCGACCCCGCCGAAAAGGTTGATTCTGCTCATGACCCAAGCGCCACTCGTCCTGGTAGACGGTTCCTCTTACCTCTACCGCGCCTTCCACGCACTGCCACCACTGGCCACCTCCAAAGGATTGCCGACCGGTGCCGTCAAGGGCGTGCTCAACATGCTCAAAAGCCTGCGGCGCCAGTATCCGGACAGCCCGCTCGCCGTGGTGTTCGACGCCAAGGGCGGGACGTTCCGTGACGCGCTGTACAACGACTACAAAGCTAACCGGCCGAGCATGCCGGACGATCTGCGCGTGCAGGTCGACCTGCTGCATGCCTGCGTGAAAGGCATGGGCTACCCGTTTCTGTGCGTCGAAGGCGTCGAAGCCGATGACGTGATCGGCACGCTGGCACGCAGCAGCGCGGCAGCCGATCGTCCAGTGGTGATCTCCACCGGCGACAAGGACATGGCGCAACTGGTCGACGGCCACATCACCCTGGTCAACACCATGACCGGCAGCGTGCTGGATGTGGCGGGCGTGAAAGAGAAATTCGGCGTCGGTCCGGAGCACATCATCGATTATCTGGCCCTGATGGGCGACAAGGTCGACAACATTCCCGGCGTGCCCGGCGTTGGCGAGAAGACCGCAGTCGGCCTGCTGGTCGGCATCGGCGGTGGCATCAAGGAGCTTTACGAGAACCTCGACAAGGTCGCTTCCCTGCCGATCCGTGGCGCCAAGACCCTGGCCGCCAAGCTCGAAGAACATCGTGAAATGGCCTTTTTGTCTTACGAGCTGGCGACTATCAAGATCGACGTCCCGCTGGACATCGAACTGGATCAATTGCATTGCGGCGAGCCCGACCGCGACACGTTGATGGAGCTGTACGCCGAGCTGGAATTCAAGAGCTGGATCGAAGACCTGCAACGCGACGCCAAACGTGCCGGCCAGGAGCTGACCGTCGAAGAGCCGACTGTTGAGGACAGGGAAGCGGCTTATGAAGTCATTCTTGAACAGGGCCAGTTCGATGCGTGGCTGAAGAAGCTGCAGGCCGCGCCGCTGTTTGCCTTCGTCACCCAGAGCAACGGTACCGATGCCCAGCGTGCGCAACTGGTCGGCCTGTCCTTCGCCATTCAGACCCACGAAGCCGCCTACATTCCGCTGACCCACTCGTACATGGGCGTGCCGCAGCAGCTGGACCGCGACACCGTGCTCAAGGCGCTCAAGCCGCTGCTGGAAGACCCGGACAAAACCAAGGTCGGCCAGCACGCCAAGTTCGCTATCAACCTGCTTGCCAATTGCGCGATCGACGGCGATCAGGCTCAAGGTATCGACCTGCAGGGCGTGCGCTTCGACACCATTCTGGAATCCTACGTACTGGACTCCACCGCCACCCGCCACGACCGCGACAGCCTGGTGGCCAAGTACCTGACGCACACGCCGATCAATTTCCAGGAGATTGCCGGCAAAGGTGCCAAACAGCTGAGCTTTGACCAGATTGCACTGGAACAGGCGGGTAATTACGCCGCCGAAGAAGCGGACCTGACCCTGCGCCTGCATGAAGTCTTCGACGCACGGCTGGCCGCGATTCCGACCCTGCAGCCGGTATTGAACGATATCGAGATGCCGCTGGTGCCTGTGCTGGCGCGTATCGAGCGCCAGGGCGCGCTGGTCGATGCCAACCTGCTGGGCATCCAGAGCGTCGAACTGGGCGACAAAATGACTGCGCTGGAGCGCGAAGCCTTCGCCATTGCCGGCGAAGAGTTCAACCTCGGCTCACCCAAGCAGCTGGGCGTGATTCTCTACGAGAAACTCGGCATGCCGATTCTCAGCAAGACCGCCACCGGTCAGGCATCAACTGCCGAGGCCGTGCTTGCCGAACTCGCGGAGCAGGATTTCCCGCTGCCCAAGGTGTTGATGCAATACCGCTCGATGAGCAAGCTCAAGAGCACCTACACCGACCGCCTGCCAGAGCAGATCAACCCGCGTACCGGGCGGATTCACACCTCCTATCATCAGGCGGTGGCCGTCACCGGTCGCTTGTCGTCCAGCGATCCGAACCTGCAAAACATCCCGATTCGTACCGCTGAAGGCCGGCGCATTCGTCAGGCGTTCGTGGCCCCGAAGGGTTACAAACTGCTGGCCGCCGACTATTCGCAGATCGAACTGCGCATCATGGCGCATCTGGCCCAGGACGAAGGCTTGCTGCACGCGTTCCGTAATGACCTGGACGTTCACCGCGCGACGGCTGCAGAGGTATTTGGCGTCGAGCTGGAAAACGTCACCACTGACATGCGTCGCAGCGCCAAGGCGATCAACTTCGGCCTGATCTACGGCATGAGCGCGTTCGGTCTGGCCAAGCAGATTGGCGTCGATCGCAAGCAGTCACAGGCGTATGTCGACCGCTACTTCGCCCGCTACCCTGGCGTGCTGAAATACATGGAGCGCACCCGCGCCCAGGCTGCCGAGCAAGGTTTTGTCGAAACCATCTTCGGTCGTCGCCTGTACCTGCCGGATATCAACGCCAAGAACCAGTCCCTGCGCAAAGGCGCGGAGCGCATGGCGATCAACGCGCCGATGCAGGGCACCGCTGCGGACATCATCAAGAAAGCCATGGTGGCGGTGAACGGCTGGCTGGACGAGTCCGGCCTGGATGCCCGGGTTATCCTGCAGGTTCATGACGAACTGGTGCTTGAAGTGCGCGAGGACCTGGTCGATCAGGTCAGTGAACAGATCCGTCCACACATGAGCGGCGCAGCGGAACTGGCAGTGCCGTTGCTGGTGGAAGTGGGGGTTGGCAACAATTGGGACGAGGCTCACTGAGCCTGAAATGGCGAACCTGTACGCAGGTTCGTCAAATATTGTAGGAAATGTGAACTTTTCTTCACTGCTGGAACTTAACCGTTTGGACAGGAGTCAGACGTGTCGATTGGTTGAAAAATCGATCGTGCTCCTAGTTGTGTTAAGTGTTGGCAGTTATCCAGATCCCACCCTAAGGTCTGGACCTTAAGCCCCGGAACTTCCCCCTCCCCATGCGAAGTCCGGGGTCTTTTTTGCCTGCGATTTACTCCGCAGGTGCCTTGTCTTCCAGTTCCATCCAGTCGGCCAGCACGGTGTAGGCCTCTTCCAGCCCCATGCGCTTGGGGGCCGAGAACAACTGGATGCTCACTGCATCTCCCCAGCCTTTGCGAATCTCGGCCTGAACCTTGAGCAGCGTGTTCTTGGCCGCGCCATAGGTCAGCTTGTCAGCCTTGGTCAACAGAATGTGCATCGGCATGTTGCTGGCGATGGCCCAATCCAGCATCAGTACGTCGAAGTCGGTCATTGGATGACGGATATCCATCATCAGGATCAGACCCTTCAGGCTTTCGCGGCTGCCCAGATAGGCTTCCAGGTGACGCTGCCAGTGCAGTTTGAGCGGAATGGGCACTTTGGCGTAGCCATAACCAGGCAGGTCGACCAGGCGGCGATCTTCGTCCAGACCGAAAAAGTTCAGCAACTGGGTACGCCCCGGCGTCTTCGATGTGCGCGCCAGGCTGGCATGGGTCAGGGTGTTCAGCGCGCTCGATTTGCCCGCGTTGGAGCGACCGGCAAACGCGACCTCAAAACCTTCGTCGTCGGGGCATTGGTCGACCTTGGCGGCGCTGAGCATGAACGTGGCCTGTTGGCACAGACCGAGGATGGGGTTTTTGAGTTGCATGTGATTTCCGGTGAAGACCTGCCTGCAAGGGGTGCGGCAGGAGGTGTCGGTTTCGTTTGGATGCGTGCGCATATAATGACACACCTGCCCCCCGGCCCACACTCACACCGTATCGAGCCGATCTGACAGATGTGCTGGAACATTCAGACATGACCTGCTTCACTCCTTATGCAAAAAGGCCGTCCTCGGTCGCCCATTTTTACAACCTCAGCGTTACACTAACGAACTCAGGCTTTCGCGTCCGGTCGAAACACCGTCGCTTGAAGGCGATTCAATCTGCTCAGGAGTAAAGCATGCGTAATCTGATCATCAGCGCCGCTCTGGTTGCCGCCAGTCTGTTCGGTATGTCCGCCCAGGCTGCCACGCCCATCGAGGCCGGCAAGCAATACGTAGAGCTGGCAAGCGCTGTGCCTGTTGCCGAGCCAGGCAAGATCGAAGTCATCGAACTGTTCTGGTATGGCTGCCCGCATTGCTACGCGTTCGAGCCGACCATCAATCCATGGGTCGAAAAACTGCCGTCCGACGTACATTTCGTGCGTATCCCTGCCATGTTCGGCGGCCCTTGGGACGCTCACGGCCAACTGTTCATCACCCTCGACACCATGGGCGTCGAGCATAAAGTCCACGCAGCCGTATTCGAAGCCATTCAGAAGGGCGGCAAGCGTCTGACCGACAAGAATGACATGGCTGATTTCGTCGCCACTCAGGGCGTGAACAAGGACGAATTCCTGAAGACTTTCGATTCTTTCGCGGTCAAGGGCAAGATCGCCCAGTACAAGGAACTGGCCAAGAAGTACGAAGTGACCGGCGTGCCGACCATGATCGTCAATGGCAAGTACCGCTTCGACCTGGGTTCTGCCGGTGGTCCGGAAAAGACCCTGGAAGTTGCCGACCAGTTGATTGCCAAAGAGCGAGCGGCTGCCGCAGCCGCCAAGTAAGCGCACGTCATGCGCCGCTGGGGCAAAGGCAGTACCCGTATCGTTGGCCTGCATGATCCGCAGGTCAACGAACATCATCTGCTGCAAAACGGCCTGCCGGAAGACGGCAGGCTGCGTTTGCTCAGTTTCAATATCCAGGTGGGTATCAGCACCCAGCGCTACCATCATTACCTGACGCGCAGCTGGCAGCACTTGCTGCCGCATGGTGGCCGGGCTGGCAACCTGCAGAAGATCGGCGCTCTGATCAACGATTTCGATCTTGTCGCGCTGCAGGAAGTCGACGGCGGCAGCATGCGCTCCGGCTTCGTCAATCAGGTCGAGCATCTCGCCCAACTGGGCGGCTTTCCGTACTGGTATCAACAGCTCAATCGCAACCTCGGACGCCTGGCCCAGCACAGCAACGGCGTGCTGAGCCGTCTGCGTCCGACCAAGATCGAGGATCACCCGCTGCCAGGCCCCGCCGGGCGCGGCGCGATTCTTGTGCGTTTCGGCGAGGGCGAAGATGCCCTGGTCGTGGTCATGATGCACCTGGCGCTGGGGACTCGAACCCGCACCCGGCAGCTTGCGTACATTCGCGAACTGATCGGCGGCTATCGTCATCAGGTGCTGATGGGCGACATGAACACCCATGCCAATGACCTGCTTGAGCACTCTCCGCTACGGGATCTGGGGCTTCTGGCCCCGCAGATAGAAGCGACCTTCCCAAGCTGGCGGCCACAACGCTGCCTCGATCACATTTTGCTCAGCCCGACCCTGACGCTCGAGCGCGTGCAGGTACTGGCGCAACCCATTTCCGATCACCTGCCTGTCGCTGTCGAGATCCGCCTGCCAGACTCATTGCGTGGGGACTCACTGCCTGTGCCCTCTGGTGGAAGCCTTGCATGAGCGACGACGCGGAGCGTTGGAAAGAGAAATACCTCAAAGGGATCGAGCAGCAGGACACACTCGAAAAGCGCTGGGATGCGCGGCTCGATTTGTTGCGACGCGGTCTGGTACGCAGCAGTCTGGCGGCTGAGGGCTCTGACCGCGCCGTCGACGAATGCATGAAGGAAATGCGCGAAATCGTCCGCAAGGACGATATGGATGCGGGACTGGCAGCCTTGATCCCGCGCCTTGAAAAAGCCGTACTGGACTCTGAGCAACGCCGCGAAGTACGGGCCGCTCAAATCAGTTCGGCACTGACCGCACTGGTTGCACAGCTACAATCACTGCCGCTGCCACGTGAAGTACGCAAGCCGCTCAAGCGCTTTGCCAAGGAGCTTGAAGAGCGCGCCTCCCAGGCCCGTGAACTGCCCCTGCTGCTTGGCGAGTTGAGCAATTTGCAGGGCCAGGCACTTACCCAGATTGAAAAACCCGAAGAAGGCCCGCGCCAAGGGTTGCTGCAACGCCTGTTCGGTTCACGCGAAGGCCACAGCAACGAGCCCCATCCTGAAGTGGCTCACCCCGAAGACGCCACCCCCGCACCGGAATCGCATGAGCCCGAAGCCGAGCGGCAAGCAGCAAGCGCTCACGCTCCGCCAGACGCCTCTCCTGGCGAAGCCGAGGCCGTTGATTCCCCTACCGCAGCCGCCGTCGCCGCAAACAGCCCACTGCCGACGCCTGCCCCGCAAAGCGCTGCGCCTGCCGCAGTGATACCCGCTGCAGTGACGCCTGAAGAACCTGCGCCACCGGCCACTGCCACGGACATTGCACCGATATCGGTAGAAGCCGTCGCCGGGCCTGCACCTGCCACCGTCGAACCCATCGATTTCGCGGATGTTCTGGCGCCAGTCCCATCAGTGCCCTACCAACAGCGGCCCGCGCCAATCGACGTGACAGTCGCAGAACCCGACGCAGAGGCCGAGCAGCAGCTCGAGTCGGCAGAGGGCGAAGAAGGTTACGCGCTGCCCTCCTCACCAGAGCCCAGCTACAGCTCGGTGGCGGCACATATTGAACAGACTTTGCTGGGCCTGCTGGACGACCTGACCCTGTCCGAGCACTTTCGCCCGCAGGTCGAGGATATGCAGTTACGCTTGAAACATGGGCTTAACTGGTACGAACTGCTGCCGATCCTCGACGATCTGGCGGTGTTGATGCTGGCGATCAATAACGGTGGTCAGCAGGAGTTCGGTACTTACCTCAAGCAGCTCAATGAGCGGCTCGAATCGTTTCAGAGCCATTTGCAGGCCGCCAGTGAAGATCACGCCGAGGATCAGACCACTGCGCGCGACCTGAACGACCAGTTGCGCGAACAGGTGGGCGGCCTGCAAAGCAGTGTTCAGGACGCCTCCGATCTGCCCAGCCTCAAGCGGGTGCTCGACAATCGGCTTGAGGCCCTGCTCGGCACAATGGATCACTACCAGCTCAAGCGCGATGCCCGAGAGCGCGAAGTGGCCTCGCGCCTGCAAGGTCTGGCGGCCCGCGTCGCGAGCATGGAGCAGGAAGCCCTGGGTTTCAGGACTCATCTGGAGGAACAGCGTCAAAAGGCCCTGATCGACCCGCTCACCGGACTGCCCAATCGTGCAGCCTGGGGCGAGCGACTCGAACAGGAGATGGCCAGGTGGCAGGAAGAAAAAAACAGCTTGCTGGTGTGCATTCTGGACCTGGACCATTTCAAACGCATCAACGATGGCTACGGGCACCTGGCTGGCGACAAAGTATTGAAGATCGTCGCCAATGTCCTCAGCAAACGCCTGCGCGCCGACGACTTCATGGCACGGTTTGGCGGCGAAGAATTTGTCATGCTGCTGCCCGCGACATCTCCCGCCGCCGGGCTGACGCTCCTGGATGAACTGCGCGCCGCCGTCGAGTCGTGCCCTTTCCACTTCAAGGGTGAACGAGTCACCATCACCGTCTCCATTGGACTGACAGCTTTTCGCCCGTCAGAGAAGAGCGACACCGCCATCAAACGTGCCGACCAGGCGCTTTACAAGGCCAAGGAAAACGGCCGGAACCGTATCGAACAGGGCTGACTGAAACATTTTGACCTGAACAAATAACGGGTGCCCCCATGCTATTCGCACACATTTTGTTATGATGTTTCATTTCCTGCCGACGCTGCCGACCTCATGAAGCTGTATTTCTCTGCCTTGCTCATGCTTCTCCTCACTGCCTGTGCCAGCGGCCCCAGGCTGGACACCAGCCATCCCTCGGTAAATTTCGATGGCCGTGCCCAGTACGTGGTGATGCATTACACCTCGACGTCGCTGGAGCGCTCGCTGCAATTACTGACCCATGGCGAGGTCAGCGCCCACTACCTGATCGGTGACGACAGCAAGGCCACCATCTACAAACTGGTCGATGAAAGCGCGCGTGCCTGGCATGCCGGCGAAAGCGAGTGGGAAGGCCGCACCTGGCTCAACTCCAGTTCGATCGGCATCGAGATCGTCAATCCGGGCTTCAAGGAAACGCCGACAGGTCGCCTGTGGTATCCGTACACCGAAGCGCAGACCCAGTCGATCATTGTCTTGCTCAAGGACATCGTCAAACGCAACAGGATCGACCCCAAACACATCATCGGTCATAGCGACATCGCCCCGTTGCGCAAGCAGGATCCGGGGCCATTGTTCCCATGGAAACGCCTCGCTGCCGAAGGTCTGGGCAACTGGCCGGACGAACGCCAGGTTGCCCAGCGTCAGGCATTGCTGGCAGTCAATCTACCGAGCATCACCTGGTTCCAGCAGCAATTGGCACGCTTGGGCTACAGTACCCCGCAGACCGGTGAACTGGACGTCGCAACACGCCAGGTACTGGCCGCCTTCCAGATGCACTATCGCCCGGCACGCTTCGACGGCGAGCCTGACGCACAGAGCGCGGCCATCCTGCAGGTGCTCAATCACTCGAATTGAAGCGCGTGAGGGCTTGGTGCTCAAGCCCTCAGAGCGGTAAAGCCATATAGAACTGCGTGCCCTGCCCCGGCCGTGAATAAACGCCCATGCGTCCGCCGTGCAGCTGGACAATCTCCTTGCACAGCGCCAGCCCGAGCCCGGCACCGCCTTTCTTGCGACCGACCTGGACGAAGGGTTCGAAGATCCGCCCCTGCTGTCCGTAGGCAATGCCCTCGCCGTTGTCTTCGACGCTGATGATCGCCCGCTCGCCGTGACGCCTGGCCTGCAGGCGAATCAGGCCGTTCGGCGGCGTATGGCGCAAGGCATTGTCCAGCAGATTATCCAGTACCCGCTCCAGCTGGGACTGATCGGCATGCAGGCGCGGCATCGGCTCCTGCATATCCAGCATCAGCACAATATCCTGCTCCTGGGCCTGATCCTCAAAGCGCGCCTTGGCTTCTTGCAGCAACGTCTCGATGGAGCACGGTGCAAGTTTGAGCTTCTGCAGACCGTTCTGGTAACGCGAGAAATTCAGCAGGTCGTTGATGAGCTGCATCAGGCGCTGCATTTCTTCGGTGACCGTATTGAGCAGATCGGCCTCACGGGACTCGGGAGCAAAATGCAGACGCTCCTGAAGAAGGCCGAACGCCATGTGCATACCCGTAACCGGCGTGCGCAACTCATGCGAGGCGCGCAGGACGAACTCGCTGCGTACCCGCTCGAAAGCACGTTGCTCGGTCACGTCGTGCAACACCATCACCGCACCCAGGATGTGGCCTTTGGTGTGGCTGACCGGCGTCATGCTGTAGGTCAGCAGTCGCGACTCGCCGTCGATTTCGATGGCCAGGTCTTCCGGCGCACGTTCCAGCGTTCCGCCTCGCAGCACCAGATGCAATTGCTCATCCAGCTCGGGGCGGCCCAACGCCTCGCCCAGACTGTGCCCGAGGCGACTCTCGTCCCATCCGAGCTGGCGCTGCGCAACAGGGTTGAGGTGCTCCAGGTGGCCCTGGCGATCAATCATCAGCAGGCCATCGTCGATACTGTCGAGAACCGCCTGCAGACGTTGCTGGCCCGCCAGAAGCTCATCGACGTTGGTCGCCTGATGCTGACGCAGGGCTTCGGCCATGATGCCGAAGCGCCGGGTCAGCAGGTTCATTTCGGCGGCCGAGGAAATGGGCAGCGTGACCTCGTAATCACCCTCACCAATGCGATCGGCAGCCTTGGCCAGCGCCTCGATCGGCGCACCGAAACGGCGGGCGATGCCATGCGCGGTCACAAAGCCGATGCACAGCACCGCCAGCCCGACCAGGCCCAGCAAGCCGGCGATCCACAGTGCACGATCCCTGGAGTTGATCTCGGCGTTGCTGATGTTCTCCAGCGCCTTGCGATGCACATCCATCAGACCGTTACGCAGCGTGTCGAAACTTTCGCTCAATTGCGAGTTGCCGCGTATGCCTCGCGGATCATTGCCATACTGCTGCCAGGCGGCAATGAATCGCTGATAATCGCCTCGGGTCTTTTCAAAACCGTTGCGCACATCTTGCTGGGTGTCCTTCGCCGATCCCTCCTCCAGCAGCTCTTCGAACTGCTTCTGCATTCTTTGCAGCTCAGGCTCATTGCGATTGGAACCGGTCATCAACACCAACTGATCACCCATGTTCTGACGCAACTTCAGACCCAGATCGAGGATGGCGAAGTTATGCTGAATCAGCGATTCCTGAGTCCGGGCCATCTGCATGACACTGACGAGCCCCAACAGCAGCCCGAGCAAAGCGACCGTGATCAGCGCCGAAATGCTCAGAAAGAGGCGGGTGCGCAACTTCATGGCCAGCTTCATTTGAGGTATTTCATAGGTTGTACTGTTTTCGTTTGCGGTAAAGCGTCGAAGCATCGATACCCAGGGTCTTGGCGGCCTGATCAAGGGTCTCACTGGTTGCCAGTACGGCCCCGATGTGCGCCTTTTCAAGCTCGTCCAGACTCAAGGCCGCTCCCACCCGCGGTGCGTTGTTGGTCGGTTGCTCAGCCATGCCCAAATGACTGACCTCCACGCGTTCCTGTGGACAGATAATGCTGGCTCGCTCGATCACGTTGCGCAGCTCACGAATGTTGCCCGGCCAGCGGTAATTGAGCAGCGCCGCACGGGCCTCCTCGCTGAAGCCGCGAGCCGGACGGGCGTACTCCTTGACGAAACGCGCCAGAAAGCGGTCCGCCAGGGTCAGAATGTCTTCGCTGCGCTCACGCAGGGCTGGCAGATTCAGGGTAATCACGTTCAGGCGGTACAGCAGATCCTCACGGAAACGTCCGCTGCGCACCATGTCCTCAAGGTTGAGGTTGGTGGCGGCCAGGATGCGCACGTCGGCACGTCGGGTCACCGGGTCACCGACGCGCTCGTATTCCTTGTCCTGAATGAAGCGCAGCAACTTGGGCTGCAGCGTCAGCGGAAAGTCACCGATTTCGTCGAGAAACAGGGTGCCGCCATCGGCCTGATTGACGCGACCCAGTGTACTTTCGCTGGCGCCGGTAAAGGCGCCGCGGCTGTGGCCGAACAGTTCGCTTTCCATCAGTTCTGCAGTCAGCGATGGGCAGTTGATCGTGACGCAGGACTTCTTGGCGCGTTTGCTCCAGCCATGAATCGCCCTGGCCAGCTCGCCCTTACCGGTACCCGACTCGCCCAGAATCAGGATGTTGGCATCGGTTACCGCAACCTGACGGGCCGTTTCCAGAATGGCCATCATCGAAGGGCTGTGGGAATCCAGACCATCCTTGGGCTTGCGAACCTCACCTTCCAGTGCTTCGAGACGTGCAGACAGTTGTCGAACTTCAAGCTGCTTGGCCGTCGCAAGACGCAACTGGTCAGGACTGCACGGCTTGACCAGGTAGTCGGCTGCGCCAGCCTGAATGGCATCGACAGCCGTATCGACCGCCGAATGGGCAGTCACGATCACCACACGCATCCACGGCGCCTGAATCCGCATCTGCGCCAGCACGTCCAGGCCATTGTCTTCGCCCAGACGCAAATCGAGAAAGCACAGATCGAATACTTGACGCTGCATGAGCGTGTCGGCCTGGGCTGCGCTGTTGGCAGTGGCAACACTGTAGCCTTCGTCTTCCAGACAGTACCGGAAAGTGCGGAGGATGGCGGACTCATCGTCCACAAGCAGAATACGGCCCTGATTCTCAGTGGCTGCTTCCATTTTTCCTACGCTCCTTAATGAAT
>Ga0308164_10000522_pt1 | contig 62285 bp, 70 predicted proteins | sample PhyTR2_FD_201031 | JGI IMG/M metagenome (GOLD analysis project Ga0308164, IMG submission 201031) | Phyllosphere microbial communities from UC Gill Tract Community Farm, Albany, California, United States - DLSLT.R2 | ecosystem: Host-associated > Plants > Phyllosphere > Unclassified | place: USA... | reverse complement strand
AAAGGCATGCCGGAGAAGTTGTAAATCAGCACGGCCAGGGACGCCGTCGGATTCATGACTGCCAGGTTGCCGTCGTGGTAGATCCAGTAGTTACTGAACAGCGCGGTGAACAACAGCGGCGCGGTCTCGCCGGCGGCACGCGCCACGGCGAGCATCACACCGGTGAGGATCGCGGGCATGCCGGTGGGCAAGACGATTTTCCAGATCACCTGCGAGCGGGTGCAGCCCATTCCGTAGGCAGCATCCTTCATGATCTTGGGCACCATCTTCATCGACTCTTCGGCCGTCAGCACCACGATAGGCAGCATCAGTACGGCCAGCGCCACGCCACCTGCCGGTGCCGAGTAAGTCCCGGTGGTCATGACCACCAGGGCGTAGGCAAATACACCTGCCAGAATCGACGGCAAGCCCGTGAGCATCTTGGCGGCAAAGCGCGAGGCGTTCGCCAGCTTGCTGTCCGGCCCCAGTTCTGCCAGGAAAATCGCGGCCAGGATGCCCACCGGCACGGCGATGGCTGCGGCAATGCCGACCATCACGAAGGTGCCTGCCATGGCGTTGCCGAAACCACCGCCGGTCTCGAAACCGGTCGGGGGCAGTTCGGTGAACACTTCCAGGCTCAGGCGCGCGCCGCCCCGGGTGATCAGCATGTAAAGCACGGAAATCAGCGGCACGCTGGCCAGCAGCGCGCCCAGCCACACCAGGGTGGTCAGCACCAGGCTGCGCAGGGCTCGGCCTTCGAACCGGCGCTGCAGGCTTGGCATGGCGGTGATGGGCGATGAGAGGTCAGTCATTGCTTGGTACCTCGCTGGGCGTAGACCATGATCATCGAACCGATGATGTTCACCAGCAGCGTGATGAACATCAGCACCAGTGCGGCGTACATCAATACTTCGATCTCGTTCGGGCCGGCTTCGGGGAAGTTCAGCGCCAACAAGGCCGCCAGGGTATTGGCCGGTGCGAACAGCGAAAGAGAAATGTTGTTAGCGTTACCGACCAGCATGGCCAGCGCCATCGTTTCACCTAGGGCGCGGCCCAGGCCCAGCACCAGCGAACCGAAAATGCCGGTGGCAGCAGATGGCACCATCACCTTGAGAATCGCTTCCCAATGGGTGGTGCCCATGCCGTAGGCGGCTTGCTTGGTTTTCATCGGTACACCCGTGAGGGCGTCCTGGGAAACGGCGGCAATGGTCGGCAGAATCATGATGGCCAATACCAATGCTGCCGGTAACAGGCCCGGCCCGCTCAAGGAGGTGCCGAAGAACGGAATCCAGCCGAGCTCGCTGTTCAGCCACGCCGTCAACGGGCGGATCGCTGGAATCACCACATAGATACCCCACAGGCCGTAGACGACGCTGGGGATGGCTGCGAGCAATTCGACGATGGTGCGGAATACCGCAGCCAGCTTGGCGGGTAGAAAATCCTGGGTGAGGAAAATCGCCATGCTGACGCCGAAAAAACCTGCGATCAGCAACGCGATGAGGGCGCTGTAAAGCGTGCCCCAAATAGCCGGCAGAATGCCGTATTTGCCTTGGTTAACGTCCCAGACACTGCCGAACAGCACGTCAAAACCGTGCTTTTCCATGCCTGGAAGAGCCTTGCGCCCTACTTCGAAGACCAGCGCGAAAACCAGCGCCAGCACCAGCACTACGCCTATGCGTGCAAGCGCACGGAAGGTGCGGTCAACCAGGAAGTCCTTCGTGGACGGCGGCTGGCACGCAGAATCCGGGTTAACCGGTACGACAAAAGGTGTGTTCATGGGCTAATTCCGGAACAAGGGGGGAACGCTCCCGGCACGGTTGAAAACCCCTACCGGGAGCGGCCTGGCGAGCCTTACTGGATGTTGGCGGAAGCTTTACGAACTTGATCGACAACCGAAGGCGGCAATGGGATGTAGCCCATCGAGTCGGCGATTTTCTGACCTTCGGTCAGGCTGTACTCAACCATGTCACGCATGGCCTTGGCCTTGGCCGGGTTGCCGTTGTCCTTGCGGAAGATCATCCAGGTGTAGGAGGTGATCGGGTAGGACTTGGCGCCATCCGGATCCGGCAGCCAAGCCACCAGGCTTTCCGGCATTTTTACCGCAGCCAGGGCTTCGGCGCCGCTCTCGGCGTTCGGTACCACGTACTTGCCGGCCTTGTTCTGCAATTGGGCAAAGTCAACCTTGGCGAGTTTGGCGAAGCCGTATTCGATGTAGCCGATCGCGCCTGGGGTCTGGCGCACGGTGGCGGTCACGCCATCGTTCTTCGGCGACTTGATGAATTTGTCGCTGGCCGGCCAGTTGACCGTATTGCCTTCGCCCAAGTCCTTCTGGAACTCAGCGTTGATCGCCGCCAAGTGCTTGGTGAATACGGCCGTGGTGCCGCTGGAGTCTGCGCGCACCACAACGGTGATCGGCATGTCAGGCAGTTTCAGGCCAGGGTTGGCGGCGACGATCTTCGGATCGTTCCACTTGGTGATCTTGCCCAGGAAGATGTTGGAGTAAACATCGCGAGGCAACTTGAGTTCCTTAGGGTTGCCCGGCAGGTTGAACGCCAACACGATTTCACCGGCAGTCATCGGCAGCAACTGGGCGCCTTCGGCAACCTTGGCGATGTCTTCGTCTTTCATGGCCGAGTCACTGGCGGCAAAGTCGACAGTCTTGTTCAGGAAGTCCTGTACACCCGCACCGCTACCCTTGGACTGGTAGTCAACGGTAACGCCAGCACTTTTCTTGCTGAAATCCTTGAACCAGGTGAGGTAGATCGGCGCTGGGAAACTCGCACCGGAACCGGTCAGGCGGATGCTCTCGGCAGCAAACACCGAGGTGGCACTGAGAGAAACCGCAACGGCGAGTGCAGCAGACTTCATCAGACGTTTCATTCAGGAAAATCCTTGTGAATTACGGGCTCGGCAACTCTGCAACAATCTTGTTACGGTTTTATGAACGTGGAATGGCAAAACGCCTCGCTGTCCCCCTCTCCTGCCGCAAACACGCATTTTGATGTAATTGGTTCGTAACAAATTGCGACTAAGACTTTGCCATCCCCCACGACGCGAGTTCCGCCCATGTCCTCAATAGAAGACACCTTGATGCAGCGCATCCACCGTGAGTTGCTCGATCACAGTGACGAAGAGCTGGAACTGGAATTATCCGAAGACGGGCACGACCTGAACGCCCTGTTTGACGAGCACGTCGGTGAGAGCCACGAGAAAGCCGCACGGCGCATCTACTTCAGTGAACTGTTCCGCCTGCAGGGCGAACTGGTGAAACTGCAAAGTTGGGTGGTCAAGACCGGCCACAAGGTGGTGATCCTGTTCGAGGGGCGAGATGCCGCTGGCAAAGGTGGCGTGATCAAGCGCATCACCCAGCGCTTGAACCCCCGGGTGTGCCGCGTGGCCGCCCTGCCCGCGCCGAATGACCGCGAGCAGACCCAGTGGTACTTCCAGCGCTACGTCTCGCACTTGCCGGCCGCCGGCGAAATCGTGCTGTTCGACCGCAGTTGGTACAACCGCGCCGGTGTCGAAAAAGTCATGGGGTTTTGCAATGACGATCAATACGAAGAGTTCTTCCGTACCGTGCCGGAGTTCGAACGCATGCTCGCGCGCTCCGGCATCCAGTTGATCAAGTACTGGTTTTCGATTTCCGACCAGGAACAGCACCTACGCTTTCTCAGCCGCATCCACGACCCGCTCAAGCAGTGGAAACTCAGCCCCATGGACCTGGAATCGCGTCGGCGCTGGGAAGCCTATACCAAGGCCAAGGAGATCATGCTCGAGCGCACCCACATCGCCGAAGCGCCGTGGTGGGTGGTGCAGGCCGATGACAAGAAGAAGGCGCGGCTCAACTGCATCCACCACCTGCTCGGGCAGATGCCCTATGAAGAAGTGAATCTGCCGGTGATCGAACTGCCACAGCGCGTGCGGCAGGAGGATTATTCCCGTAGCCCGACGCCCCCGGAACTGATCGTGCCCCAGCTCTACTGATCCCGCGCTTGAGCGGCGAGCGGGCAAGCCCGCTCGTCACAAGTAAGCTACAGCGGTGAGTTGCTCACCACCCGCAGCGCCAGCCCCTCATACGCATCCAGTGTGATCGTGAACGCGCCTTCCGCCGTAAGATCGCCTTCCACCCGCTCATTGATAATGTCCACCACCATCCCCGCGGCAATATCGGGCAGATGCAGGGTTTCGGTGATCGGTGTGGCCCCGAAGTTCAGCGCGGTGATTTGCGTGCCTTTGCCGGCCGGTAATTCGTGGACCATCACCAGCAGCCCCGGGTTCTCGACTTCCGGCACCTGGATCTGGCGGCTGGCGGCAATGTCGTAGGCACGCCGCACCGCGAGGATTTTCTGCAGTTGCGAGGCAAAGGACTCGGGGTCCTGCAATTGGCTGTTCAAGCTGCCATACAGGCTTTTCGAGCGCGGCATCTGCCCGGCGGACAGTTGCGCATCGGGGTTGAGGTCCACCAGGTCATAGGCGCCGCGATGAATCCAGCGTGTGTCGCCGTCCTGCATCAAATGCTCGACCTCTTCGGCCGCCAGTGGCAGTGCACCCACCAAGTCCCAGCCCGACAAGGCAAACACGCCTGGCTGCATGGCGTTGTACATCACCAGCAGCAGGTGGATCTGGCGGATCTGCTGGATATCTGCGGGGGTGATCGCATCCAGATCCCGAATACCCAGCGCCGCCGTGATGATGCTGGCCGTGGTGCAGGACACACCGTTAGTCACGAACTTCAAATTGTATGGCGCATGCTCGCCGGCCAGTCGTTCGTACATTTGTTCGCGAATGTGCTCGCGCAGGATATTCCCGGGGAACGTCTGGCCCTGGTAAAGGAACGTGTCATGGGCGTGCAGGGTCCAGAAGTGCACCAGCTCCAGGGTCAATTCATCGTGGTTCTGCAGCGCATGGATCAGCGAGCCGGGGTCGATGCCCTGGCGGTGCATTTCGCGCAGCATCAAGCGCAGGAACTCGGCGTCCCCCATCAGCAGCGCGTGTTGGTACGCCGGGCGGGTGATGAAGTCATAGGACAGGTCGGCACCGCCATGGGACATGGACGCGATGTCATCCACGGTGAGGTTCAACTCCTGGAAACTGAAGCCGCCCGCCTTGCGAATCGCCCCGCCCAGTAACTGGTTGCCGGTGATCGACAGCGGATGGCTCTCGGACCACGCCGTGCCATCCAGCTTGCGCTCCACACCGAGGAACCCATTGGCGTCCAGGCGCAGGATCTTGGCGCCCATCACATCGATGGCGTGCAGCGCATCACCGATGATCATCTGCTGCGCGGCGAAGGTGGGGTCCAGCCAATTCAGCGACGGCTGCCCTTCCTTGAAATAATGCAGGTACACCCAGCGACGCGGCTTGCCATCCACGCCCAGTACCACTTGGGTGGCGCTCCAGTCGGTTTCCTTGACGCCAGGCTCGAAGAAGATCACCCGCTGCAACTGGCCGACGATGTAGTGCTTGTCGCGCAATGCATCAACCTGCGCAGGGCTGAGGTTCTGCGCATCGCGGCCCTCGGCCACGTCGGGCAGCAACGACCAGTCTTCCTCGCGGATTTCTACCATGTGGTAAAGGCCGGGATAGTCCTCGTACGCCATCTCGGCCAGGCGAAAATCCGCGCCCTTGCCGGTGTGGGACGGGATCACATCGTCGATGATCACCGCGTTGTGCGCCGCCGCCATGCGCGTCAACGCCTGCAACTGCGCCTCGGTGCCCAGTTGCGGGTCAATCTCGAAACTGATGCGGTCGAAATTACCGTCGATGGTCGGTGTGTGCTGCATGCCACTCAAACCGCCGGATTTCTTCAGCGGGCCGTTGTGGATGCCCTGGATGCCGATCTTCGACAAGGCATGCCACAGCGTCTCATCCCCCAACGCCTCCAACACTGTGCCGCCTTCACGGGTCACGATCGACGCCGGGTACGCGGTAAACCATACCGACGACAACGCCGAGGCATCGCGTGGCCGGGTCTGCGCGTAAGGCTGCTGCCACAACCGGCCCTGGCCCGAATAGAGCTTGGCCCGCTGGCGTGCCGCGTGCAGCATCGATTGTTCCACCAGCCAGTTCACATGGTTGTTTTCAGCCGCCGTCATAAGCTTGGTACCTGTCGTCGTGAAACATTGCTCGTGAACATATGAGGGTTACGCGGGCCATTCGTTGCATTGCGATCATGGCGCTGGCGGCTCCCCCCTTTGGATCTGTATCAACCCCCAGCGCTTGGGGGTCAGGTATCGCGATACTGCCTCGGGGTAAACCCCGTCGACGCCTTGAACTGGCGGGTGAATGCGCTGTGGTCGGTGTACCCGCACTGCAACGCAACCTCTGTGATCGGCAGGTCGGTGTGCAACAAGCGGTGGGCATGCTCGAGCCGCACCTTCTGGATCATCTGCCGGGGCGTGAGGTGGAACACGCGCTTGCAGTAGCGCTCCAGTTGCGCCACGGAAATTCCGGCGATGCGTGTCAGTTCACCCAGGGTGACGCGACGGTTGAAATGCGCGCGGATGTGCGCATCCACGGCGGCCAGGCGTTGGTAGGCCGGGTGGCTTTCGCTGGCAGTCTGCAGGTCGACCGAGATGCCGGCCAGGCCAATGATCGCCCCCGCGTGGTCGTAAAGCGGCCATTTGTGGGTCAGGCACCAGCCGGGTTCGCGGGTGCCGTAGAGGTGCAGTTCCAACTGGTCTTCCAGTACAAAGCCTTGCTCGAGTACGCGCCGGTCCTGCTCGGTGTAGCCCGGCCCCAGTTGTGCCGGGAAAACTTCGGCGCTGGTCTTGCCCAACAACGGTTGCAGCTGCCTGAGGCCACAGCGCAGCACCAGGGTGCGGTTGGCAAGTACATAGCGGGCCTGGGTGTCCTTGATGAAAATCGCGGCGTTGGGGATCACATCCAGCATCGGCAATAGCTGGGCTAAACCGGCCAACAGCTGCTCGATGCTGTGGGGACGGCTCGCCTCGCTCCCTTGGCCAAGGGTCGCAAACACGCTGTGCATCATGACGGTTGATCCCCTGCAGATGGCTTCGTCGCGTAGCAGAGTGCCCGATGCCCGGGGGGCTGTCGAGCGGGGAAAACTGTGCTGATTTCGTCATCGAAGCCGGCAAAAAACATCAATCGCGCCGCCGCCCATGCGTTCACTGTATGGCCACTGCATGCCTATCCAATAACTCACAAGAAGGCGACGCTATGTCAGGTCAGGGCAAGTTCAAGAAACAACTTTCATTGATGGACCTCACCTTCATCGGGCTGGGCGCCATCTTTGGTTCAGGCTGGTTATTCGCAGCCAGTCACGTGTCTGCGATTGCAGGCCCTGCGGGTATCATTTCCTGGCTTATCGGGGGGTTCGCGGTGCTGTTGCTGGGCATTGTGTACTGCGAACTGGGCGCCGCATTGCCCCGCGCTGGCGGCGTGGTGCGTTACCCGGTCTATTCCCATGGCCCGCTGTTGGGCTACCTGATGGGCTTCATCACGCTGATCGCGTTTTCCAGCCTGGTGGCCATCGAAGTGGTTGCCTCGCGCCAATACGCGGCAGCATGGTTTCCAGCGTTGACCAAGGCCGGTTCCAGTGACCCCACTACCCTCGGCTGGCTGGTGCAATTGGCCCTGCTGTGCCTGTTCTTCATCCTCAATTACCGCAGCGTGAAAACCTTTGCCATCGCCAATAACCTGGTGAGCGTGTTCAAGTTCATCGTGCCGTTGCTGGTGATTGGCGTGTTGTTTACGTTCTTCAAGCCGGCGAACTTCCAGGTGCAAGGTTTCGCGCCATTTGGCCTGTCGGGCATCGAGATGGCCGTATCGGCCGGCGGGGTGATTTTTGCCTACCTGGGGCTCACGCCGATCATCTCGGTGGCCAGTGAAGTGAAGAACCCGCAACGCACCATTCCCATCGCCTTGATCCTCTCGGTGCTGCTCTCCACGGCGATCTACGTGCTGCTGCAAACCGCGTTCCTCGGTGGTGTGCCCACGCAAATGCTCGCCAATGGCTGGGCCGGGATCAGCCAGGAACTGGCGCTGCCCTACCGGGATATCGCCCTGGCGCTGGGCGTGGGCTGGCTGGCGTACCTGGTGGTGGCCGACGCGGTGATCTCCCCCAGCGGCTGCGGCAACATCTACATGAACGCCACCCCGCGCGTGGTGTATGGCTGGGCGCAGACCGGCACGTTCTTCAAGCTCTTCACGCGCATCGATGAAAAGTCCGGCATTCCGCGCCCGGCGTTGTGGCTGACCTTTGGCTTGTCGGTGTTCTGGACCCTGCCGTTCCCGTCCTGGGAAGCGCTGATCAATGTGGTGTCGGCGGCGCTGATCCTCAGCTACGCGGTCGCGCCGGTCACCGTGGCGGCGCTGCGCCGCAATGCACCCCAGATGGCGCGCCCCTTCCGGGTCAAGGGCATGGCGGTGCTTGGCCCGCTGTCGTTCATCATCGCCGCGCTGATCGTGTACTGGTCCGGCTGGAGCACTGTCTCCTGGCTGCTCGGGCTGCAGATCCTGATGTTCGGGGTGTACCTGCTGTGCGCGCGGTGGGTGCCGACCGCGCACCTCAATCTCAGCCAGCAAGTACGCTCATCCGCCTGGCTGATCGGCTTCTACGCGGTGACCATCCTGCTGTCCAAACTGGGCAGTTTCGGGGGCCTCGGTGTGATCAGCCACCCGTTTGACACGCTGGTGGTCGCCGCCTGCGCGCTGGGCATTTACTACTGGGGCGCAGCCACTGGCGTGCCAGCCCATCTGGTGCGCCTGGAACACGAAGCCGACGAAAGCGAAACCGTCGACGAGCCCCATGGCCGTGCCCCGCTGACGCCGGCTACCCACTGATTGGAGCGTTTTATGAAGCGATTGCATGTGATCGACTCCCACACCGGCGGCGAGCCCACCCGCCTGGTGATGAGCGGTTTCCCCACGCTCACTGGCAGCACCCTGGCTGAGCAGTTGGAAAACCTGCGCAGCGAGCATGATGAATGGCGCCGCGCCTGCATCCTGGAACCACGGGGCAATGATGTACTGGTGGGCGCGCTGTACTGCCAGCCGGTTACGCCGGGCGCCGTCTGCGGGGTGATCTTTTTCAATAACGCCGGCTACCTAGGCATGTGCGGGCACGGCACGATCGGCCTGGTCGCCTCCTTGCATCACCTTGGGCATATCGTCCCCGGCGTGCACCGCATCGACACGCCCGTGGGCCTGGTCGAGGCGACGCTGCACGACGACGGCGCGGTGACACTGGGCAATGTGCCCGCCTACCGCCATCGCCGCCAAGTGACCGTAGAGGTGCCAGGCCACGGCGTGGTGCTGGGCGATATCGCCTGGGGCGGCAATTGGTTTTTCCTGGTGTCCGAGCATGGCCAGCGCCTGCAAATGGACAATGTCGACGCCCTCACCGACTACACCTGGGCAATGCTCAAGGCCCTTGAGGAGCAAGGCATCCACGGCGCAGACGGCGCCCTGATCGACCACATCGAACTGTTCGCCGACGACGACCATGCCGACAGCCGCAACTTCGTGATGTGCCCCGGCAAAGCCTACGACCGCTCCCCCTGCGGCACCGGCACCAGCGCCAAGCTCGCCTGCCTGGCCGCCGATGGAAAGCTCGCCCCCGGCCAGCCGTGGATACAAGCCAGCATCACCGGCAGCCAATTCGAAGGCCGCTATGAATGGGACGGCGAGCGCGTACGCCCGTTCATCACTGGCCGCGCCTACATGACCGCCGACAGCACTCTGCTGATCGACGCGCAGGACCCCTTTGCCTGGGGCATCTGAGCCCTCCCCTTAGTTGACTGGAAACTGGAGTTAGCACATGAGCGACAACATCTTTACCGGCTGCATCCCCGCCCTGATGACCCCGTGCACGGCAGAGCGCACACCGGACTTCGACGCCTTGGTCGCCAAAGGCCGCGAGCTGATCGATGCCGGCATGAGCGCCGTGGTGTACTGCGGCTCCATGGGCGACTGGCCGTTGCTCACCGAGGCCCAGCGCCAGGAAGGCGTGGCGCGCCTGGTGGCGGCCGGTGTGCCGACCATTGTCGGTACCGGGGCGGTCAACAGCCGTGAAGCCGTGGCCCATGCCGCCCACGCGGCCAAGGTGGGCGCCCATGGCCTGATGGTGATTCCGCGCGTGCTGTCCCGTGGCGCTTCCGCTACCGCGCAGAAGGCGCACTTCTCGGCGATCCTCAAGGCCGCGCCCAATCTGCCGGCGGTGATTTACAACAGCCCGTACTACGGCTTCGCCACCCGCGCCGACCTGTTCTTCGAACTGCGCCGCGAACACCCGAACCTGATCGGTTTCAAGGAATTCGGCGGGGGTGCCGACCTGCGCTACGCCGCGGAACACATCACCTCCCAGGATGATAACGTGACCCTGATGGTGGGCGTCGACACCCAAGTGGTGCACGGTTTCGTCAACTGCAACGCCACCGGCGCCATTACCGGCATTGGCAACGCACTGCCTCGGGAAGTCCTGCAGCTGGTCGCGCTGAGCAAAAAGGCCGCCAAGGGCGATGCGAAGGCGCGCCGCCAGGCACGTGAGCTGGAGGCCGCGCTGGCGGTGCTGTCGTCGTTCGATGAAGGCTGCGACCTGGTGCTGTATTACAAACACCTGATGGTGCTTAACGGCGACAAGGGCTACGCGCTGCACTTCAACGAGACCGATGTGCTCAGCGAGGCCCAGCGCCGCTACGCAGAAACCCAGTACACACTGTTCCGCCAGTGGTACGCCAATTGGTCGGCAGAACAGAACGTTGCTTGATGCCTCGCGTGCCGCTGCGGCGATCGCAGCGGCCACCCTCCCTTTTTCCAGGACGACCCCATGACTCTGACGGGCAAGATGCTGATCGGTCAGCACGCCATTTCCGGTGACCGCGAGGCGATCCGGGCGATCAACCCCACCACCGAGGCAACCCTGGAGCCCGCCTACCTGGGCGGCAACGGCGACCACGTCGCACAGGCGTGCGCACTGGCGTGGGCGGCGTTTGACGCGTACCGCGAAACATCGCTGGAGGCGCGTGCCACGTTCCTTGAGACCATCGCCGCGCACATCGAAGCCCTCGGCGATGAACTGATCGACCGCGCCGTCGCCGAAACCGGCCTGCCCCGCCCGCGCCTCCAGGGCGAACGCGGGCGCACCTGCGGGCAACTGCGCACCTTCGCCCGCACCCTTCGTAGCGGGGAGTGGCTGGATGTGCGGGTAGACAACGCACAGCCGCAACGCCAGCCCCTGCCTCGCCCCGACCTGCGCCAGCGCCGCATCGCGTTGGGCCCGGTCGCCGTGTTTGGTGCGAGCAACTTCCCACTGGCGTTCTCCGTGGCCGGTGGCGACACCGCCTCTGCACTGGCCGCCGGGTGCCCGGTGATCGTCAAGGCCCACGGTGCTCACCCTGGCACCAGCGAACTGGTGGGCCGGGCGGTGGCGCAGGCGGTCAAGGCGTGTGGACTGCCGGAGGGGGTATTTTCGCTGCTGTACGGCTCGGACCGTGAGGTCGGTATAGCCCTGGTCACCGACCCGCGCATCAAGGCGGTTGGCTTTACCGGCTCGCGCAGCGGTGGCGTGGCGTTGACCCACGCCGCGCAGGCACGACCAGAGCCCATTCCGGTGTACGCGGAAATGAGTTCGATCAACCCCGTGTACCTGTTTCCGGCGGCATTGGCGGCCAGGGGCGAAGCACTGGCCCAAGGTTTCGTGGCGTCGTTGACCCAGGGTGCCGGCCAGTTCTGCACCAACCCAGGGCTGGTGATCGGGGTACAAGGGCCGGCCCTGAATCGCTTCATCAGCACCGCCAGGGAGTTACTGCCAAGCTGTGCCGCGCAGACCATGCTCACGCCCGGTATTGCCCGTGCCTACGGTTCAGGCGTGGGCGCGTTGACTGAACACGCCAAGGTTGCCGCAAAGGGTTTGACCGCAACAGGTCCCAACCAGGGCCAGGCGTATATGTTCGTGACCCCGGCGCAGGCCTTCCTGGCCAATGAACACCTGCAAGCCGAAGTCTTCGGTGCCGCATCCCTGATCGTCGTCTGCGCCAGTCCTGAAGAAGTACGCGAGGTTTCTGAACACCTGGAAGGCCAGCTCACCGCCACCTTGCACCTGGATGAAAACGACCTGCCCGATGCCAAGGCACTGCTGCCGGTGCTTGAACGCAAGGCCGGGCGCTTGCTGGTCAATGGCTGGCCGACCGGCGTGGAAGTGTGTGATGCCATGGTCCATGGCGGCCCCTTCCCAGCCACCTCGGATGCGCGCAGCACATCAGTGGGCACGGCGGCGATCCAGCGTTTCTTGCGGCCGGTGTGTTACCAGGACTTCCCCGACGCATTGCTGCCCGATGCGCTCAAGCACGGCAACCCGTTGCTGCTGCGGCGCTTGCTCGACGGCCAGAGAGAGGCATAGGTGATGTCCGATCCCGATATCGCAGTGGTCGGCGCCGGTATTATCGGCGTTGCCTGCGCCCTGCAACTGGCGCGCCTCGGCCGGCAAGTGGTGATAGTCGACCAACAGGCACCCGGCATGGGCGCGTCCTATGGCAACGCCGGGCACCTGGCGACGGAACAGGTGTTCCCGATTGCCGACGTGTCGATCCTCAAGCGCTTGCCCGCCATGCTGTTGGACCCCATGGGCCCACTGCGCCTGGATTGGAAGTACCTGCCGCACGCCCTGCCCTGGTTCCTGCGCCTGCTGCTGAACCTGCGTCCGGCGAGCTACCAGCGCACGGTCGCGGGGATCCGCGCGCTCAATGAAAGCAGCCTGGGCGCCTGGCAGCGCCTGCTGCACAGTATTGGGCGCGCGCATCTGCTACGCGAGGACGGCTCGCTGCTGGTGTTCGAGCAGGGCGACTCACGCCCGGCCCTCGAGGCACTGCAACGGCGCATGCAACAGCAGCAGGTGCCCGTGGACTTCTGGTCCGGCGAAGCCATACGCAAGGCTGCGCCGCTATTGAGCGACAACATTCAGGGCGGGCTGTTTTTTCCCGCGACCGGGCACTTCATAGACCCCTACCACGTGGTGGGAGAACTGGTTGAGGCCGCCAAGGCCAGTGGTGTGCAATTTCTCCAGCGTCGGGTGCTGGATGCCCGTCTTGAGGGACAGGGCGTGTTACTGACTACCGATCAGGGCACGTTGGACGCACGCCAGGTACTGATCGCCTGTGGTGCGCATTCGGCCAGGCTCACCGCTGCATTTACCGGCAAAACAGTCCCACTGGACACGGAGCGCGGCTATCACCTGATGCTGCCCCACGAGCAGCATCGCTTGCCATTTGCCGTCACGTCCCTGGAACGCAAATTCATCATGACCCCGATGACCGGAGGCCTGCGCCTGGCCGGTACCGTTGAATTTGCCGGCCTCGACACGCCCCCGAACATGGAGCGTGCCTGGCAGTTGCACCGTCTGAGCAAAGGGTTGTTCCGCGAGGACTTGAGCGCACAGGATGCAACGACATGGATGGGGTTTCGGCCGTCCCTGCCGGACTCGCTGCCAATCATCGATCGGGTGTGTGGAGGGAAAGTGTTGCTCGCGTTTGGGCACCAGCATTTGGGGCTGACGCAGGCGGCGGTGACAGCGGAGTGGATCGGTGAACTGGCGAGTTTGAACTCGGCACAGCCATTGGCGCTTTATCGCCTGGATCGGTTCTGAACAACGCAGACCGCTTCACCACAACCGGGGCGGAATGCTCACTCAAGGATGGTCTTTTCAGTCGCGGCGTTAAACATGGCCTCGGCCATTTCCTCAATGTCATCACGCATGCATAGCTTCTCCAACCAGCCCGTCGGAATGCCTTGCACGCCGTAGAACGCTCCCGCCAGCTGACCAACGATGGCGGCAGTGGTATCAGCATCATCACCCAGGTTCACGGCCGCCAACACTGCATCGACGAAGCTGTTGGTGTGCTGTACGCACCACAGCGCCGCCTCCAATGAAGCGACGGCGTAACCGGAACCGGTGATCTGCTCGCGGGGCTTGTTGGCGTATTTCCCTTGGGCAATTGCCACGACGTCTGGCGCAGTCAGGTCGGCGCAGGGGACGCTGAGCAGGTGCGTCTTGTGCGCCCCGTTCAAGGCGTTACACATTGCCCGTGCCAGCACCACGCAGCATTCGATTGCCTCCTGGGCGCCATGGGTCGTACGGGAGCCTTGACGGCAAAAGTCGTCGACGCTGTGCAGGTCGGGGAAGTAAAACAGCACCAGGGGAGCAAGGCGCATCATCGAACCGTTGCCCGCAGAAAAGGGGTCGGTTGAACCTGCAAACGGGTCGCCGTTTTTCTCAAACGCCTCGAGCGCCGTGCGCACGGTCATGCCGATGTCGAAACAATCACCCGTGGAGCTCAAGTAGCCCCACTTCCACCAATTCAGGTAGCGCCCCATCTGGTCAGCCGCATCGAAACCACCTTTGCGCAGCAGGCTTTCAGCCAGGCACAGCGCCATTGAGGTATCGTCCGTCCATTGGCCGGGCTTCAGGTTGAAGGGCCCTCCCCCCACCATATCCGTAACCGGTGAGAATGTGCCGCGAGGCATGAACTCGACAGTGGTGCCGACCGCATCGCCACACGCCAGGCCGAGCAAGCTGCCGCGATAACGATCCAAAAGCGTGAGAGACATGGGTCTTCCTTGAAAAGGTATTGAGTCAGGCATCACTCTACTTGGCCAACCGCTTCTCCTTGGAGGGGCGGTATCCGAAATACGAGCTGTAACACTTACTGAAATGACTCGGCGACACAAACCCACACGCCACCAGCACCTCCACCTGCGACAACTCCGTGTGCTGCAACAGGCGCCGCGCTTCGGTCACGCGTAATTCCATGTAGTAGCGCTGCGGTGTGGTGCCCAATTGTTCCTTGAACAAACGCTCCAACTGGCGCCGCGAGCGGCCGGCATAGACCGCCAGTTGATCCAGTTCCAGGGGTTCTTCGAGGTTGGTGTCCATCAGTTTCACGACTTCACGCAGGGGCGCGCTGACGTTGACGTTTTCCGTGGGCTTGATGCGGCGATAGCGCGACTCTTCGAAGGCCAGGATGTCTTCGATGCCTTCCACCAGCGCCTTGTCATGCAGGCCCTTGATCCAGTCCAGTGCCATATGGAACGCGCCGGACGGGCTCGACGCCGTCAGGCGATCCCGGTCGATCACGTAGGGTTCGCTGGTAACGTGTGCAGCCTTGGATACTTCCGCCAGCGCCGGGCGGTGTTCGGGGTGAATCGCGCAGCGATAGCCTTGCAACACGCCCGCGCGACCGAGGAACCACGAGCCGTTCCACAAGCCAGCGAGGCTGATACCGTGTTCGGCGGCACTGCGCAGCAGGTGGATGAAGTCTTCGCTGGCCTTGAGCTCGGTGCGAAAACCGCCACAGATCACCAGTAGCTCCAGGTCTTGCAGGGCCGCCACATCAAGGCGCGCGTCCGGGCGGATGACCAGGCCCAGGTCGCTGATGACTTCGCCATCGTCCCAGCCAAAGGTGCGCGTGGCGAACAGCTCCGGACGCAGCAGGTTGGCGGTGACGAGTGTGTCGAGAGTCTGGGTGAATGCGGGCAGGGAGAAGTGTTCGAGCAACAGGAAGCCTACGCGGGTGACCGACGCAGGGTTGCAGGTTTCGTTGAGGTAGCGCAGGTTCTTGCCTTTCATGCCACCGCTGAATTGACGTCTTTCCATCGAGGGTTGGCCCACTTTTATTGTTGAGGCATGGCCGCCATCTTAGGGGTAAACACGTTGCCTGTCTCAGGCACTGAGCCTGAAAAAACCGTCCGCACTCAAAGCCCCCGGCACAACAGCTGCAGGCGCATCTGATACGGTTTTTTCTTTGCCATCTGCATCTGTATCGAAAAGCCACCTCGGCGGACAATAGCGCCATCCCCACCCCCTTCCCTTCGGAGGCCTTATGACCAAGATGGCACTTTTCCTGTTCGGCTTTTTGGTACTCACTATCGGTATCGGCCTGCTGGCAACCATCTCACCGGTGTAAGGCCGGCCGCCTCAGTTGACAAACAGCATCGGGTACAGCGAGAGCACCAGCAGCAGCGCCATCGACCCGTTGAACAGCCGCAACCAGCGCGGCTCGCGCAACACATTGCGCAAGCCGCTGCCGCAGCCGACCCATACACACACGCTGGGCAAGTTGACCACGGCAAACACCAACGCAATCACCAGCACATTGGTGACGTAGCCTTCGGCCGGCGTATAGGTGGTGATGGCGCCCAGCGCCATGATCCAGGCCTTGGGGTTCACCCACTGGAACGCCGCCGCGCCGAGGAAGGTCATGGGCTTGCCTTGCTCGTCGTCGTTGTCGGACATGCCGCCCGCCGTCGCGATCTTCCACGCCAGGTACAGCAAGTACGCCGCCCCCACGTAGCGCAGCACGGTGTAGGCCCACGGGAATACCTTGAACACCTCGCCCAATCCCAGGCCGACCGAGATCACCAGCACCATGAAGCCGATGCTGATCCCCAATGCGTGGGGCATCGACCGGCGGAAACCGAAGTTCACGCCCGAGGCGAGCAACATGGTGTTATTGGGCCCCGGCGTGATCGAGGATACGAAGGCGAACAACACAAAAGCTGACAACAGGCTGGTAGACATGAACATGACGCGGCATCCAAACAGAAGTGGTATGCCTGTGACAGTAGAGGGTTAAGGGCCACCCTGCCCCGTACAGCCAGGGGCGGATTGAGGCATACACTTTTTTGCCGAGGCTTTCACAAACCTTTCACAGACGACCGCCTATGGTGATCCCAGCTCCTAATGAACATCCTTTTAGCCCGCGCGCCCCACGCGGGCTTTTCTTTGCCCGCGATTTGCCACAGGCAAAAAAAGAGGCAAGCCCTCTGCAGGGCTTGCCTCTTTTTGGCTGTCCGTTAACGCGGGCCTGGACCACCGCCTGGGCCGCCACCCTGACCGTGTCCGCCACCATGCCCCCCACCACCGCCACCGCCCGGTGGCATGAATATCCAGCAGCCCGACAACGTCGACAACAACGCGACCACCACAGCCGCCTTGGTTAGAACACTCAACTTCATGGCAACACTCTCTTACTTGGCGAGATCAACTTCTCGCTAGGTTTGACAGTGCCAACCGAAGTCCGTCACGGCGATCGTGTAACGCGTTGGTAGGCTTTGTATGCCTGACGATACAACGTGTGGTCACGTTCTGCGGCCGTTGTGTGGTGGCGTCCAGTTCGGTTGTTGTTGGCGCTGATTTCGATGATCTGCGCAGACTTGGCAAGGGCATCGGTAACGGTGCCTTTCAGGCCACCGTTGGCGGCACAGTCGAAGCTTCACAGCCCCGACAGGTATGGGCGCCGGCCACGTAGCGGATGTCGACGGCGGTAAGTACATCGGGTCGGGCTGGTCGTTGTAATATCGACGACCGATATCATGGGCCTGGAACTGAATGGCAGGAGGACTGAATGGACGAATTGATGCAAGGGCTGGACGGCCCCAGGACCGCTCAGCAGGAATTGTTTTTCGACCTGGAGGACGCGGCGGCAATTATCGGCTGGTCGGTGGTTGAGCTGACGGCTATGGCAGCCAGCGGCAGAACGCCGAATGAGTCCGTGACGTTGATGAAAATATGCGCGTTGCTGGCGGCGCAGCAGGAAAAAATTAACGGGTACGCAAATGAGGTGAAAGACCAGCGCATCGCCAGGTCTGAAATCATATAGCTGTGCTCGTTTACAAACTCAAAAAATGGAATTTACACATGGCATTTTCATTGGAAGAAAGAACGGCTTTACTCGCGCTCAAGGGCGTAGGTCCCACCGTTATTAGCCGATTGGAGCAGATGGGGATCGAGTCAATGGACGCGCTTGCGCAATCGGATATCAATGACATCCTGGCGCAAGCGTCCGCCGCACTCGGGTCAACCTGCTGGAAGAACAGCCCTCAGGCGCGCGCAGCGATTACTGCGGCGGTGGAGCTTGCAAAGCGTTCAGGCAGGAGGAACGCGGGCCAGTAGTGGTGTTGATATGCTGGGGCAGACCATTGACGCTCGCCTATCGTGGTCTGACCCCGTTTTATCCCGGTTTACGCTTCAAGGAACGATGAAGGACGCTGCATCTTCAATCATATACGAAGCACTCATCACCATCATGCCTGTAATAACGATGATGACAGCGCCAGCGAAGCACCAATACACAAAACTGAGTGCTCCAAAACAGTACGTTCGCCCCACCCAAAGCGCCCCTTGAACAACCCCCACTACGCACCCCAATGTCACCAAGACGACAATCATGGTGATACTGGCGACCCACGCGATCTGCCGAAAACTCATCCCTTCGAACAGCAGGCTTGCGCTAAACAGTGACATACCGGTTATTGACGCTACAGAACTCACCACACTTAGCACTTCTGACCACTTCATATCCATTCCTTAGAAAACACCTACCCAACGTGCTCAACTCACGCAAGGTTGACGGCAGTACGGTTATCAATCGAACTGACTGAAAAACTCACCCGAAATCATACTGTCCAGAAACGCTTTCTGTTCCGCCGTAACGAGGTTCCGTTGAGTAAACCCGTGTGCGTCCGGTGGTGCCAACCAACGAGCCTGTCGATCCATGGCAACGGCGACGAGCGCGGCTTTTTCTTCCGCGGTCATCGCGTTCACGTAGACCCCCAGCGATGACAGCCACCGTACTGAGAAATCCAAGTCGAGGTACTCTTCCTCGGTAAATGCCAGGTGCCAGATAAACTCGAATGAGAGTTCTGCAAGGGCCTTCATCCATCGATTTCCTTATTCCGTTCCATGCCTGGTTATACGCATTGGCCATGACCCTCCAGTAGAGGCTGGGAGCGAATGCCATAACGACCATTGTGCGTTGCTTTTTTAAAGACGATAAAAACCTCGTAGACGTCAGCCTACGGGATTTCTAAGAATTGAGGCCGAGGTCGGAATTGAACCGACGTAGGCGAATTTTGCCGATCAGCCTTGGGACATGCAAACAGTGTCGCTGTCCCAGAATTGTACCAATCGCCGCGCCGAACAAAATCCACAGGCATAAAAAAAGCCCCGCAAGCATCAATGGATGCGGGGCTTTTAAGAGTGGAGGCCGAGGTCGGAATCGAACCGGCGTAGGCGGATTTGCAATCCACAAATATCATCAATTATTTCAATTGGTTACCGCTATATCAATTCCGCAACGCCAACATTTTTACCCTTCTGGAGCCCTCTGAAATCGGTAGGCTCTACTCCGGTTGCGGAATGGATTTTCTACGCTTCATCGCCTACAGCTGGTAGCCCTCGGCTGGTCTATCAAGCCTTCCGCTCAACGGCTCGAAATACGATATCGTAGCGCTTCGCAAATGGCGCACCCCACCCGGGTAATGTGAGTGTCATTATATTCGCTCGTAAAGATCTGGTCCGGTGATGGTTTGAACATATGTGTCCCAGAATTCTTTACGACAAGCCCCTGACCTATTTCAACTTACCCTGCACCAATTTGGTACCACCAGCGTTTCTAGCACTACCTCTCCACGCCGGCAAGATATCCTCGCCAGATCTTCCTCTCGGACTTACGGTCCAGCCAGTAATCAACCTTTGGCAATCACTTACCTTATTTCATAATGCGCTTGAGCGTTAGCGGCTACGCCACCAATCGAACCTAATTTAGCCTAAGTGAGGCGTAGCCTTTGACGCTCTTGTTTCAGACGCAAACCAAAGAAACTATCCATTTTGTTAAGTTCGTTTAGATTTTTTTTGCATAGGGCTGTAGATATCTTCTGGTTCAAAAACGTCGATATTCGCGCCTATTAGGAGAGATTTGACGTCCTCTCTTAAGCGCGCTCTCGCGAGCGTCCACGCTTGATGAGCCTCCTCATATTTCGCATCCGCGATACTCTTGGCTTCCTGAAAACGCTTGATCGTATCGGCCGAAGTGGGCCTGTCGTTTAGGAGGGCATAGGCAATTTCATTGAGACGATCAGCTTCGGCAAACAGGTGGTTGCTAATAGCCGTTTCGTTCTCCCATTTTGCTTTGGTTATGTGTTTGCATTTCATAATTTACCTATTTGGTAGCGTGAATTTCAAAAATGCGACATCGATTCTTGACGACATCTACTCTTTATATTTGGCGGAGTTTTAACGATAAATCAAATGACGTGAAAGGAGCCGTATAGTGGCAAATTGGGTAGAATTTCGCGAAATTTCACAAATGAGACGGGATTTGGGCGTCAATTTTCCGCTTTGTCGTAAAAGTTTTTTTGAATTTTTTTCTATTTCTCAATTATGACATTCTTAAGGTCTGTACAAAATTTAAGTCATTGTATAACTATATTGGCATTCACTTTTTTTAGGTTCTTTCGCTATAGGATATATAGCAAGCGTTTACGAGCAACACTGCTTATGTATACATTCACACTGATTAGCCGTGCGCTCTTCGTATGTGCCTCTACGACAAATAGCCCTACTCACTCTGGTAGGCCAGAAGATCCTTGAGTGGTCTAATGCAACTCTCGTCACTCCTCACAGAGGTGCCAAGCAATGTCGAGGACGCTTGATTTTCCCTGCTAGCCGCACTTTCCCAATGATCGCGTCCAAGGCACATGGCTTAACCTGCTGACCCATATCAGGATGGCGCGGCCATCGCCGACGTGCGTACGACGTACAACTTAGCCTCGGGCTATACCGCCGAGCTTAGTGATGCAGGTGTGGTTGATCCCGAGGGAGGAAAGCGCATGGCTGTCATTGCGCTGCATGCTCGAGATAAAGCCTTGGAAGCACATCAACGTGATGCAGGTTGAAAGCAGTCATGAGGGAATTCGTGTTCAGCTGTAACTAGCGAAAGTTTTAAGCCCAACTGCAGCATGCCCAACACATCTGGCCCGTCTTCAGTGATCCATGTTCCGTAGTGCTGACGGATAATGTTCCCGTTCGTGTGCCCTATCTGTTCGGCGATCGAGTCGATTGAGTCGATGTCCTTTGTCAGCACCTGATGACGTAGATATGTCGGTATGAGGGTAATAGCAAAACGCCGCTTCTGGCCGAAAGCAGTCTCCCTGATACGGCAGTTTTCGGCCAGAAGCGGTCCCTCTATCCACATCAGCCTCCAGCTTTGCTGGAAACCAGGAACGATTGTCGCCCTGCTTCCGACTCTATCCACCCAGCACACCAGGACTGGAACCCGACCTGGTCATTTCAACGGGTCATAGGTGACCAATGTCTTCGGCTCCAGATACGCGCTCATCCCCCACCTGCCCATTTCTCGCCCAAGACCTGATTGCTTGAATCCACCGAAGGGGGCTCGCGGTTCGTGGGCCAGTGTGTTGATGAGCACGCGTCCGGAATCGATCTGAAGGGCGAGGTTCATACAACGCTCGGGACATTTTCCCAGCACCAGGGTGCTCAGCCCATAGTCCGTATCGTTGGCAATGCTGATCGCATCAGCGTCATCCTCGTAGGGGATGATTGTTAGCACGGGGCCGAAGATTTCCTCACGCGCGATGCGCATCCGGTTGTTGGCTCCAGTGAAAATCGTGGGCTTCACGAACCATCCGGCGTGCAAGCCTTCAGGGCGCCCTTCGCCACCCGACAGTAACCTCGCGCCTTCTTCCTGGCCGATACGGATGTAGCGCTGCACCCGTTCCCACTGTTTCTGGCTCACCATGGGGCCGATGTCGGTGTCGGCGTTGCGCGGATCGCCCGATTGAATCTGTGAGACACCCTCCTTAGCAATCCGCTCGAACTCTTCCAGCCGGCTGCGCGGCACGAGAATGCGAGTGCCCGCGATGCAAGCCTGACCACTGTTGAGAAATCCGGCCTGCAACACCAGCGGCATGACTGCCTGGAAATCCGCATCGTCAAGCACCACGGTGGGCGACTTGCCACCGAGTTCCAGCGTCACGCGCTTCATGGTGTCAGCACCGGTTTTGACCAGATGTTGGCCGATAGCGGACGACCCCGTGAACGAGATCTTAGCAACGTCCGGGTGACGGGCGATTTCCTCGCCGACCACATTGCCTCGTCCGTTGACGATATTGAATACACCCGGTGGCAGCCCCGCTTCGTGCAACGCCTTGGCAACGACCTGCGTCTGCAACGCGCTCATCTCGCTGGGCTTGATGACGGCGGAACAGCCTGCCGCCAGCGCGGTGGCTAGCTTGTTACAGATAAAGCCCGCATTGCTATTCCAGGGTGTGATTAGACCAGTAACGCCCAGGGGCGTCAGAATGACCCGAGCCATGCCGACCTGCTCCTCGAATTCGAACGCTTCCAGTACATTGATTGCTTGCGCGATCACGTCAGCCGGATAAGTAGCCATCGAGCGGCCGCGGGCCATAGGTGCGCCATATTCCAAAAGGATGGCTTCCAGCAGTTCTTCCTCCTTTGCCACCACGGCCCGGTGCATGCGTTGCAGTGCCTCGATGCGCTCCTCCCGGCTGGTAAGCGCCCACGCCGGGAACGCAGCCTTGGCGGCGGCGATGGCACGCTGTGCGTCCAGCGCATCGCCCAGCCGAACTTGACCGATGACTTCCTCGGTGCTCGGGTTATGAAGGTCGAACCATTCCTGACCGTGTGGAATGACGAACTCACCGTTGATGTAGATGTGTTCAATACGTTGCATGGCGACTCCTCTCTCAAAATGACTCGCCTGAATCGAGCCTCAGTGAAGGAAGTTTAAGAAGGGATCATTGTTCCGATAAGCTATCCTTTGACTCATGAAGCATCCGCAATTTCAGGATAATCCATGCACAAAACAGGAATGACCGAACTGGAAGTGGTTCTGGCCGTTGCTCGCCGCAGTAGTTTTCGTGGCGCAGCACAAGAGTTGGGCATGTCCACCACCGCCGTGAGCAGTGCGGTTGCCGGCCTGGAAGCGCGCCTGAAGGTGCGCCTGTTCAATCGCTCCACGCGCAGCGTTGCCCTCACCGACATCGGGCAACGCTATGTGGAACGCATCGCCCCGGCGTTGGCACAGATCAAAAGTGCCGGCGAAGAGGCAAGCGTCGGCCCCGACGAGCCCAGCGGCACACTGCGTATCAATGCACCACATGGCGGGGCCTATCTGCTGCTGGAGCCGCTGTTCAAGCAGTACGCTCAGCGCTATCCCGAAGTGCGCATCGACATCGTCAGTGAATCAAGCATGGTCGACATCGTCGCCGGAGGTTTCGACGCTGGGATTCGTCTGGCAGAGTCGGTGCCACAAGACATGATTGCCGTAAAACTGTCAGATGACATTCGAATGCTTGTGGTGGCAACGCCCGAGTATCTCGAACGCCAGGGTATGCCCGAGCATCCGCGAGACCTGCTCAGCCACCAGAGCATTGGCATGCGCATGGCCCACGGCGGCCTCTACCAGTGGGAGCTGGAGCGAAACGGTGAGAAGTTGCGGATGGATCTGCCGGTGCGCTTCATTTTCAACGAGATGCTGGCTATCAAACAGGCCGTGGTGATGGGCCTTGGTATCGGTTTCATTTCCGAGTGGTTCATACAGGAAGAACTGGCTAGCGGCGCCCTGGTGCCAGTGCTGGTACCGTGGTGCCCGTCGTTTGGCGGTTTGAGGCTTTACTACTCGGGCCATCGCTTCGTGCCGCCGCGATTACGCGCGTTGATTGATCTGGCGCACACGCTGCGGCCCACTGTGGTTTGAGTATGTCGCTATGGGCCGTTTTCGGCCAGAAGCGGTCACATGTCAAAGCTTATGAGCTATTGGAGCTTTCTCTCCGCGGTTGATGCTGCTGGGCTCAATCCGCTACGCGACAACGTTCAGTAGGCCTCTGCGTCATCAGGTTGCGCAGCTAGATTCATCATATTGCTTTACGATTTTCGATTATCGTTTGGTGAATTTGTGAATGATGGATCAAACGAACATGACCGATAACCTCCAGGCTGACCGCAGCCACTGGACTATTTTCTTAATATTTCTGCGATTGGGCCTAACTTCTTTCGGTGGCCCAGTCGCTCACTTGGCGTACTTCAGGGATGAATTCGTTGTTCGTCGACAGTGGCTAAGTGAGCGCAGTTATGCGGATTTGGTCGCCCTTTGCCAGTTTCTACCAGGGCCTGCCAGCAGTCAGGTTGGCATCGCGCTTGGGCTGTCTCGCTCAGGCTATGGCGGCGCACTGGCTGCGTGGATGGGATTCACCTTACCTTCCGCGACTGCTCTGATCCTCTTTGCTCTGGGCATCGCCAGCTATGGCGATGCCGTACCCTCTGGCGTGCTGCATGGTTTGAAGGTGGTAGCCGTGGCGGTGGTCGCACAGGCGGTATGGGGTATGGCGCGAAATTTGTGCCCCGATGCACCGCGTATATCCATCATGGCGGCAGCGACCTGCTTTGTGCTGCTAATGCCGTCCGCCCTAGGGCAAGTGGGAGTCATTTTTATTGCCGCGATCATTGGCCTCTTGCTGTTCAAGCCCCAGCCGGACGAATCCCATGAACCACTGCCCATTAGCATCCGGCGTCGCGCGGGCCTATTCTGGCTGGCCATGTTCCTTGCCTTTCTGCTCGGGCTGCCGCTCTTGGCAAAGTTGTTCCCAAGTCAGATGCTGTTGATGGTGGACGCTTTTTACCGTACCGGTTCGCTGGTCTTCGGTGGCGGACATGTGGTGCTGCCGCTATTGCAGGCTGAAGTCGTGCCTTCTGGATGGGTCGACAACGATGCATTCTTGGCTGGCTATGGCGTAGCTCAGGCTGTCCCGGGGCCGCTATTCACCTTCGCAGCATTTCTCGGTGCCTCGATGAACCAGGAGCCGAGCGGGTGGCTTGGAGGCCTGATCTGCCTGCTGGCAATTTTCGCGCCTTCTTTCCTGCTAGTGGTGGGCGCCTTGCCGTTCTGGGAGCGTCTGCGCCGGAACAGCCGCACCCAAGCGGCACTGCTAGGCATCAATGCGGCTGTGGTCGGTCTGTTACTTGCCGCTCTGTATCAGCCGGTATGGACAAGTGCGATTCACGCCCCACAGGATTTTGGTCTGGCCCTCGTGGCAATAGTTGCATTGATGTTCTGGAAGCTGCCGCCGTGGCTGGTTGTACTCGGTAGCGGCGTCCTGGGCGGGCTGTTGAATATAGTTCTGTGGGGCTAATCGCGGATGTCCGCAATTGGTCGAAACCGGCCGCTGGCGCGCTTCGATGATGGATTGAACCTAGCCTTCCTCAAAACCACCATCAGCTATGCTTACTGGGCATTGAGCGGCCGGCCTCGTAGCAACCTCTAAGCAAGCATCAATTTGACAGGCCCCTGCTATGCTTAGGCCTTTTCGATGAGATAGCGCAAATGTCAGGGGAATATTCACTCCCGGATTTGCTTGAGCGAATGTACGAGAATCAGCTCGCATTAGAAGCTGCTCTGATGGAATTGGCTCTCCATAGCGAAAAGCAAGGTCTGGATGAGGTTGGCAATAACGTACGTGGTGCGCTATTCGTGATCGGCGAAAACGCTGGGCACATCAAGCAGGGCCTGGCGAGGTTACGAACCAATCGTCCCTAACAAAGCACACACGATGGCAAATTTGCGGAGGGGTCATGTGCTGTAGAAGTTGCCATTCGCAACAACTTGAGTATGAAAGAACAAAAACCTTCCTGCACGCTCCGAGCTGCTGGTACCACGGATATCAGCATAGGCGATGGGACGATCTGCAGGCCATCGCGAAAAAGCTTGAGAATTCTTAAACGCTAGCCACTGGATTCGCCTGCTCAAACTCGCCTGACGATGCAGTTCACTAGTTCCGTAATTACCCTGCGCTCACGCGGCGGCAATCCGTTGAAGGCCACCCCAAAATCGCTTTCCTCAGGTCGACGCAACCGTTGACCGGTTAGAACGTACAACACGTCGACTCCGATCTTAGCTAGCCGGGCCAAGTACAACGCGCTCGGGCTTCGCTCCCCCGCTCGTACTTAGACTGTGCATTCGACAGCACGCCGCCAATCGCTGCGAACCTCTGCTGTGTGTACTTCAACCGAGTGCGTTCTTCTTTGAGCCGCATCCCAATTTTGTTCATATAGGCACCTCGCAAAACTCTAGGATGGCTAAAGAATCTTAGCCCTCCACTGCAGAGACGGAAACCCGTTATCGATCGTAAAACGGGTCCATTCGGCGACTCATTGCGACGCCCTAAAAACGCGGTTCAAGTACGGTCGCCTAACGATACAAATTTGCACCATAATAGCGCATCAGTCCTATGGTGGTCCCATGGGGCTATTTTCTTGAAGGAAAAAACCACAAATCACCTATTTTATCTAGGAAAATCAGTGATTTGCGCTCTTCAATTTGGCGGTGAAGGAAGATTCGAACACAGGATCCGTCATATCGACATATGAACTAGGCAATGCCTAAGTGTTTGACTCGCTCAGAATCTCATAGAGTCGCTTTTCGAGAGCCAATCTGAACAAGATTCGTAGATTGTCTGCATCGAGATTCGAAATAGTCTCATCTAGTTGAAGCCTTAAAATCACGTCATGCGTGCGAATCTCACGCCTCCTTGCTTCAAGTGCGCTGGGTGCGAACGCAATACCGGCGAGTAAATGAGCCGACACGCCATTCGCGGGATGAGCACTGCCCCTGGCATCAGACATGGCTTATTACCCTCGGTCTCAAACGATTGGAGACACCCCTATAAACCAGCGCTCACATGTAGTGAGTAGGGGATCTAACACTAAGTTCATAAAGAAATGAAGTGCCCAACCTTGCCAGTGAAAAATGCACCAAAAAGACGCGCCAGTCCCATGATGGTCCCCTTAGGCTGTTTTTTGGACACCAAAAACCACAACTTCTCGACTGTCTCTAGAAAATCAGACGCTTGCTTCCTTGCAATTTGGCGATTAAGGAAAGATTCAACTCGTCAACAAGCCAAGCAGATACAGTATTTCACTCAGCATTGTAGCAATGAAGCCTCTGCCCGATTTCTGCTTTCCGCGCAGGTAGACCGGGATCGGTCGTTGACGTGAGGAAAGCTTGCTAATGCGGGGAATCAAAGGTCTTCACACATATGACCGTTTCTTCTCGGGCACGATTCGAACAACCCTATAAAAACATAGTTGGTAGCCGAGCTGCCTCTAATAGTGCCTTAGCAGCGGCCTTCTTGTGAGAAAGGGCGCGATTGCCCTACGAGCAAGTGGGTCAAGAACCTTGAGGCGTTTCACCTCGTGCCAGCCGAGAATTGATGTCATCGATCACACTTGGCAAGTCAACGATAGTGTCGATCAGATAATGCGAGCCGGTTCTACCGCTCCTTTTACTTCGGTGTAGAGACTTCTTTTACGTAGGCCTGACAGGCCCGCAGAGCGATCAATCCTTGATCGCCGCCATCGGTGATTCCGATAATTCGTCGAGCATGCGCTGGGTCAAGTTGGGCTCGACGGGTTGCATGAACCACGCCGACGGCGCCGGGGGTGGTAGGCACGTCACAGCCACTGGCTGAATCCGTGGCGTCGAGAAGGACTGACAGCCGCACATCAGCAGTAGCAAGGCGGTCACGCAGTAGAGCCTGGTTGCGGTGGGCATCGGATAATTCCTTGATGTGTTGTTGGTCGGAAGTGGCCAGGCTCTGCTCCAGTGCCTGGCGCTTGTTCTGCTCGGCACGGGCCTGGGCTGCTGCGGCATTGCTGATCGCGGCCAGGTCCGCCTCGAACTGGGCGCCCTGCTCTGCCTGCATCTTCCCGAGACGCCAGTCCTGCACCTGCCAGGCAGCGCCGAAGCTCACGGCCATAGCCACCAGGATCAACACCACCAGGCCGATCAGCCTCTGTACGGGCGTCATGCCAGCACCCGCAATGCCGTCTGATAAAGCGCCAGGCGATCAGCGGCACCATTCGGGATCTTGCCCTTGCTTCCCGTGTTAATGAGGCTCCCGATATTCTGAATGTCGCCGGCGTCGGCCAGCGTGTTCAGCCCGTTTACGGACCAGTACCAGGCCGCCGACAGCGCTGCGTATTGCGGCTGCTCCAGCAGCTCGGGGTGATTGATCAGGTCGACGCCCAGGGCTTCACCGCACGCACGATGGTTGTCCTTGCCAGTAATCTGGATCAGGCCGCGCCCTCGGTAGGTATAGCCCTCGCCCGACGCCTCAGGACCATTGCCCATACGGCCGCCATAGACGGCATTCCCCATGCGTGCCGAGCTGCCCGCCAACTCGGCGGCACGCGGCACCAGGGAGCGCCAGCGGGAACCCGGGCTAGCGGCATTACCCAAGGCTACGATTCGGTCCGCTCTGTAGTTCAGGCTCTCGACCAGGCGCGTCAAATGGCCGGACTCATGCCCGACTTGGGCGATAAAGGCCGCGATTCGCTTGGGCGTGACGATGCCGTACTTGCTCATCGCAGTATTCAAGACACCGACAAAAAGCCCGGCCTGACGGCCAGCGTTCGGGAGGATCAACAACAACTGCTGCAGGGTGATAGACATGTTTTCTCCAGGCAAAAAAAAGCCGCCAAACGGCGACGGCTTCTAGTTAAACGGGGGTTTTAGTGAGTCACGTCAAAGCTGTAGAACCTTGACCTCCTTGGTTTTTTTCACCTTCTTACCCTTGGCCTTGGCCTTACCCTTTTTGCCGCCATTGCACTCGACGGTGGTGGACCAGCCGGCCTGGGTGAATACCTGCTCCACCGAGTCGACCAGGTACTCACCATCGATGCCGACCTTAAAGCCCGTGGCGTTCACCGACCGCTCGGCAAACAGGTCGGTACGCCCAGGCATCTCGAGGCGCACACTCGCTGAGGACCGATTGAAGGCTGTCAGCCGGGCCTTGGCTGCCTGTTCAGCTGCGGTCTTGTTGGGGTAGATATGACGTTCTGTATGCACCGCCGGCAGCCCGTCTGGCGCATCCGTGTTGTCCAGGCTGATCAGCTTCAGCTCACCGCTTTTCTTGTCCTGATGCTTGGTGGCCACCGTCTTGTGCGTGTTGCGATCGCCTAAGCGGAATTGCCAGCGACTGACATCGGCGCGCGTGATGGTGACGGCGCCGAAGGCCTTGCCGCTCGCGCTGGTACCGCCGTCGCGGGTCATGACAATCAACTTCCCATCGGCCACCTTGGCCGTACAGTCGTGCTGCTTGGCAATGCGGGTGATGAAGTTGAAATCAGACTCGCTGAGCTGGTCAGCCCGGGGAACGTTCGTGGAGACGTTGCACACCGGCGTCCAGCCGTTGCGGGCAGCCACGTCGGCCACGATCTTGGACAGTGGCACATCTTCCCAGCTACCACTGCGCACCGTCTTTCCGGTACCGCGCATGTCGCCGGCCTTGCCGCGCACGACGATGGTGTCAGGCGGGCCGGAGATCTCCACTTCATCCACCATGTAGCGGCCCAGGCGTACCATGGACGCTTCGGCATAGCCCAGGTAGATCTCAATTCCGGCACCGCGCCTTGGAAGCGCGACGGCGCTGTCGCGGTCATCGATGCGCAGCTCGAAGTCGTCCGACTCCATGCCAGGTTTGTCAGTGGTTTTCAACAATAACAGGCGGTCATTGATCAGCGCGGTAATGTCTTTACCGTCTGCAACGACGCGAAAACGAGGGGTCATGGTTCACCCAGTTACCCCGCCAACGCGGGGAAATGTTGGCGGCCGTTACGCATAACGGAAGAAAAGGACAGCCAGGCCTGGCTAATCCCACAGCATCACAAGTTCTTCAGTGGGTGCCGGCATGTCCGGCAGGACAATCACCACACCCGCTCGGTACGGCTGAACCTCATCGGCCAGCCCTTGATTGGCATCGAGCACGGCCTCCACCGTGCCGCTCAGATGGCCGTAGTAGTTGTGACAGATGGTGTCCAACAGATCCCCGTCAGACGTTCTGCATGTCGTCGCCATAGCGTACAAACTCCAGGGTAAAGCCTTGCTTACGTGGGATGCCGCCGCCCAGCAGCGCGCTTTGCTCTTCCTCGACACTGGTCATGCACCAGGTGCCCAGCACGTCGCCGTAGCCGGTGGTCAGCGTCAGCGGCTGCAACTTGCCCCCCAGGGTTCGCAGGTTGTCCAGTTGTTTGATGCCGCCCCTGAAACCCGGGAAGATGGCGCCCTTCAACGTCAGCTTTTCGTCTCCCATACCGATAGCTTGCTGGGCGGGTCGACGCGTCAGCCGCTCCTGAGAGGCCCAGCGAAACGCAGACGAACGCCGCAGCTCATCAAAGGCCGCCGTGTCTAGGTTGAAGAAGTACGGCTGTTGTTTCGGATCACGCGGCTGCATGATCATCAGGTGCGGGAAGGGTTTCACTGCCTCCGGCGCCGGTGTGGCATCAGCAGCAAAGGCCCCAGTCGGGAGAATGCCAGACAGCGAGGGGCTGACCTTGCCGGCGATGTTGTTGATCGCCGTCGCCGCCCGCCCCGCCTGTTCCTTCAGCGCACCCAAGCGCTCATCAATCTGAGACGCCGCCCGGGTGGCTGCGCTGTACACCGAGACCACCTGGCCAACCTTCGCCTGGGCCGCCGTCACCCCACGCATAACGCGCTGAAGCTTTTCGCCAACGGCCGGCCCCACAAACGGAATACCTTCCAGCTCCGAGGCCGCGCCGCTGAGTTCACTGATCGCCCCGTCTACCGGCGCGATCATCCCATCCAAACTACGGCGGCCGGTCTCACCCGCTGCCGCGAGGGACTTTACGCTTGATTGCAGCTGCTCCATGTAGCCCATAAATCCCCCAGGTCAAAGATGCGCGTCGTCGTAGAGCTTGCGGCTTTCCAGCTGCTGAGTGATTTCGCGCTGTTGCTGTGCGATGTAAGGCTGCAATTCACGGGCGAGCTGCGCCGGATCCTTCACGTCGCCCTGCACGGTCACCTGAATCGGCGCGCTGATATCGACTTTTTGCTCGATCTTCGGCGCCGGCGGTTTTGGCGGTACCGCCATCAGCGAAACCGCAGCGGGTGTGCTCGATGCCGGCGGCGAAGCCAACGAGCGCACCACATCGCCACCCACCGGCCCTGGCACCTTGACGGCTCCAGGCATCAACAGAGAGCCATCACCTTTAGGCGCGAAAGACGTCGCGATATCGCCGAGCACCGGCGGAATGTCTTTGCCGGCGTTGACCATCATCAATGGACCAGCATCGGGCATCTTCTTCAGCCCATCGTCGCCGCCGAAGAAGGACTTACCCAAATATCCGCCCAAAGCGTCGCCGCCCAGGCTGCCCAGGTAAGCACCCAGCAACCCACCGACCACCGTGCCGATTATCGGCACCGCCGAGCCAATCGCCGCACCGGCCGCAGCGCCGGCCAGTGTGCCTGCCAAGCCCCCTGCCGCTTCGCCATAGCCTTCGGCCTTTTCATCGCGGGTCGTGGCGTTGTCGTAGGTATCTTTGACCTTGTAGCCAGCCTCAATGACAGCCAGAGCTGCAGGCAGCTTGGCGCCTTTGGGTAAGCCCAAACCGCGACCACCCGCCTTGCCACCCCTCCTACCTTTGCCGCTGCCGTCTACACCACCATCCAGACCGCCCAAGCCCCCTGCAGGAAGATTAGTGACGATTACCTTTTGCGGGATGTTCGGATTGCCCATCAGCGAACCACGGCCGACGTTCAGCAGGCCCTTGCCGATCTTGAGCGCACTCAGCGCGGCGCCCAACGTGACTGCGCCTGCTGCAACCGCAGCAATCACAGCCGTAACCGGCTGGTACTTGTTGGCCAGGTCAGCCAGCGCATAGCCAACCTTGCCGAGGCCATCGGCGACCTTATCAGTCAAAGGCCGCAAACCATCACCCAGGCTGATCATGGAAGCTTCCATGCCCGCCGTGGCCTCTGCCCATCTGCGGTTGGACGTTTCGCGGGCCTTGGCGGCGTCCGACTCAATCTTGGTCTTGCCGTCGGTTTTCTCGATCGTGACCATATCGGCCTTGATCTTGTCGCCGTATTTAATCTGCGCGAGCAAACCCGCACTGGCGCTCTGATCGCTGACGATGTTGGCCAAGCCCGCGGCTTCAGTCAGGGCCACCATGGCCTGCTGTTCCTCGGCGCTGCCGTCAGCTGCTGCCTTGATCTTTGCCTTGAGGCCCTCGATCTTCTTGGCCTTCGCCGGATCCTGACGCTTGATCATTTCCTGACTGAGCATGATGAAGGCGTCAACCGGGTTAGCTGCCTTGCCGCTTTTCGTCGCGGCCAGGATCGAGCCGGCCAGGTCGTAACCTTCCTTGGCAAAACGCTCCTGACTGGTGCTGCTGATCACCGCGTTCAACAGGTTGTTCATGTTGGTTGCAGCGGCCGCAGAGTCCTGCGTTTGCGAGTATTGCGACTGCAAGCTGGCTCCCAGAAAGCGCACCGCCTCCGGGCCTTCCATGCCCAGGCGCTTGATGTTACCGAGCATGGACGGCAGATACCGGGCCATGTCCTTGGGACCGAAGGCGCCAATATCCCCCGCTGCAGCGACCTGGCCCAGCATGCCGGCCATGTCCTCTTTCTTAACCCCGGCCTCCTTGAACGAGTTGATCAAGGTGGCAATGGTTTCGGCTTCCATGCCCTGCCCATCGATCAGATCGGCAATCTGGCCGGCATAGGCACTGGCTTCCTGCCAATCAACACCCTTTTCGATCAGGCCACCCACCGCCTTGGCGAGCAGTTGACGGCTCATGCCCTTGTCGTCCGCAATGGTCGAGACCATCGCAGTCATCTTGCCTTCGTCATCGGTGCCGGCTGTGTGCGCCCACAGCGACATCTGGCGCATTTGCGCCTGATAGTCGCCTGATATCTTGGTGGGGATAGCGACCGCCGCTGACAGCGCCGTCGCCTGACCGAGCGAACTTTTCAGCCCGTCCTTACCCTGCTTGATTTGAGTGTGACCGAGCGCCTTAAGCTCAGCCCCACGGGCTACTTGGCCCAGCTTCTGGTACTCGTTACGCAACTTTCCGACCTCGACGCCCTGATCCTTGAGGGTTCTGAGGTTGGTCTCCAACTTTTTCAGCAGGCCATCTGCAGAGGCAGAGCCGGTGTCATGGGCTTTTTTCCACTCATCACGAAGGCGGATGGTGTCGCCAATGGTGCTGTGAAGTACCCGGGCCTTGGTGCCCTGGTCACTGAGTTTCTTGATGCGCCCTTCAACATCCTTGAAGGCAGCGCCGACAGTCGAACTGATAGCACCGCCAATGACGACGCCAAGCGCCAGGTTGTTCGCCATGGGGTCACTCCGAAAAGGTCCAGGCGGCTCACTCCTTGAGCCACCAGATCATCGTTGAAAAAGACATAGCCTCGATCTCGCTGGCCGAGAAAGACATTTCCCGGGCCAGCCGCTGGGCCAGCTTCCTCTGTATTTCTTCGTTAAACCCGGTCTTCGCGCACCAGGCGAAAATAGGCGGCCTGCAGGCGCTTATAATCACGCACGCTCAGTTCCCCCAGATCGTTTTGGCCCGCATCCGTCAGGCTAGCGAAAAGGATCATTTCGCTTTGCTCCTCATCGTCCGGGGCGGCTTTGGTCGCGGCACGAACCTCGCGAACGGTTGGGGAACGCATGGTCAACTGATCAGTTTCGATCTGATTGACCTTGACGATTTTGGACAGTTTGATGGTTGCCGAGTCAGCGGTGATCGTCAGCCATTCCGGGATTTTGTTGATGTCTTGAGGCATGTGTATTTTCCTTAAAGGCCGAGGTCGCGGCGAACAGCTGCCAGTTGGTCAACGCCGTTGATGACGCGAACCGCGTTAACAGGATCAATTTCGAACATACGCACGCCAGCGACTTCCAGCTTGTAGTAACTGACGCTGACGGCGTACTTGAATTCAGCGTCGCCGCCCGGCTTCCACTCACCCGGATCCAACTCCGAGACCATCCCGCGAATGGTGGCGACCACTGCAGTAGTTGCCCCCTTCTGTCCCTTGAACGAGCCGCGAAATACGGCATTGAACGCGGTCTGATCCGCCAAGCCGAAAAACTTCATCGACTCACGGCGCACGCCCTTGGTGCTGAAAGACGCCTCCAGCTTTTCCATGCCTTGGTCCATATCGATGGGGGCATCCATGCCACCGCCCTGGTACTCGCCGGTTTTGATCTTCAGCTTGGGCAAGCTCAAGGTGGGCACGTCGCCGGCGAAGCTCATGCCGTCGACAAACATGTTCATCATGAACAGCGTTTGGGGAATCATGGACATTGCGAAGCCTCCTTAGGCTTTGGTTTCGATGACTTCGGTGATCCACTGATTAGTGACTTCAACGAGGAAAGTGGGGTTCTCAGCCGGCGGCACGTCGGTGAAACGGATGCGCCAATAGACTTTGCCCTGCTCCAGCTGACTGGCAGTGTTCAGCTCGTCGTCCGGGAACACTTCGAAGTTGATCACCGCGCCCTGCTTTTTCAGGTCGCGCATGAAGTTCTCCAGGCCTTCGGTCACATCGCTGACGTAGGTCTTGGTGATCGAGCGGTCAACCGCCCACTTGTGCCCGTAGAGGATCGCGTCCATGACGATGTCCTGGGTGCGCACACGCGTCACGAAGGCCCACTTTGGATCGCTGGAACAGGTACGGTTGCCCCACAGGCGGTAGCCGTCATCACGGATAATCGTGGTGATGTTCGCGTTGTTGAGCAGGTTGGCCCGGCACGTCGCGTCACCGTCGAGGAATTCGATAGGCCGCGTGGTGCCGGTGATGCCGACAAACTCCTTGTTCGACGGCGAGGCCCAGAAGCCGTATTCGTTATCGGTCCAGGCAAACAGACCCGCCACCCAGGCCGAGGCCGGCGCATGAACGGTTTCGCTGAGAGCGGTGTCCCAGGTCTGCACACCCGGATCGACCAGGAAAACGCGCTTACTGCCGAAGTTTTCGGCGTAGGCAATGGCCGCCTCGTCGGTAGTGTTTGGGCCGTCGACGATGGCCAGGCCGCGCAACTTGCCGGCGAGTGCATCCATCGACGTGGCGACCGCCTGGGTCGCGCTGTGACCTGGGGCAATCAGCAAACGGGGCTGAGCATTGAAACGGCTCTTACCGTCCAGCAGCGCCTGCATGCCAGTACGCTGACCGTCAGCCAGAACGCCGCCGATGATGGCCGAGGTCTGCAAGGCTGGAGTTGCCAGCTTCTCGACACCACACGCCACGATGACCGCCTTGGCGCGCATGTAGATCGCCTTGATCGATTTGGTGATCGCCGCGTCTTCGCCCCAGGCCGCCACCGCTTCGCTTTCGCGGGTAATCAGCAGCACCTGGTTAGGCTTGGCTGTCACCTTCGGCCCAGGGGTAAAGGTGTCGCACAGACCGATAATCGAGGACGACGGCAGCGAGATAGTGCGGGCGCCGGTGTCCACGTTGGTGACGGTCACACCGTGAAAGAAACTCATAGGGCAATCTCCAGGAACGAAAAAGCCCCGCATAAGCGAGGCTGTGGGATGTTCGTGTTACGCGTAACTGAAAAGAAAACGCCCCGTCAGTGCGAGGCGTTTATTGGGCTTGCTCAGCGATCCAGGCCGGCGCGGCCGGGCGCTGCTCGATGGCCGGAAATTCCGGCGATTGCGGCCAATCACGCAGGGCCTGCATGTACACCAGCAGCTCGGCGAACTGATCATTCGATAGCGTGGTACTACCACCAATCTCTTGCTGGTCACGGTGCCGCTCGCGCAACCACATCACGGAGGCCAGCTCGGCGTCGCGCCAAGCGCGCTCTTTTCTCATGACTTGCTCATCAGTAGGGCCAGGTGGCTCAACCGCTACCGGCAGACCATCAGGCCCAGCCTTAATTGATTTACCTAAGCCCTGCTCAGATAAAAGCTCAGTATATTTAGACTGAGTAATTTCAACCGCATCAACTGGAATGTTGCCACCGTGAAGTTTGGAAGAATAAAACCCACCAGTTGGAGAATAATAAATCATAGGGGCTCCTAATAACCAAATGCGAACCAGTAGAGTGTCGAGTTAGCCCCACCATTGGCGTAATCATTGCCAAGCCCTATTAAGTACTTGGTTTTATCAGGGCAATAAACCCAAGTGCTTGAGTTATGCACGAAGTTTGCTGTTGCAACCATAGCGGCAACCCTTTCAGGGAAAGCCATGGGGAACAACCTGAAATCAGTAGATCCAGAGGTTTCAGCCATTACCCCCCACTGGAAAACAAAACCGCCCAGCCAGCTCGGGAACGCAACGTAACCCGTAACGCCCAATGACATCGAGAACCCAGCTCGTAACTTTTTGGGTGTTACGATGGTGGAGTCATCAATACCCGCATTAACCTGGGGTTGAGTTGCGACTTTCGCAGTACCTTGATTTATTTCGGTTGCCTGCGCCGCCAACGTAACGAGCGCAGCAATATCAATGTTTCCCTGATTGATCGGCGCGTTCCAGGCCTTGATGCACCACATTACGGCCAAGCTACGCGGGCGGGTCTCCGAGCCAACACGGGGCACGCCGTTCACGCCATCACTTACGAAAGCGCCCGTTAAGTTACGGGGTCTTGTGCCCGGAGTGACTGAGCCCATCGGCGGGCCGTACGCTGGATCACCAGCGCCGCCATCATCGTTACCCCAGGATGTGCTGGCCTTACTCCGCATCGACTCCATGCGGAAGCCTTGCAGACTATCGAGCTGCATAGAGCCAATTGCGCGCCAGGCATCCACCCCGCGCCCATGGTCCCAGCCTCGCAGGAACTCACCGCGCGACTCTGGCAAACGAAAGTTACCGGCACCCTCGTCTCCCTTGTTGAATGCACCGCCCAAGAACGTGGCCAGATCTGGATAAGCCGCCGCGCTTTTGACGCTTCCGTCCAACTCCAGAAAGCCCGGCGCGACCTTATCTACCGGGAAACCGATCATCGAGCCCACCGGCAAAGCCGAGGCCTGGGCGATCATTGCCGTGATTTGGTCCTTGGTATACGTGTCGGTGATGCCATACCCCGCCAACGTGGTCGGGTTAGATCCAGCAACGAAAACGCCGCGATCATTGACCGTCACCTTGGTGTAGGTGCCAGCAGGCTTGTTCGCCGGCAGAAGGCCGTTAACCGACTCATCGACATACTGCCGGGTTGCCAGCACCACCGACGGATCGATTTTCAACTGAATGTTCGAGGTGCCGCTGGTGATGATGTGCATCCGCACCACCTGGTTGCGGCCTGACCCTTGAGCGAGCAACGGCTTGTAACTCGGCGGCACATTGGCCACCGCGCTGAAAACACCGTCCTTGTCCTCCAGGGCAAGCTCACGGATATGCCAGCCACCCACGTCCGGCGGTAACACCACCTCAGCGATCAGCACATTGCCGTCAGTGGGTGAAACCCGCAACTGATTGAGCTGCGCCCGGTAGACCTGATTGATCAGCTTCGTTTGCGTCGGGCTGGGCACGGGATCGGCGCCGTTCGCGTCACCGATCAACATGTAGCGCGGCTCCCACGGAACGCCGAGGGCATCGCAGTTGGTTTTCTTGGCGGCCCCCAGCGTGGTGATCATGCCGCCGAAAATAGAGTTTTTATCAACCATGTGGGTACACATCCAGTTCGTCTAGGGTGTATTCGCTAACGCCCGTATAGCCCTGAATCGCTACGTCGATATCGGGGTTAGTCCAGGGGTAAACGTCGATCTCGTCGCCGTCATAAACAGCGAAGCCGGTATAGGCGTCTAGGCGCGTTTCAAGCGTGATGTCGAGCCCGGTCATATGCCGGCTCAGAGGCTTGGCGTCGTCAATCAGGCGCTCAAGCTCGCTGAACATTTCTTCAGTGATGCCGGTATCGAGTACGCCAACCCTAAGGGCGAACGTCGCCGGCGGGCCTTCGGGCACCGTCTGCCACCACTCGATCACCTCCAGCAGGTAGCCAAGCGGCTCCACCACGCGGCGGAGTGCGCCAATGGTTCCTTTGCGGGAGTGGATGTAAAACGAAGCCCGTATGGCATTGCGCTTGGCCGCCTCCGTCCAGCGGTCGTCCCAGCGATCAACAGACCAGGCCCACGCAAGGTGGGGCAGCAAATGAACGGGGCACGTCGTAGGGTTATAGAGAGAGCGCAGCGGGATCACGGTTCGATCCGCGCTCGCCGCCTCAATCGCCCGTTCCAGCTGAGTGCTATTGATCGGCAGTAGACTCTTCATGTCACTCCCCCAGCTTGACGCTGTAACCCGTGCAGAACGCCGCCTGTGCCTGTGTAGGGGCCAGATCCTGCCAGCCGATCAACTCAACACGCGAAACACCGGGTACGTGCAGTTGCGCGTCTACGGCGGAACGCGCCACCTCAACGCCAAGGCGTTTGCGCGGGTTGATCCAAGCAGCGAGGCGCCTTTGCGCTTCGGCCAGAGCGACAGCGCTTTCAGGGCCTGGGCCTTTCATGTGCAGCACCGCGTCAATGCGATACTGCAGCACCTGGGCGCTTTGCACCGTCAACCGGTCGCCCAACGGCCGAACGTTTTCGTCATTGAGCGCACGGGCTACCACGGCCAATAACTCAGGGCCTACCGCCCCATCCCCCTCCAACCCCAGTACCGTTACCGTAACGCACGCCGGCGACGGGCTTTCCGCCGACGCATCCGCCACCAGGGCAGACGCATTGCGCGCATGCAGCTTGTAGCTGTTGCGCGGCCCCGCCGTGGTCAGGCCCTCATAGGCCAACTGGATCCGCTCGCGGTAGGCATCGTTGCCTTCCGTGATCTTCTCCACCGGCGGCACTGCGCGCAGGTCTTCCGCCTGGATCACCAGGCGCGGCGTGTTGACGTTCGCACCCAACTGATCGAGGTCACTACCAATCGCATGCGCGAGCAGCAACGCCTTGGCGGCATCGTTTACCCGGGCACGATCACCAATGCCCACATAGGCACTGACCTCCAGCAGCTTGACCACTGGATCGCTCTCAAGCGGCGCACTCCAGTTGTCGCCCATGAATCCCCGAAAGACACTGAGCCTTTCTGCAAAAGCCTCTTCAAAGTCCAGGGGCTCAAGCACGTCCGGCGCCGGCAATTCCGACAGGTCAACGATACTCATACACTTACCTCTAGCAGTACGTTTTCGCCCTCGTAACTACCGGTGACTTGGATTTTGATCAGCCCTCCCAAGACAGAGACGGCCTGTACGCGTTCCAGCTTCAGGCGAGGCTCCCAGCGGCCTAGCGCCCTGCTCGCCTCAGCCTGAACCGCTCCCTTCCAGCCTTCGTTTACTGGCAGATCCACGTAACGGCGCAACTTGCTACCATACTCCGGCCGCTCCCGACGGCTTGCCAGCGGGGTGCTTAGAATGTCCCCGATGCATTGCCGCAAATGAGCAATACCCGAAATGGGCTGGCCGGTGTGGCGGTCCATTCCGATCATCTAGGTCACTCCTGCAGTAGTTCGAATTCCTCATTGGATTTGAGGTAATCCAGCGCTTCAGCGTCAGTTCCCGGCACCGACACACGCTGCTTGAGGACCACAAGAGCGCGGCCACTGTCGGGCAGAATCAGGGTGCGAGAGGTATAGAGCTTGTCGCGAAACGTTGAGCCAGGCCCAGCGCCGGCAACGGGTGTTTCAGAAGTCTTGGCCATGGTTTCCCCCGGGCACAAAAAAGCCCGCACGCGGCGGGCCTGTGCAATTGAACGACTAGTGTTTGTGGTTCGCGCTGTTGCCGCCGGCGTCGATGATCTTGCCGGCACTGGTGATGTCCTTCACCGCATGCAAGGCGCCCTGGACCGTTACGTTTTTCGTGACGGACAAAGAACCTTCAATGGCAACGTCTGCAATCAACTTGACGTTGGCCGTCGTGACCGTCACCGCGTTATCCGTAACAACCGCCTCGGTCGCACCTACTTTGATGGTCACCGTGCCCGTGGGCAACGTGATGGTGTAGCTCCTGGCCTTCCAGTCGTAGACCAGTGAGCCGCCATCATCGAACCGCCACACCTCGACATGATCACGATTATCCGGTGGGGCACCGGCGCCGCCATACAGCCCAGGTACAAACGTGCCCATTCCTGCCTGGCCGCTGGGGTTGATCAAAACCCCCTGCTCGCCCAGGCTCGGCGCACGCCAGTGTCGAGCCTTCCCTGCCGCCTGGCTGTGCCAGCGCACCCAGGCACTCACCCACTCACCCGACTTGACCCGCACGGCCGGGGCCATCAAATCCACCCCGACCACCACACACGGCATCAACATGGCCGCGATCATCCGGTCATGCTCGCCCGTCTGATAACTCATGGCGCGCCCCCTGGACTGTCAATGTCCAGGTACGCTTCAAGGTTCAGTCTAAGCATGCTGGGCTTCTCTTCAGGGAAAGGCCAAACCTCAACCCCCAAATAGACTTGGTGAGTCCACTCGACTACCCACACAACATAGCCATCCAGCTCAGGCTTGGTCCAATCCTGAGTGGCGCGCTCAAATTGCGCGACGTTGATCTCCAGGCCCCAGCTTTGTTGTCGGAGCAGCACCGCCAACTGCGACACCAGGTGTACAGCTTGCTCATGGTGATTGGCTTGTATCGGGTCAACAATGATCCGGGCCTCAAACTTGCAGACCAGGCTGGATTCGCCAGTACCGATATCGATACCCGGTTCAAACTCAGCCATTTCGAGAAAAACAGACGGCAGTGGAATGCCTTGGTTTTCCTGTATATCCGGCCAAAACACAACCGCCTTGATGCCCGACAGATGCTCCGTCAGGTGTTGCTCGATAGCCTGGTACAGCTGACTCAGGCTGAACGGCTCATCGGACATTGGCGCTCCCCTTCAGATACTTCTGCAGTTCGTAGTTGAGCTCTTGCTCGAGGACAACCAGCAGCTGTTCATCGGCGCGTTTGATCCACGCCTCAAAGTGAGGCCGGGCCTGCTCCAGTGATACCTTGGCTTTCGCCAGAGGAAAGCGGTTGTCGTTTTCCTCAACGAAACCACTGCGCCGACGGCCCTGAGTTGCCTCAGGGTAGTCATCGCTGTTGAAGTGCTTGCTGGCAGTACGGATCCAGATATCGGCGCTACTGCCGTACACCTGTTTGTAAAACGCACCCTGATACCGACGCCCCGCTACCGACACCCCCCTGCTGGTCTGACGCACCCTACCGATGCGGCTGGCCTCGATCGCGTTGAGGCCGAACCACAACTTGCCACGCATCGCACCGCCGCTGGTGGGGTAAGCCCGCAAACGTTGCCGGACGGCGCCAATGGCGATGCGCTCTTGCTTACCCACTGCCCTGGCGATGTGGGTACGCAGCCATCCGAGGGTTTTGTTGATCGCTCGCCGCTGTGCAGCAGCGGCTGCCTTTGGCACCAGCCGGCCGAAGTCCTGAAAGCGCTTCAGGTCTGCCAGCGACGGCTGAATGTTGATCAACCCACCATCGCGTTTTTGCTGTGCGTAGCTGCCGACACTCATGGACGCTTCCTCAAGATCAGGGCAACCAGGCCGTCACCACCGGGCTCAAGCTGGAGCAGGTCGTATTCCCCGCCGCCGTCCAACACAGGCAGATCGACAGTGACCCGCAAGCCCTTGATGAGACCGTCCGAATCACGAACGCGGATCTCAAACCGAGGCTCGCGGATGGCGGTTTGGGTCTTGCCAAACTGCGGCGCCTTCCATGGCGCCATGAACATGCCCAGCACCGGCTCGGCGCGACCTTCGATCTGGGCGGAATCACCCAGGGTTTCGAAGACCACATCGTCGATGTCCTCGATCAGATCGCGAAACGCCACGATCAGAGTTCCAGCAGGATCTGCGCCAGGGGACGCGTGCACAGGTGCAGCGGGTTGGACTGGGCTTCACCTGCTACACCCTTGTTGAAGGGCAGCGGCTCGATCTTGCTGTAGTACGGGATGCCTTGGGTGTTGACCGTTTCCATGTAGTCAGCCGGTGCGAAGGACGAGATGTACAGATCAGGAACACCTTCGGGAATCAGCAGAGCCTTATCGTCATGGACGAACGAAATGCCGGCCACCTTGCCGCGATAGCGCTCCCAGACGATCCCGCCGAACTCGAAGCTTTCACGGGCATCGCCGCGCAATGCCGCAGCCTGCTGGGTATTGAGGTAGGTTTCCTCCACCGACTTGTGGGTGATCAGTTCGTTCCAGAACGTTTTCCCGCAAAGAGCACGGGACCCCGTGCTGGTGATGCTTCCAAGCGCATCCTCCTGCATATCAAGCGCTTCACCGCATTTAACTCGAACCTTCGTGTCGGGATTATTCAGTTCCATTCGTAGCTTTTTGCGGGATACACCGAAGGTTTTGTAGATATCCAACAACACCGTTTTGCCATCGGCATCCAACACTTGGCCGTTCAAGGCTCCCATACGCTGGAATTCGTGAGTGGCATCCAGTTGACGGCGAGCCTTTGCCAGACGCTTGTTGACCACATCCTGTACAGACTGCAACTCGGTACGCGAGCCAAAAGCGCGAATGCCCTGGATCTCATCAGCCTTGATGGTGAATCGTTCCGGCAGGTGCACGGTGTTGAAAGGGATCAACTGACGCTTGGTCGCGCCGACCACCAGGCCAGAGGTACCGCGTTCACCCGCTGGCACCAGGGCCAGGGTGTCACCGTCCTTCTCGATCTGAACGGTGATCGTGCTGATGCCCTCTTCGCGAAACAGACCCAGGCTGCTGATGCGGCCCGGCAAGTATTCCTGATCATTGATTGCAGCGGTCAGGGAGGAAACGCTGAACGCGTCATCTTCAAAAATGGCGATATCGGCCATGGGTACTCTCCAGAAACGAAAAATCCCGCACTTGGCGGGATGAACAAACAGGGTGATCGTCTTAACGGACGATGATGTGATTCACGCCCAGGGCCTTCTCGGCGGCGGGATCGAGGCCGGTCAAATGCGCTTCGCTGACTTCGGCGAGCCGCACAATGGCACGACCCCGCCTTACCACATCCGATTCGCCCAACGGCCCGTAGAGGATCGCGATGGCATTTTCAGTGCCATCCTCTGCAGTAGGCTTATACGGCGCAAATTCGCTGGTTGAGGTGATCAGGCCCAGGATCTGGCCCGGTTCGAGCGCGGCGCCGGCGGCGACATTGATCGCTTCGCGGGAAATGTTGCCAGCACCCTCGGACAGCAGGAACTCGCCTGCGTGCATCGATTCAATTTTCATGCTCTTGCTCCTTTCGAGTTTCCGTTCTGAGCCGCCTGACGGGAGCTCCAGATTGCGTGGGTGTCGACCTGCTTGGCCTTGACCGTGGGTTCAGGGTCATTGTCCAGCGGCAGGCTGTTGTTGATTTCAAAGCCGCCGCCACTGCCCACCAACTTGTCGAACAGTCGCGCCCTGACTGCAGCTTCGTCCAGGCCAGCCGTGATGAATTCACCGGTCAGCTCGGGCAGTCGTGCGGCAACGCACAAACCGTGCAGGGCTTTTGCATTGGTCAGTGCCGCCTGGATTACCGCTTCGCTTTCGAGCTTGGTGGCGGCCAGCAGTGGCTCCGCCAGGTTGCTGATGCCCGCCGCCGCACAGCCTTGCGTGACCATCAGCGCCAGTTTTGCCGCGTCCACCACGGGAGCCGGCGCCGGTGGATCGTTTGGCTCTGGCAATTCCACCTCTGGCTCTTCATCGAGCTGGGCGAGCAGTTCCGGCGGAGCATGCTGAAACCGCTGCAGCACACTGCCCTGGCCGAGACAGGCGCTAACCTTCAGGCCGTCACCCACCTCATCAGCAAGGCCCAAGGCCACCGCTTCATTGGCCGTGAGCCAGGTTTCAGCGTTAACCATGCGCCGCAGCTCGGCCTCGTCGATGTCCGGCGCCTTGGCCTTGTAGGCCGCGATGATCGCTTCCAGCGTCTGGTCCAGCACATCGGCAACGCGGCGGAAGTCTTCCGCATCGCCACCGGTGAAGGTGTAGGGGTTGTGGATCATCAACATGGCGTTGGCCGCGATTACCACCCGGTGAGCGCCGCACACCGCGACACTGGCCGCACTAGCTGCCAGAGCATCAATGCGACCGGTGCAGCGCTCGCCCAGGCGTGACAGTGCGTTGTGGATCGCCAGGCCGTCGAACAGATCGCCGCCGATGCTGTTGAACGCAACGATCACCGGCGACACGCCGTCATCCATGGCGCGCAGATCCTGTACGAACTGATTGGCGGTGACGCCCCAGGCACCGATCTCGCCGTACACGAAAATCTCAATGCTGCGTTGCTCGGCTTCGCCGCTGGCCTGGAGGGTGTACCAGCTCTTGTCGGCGACCTTGACCTGCTTGCCCGCCTTGTCATAAACGCGGGGTTTCGTCTTTTTGCTCATGGTTGTTCCTTGTCATCAATCGTCTCGATGGCTTCAAGAGTCGTGTAGTTGAGTCCGAGGTGTGTCGCCCTGGCGAGATCGGCGGCGTTTTCCGTGTCGACCGTTTCGGCGTCGTAGCCCGTGCGCAGCACCATCTCGCTGCGCGACGCAAAGCCTGCCTTCACTTCCATGCTCCGCGCCTGTACGTCCTGCACCGGCTGGATGTAGGCCCACCCTTGCGGTACCCAACGGGTGCGCAGGTATTCGCGACGTCGTTGCGCGTAGTCCTCAAGCACGAGGGCACCGGACAACACCGCCATGTCCATCCAGGCCGCCCGCACCGGGCGACACAACTGATGCACGTACACACCAAATTGCAGCTGCTCCAGACGCCGCCGGAACTCGTTGAGCACCACCCGGAGCGCCCGGTCGTTGACCTCGCGCATGTCGCCGGTGAGGATCTCGTAAGGCGTGCCCGAACCCGCCGCCGCAGCCATCAGCTGCTGCCGCATAAAATCCGGGTAGTTGTTGCCGGCATCTGGTGGCTTGGAGAATTCCACCTCTTCACCTGGACCCAGCTCCTGCATGGTGCCGGGCTCCAAGGCGACCATAGGCGTGAAGCCGTCGCGGTCAACATTCAATGGCATGCCAGTAACGGGATCGCGAGGCTGCTGCGTAGCCTCCGGTGCCGGGCGCTTGATGAAGCCCGCGAACAGGTTCGCTACTTCCTGCCGAAACAGCACCGCATCGTCGTAATTGTCCAGGCTGCGCAGGCGCTTCAACACCGGCGCCAAGCGCGGCACGCCACGCAGCTGCCCCGGCTCCATCGGCTCGAAAATATGTAGCACCTGCGCGGCCGGTACGCGTACCAGTTGGTTGTAACCAGCATTCAACGACGAAGAATCGCGGGGATGGGCCAGATACATCCAATACGCCACTCGCTTGCCGGCAGGGCTGAACTCGATCCCGGCACGGATGACATTGCCGTTTTTGGCCGTCTCGAACTTGTCGTGAGGAACAAATTCAGGGGCCAGCGCTTGCAGCTGCAGCGGCACCGCCAAACCCTCATTCAGTCCGCGCGGCCGTAACCGCACAAAACACTCACCAGCCGTTTCAACGGTGCGCGCCACCACGGCCTGCATGCCGTAGAAATCGGTCAGATCATCGGCGTCCGCCTCATCCACCCAGTCGTCCCACAGCTGCTGCTTCAACTTGCGCAGTGCCGCGTCATCCGTGGTTGGCCTGGGCGTGATGCCGGTGCCGATCAGATTGCTGACGCGCTTGTCGATGACGTTGAACGCATACGGGTCGTTGCGTACTGCCGCCCGAGAACGCGCACGCAGGTTGCGCAGTGCCGGGGTGTTGATGCTGTTGATACCGTTGTCGGTGGCTTCCCAACTGGCGGAACGACGGCCCTCCCCGGCGCCTTCGTAACTGGCCTTGATGTTCGACGGCAGCAAGAATCCGTTACGGGTCAGCGTCGGATAATGTCGGGCCATTAGATTCCCTTGCCTCCGTGGGTAAGCCGAATCACGCGAGAACGCGGCCCAGCGGCGTTGGTCAGCGACGTGCGGATCTCGTCGCGGGCCTTGAGTAGTTCGTCGATGGAGCGGTACTCCACCGTACGGTCGCTGTAGCGCACGGTCTTTTCACCGCGTGCAATAGCGCGCTCGATGACTTCGAGGTGCTTCGGGGTAAACGACATATCAGCGTCTCTTCAGGTAACCGCTGGTGGAGCTGCGGCGTTGAGGGGGGGCAGCTGGGCGCGGTTGGACAGCCGGAGCGACAGGTTGTTGTATAGATTGTGACGTTGAAACCGGCGTTGGGCCTTCAACGCCCCTAACTTCATCCGGGATATTGGAAGAGGGTTTCTCTACGAACAGCTCAGACTGCGCGAGAGCCTGAGCTACCCGATCCCAATCCCTCTCCTTGTATCGGTCTAGGCCGAGGTAATGCGCCATCGCCAAGCAATACACCATCAGGTCTAAGGCTTCGTTACGCTCCGACTTACCTTTGATCCATTCCGTTACCGGCTTGTTTTTCACATAACGGGTGATCCTGCGCTCGGCAACGCATTGCGCGAAAAAGTCGTCAGGCAAATCTTTAGCAAAGTGCAAAGCACCTGGACCGGACTCGAATGGATAACGGTTGTAAATCCAATCCTTCGCCGTGTCGGTACCGACAAACCAAAGTTCGGCCCCATTGCGTTCGGTCTGGCCTCGCCAGGTTACGTCAACCATTGAGGGGCGCTGGGCAATCGGCGGCTTACCTGGCTTACTGGCACCCTTGATGGCAAAGACATTGCGCCAACGGCGAACGCGGCAGAACTGGTAAACGTCGTTGGTGTGGTGACCACCTGTATCGACGGCAGTTGCCAAAATTGTCAAACCTACACCACATGGGTGCCAGTATCGCGCCTTTAGCTTTTCGTCCAACGCGGACCAGGTCTGCTCGTCCGATGGATTCCCCATGATCACCTGATGATCAATGATCCAACGTTCCATCCCAACACCCCAGCCCATGACCATGAACTCGAGTCGATTGGCCTGCACATCCACCGATGCCGTCAGCATTAGTGCACCATTAGGTACAGAGCCAAGCACGTAGTCTTCCTGCAACGCCCGAGCCTGCAGCACGCTGGCCTTGGTCTGTTCTTGTGTACTGTCCCAGACCTTCGCTAAACGCGTGTTGAAAAAGACCTGCATCGCTTCTAGATCACCACTTGCCTGCTTCACCAGCGCCTCGTCGTAGTCCTTTGCCATCGACAACCAACTGGTCCATCCCAATGGGGCATATAGGGCGTTGAGATGAAAACCAACTGTTTCACCGTCACCTTCAGCATGGGAACGCCACTCCCCGCGAGCAAGCATTTCACCCTTGTGGTGTTCGTCAATAAGCGCGCCACATTCAGGCCCGTTGCACAGATATTGGATTTGGCTGTAGTCCTCCGTGTACTTGAGGTTTTCCCACTCAAGCACTTGCATGTGCTGACAATGCGGGCACGGAACGTAGTAGTAACGCTGATCGCTCATAGCGAAGAGGTCGGCAATACGGGAGGCGCCCTTGAGGGTCGGTGAACTGGAGAAGTAAAACTTGGCCTTCCTGCCAAATGTACTGCCCCGGATCTCGGCCAATTTTACCGGATCGCCTTCATTACCCACATCGACCTCCCAGCGGTCGATCTCATCACCATAAATAAACCGTGCTGCCAACTCAGCTAAGTTGGCCGCTGAGCCAGCAGTTACCGCATAAAGCGTCCCGCCTTCGAACTCCTTTGTATCCTGGGTGTTCTTGGCATCACGCGATCGGGGCGCAGCCACTCTTTCGCGCAAAACCGGCGTTGCATCTATCGTTTTGCTGATCCGAGACGAAACCCGCGAAGCCAGTTTAAGGGTGGGCAGCAGTGTCAGAATGTTCGAAGGCGACATATGAATTAGCGCCCCGATCCAGTTCAACGCGATCTGGGTTTTCATCAATTGCGAAGCCACCATGGTGACTACTCGCTTGCAAGGGTGTGCCGGGGACAAACAACGCATCGGCTCACGGGCATAGGGCGTGCGGGATGTTCGATATTGGCCTGGCTCAGCGGCACCCACACTGCGCGGAATTCGCATGTATTCATCGGCCCATTCATCGACCCAGAGGTCAGGGTCAGGATGCAAGCCTCGAAAATACGCTGTGCGGTAAACCTCTGCACCGTCAGCGTATGGAAAATGCATCAGGGTCAGCTCCTGGTTAGTGCTCGGGAAAGATCGCTGATTGACATGCGCTCAGCGTCTTCAAGGGTTCTTCTGATCGCCGCCGTTAGGTGCTTTTCGATTTCCCAAGGATCAGTGAGTGCAACCAGTTCCGAAGCGATTTGAGGCGGCAGGCCAAGTAGAAGATCGCGCAGCATACGCCCGGCCTCAAATGCCGCTTTATCGACCACTTCAGCCTCGACTAAGGAACCGTTTTCCTTTCGGACCTGAGTTTCAATTTGCTCAGCTTGAGCATGCTCACGACGTGCGCGGGAACGTTGGTAATCGGGAATAATTGGCTGCCCGCTACTAGCCGGCTGATGTACAGATAACGCAGGCGTTTGGGTTGCTGCCTGCTTGTCTTGCTTATGGCGAGCGGTCACCCCTACTTTGCTTGGGTCACGTGTCAGCGCCAGGAACTGCTCGCTAGCATCAACATCGATCAAACCTGCCTCATCCAAAACCAAGCGATTATTGAGTATCAGCTTGCTGATGTGCTGCTTGGACCAGCCTTTGAGCGTGCCGTATTCCTTGCGAGTCAAAAAAGCCATACACCCTCCTAATTCCAAGCCCGGTCAACTGGTCAACCAGTCAACTGAGGTCAACTAACTTTGAAACCCAGCCACTAACGAAAAGCCGCGGGTTTCATGCCCCGTGTTCCTCGGATGCATCCAGGGTCCCCGGCGATTTTCGGCGCCCCGAAACGGTGCATCTTCCCGGCCCCCCACAGGCGGAGGCGCTTCGTCGACACCAGCACGCGTGAAGGTCGGGGGTTCACAAAGCCGAGTGCTTACGCAAATTCCCGGAGTGCCTCTTGCAGGCGTCTGGCTTTGACGATGGCTTCAGCATTACTTTCGCGCTCAGCCTCAACCGATAGGGCTACCTCTTCAATACGGCCAGCCAACGCCTTCATGCGCTTGCTGAACTCTTCCGAAAGACTCACCACCTCACCAGACAGTGCCGCCAGCACATCCAATGCGCCCTCAGGCTTCTTGATCGAAACAATGGTCTGCTTGGCTACCTGAGTCACGACTTGCTCCTTCTTTGGTTTTGGGGTGGCGGCATCACGCTGAAACTTTCCGGCTACTGGCTCGCGGATAAGACCGGCGTCTTTGAGCTCGCCAAGAGCACGGCGTATTGCAGGGGCTGTGGCACCAGTGGCTTTAGCTGCCTGAACGGCGGCGTGGATAGCTGGAACGCTCCAGCTCGTTTGGATCGGTACATAACCAAAGATTTTTTGAGCAATAGAAGATTGCCCAGCAAGCATCTGCTGCTGCCTGGATACATTCATTTCTGGAGACCTGCTTAATAAGTGGCTGGGGTGAGAGCTATTCAGAGCGATTCGATTCGGCGGACACTTCGCTGACGCCCAGCCGCTTGGCAACCCAGCGTTCGTAAAGGCCGATGGCGACATCGGCGCCGGCCATCGCGGTCAGGCAACCCAAAGCGCCTGCCGTCCAGATCGACATGCCGGCGGCAATCATCAACATCATCGCGGTCACACCGCAGGCAATACAGGCACCGGATCGCAACGCGAGGCGGCGTAACAATGCCCAGCCCCGCGCCCCGTCCTTATCGGCTCGCCACATCTCCCCCGAAACACCGCCGACCAGGGCCAGAACGATCACTAACCAGATCGGCATCTCTGCCAGCGCTTGCTGCTCATTTGTCATGTTGTGCCTCAAGTGAAGGAGTGTGCCGAACACAAAAAAGAAAACCCCGCCGGGGGGGCAGGGTTTCAGTGTCATGACAAACGCCAGGACGGAGTGCACAGCACGTGCTCGGGGAGCGCCAAGGCGCAAATTCCATATCGTGGGGACTTTTTACCCCGCTCCGGAAAAACCGAAAAGGGGTGTTTTTCGGTTGATACGCTCGACGCACCTTTGACGCACGTTGACGCAACTTTGAGGCAAACCATCCAGACGAACGGCAGTCAGCAAGATCTGACGCGGGCTACAGCGGAAGCCCGGGTTAAATCAGTAACCGGCGACTTCACTCGCTTGTTCCGTGCCCGACCTGGCGCACTGCGTACAGTCAAGATCACCTGTACCTGCTGATGCAAAGCGTGGACCCAGTTCCTATACGTCCGATCCGCATCATCTCCCAAGCCCAACAATGGCAACTGAGAGCGTACCGACCACGCAGGCCGAGGCAGATAGCGATTACGCGCCAGTTTAGCGAGCAACGCCCCTTTTTCGGACTGCCGCTCCAGCTCCGCGAGGGCAGCCGCGACCTCCGATGCTGCGTGATCCATCCCACCACCTGTTGCCATCATCAAGTCGCGAGATCCCGGAGTGCCGCGAGGGGCAGAGCCGCCCCATTCCATAATTGTCGCCATCGGGCTACCAAGACCGCCGCCGTCACCTACCTGGTTGAACTGGTTACCCCAATGCTGCATTAGTTCTTCGATTTCTTCGATCATCGCCCCGCTCCCCCGGTCAAAATCCAACCCGACACAAAAAACGCCATACCCAACACAAAACCAACACACCTAAAACCCTTTAAATTCAATAGCTTTAAATCAAATGTGTTGGGTGTGTTGGGTGTGTTGGGTTTAACGGTTCTCGCATAAGAAAAAAATCTTGCCGCCATGGATTCAAATAACGTCGCCCATACGCGTGCGCGACGCCAAACCCAACACACCCAACACACAAGGCGGAAAGCCGCGAAATAGAAGGCTTGAAATTGTGTTGGGCATCTAAAACCAACCCAACACATACCCGACACACCCAACACACTTTTAGACGGACTCATGCTGCAGCCGCCTTAATGTGGTCCCAGTTGTCGACGCTCCATCCCGCCAGGCGCGCCGCAGCCCGCCAAGCAACCACCGCTTTGCCCAGGTCGGCCGAGCTGAGTGATGGGGGCAGGGAAGCCTGCTCATCGCGGGGAAAGAAGAACGCCGCGAACTTGCGATTGCTGCCATCGGTCCAGGGGATGGCGCGGGTCTTGTCCACCTCCGAGCTGATGAACAACGAGAACTTCGTCTGACTCATCACATGCTCTTTGTTGCGGTGGCACCACTCCAGGAACATCGCATAGAGGTCGGTGGACAAACAGGCACCCCACATATCACGCCCAAGCTCGCCGTATTGCCAGAGGAACAGGAAAGTCTGCCAGCTGGCTCGACTCAACGACACCAGCCGCTCACGCGCATCAGTGCTGGGCGGCCTTGTGCGCTGGTCGAAGTCACCCAGGTCAATGGACAGCAACCACGCATAAAGCGCCGCCACACCACCGTTCTCCAGCTCCCGGCCAACGGCCTTCTGGCGCTCCACCGGCAAAGTCTCCATCGGCCACAACACCAGCATTCGCCGATCACTCGGCGCGATCGGCCACGGCATAATCTCGTTACTGAGGAACGCGGCGTTCATGTGGTTGGCTTCTTCCCATCCGTTTATGAACTTCGATTCCATGCGCACCGTCTTGCCGGTCACCAGGTGTTTGATCTTGCCCACCTGGTTATAACGCTGATCACGGCTCACGACCTCTTCGAACACCGCCCACAACTTGCGGCTTTGCCAGGCGTTGAAGTTGCTTTCGAGCTGAGTTTGCCCGACCGTGGCCGCGTACTGCCCATAGAGCAAACCGAAGGCATCGGCGAACAGCAGGCTTTTGCCCGAGCCCTCCATCGTCGAGTGAGCCAGGACAGCCGTATCCATCTTCGCGCCCAGGTGCTGCAACGGGTACGCCAACCACTTCACCAACCAATCGCGTGACGACTGGTCGTGGTTGCACAGGAATGAAATCAACCACCGCAGGTTCTCGCACGCGGCATCATCGCGCGCTGGCTCCATGGGCAGCCCGTCGAACGTGTTTATGTAAACGTTGGGATCCTTGGTCATCGTCGGGTCGAACACGATGTTCTCTACGTCGACGACACGCCGCTCCGGGCTGTTCAACCACATACCGTACATATCACCGAGGGCCATCTTGACCGCGCCTTCGGCAACCCGCCGCTTCTTTTCCCGGTCCCAAACGTCCTTGGTACCATCGATGTACACGTACCGTTCAATCGGCTCCAGGTTCAGTGCACCACCCTTCTTGCCAGCCATCTTGCGGGCTTGCTCGATCTCCTTGACCTTGTCATCCGAGATCAGCTTTTTGCTGGTATCGTCGACCCACTGTTTCGCCAATGGCTTGCCGACGCGAGCCTCAAACGCGGTTTTCTTCATCACCCGCGCCTTGTCGAGATCCCACACTTGCGTGGTGCCTTCGACCAGCACGTAACGCCGCAGTACTTGTTCATAGGTCAGCACCTCCCCCGCCCCCCCATCAGAAGCAGGAGCGGCCTCACTTGCCGTCGCACTGGAGTCCGGCTCGCTGGCATCCGCCGATGGGGCCGGGGGAAGATCTTGTGTGGCTGGGCGCGACGCATGCTGCATACCCAACATCCGGGCGGCTTCCTTCACCGCCTTCGACTGATCGCCATCGTGGTCCAGCAGGCAAAACACCTCAAACGCGTCATTCTGGTGACCGTTGGCCAACGGATCCGCGCCATGGTGCGAATAGACCTTGCGGTCGGTGACCGCCACACCAGGTAGCCCGGTGCTGCTGTGTGGATACAGCCATTTGTTACCGCGCTTGATGTAATCGTGGGCACGCAACAGCTCTTCCACATCGTGGCATCGGTTGAATTCATCAATCACCGAGGGTTTGCCGTCAGCAGGTGGGGCACGCTTGATAGGTTTCGCGGCGGGCTTCTTCGGTTTCGGTGCCCAAGGGCACGCGGCCTCGGCGCTGCGTTTGAACACATTCCAATTTTGCCAAATGTTCAGCAGCTCGTTGGTAAGCACCGGCAGACCATCTGCAGCATTCGGCGGCGTGCGCCAGGTGTACGGCTTGCCAGTGCCCGGGTGAATCGATGGCGGGAACACGTCCTGCACCAGGCCCGCACGAAGTTCAAACACCGTGAAGCGTTTGTACTCCTCAGCCTCGGCTTTCGCAGCAGCCTCGACTGCTGCATTCCCCTGCTCTTTTGCCGCTTTCGCGCGAGCTATCAACCCCTTGTGAATCGACCCATTGGGGTCTTTCTCATTGGGCCAAGAAAGCGAGTGGCGCGTCAGCTCAATGTCATCCGGCATTTTGAACAGCACGCGGAACCGCAAAGGGTTGCCCACGATGGTCGGATAGACCACTGCCATGGCATCTAGATCGAGGCCCATCTGGTCGAACAATACAAACCGCGTCCACTGCACATCGTCCACGTCCAACGAGCAGACACGGCTGGGCCCGAGCACTACGCCCAGGTTGTGATTTGGATTGCGCTGCCAGAATGTTTCGGCGGCAACCGGGTCGGTGATGTAACCGCCCGGCTTGTTCCAGCCCATGCCCTTCGGCGCTTTTTCGCCAGGGTCAATTGGGACCAGGGCAAGGCTAAAGGTTTCGATGTAGCGGCGAGCCCAGGACGATATCGCTGTGCTGGTGGATTGCTCACTCATCGCCGCCGCTCCCGCAACCCCTGGCAACTGACGCAGGTAGCACAACCCTGGATCGTTTGCTGACGAAGTAACGGGATAGGCTCGTCGCAATCCTCACAGAATTGCGCGCTGAGGGAGCACGTTGGGCGTGGACGGCTCGCCAGTGCGAGCTGTCGGAAATGCTCAGCAGCATCGTTGGCGAAATCGATATCATCAGACATTGTCAGTGCCCTCCATAGCCTTGCGCGCACCAGCCATGATGCCCAGCACCTCGCGGATAACATCCATGCCGCGCTGTTCCAGCAGGAGGACTTCGTGGGGTTCCCAGATGTTGTCGGCGGCGCCGTCGTGCATGCAGGCCACGAACTGGCCTGACTCCTCAAGCATCTTGCCGACGGCCTTCAACGCATCGGCAGTTGCCGGTACCGGAATTGGCTTGTACCAAACGGCACCCGCCGGCCTTACCAGGGCATCTAACAGGCAAGGATCGGCGGTCAGCCTGATCACCTCTTCCATTTCGTCAGGATCCAGCCAGCGCCGCTCTTCGTCGTGCTTGACCTTCTTCTGCAGGCTGTCGTAATCGAGCACCATGTCCAGCGCCAAAGCAGTCACGCCGCCCCGGTAATCATGGGCCGCGCGGTAGATCGCTTTGCGCAGAGAAAGAACCGGCCCAGTGGCCGGTGATTGATCTGTTCGACTGATAACCGTAAATACCTCTTTTACGGTCTAGCCATAGAAACGGGCACGCCCTATCCTACGACCACGACCGATGTGCATGTGCTGTGTGTCGTCGTAGCCGGGCTGGGGGATCTTTGGTGAGAGGCCCCAGTCCGGCACCCTTTCAAGCTGCCGATTTCAAGCCAGCTGCTTCTTTTTCTTGGGAATAAAGGCTCTCAATGGCTTTTCCCGTTACATACCGAACATCCGCCCCCTTGGCTGCCCGATTAATTGTTGGCTGTGTCGTACCCACACGCTCTGCAATGACGCGCTGGGATAAACCAGTGCTCAGTAACTCCGCGAGCATTTGCTGAATAGTCATATCAATCACCGATGCGCTTTCGCATTGACCGCCACAATACACAAACGTATTGATTGATTCAATACACTTGATGATACGTTTCTGAATCAAGGCAGGAAAAAAGTGATTGGCGATCGCATTGCTCAGCGTATGCATGAGATGAATTTGTCCGAAGGCGAACTTGGCCGGCGCTCTGGCGTTCCCCAACCGACGATACATAGGATTGTGACCAACGCAGTTGCCAGCCCACGCCACCAAAACGTCGAAAAGATTGCAAAGGCTCTCAAGGTCAGCAGCAACTGGCTGTGGAAGGGGGGCGATCAATCAGACCAGGGGGCCAAACAAATTAATGGCGCCGCAGCCGAGGAGCATAATGTTGAGCCGGGCCCAACCATCAAAGGATATGTACCATTGATATCGTGGGTTCAAGCTGGGGCATGGTGCGAAATCACGGACGTTAAAACGCTCGATGATGCAGAGCTCTGGCTTCCCTGCGCCGCCTCTCACAGTAACCAAAGCTACGCTTTGCGTGTGAGGGGGCTATCGATGTTCAACCAACACGAGCGCCGCTCTTTCCGCGACGGCGATATAATTTTCGTCGACCCGGCGAAAGAGGCTGAAAATGGATCGCTTGTTATCGCAAAACTAGTCGACAGCCAGGAAGCGACCTTCAAGCAGCTGGTAATGGAGGGAAGCAGACGCTTTTTAAAACCATTGAATCCTGCGTGGCCGGAGCCAATTATTGAGCTGGGCCAAGACGCCACGATTTGCGGGGTTGTATTCTCCAAGCTCGAAATTTTTTAAGTAGCTATCAGCACGAAGGCACGCTTGATGCGTGCCTTTTTTATGCCCAGACCAAAATCAATTCAAATACGTATTGACTGAATCAATACGTATTTGTATCGTTTGCATAGTTACCTCTCACCAAAGAGTACGAACCATGCAAACGACACAGCACAGCAACACCCGCTGCCCGGTCTACCTTCACCCGGCGGCGGCAACCAGCCCCGCCGCCGTAGAGCGTATCCAGCGCAGCACCGGCCTTCTGGTCATCGTCAACCTCGGCCGCGCCACCATTGCTTCCACCCCTGCCGCCATTGCAATTGATGACCGGGGCCCATGGGGAGGCGACGCAGCATGAACAGCTACCTAATCCCATTGGCTCGCCAAGAACTGCTGCATCACGTGCTGCAAGTTGGTGGCAGCGCTGTGTGTGGGCTGACCCGGCCCGAGCAAACCATCCATGCAACCTTTGAGGTTGAGCTGACCACCGAACACGCAGTGGTCACCGTGGATGTTGCGGGCAAAACCCAGCAGCTCAAGTTGAAGCGCAAGGATCCGGCCAACCACCTGCACCTGCGCGACTTCATCCAGCAAGCCGCCAACGCGCCGGCAGCAGCCTGAGGACAGCGCCATGAACCGCACCCTGGATCAAACAGCCGCTTTGCTCGGGCTCAAGCCCCGCGCCTTCCGCACCAGGTTGCGGGAACTCGGCGTGCTGAATTCGTCAGGCGATCTAGCCAGCGCACACCGCGAGCGCGGCTACCTGTTCTCCGACCCGCGCAGCCGCTGGAATCCAGCAATCGGCAAGCCCGTGCATTACGCCGTTGTGATGGTGAAGGAAGCGGGTGTCGAGTGGATCGCCAAGAAGCTGAACATCACCATCACCAAGAAGGACGCAGCAGCATGAAGACGCCGAACGCCATCAACTCCGCTGTAGGCGCCCTGAAACTGGTGCCGATGTACCTCAACCATCCTACGGTGATCAGCCGCGCCACGCTGATTGGTGCCTCGGCCGAAGCTGTCGCGCTGCTGGAGTCATTGCCCTGCGTGTCGGTCGAGTTGGCCGAAGTGTTCCGCTGCGTTGACGCAGTAATCGCAGAAGGCCAAATCGCCTACGTGACGCCGGTGAAGTGCCCGGAATACCCATACGGCGCCGTCGTCGCAGACGCCAAGGGCAACGTCCTGGCAGCGGCCAAGGGCAAGAGCAAAGAAGGCCTTGCCGAATTGATCCGCCTCAAGCTGGTGCCCCAAAAGGAGGGGCATGGGGAGGAACGCGCGTGACCACTACCCTGGAACAACTCCGGCGCCAGTTCGCCACACCGTGCCCGTCTTTGACCGCCGTGCGGGAACAGTACTTCACGCACATCCGCACCGACCGTTACCTGCTGAGCGAAATCAAGGCCGGCCGGATCGCGCTGGTGGTCAAGCGGCTGCACTGCTCGACCCGCGCAAAGCCAGTCGTTTATCTGCACGACCTGGCCGAATACCTCGACGCCCAGGCGGCGAAGCAAGCGGCCTGATTCGAACGGTAGCCCCTGCCGACCAGGGGCAAACAGCAACTCATCAATGAGGCACAGCACATGAACGCCAAAGCACGCCCCTTTATGGACACCCTCCGCGACATCGAAGCCGGCGGCCTGCTGGACGAACTCACCGAAGCCCAGCACAGCCTGATCGACGCCATCCGCATGACGGGCAAGGGCGGAGACCTGACCATCAAGCTCACCTACAAGCCCGATGGTGGCGGCCAGATGACCGTGAAGGCAGACGTCAAAACTAAAGAGCCCGTGCTCGCCCGTGGCACGTCCCTATTCTTCCTCACGCCCGAAGGCAACATCACCCGCCGCGACCCACGCCAGCAGGAAATCCCGCTGCGCAGTGTCGAGGACGATCCAGCACCCGGCGCCCTGCGCCAGGTCAGCCAGTAACACCCGCCCCGCCAACCTCTCACCAAATCGTCAACCACTGGAGCACATCCAATGCAACAAGCCCTACAGCACCTGGTCACCTTGGCTCAGTCCCTCGGCAAACCAATCGAGGTCCCGGGCATCCCTGCCCCGCTGGCACTGGTACCGAACGGGGTCAGCATCGAAAGCCTGGAGAACCTCCTGCCCGCGCCTTCGCGCATCAAGCAGAAGCTCACCGTGCTCGATGCCGAGTCGTTCATCAGCTACGTGAATCGCTTTTCCACCCAGGCCACGGCAGTGTTTTGCAACGGCCCCGAGGGTCGCACCTTTACAGCGGTGATCGACTACCACGATCCGGCCGCACCAGCCTGGCGCGATCATGTTGCGACGTACCGCTGCCCGACCACCGTTGAATGGGGCAACTGGAAGGAAAAGGACCGCAAGCGCATGGACCAGGCCACCTTCGCCGAGTTCATCGAAGACAACGTGAAGGACATCACCCACCACCCCCAGCATGAGAACACCCCAAGCGCTGCCGACATGCTCGAAATCAGCCGCACACTGGAAGCCAAGAAGAACATCACGTTCCGCCAGGGTACGCGCCTCGACAACGGCCAGGTGCAACTGACCTACAACGAAGAGATCGACGGACGCGCCGGCGAAGCTGGCCAGCTGCGTATACCCGAAGAGTTCTTCATTGCGCTCAAGCCGTTCCTCGGCGGCGACACCTTCTGCGTGCCCGCCCGCTTCCGCTACCGCATTCAGGAAGGTCGCTTGGTCATGTGGTACGAGCTGGTGCGTGCCGACAAGGTGCTCGAAGAAGCCTACAACGCCGTGCGCGCCAAGATCGAAGGCGACATCACCGACGTTCCGCTCTACGAAGCCACGTTCTAACTAACCCCCTGCAACACCCCGCCGCCGTCCTCTCACCAAAACTGTCCGGCGGCGGGCTCTAACGAGGCATACAGCACATGCAAATCGAAACTTACATCATCGTCGCCGGCCTGCTCCTGGGCTGGATTGCGACCGCTTTCTTCCTGATCAAAGCGAGCAAAAAAGCCTTTGCGCGCGGCTTTGATAGTGGCGTCAACCTGGCCCGCGAGCAACATGCCGCTTCGCCAGCCTGCACCAGCGACGACCATGAACTGATGACGAAGATCACCACGTCACTGGGATTGGCCGTGGAAACCTGGCAAGCGTTCCCCGGTACAGAAATCATGGTCGCCAGGGTGAACACGCAGCGCCGACAGCTGACCGCCTTCGCCGCGAAGATGTGGTTAGCGGCCTACCCTGCACCACTCAATGCGGAGGATGCAGCATGACCTCCTTCCAATCGCAACTATCGCCAGATTGTGCAGGCACTACACACCTGCGCTTACGCAGATCCAAGCGGGCTATTAAGGCCGAAAGCGAAGTTTTCAACCCCACTCCGATCACCAGCGCAGTCCATACCCAGTTTGGACTCAACCTGGTAGGCGGAATTCGCGTTGATCTTTTCGCCGGCGGAGGCGGCGCGACCATGGGCCAGGAGATGGCTACCGGCATGCCGGTAGATATCGCGATCAACCACGACCCTGACGCCATCAGCCAGCATAAGCGCAACCATCCTAGCGCCGAGCACTACATTACCGATGTCTACGAGGTATGCCCGCACAAGGCGACCCGGGGCCGGCCTGTGCTGCACCTGCATGCCAGCCCCGAATGCACCCACCACAGCCTCGCTGCCGGCGGCCAACCGCGAAGTACCACCAGCCGCTCGCTGTCCTGGGTGGTCATCAAATGGGCGGGGCAAGTGCGGCCGCAGATGATCACCATGGAAAACGTGATGCAGGTCCTCCAATGGGGGCCCCTGATCGCCAAGCGCTGTCCAACAACGGGCCGGGTCATATGCCGCGATCTACGGGTTGCCGATGTCGGCGAACGGGTACCTGTGCAGGACCAATACCTAATACCGGACCCTAAACGCAAAGGGCAAACCTGGCGCCGGTTCGAATCGATACTGCGTGGCATGGGCTATGACCTGCGCCACGGCAAGCTGAAAGCTAGTGACTTCGGCGCCGGCACATTGCGCGAACGTCTTTACCTGGTAGCACGCTGCGACGGCAAGCCACTGCATTGGCCAGAGCCCACCCATTCGAAGACGCCAGCAAAAGGTCAGAAGCCGCAACTTACCGCCGCCAGTAGCATTGACTGGTCTATCCCCTGCCCCAGCATCTTCCTCGACAAGGAAGAAGGCCGCGCTGCGGGTGTGCGCCGTCCTCTCGTCAACAAGACCATGGAGCGCCTGCGCAAGGGCGCCAAGCGCTATGTTATCGATCACGCAGATCCGTTTATCGTCAGCGTGAACCACTCAGGCAGCGACGACTCACGCAGCCACTCAGTCGACCTCCCAACGAAAACCATCACCGGCTCCCACGGGTTCGCACTGGTTACCCCAACGCTGGCCCCCTTCATTACCGAGCATGCCAACGGCAGCAGCCAACGCAACATGCCTGGCGACTCACCGCTACGCGCCATCTGCGCCAACGTCAAAGGTGGCCACTTCGCGCTGACCGTCGCCTATTTGGCTCAACACAACGGCGGCTACAACGTCACGCCGGGGCATCACCCGACCGATCCCTTAACAGCGATCACCACAAGCGGCAGCCAGCAGAACGTCGTCACCGCTCATCTGTGCACACTACGTAAAAACTGCGTGGGCCAGCCGATGGACGGCCTCGTACCGACAATCACCGCCGGCGCCGAACACCACGCCCTTGTCGAGTACACCCTGGCGCCGGAATACCAGGCCGGAGCTATGCGCGTCGCGGCATTCCTGATGGGCTATTACGGCACCGATAACATATATGACCTACGCGATCCAACAGCAACCATCACAACCCGGGACCGCCTGGCACTTGTAACCGTCACGATCAAGGGCACCCCTTATGTGATCGTCGATATCGGCATGCGGATGCTCACCCCTCGGGAGCTGTACCGCGCCCAAGGCTTCCCAGACAACTACGTCATCGATGCGGGGCACGACGGCCGCAAGTTCACCAAACGCGCCCAGGTGCGGATGGTCGGCAACTCCGTCTCCCCTCAACCGATGGCCGCACTGATTCGGGCAAATATGAGTGAGAGCATCACTGAAGAGCTGGAGGCAGCATGATGGAATTCCAAAGCGAAACTCTGGCAGACGAAGAGCTGGCAACCATCACCGGCTATCAGATCCCCTCCAAGCAAATCCAGTGGTTGATCGACAACCACTGGGAACACGTCCTTACCGGCGCCCGCCGCCCGATCGTGGGCCGGGTATATGCCCGAATGAAACTGGCAGGCGTCACGCCTTCTGCCGTGAACCCAGCGCCCGAAACTTGGACGCTCGACCTAGCGAACGTGAGCTGATCAATGCGCCAGAAATCGACAGCCAACCGGGATCTACCCCCGCGCATGATCCGACGATGCCAGCCGCGCAAGAACGGCACGACCTGGGTCGGGTACTACTACAACGGCAGGGACGCCAACGGTAAGCGAAAGGAGATCCCACTGGGAGGCGACCTGGACCAGGCGAAAGTGGAATGGGCAAGGCTGGAGCGAAGAGCCCCACCAAAGCCCAGCCACCTGCTGGGCTTTTTGTTCGACCGGTACGTGAAAGAGATCATTCCAACCAAGGGGTTACGCACTCAATCCGACAACATGAAGGAACTTAAGCAGCTCAGGAAAGCGTTTGAGAAAGCCCCCATTGATTCGATCACCCCCCAGGTAGTCGCCCAGTATCGGGACGCCAGGACAGCGAAGGTCCGGGCCAACCGAGAAATCGCGCTGCTGTCACACATGTTCACGATCGCGCGCGAATGGGGCCTGACCAACACTGCAAACCCTTGCTTCGGTGTTCGGCGCAACAAGGAAACCCCGCGGGATTATTACGCCGGCGATATCGTGTGGAATGCGGTGTACGAAGCGGCCGTGCAGGAACTCAAGGATGCTATGGACCTGGCCTACTTAACTGGCCAGCGCCCCGCCGACGTGCTGAAAGTGGCAGCCACTGATTTGAACGCCGGGTTCTTGATGGTCAAACAGGGGAAGACCGCGAAGAAACTGCGCCTGCGTCTGGAGGATGATGGCGTTGAGTCAAGGCTGAGCGCCTTTATCAATGACCTGCAGGAGCGCCGGGCTTTGAGCGGCATTAAGACATCGAGGCTGATCACCAACACCTCTGGCCTACGGATGAGCCAGCAGATGCTACGCAATCGCTGGGATGAAGCCCGAGAGAAAGCTGCCATCAAAGCCGGCGCCGATGGCGACACTGCCTTGGCTGTACTTATCCGCCAGTTCCAGTTCAAGGACATTCGCCCGAAGGCAGCCAGTGAAATCGAGCTAACGCACGCTAGCCGCTTGCTTGGACACTCAACCGAAGAGATGACCAAGAAAGTGTATCGTAGAGTCGGCGAGATTGTTAAACCCACTAAGTGATAAGAGCGCCATATCAATTACGGTGTACGCTCGAAGTGCCCGTATTGATCGGTGGAGCTAATAGCAAACTCCCGAATCGCCCCTGATAACCCTTTCGGCAAGATCAACTTATGACGCGCAAATGGGTTGTGGTAAAGGCTTAAAGAAGTTTTATGCGGATCTTGATTTAAATATAAAATCCCGACTGCCGACACCGATCTGTTCTTTTGATCAGTGAGAGTTCGATTGCCGCCGAAAGAGTCACCGACAGTCTTAGAGACGCCCCCCGACAAATGGCGGGGAGCCGATCGCCAAACCACTCGATCGCCAAACATAGCCTGCTTTAGCGACTCTTCTATTAAGATATTCAGCGTCCAAAATGGACGCATATCCTGAACCACAAGCATGCCAGGCTGGCCACCACTACAAAACCTTTTCAACTGAGAATCGGCATACTTTATAAGGTTCCGCAGCACTTTGGTATCAACGCGCGACTCGACGCCATTAGCATGGCCGTTTTCTTCAACATCACGTCTAGCATTCTTTTCGTATTCGTTTTCTGAGATCTCTTTGACTTCCACCGCAGCACGGAATTCTGCGTGGGAAATCCAAAAATCTGGCGTTTTTGTAGTAGACGCCGGTATTCGATCGGTGGAAAACCCATTATCGGTAAAGAACTTCGCAACGCTGCCTTCTGAAATAGTCATTGCCGTAGGCCTATCAGCTCATTGAGATCGGTGCCGGAGCCTTACATCTTATCTGATAATTGATGAGCCACCAGGTACCAGCGCGCCAGATGAATTGTAGGGAATCCGATGCTTACTCAAGGGTGAACGTAACCCAATCCTGAAGCTCAAATTCGCCATCGCTAGAGGGGGGGGTTGCGGAAGGCCTATGAAAAGTTGCGGAATGGATACGGAATCGCAGGCAATAAAAAACCCCGTAGACCATTGATCTACGGGGCTTTAAGAGTGGAGGCCGAGGTCGGAATCGAACCGGCGTAGGCGGATTTGCAATCCGCTGCATAACCATTTTGCTACTCGGCCTCAAACGATCAATGTCCCAACTGCTGACACTTACCGCATAAAAACTTGAG